>Ga0137372_10004073_pt1 | contig 14223 bp, 13 predicted proteins | sample SagtaG_6_FD_104911 | JGI IMG/M metagenome (GOLD analysis project Ga0137372, IMG submission 104911) | Vadose zone soil microbial communities from Sagehorn Ranch, Mendocino, California, USA - Sage1_R_60_16 metaG | ecosystem: Environmental > Terrestrial > Soil > Vadose zone | place: USA...
CGGGCAACAGGCCTTGCGCCCACAACTCGACCTCGTCGGGCGTCAGGTGCTGGGTGTCAGGGGTCGGGGTCATCTTGGCTCACCCCTACGCGCCCGCGGGGGCAGCGGTTTCATTCCCGGCGCTCCTCGAGGTAGCCACGTAATTCGTTGCGCGCCCGGTGGATATACGTCTTCACGGTGCCCAGGGGCAGCTCCAGGATGCGGGCGATCTCCTCGTAGCTGTGCCCCTCCACGTGCCGCAGCAGGATGCAGGCCCGGTACTCGGGCCGCAGGCGCGCGATGGCGTGCTCGATCGCCCCGCCCAGCTCGCGCGCCTCGAGCTCCTGGAGCGGGCTCTCGCCCGAGTCCCCGACCTGCAGCGTCGTGGCGTGGATCTCGTCGGGGGTCGTGGCGTGAGGCGAGCCGTCGAGCGACAGCGTCTCGAGCTCGCGGCGGCGCAGCTGATCGATCGCGGCGTTGTTGGCGATCTTGAAGATCCACGACGAGAACTTGAACTGGGGGTTGTACGAGCCGATGGCGTTCAAGACCTTGATGAACGTCTCCTGCGCCAGGTCCTCGGCGAGCGCGCGGTCGCGGACCATGCGATACAGCAACGAGAAGACCGGCCGCTCGTAGCGACGGACCAGCTCGCGAAACGCCGCTTCGTGACCCTGGGCCGCCCGCGCCACGACCTGCTGGTCGCTGGCGCCCGTCAGGTTGCCCGGCCTATCTTTGGCGCTTATGACGCCCCCCCCGTCTCCTGCGTTCGAGATGGCCACGCGCGCGGGCGGCGACGCGAAGCGGTCGTACGTGCGCAGCATGTTCGCGGCGATCGCGCCGCGCTACGACGTCTTGAACCATCTCCTGAGCCTCAATGTCGACCGCGCGTGGCGCCGCGCGGCCGTGCGACGGCTCGGCTGGGAGCGGCAACCCGACGGTACCTACCTCGATCTCTGCGCCGGCACGCTCGATCTCGCCTCGACCCTCGCCCGTGAGCCGGGCTTCTGTGGGCGGGTAATCGGCGCGGACTTCGTGGTGGCGATGCTGGCGCGGGGGAAGGGCAAGGCGGCTCGCACCCGGCCAGTCGGCGCCGACGCTCTCACCCTTCCGTTCGCCGACGGCCGCTTCGACGGCGCCATGGTGGCGTTCGGGATGCGCAACCTCGCGGACTTGGACGCGGGGCTCAAGGAGGCGCGTCGCGTGCTCCGGCCCGGCGCCCGCTTCGTGGTGCTCGAGTTCGCCACCCCGCGCTTCGCGCCGCTGCGCGCGTTGTACCTCTTCTATTTTCGGCGCGTGGTCCCCGCCATCGGCCGCGCGGTGTCGAAACATAGAGACGCCTATACCTACCTGCCAGAGTCGGTGCTCGAGTTCCCCGATCCCGATGCGCTCGCCCGCCGGCTCGAGAGCGCCGGGTTCTGCGACGTGAGCTACCGGCGCCTCACGGGCGGCATCTGCGCCGTCCATCATGGCACTCGATAACCTGCGCGCCTTCCTGGACGCGATCGAGGCCCGGGGCGACCTGGTGCGCGTGGCGCGGCCGATCTCGGTCGATAAGGAGATGACGGAGATCGCCGACCGCTGCATGAAGTCGCCGGGCGGCGGGCCGGCGCTCCTGTTCACGCACCCCACCCTCGCGTCGGGCGCGGTGGCGCGCCAGCCGGTGGCCGTGAACCTGTTCGGCTCCGAGCGTCGCATGGCGCTGGCCCTGGGGGTGGAGCGCCTCGACGACGTGGGCGAGCGCATCGCGACGCTCTTGAACCTGAAGGTGCCCGACAGCCTGCTCGGCAAGCTGGCGATGCTGCCGCAGCTCGCGGAGGTCGCGAAGTTCCCACCCCGGACCACGGGCGGACGCCCGCCGTGCCAGGAGACGGTGATCCGCGACCGGGACGTGGACCTGTCGCAATTCCCGGTGCCCGTGTGCTGGCCGGAGGACGGCGGCCCGTACATCACCCTGCCGGGGGTGATCACGCGCGATCCAGCCACGGGCGTGCGCAACGTCGGGATGTATCGCATTCAGGTCATCGGCAGGAACGAGCTGGCGATGCACTGGCAGCGCCACAAGGTCGGAGCGGCGCACTGGCGCGAGATGGCCCAGCGCGGCGAGCGGATGCCGGTGGCGATCGCCCTCGGCGGCGATCCCGCGTCCATCTACGCGGCGTCCGCGCCGCTGCCGCCCACGATCGACGAGTTCCTGTTCGCCGGGTTTCTGCGCAAGGAGCCGGTGCGGCTCGCGAAGGCGGTCACCTCGGACCTGGAGGTGCCGGCGGAGGCCGAGCTGGTGCTCGAGGGCTACATCGATCCCCGCGAGGCGCTGGTGCTCGAGGGGCCGTTCGGCGACCACACGGGATTCTATTCGCTGGCGGACTATTATCCCAAGGTGCACGTCACCGCGATCACGCTGCGCACGGACCCCATCTGGCCGCACACCATCGTAGGGCGGCCGCCGATGGAGGACTACTGGCTGGGCCACGCGACCGAGCGGATCTTCCTGCCGCTCCTGAAGCTCACCCTCCCCGAGCTCACGGACCTGCACATGCCGGCGGAGGGGATCTTTCATAATCTCGTGTTCGTGAGCATCGACAAGCAGTATCCGGGGCAGGCGTACAAGGTGATGAACGGGTTGTGGGGCCAGGGATTGATGTCGCTCGCCAAGGTGATCGTCGTGCTGGACAAGGACGTGAACGTGCGCGACCCGAAGGAGGCGTGGTGGGTGGCGCTGAACCACATCGATCCGGAGCGCGACGTCCGGTTCAGCCTCGGGCCAATCGACGTCCTCGACCACTCGAGCCGGGGCTTCACCTTCGGCTCGAAGATGGGTATCGACGCGACGCGGAAATGGAAGGAAGAGGGGTTCACGCGCGAGTGGCCCGGCAAGATCGTCATGGACCCGGAGACAAAGCGGCGGGTGGACGAAATGTGGAGGGAGCTGGGAATTGATCTGGGCGGTAACGGGCGGTAGAGGGCGGTAATGGGCGACACGACGACGCCGCGCGAAGGGCAGACATTCACCGGCGAGAGTCTCCTCATCCGGTACGCGAACTTCGTCAAGCTGCCGCACACCATTTTCGCGCTGCCGTTCGCGCTGCTCGGGGTGGTGGCGGCGTCGTGGCGCGCCCCCGTCACCCCACGCACGCTCGGGCTCGTGGTGGTGGCGTTCACGGCGGCCCGCTTCGTGGCGATGGGGTTCAACCGCATCGCGGACCGCGCCCTCGACGCCCGCAATCCGCGCACCCGCGCGCGCGAGCTCCCCGCGGGCCGCCTCCCGCTGCCGCAGGCGTGGGCCGACGTGCTGGCCGCGGCGGCTCTGTTCCTGTGGTCGGCCTGGGCGCTCAATCCCTTGTGCTTCCGGCTCGCTCCCATCGCGCTCGCGGTCGTCACCCTCTACAGCTACTCCAAGCGCTTCACCTCTTGGTCCCACCTCTGGCTCGGGCTGGGCGACGCCATCGCCGGACCGGCGGGCTTTCTCGCGGTGTCGGGGGAGTGGAGCACGCCGTGGTGGCTGCTGTGGGTGCTGGCCGCCGCCGTGACGTTCTGGGTGGGCGGGTTCGACATCTTCTATGCCCTGCAGGACGAGCACTTCGACCGGACCGAAGGCTTATACTCCGCGGTCGTGCGGTTCGGGCGGGCGCGCAGCATTACCCTGGCGAAGGAGCTGCACGGGCTGACCGTCGTGGCGCTGATCGCGTTCGGTGTGGCAGCGGGACTGGGACCGGCTTACTACGCCGGGGTGACGCTGGGCGCGGCGATCATCGCCTGGGAGCACCGCCTGGTGAAACCGGGCGATCTGTCGCGGCTCGATGCGGCGTTCTTCGGCGCCAACGGGCTGGTCAGCATTGTCGTGTTCTTGGGCGCGCTCGTAGACCGAGTGTTATGACGATGGTGCGCAGTACGCGGTGCGCGGTGGCATCGGGGCGGCGCAAGCCGGTGGCGCGCCGGAGGCAACCGCGCACTCCGCACCGCGCACCGCCTCCTCCGCAGCCTCCCCGCCATCCGGTGCGTTCTCCGACGCCGAACCGGAGGGGGCGGTGACAACCAAGCTTCCCGTCATCCTCGCCATCACCGGCGCCTCGGGCGCCCCGTATGGGGTGCGGCTGCTCGAGCTGCTGGCGACGCACACCGTGCCCACGTGGCTCTTGATCTCGAGTCACGGCTGGCGGCTGCTCACGGAGGAGTGCGGCATCAAGGACGACCGCGAGCTCAAGAAGGCCACGGGCGGGGACTGGACGAGCGTGCGCGTGTTCGACGACAAGGATCGGGGCGCCGAGCCGGCGTCGGGCTCCGCCCGGACCGCAGGAATGGCGATCTGCCCGTGTTCCATGGGCACGGTGGCGGCCATCGCTCACGGTACGAGCCGCTCGCTGATCGAGCGCGCGGCGGACGTGGTCCTCAAGGAGCGCCGCACGCTGGTGCTCGTGCCCCGCGAGACGCCGCTCTCGCTCGTGCAGCTGCGCAATCTCACGATGGCGACCGAAGCGGGCGCGATCGTGTTGCCGGCCGCCCCCGGGTTCTACCACAGGCCGCAGAAGGTCGGCGACCTCGTCGACTTCGTGGTCCAGCGCGTGCTCGATCACCTGAGGATCGACATCGCGCTAGTGAAGCGGTGGGAAGGGAAGTGAGGCTGGGCATCCTCTCGGATACGCACGGGCTGCTGCGTCCTCAAGTGTTCGAGGTCTTCAAGGAAGTCGACCACATCCTGCATGCCGGCGACGTGGGGAGAGCGGAGATCCTCGTCGAGTTGGAGGCGCTCGCCCCGGTCACGGCCGTGTACGGCAACACCGACGGCCTCGAGCTACGGGCGCGGTTGCCACAGGTGGCCGAGGTCGAGCTGGATGGCTTCGCGGTGGTGGTGACGCACGGCGATCAACTCGGGCACCCGACGCCCGAGGCGTTGCACGCCGCGTTTCCCCGGGCTGAGATCCTCGTGTACGGGCACACCCACAAGCCGCTGCTCGAGCTCGTGGACCGCACCGTGACGGTGATGAATCCGGGCGGGGCGGGGCATCCGCGCTTCGGGATTCCGCCGAGCGTGGGCATCCTCGAGCTCGAGGCGGGGATCCCGCCCCGGGGGCGGGTGGTGGCGCTCAGCCGGTAGCCGCCGTCAGCGCTGGCAGTTCGGGCAGAACGTGGTGTGGCGGAGATCGATCGTGTGCGTCGTGACGAGCTTCCTGCCGCAGGTGACGCAGGCGTCGCCTCCGCGCCCGTACACCTTGAGCTCGAACTGGAACCGGCCCGGCTCTCCGACGCCCGTCCGGTAGTCCCGCACCGTGGTACCGGATGAGCTCACGGCGCGCTCGAGCACGTCCGTCACTGCGGCGTGCAGCCGCGCGAACTCGGCGAGCGACAGCTTGCTCGTGGGCTTCGAAGGGTCGATGCCCGCCTGGAACAGCGCCTCGTTCGCGTAGATGTTCCCGACGCCCGCCACTCGCCGCTGGTCCATGATCGCCTTCTTGATGGCGGTGCGCGTGCCTGCGAGCCGGTCGGCGAACACGAACGGGGTGAATGTCTCGTCCAGCGGCTCGGGGCCGATGCGGCTGGTATACCGGGTCCAACCTGCTTCATCCAGCAGCCACACGGTGCCCAATCGTCGCACGTCGCGATAGACGAACAGCCGGCCGTCTTCCAGGGTGCAGATGAGGACGGCGTACTTCGCCTCGTCCTTGGTGAGGGGCCGGTCGTACACCACGAGCGAGCCGGTCATGCGGGGCTGGACCACCAGGCGGTGGCCGCTCGCGAGTCGGAACACGGCGTGCTTGGCGCGCCGGCTCACCTCCTCGACGGCGTTGCCACGCAGCGTGCGGAGCAGGCGCGGCTTGGAGACCCGGCGCAGCACATCGGTCTTCGCCAGCCGGGCGCGCGCGATCTTGAATCCCTCCAGTCGCGGCGCCAGGTCGCGGACGATCGTCTCAACCTCGGGCAGCTCCGGCACGTGCCTCCCTCGTCTCGCGCCAGCCGATGTCCCGCCGGTACGTCTTCCCCTGAAATGTGATCAGCTCGCATGCGTCGCTGCTGCGTTTCGCCGCCTCGGCCACCGTCTCGCCCAACCCGGTGATGGTGAGCACCCGCCCGCCGTTCACCCGCAGCGTGCCGTCCGCATCGCGCGCGGTTCCCGCGTGGAACACCAGGGCGCCGGGCTCGAGATCGCGCGGCACGACGATGCTGGCGCCGAGCTGCGGATGGTCGGGATAGCCCGGCGCGGCAAGCACGGTCGCGACCGCAGCGCGCGTCGCGGTGAGCGTCCGGTCGCGCGGCGTCCAGCCGCCCGCCGCGATGGCGGCCAGGTGACGCGTCACGCCGGGGAGCACCGGCAAGAGCGCCTGGGTCTCGGGATCGCCCAGGCGACAATTGAACTCGAGCACGGACAGGGTGCCGTCGGCTGCGAGCATCAATCCGGCGTACAGCACGCCCTGAAACGGCGCGCCCTGCGCCGCGAGCTCGCGGATCGCCGGCTCGAGCACCTCGCGCCGCACCCGCTCGAGCAGCCCCGGCGTCGCGACGCTCACGGGACAGTACGCCCCCATGCCGCCGGTGTTGGGCCCCGTGTCGGCCTCGCCCAGTCGCTTGTGGTCCCGCGCGGCAGGGAGGAGCAGCAGCTGCTCCCCGTCGGTGAGCGCGAGCACCGAGAGCTCCTCGCCCTTCACGAAGTCCTCGATGACGATCTCGCCGCCGGCGTCGCCGAACGCGCCTTCCGCGAGCATGGCGCGCGCGGCACGCGCGGCCTCGGTGCGCCGGGCGCACACCACGACGCCCTTTCCGGCCGCCAGGCCCGAGGCCTTCACCACCAGCGGTTCGGCGTGCCGATTGATGAACGACAGGGCGGGCTCGAGCGCCGTGAAGGTGCGGCTCGCCGCCGCCGGAATCCCGGCCCGCCGCATCAGGTCTTTGGCGAACGCTTTGGACGCTTCGATGCGGGCCGCCCGGGCACTCGGCCCGAGCACCGCATGGCCCGCGGCGCGCAACGCGTCGCCGAGCCCGGCGGCGAGCGGCCCCTCGGGGCCGACCACGGTGCAGTCGATGTGGTGTTGGCGCACGGCGGCGACGAGGTCGTCGGTCGCGGTGGCCGGAATGGCGAGGTTGGTGCCGAGTTGCGCGGTGCCGGGGTTGCCGGGTGCGGCGAAGAGGTCCGCGTCGGGGGTGTCGCGCTTCAGCGCCCAGCAGAGCGCGTGCTCGCGGCCGCCCCCGCCGACGACCAGGACTCTCACTTCTTCTTGAAGGCGTCCGCGAAGGCTTGGGCGGCCCGCTTGGCGCCGTCCACCACGTCGTCCACCACGGCCTTCGCCTCCTTCATATAGTGCTCGCGCGCCTCGTCCACGTCCTTCTCGATGGGCCGCTGCTCCGCGTCCGGCCCGCGGCGGGTGTACTCGCCCCCGAGCACCCGGTCGTAGTGCCCTTCGGCGATCCAGCGCTGCAGCTCGGCGGCCCGCAACGTGTTGAACGGGTGAGATTGGGGAAGCGTGTTGAGAATCTTGAACACGCGATCGACCGCGCCACCCGATTCTTCGTACTCCTTGGCCTGCTGCAGGAATGCGTCCAGGTCCATCTGCTTCATGTCGCCCCCGCCCGCCATCTTGAGAAACATGCGCATCGAGGCGGCCGCGTCCTGGGCGGCGAGCAGGCCGGCACGGTCGGACGAGAGCTCGCTCTTGCGGTACCACTCGAGCAGGGCGAACTGGATGGGCGCGAGCACGATGCCCGCCAGGAACGGCAGGAAGTTCATGCCCACGAACACGATCAGCACCAGAATCGTGTGGTACAAGGCATGGCCGCTCATCACGTGCCCCAGCTCGTGGCCCAGCAACACGCGCATCTCGTCGTCGTCGAGCAGGTTGAGGGCGCCCGAGTTGATGACGATGAACGGGCGGTCCATGCCGTAGGCGCCGGCGTTCACGAACGGCGTCTGCGACACGAACAGCTCGGGCCGCTCGGACCAGTCGAGCGACGTGAGCACGTCGGTGTACAGGGCGTTCATCCGGGGGAACTGCGTCGGTCCCACGCGCACGGCGTTGGCCTGGAAGAGCAGGCGGATGCCGCGCTCGCCGAGGAAGCCGACGATCTTCTTCACCACCTGGTCGAACCCGGGAACGGAGCGTAACGTCTGCAGCGCGGCGCGGTCGGCGGCGTGCTCCCACGTCACCGGCGCAATCTGCGTGAGGATCTTGCGCGGGCGCGCCGCCGGAAGGCCGGTGGGTTCGCTCATAGGATACTCCTGCTGAGGATAAGGTAAACCGCCCTTACGTTGACGGCCCCCGCGTGTTTCGCGAGTGAGCTCGCACGCGTTCCCATCCCCTTCATCCCGCCCCCGCGAGCGCCTGCTCGAGATCGCCGATCAGATCCTCCACGTCCTCGATGCCCACCGACAGCCGCACCAGGCTGTCGGTGAGCCCCATCGCGCGCCGCATGTCGGGCGGCACGCTGGCGTGCGTCATCGAGGCCGGATGACCGATCAGGCTCTCCACGCCGCCGAGCGATTCGGCCAGGGCGAAGATCCGGGTGCGCTCCGCGAACCGCTTGGCCCGGTCCACCGAGCCCAGCTCGATCGAGATCATGCCGCCGAATCCCTTCATCTGGCGGCATGCGAGCTCGTGCTGCGGGTGGGACGGCAGGCCCGGGTAGTAGACCCGCTCGACCTTGGGGTGTCGCGTGAGCCACTCGGCGATGCGGCGCCCGTTCGCGTCGTGCTGCCGCATCCGCAGCGCCAGCGTCTTGGTGCCCCGCAGGGCCAGCCAACAGTCGAACGGCCCCGGCACGGCGCCCACGGCGTTCTGTAAGAATCCGATGCGCTCGGCGAGGTCGTCGCGGTTGACCACGAGCATCCCGCCCACCATGTCGCTGTGCCCGTTCAGATACTTGGTGGTCGAGTGCAGCACGATGTCCGCCCCGAGCTCGAGCGGCCGCTGAAAGCAGGGCGTGGCGAACGTGTTGTCGACGACGAACAGCGCGCCGGCGCGGCGCGCGATCTCGCCCGCGGCGGCCAGGTCGCACAGCCGCATCATCGGGTTGGTGGGCGTCTCGGCGTAGACCATCTTGGTCCGCGGCGTGACCGTGGCCGCGATGTTGCCCGCGTCGGCCGCGTCCACGAAGGTGAACTCGAGCCCGTGACGCGTCCACACGTGCGTCATCTGCCGGTGCGAGCCGCCGTACACGTTCTCGCCGCTCACCACGTGGTCCCCCGCGGCCAGCAGGCTCAGCACGGCGTCCAGCGCGGCGAGTCCCGAGGCGAACGCCAACCCGTGCCGCCCGCCCTCGAGGGCCGCGACGTTCCGCTCCAACACTTCGCGCGTGGGATTACGCGTGCGTGCGTACTCGTACCCCTTGTGTCGGCCCAGGCCGTCCTGAATGTAGGTCGAGGTCTGATAGATGGGCGTCATCACGGCGCCGGCGAGCGGATCGGGAATGTGGCCCGCGTGCACCGCTCGGGTCCCAAAGCGCGTCTTCAGGTCCTCACTCGATACCTGGGTCATGGCCGGAACGTAAGGGCGCCTTCCGTGGCGAGCAAGCGACCTTTACGTTACGCCCACGATGCCACAGCCGAACGCCGTCAAGTGCCTGGTGGTGGATGACGAGCCGCGGCTCCGACGCGTCCTGGTGCGACTGCTCGAAGGCGAGGGCTTCACCTGCGCGGAGGCGGGGTCGGGCACCGAAGCATTGGAGATGCTGCAGCAGGATCCGGTGCCGCTCGTGATCTCCGATCTGCGCATGCCGCAGATGGACGGGGTCACGCTCTTGCGCGAGATCATCGCGCGCTGGCCCGACACGGCGGTCCTGGTCGTGACGGCCGTGGCCGAGGTGGAAAGCGCCGTCGCGTGCCTCCAGCTCGGCGCACTCGACTACGTCGCCAAGCCGTTTCATCTGGACGAGGTGCGCGCCCGGGTGATGCAGGCGCTCGACAAGCGCCGCCTGAAGATGGAGGTCGAGGATTACCGGCACACGCTGGAGCAGCGCGTGCAGCAGCAGGCGCGCCGCATCGAGGAGCTGTCGCTCGAGCGGCTCCAGGCCCTGGTGTACTTCCTCGAAGAAAAGGATCCGTACACGCGCGGCCATTCCCAGCGCGTCGCCGCGTACTCGGCCCGCATCGGCGCGATCCTCGGCTTGCCCCAGCCGGTGATGGACGTCATCACCCTGGGCGCCGAGCTGCACGACATCGGCAAGATCGGCGTCAGCGAGACCGTCCTCCACAAGGCGGGCAAGCTCACGGAAGCCGAGTACCGCCACATCATGGAGCATCCGGTGATCGGGGCGCGCATTCTCGCGCCCTTGATGCGCGACGTGCCCACCGCCCTCGCCATCGTGCGCTCGCACCACGAGCGCCTCGACGGCAAGGGATTCCCCGACGGCCTCCGGGGCGACGAGATCCCGCTCGAGGTGCGCGTCGTCACCGTGGCCGACTCGTTCGACGCCATGACGAGCGTTCGCCCGTACCGGCCCGCGCTGTCGGTGGCGAAAGCGGTGCAAGAGCTCGAGGAGGGCAAGGGCTCGCAGTTTCACGCCCCGGCCGTGGACGCCTTCCTCGCCGCCTTTCCCGACAAGACGGCGCTCCCCGTCTCGACCCCCGAGGTGCGTCCCCTCCATCTTCCCGGCATCGCCCTCGAGGCGCTCCGCCGCTCATCGGCACCGGATTAGATTGTGCCCATGACCGACACCTTGATGGTCGGGGTCTCGGGCGTGCGCGGTATCGTCGGAAAGGACCTGACCGAGGACATCGTGGCGCGCTGGGCCCGCGCGTTCGGGACGTGGGTGCACGAAAACGGGAAACGGGAAACGGGAAACGCGAAAGGCGGCACCGTTGTCGTGGGCAGGGATGCGCGAGCGTCCGGGCCTGCCTTTGCAGCCGCCGTGACGACCGGTCTCACGTCGGTCGGCTGCGATGTGATCGACGTCGGCCTCGTCCCGACTCCCACGGTCCAGCTCGCGGTCGAGCACGACGGTGCCGGGGGCGGGATCGCCATCACGGCGAGCCACAACCCGATCGAGTGGAACGCACTGAAATTCATCGGTCCGGACGGGATCTTCCTGGACGGGGCGGATGGTGCCCGCGTGCACCACCTGGTGGGAAAGGACGGCGGCGGACGGAGCAGGACGGCGGAGGTTCGGACGGACCGCGGCGCCGTCGAGCGGCACCTCGATGGCGTACTCAAGCTGTCGGCGGTCGATGTCGAGCGGATCCGGAAGCGGAAGTTCGCGGTCGCGCTCGACGCCGTACGGGGGGCAGGCGGCCCGGTGATGCGCACGCTGCTCGAGCGGCTGGGGTGCCGGGTCGCGGGGATCAACCTCGAGACGGACGGCCGGTTTCCTCGTGCGCCCGAGCCGGTTCCGGAGAACCTCGGTGAGCTCGGCGCCCTGGTGCGCGGCTCGGGCGCGGAGGTAGGCATCGCCGTGGATCCCGACGTGGATCGTCTCGCCATCGTCGACGAGACCGGCGCGCCGATCGGAGAGGATTATACGCTCGCGTTTGCCATCAGGGCGGTGCTGGGCGGGAAAAGAGAAACGGGAAACGGGAAACGCGTCGTCGTCTGCAACCTGTCGACGAGCCTCGTGGTCGAGGACGCTGCGCGGGAGTTCGGCGCCGATGTCGTCCGCACGCCCGTCGGTGAAGTCCACGTCGCTCGCGCGATCTTGCGGCTCGGGGCCGTCATCGGGGGGGAAGGGAATGGAGGGGTGATGTACCCCGCGCTGCACGTCGGGCGCGACGCGCCCGTGGCCGCCGCCCTGCTGCTCATGTTGCTCGCGCGGGAGAGCCGGCGGGTGAGCGAGCTGGTGGCGGCGGCGCCGCGCTACGTGATCGTCAAGACGAAGCTGGAGCGCGGAACGCGCAATGCGGAACGGGGACTGGAAGACGTCTATGCGGCGTTGCGCGGGCGTTTTTCCGAAGCCAGCGCCGACACGCAGGACGGTCTCCGCCTCGCGTGGCGCGACCGCTGGCTCCACGTGCGGCCGTCGAATACGGAGCCGATCATCCGGCTGATCGCCGAAGCGCCGACGGGCGCGGCGGCGCAGGACCTGGTCGATGAAGGACGGCGCCTGTGTGCGGCATCGTAGGCTACACGGGGCCACGCCAGGCGGCTCCGCTGCTGCTCGAGGGGCTCAAGCGTCTGGAATACCGCGGCTACGATTCGGCGGGGATCGCGCTGGTCGTGGACGGTCGCATCGAGGTGCACAAGGCCGCGGGCAAGATCAGCGTGCTCGAGAAGGAGCTCGGCAAGAACCTCCCCCCCGGCCGGACGGGCATCGCGCACACCCGCTGGGCGACGCACGGCGCGCCCAACACGATCAATGCACATCCCCACACCGATTGCGGCGGCACGGTGGCGCTGATCCACAACGGCATCATCGAGAACGCCGGGACGCTGCGCACCGCGCTCGCGAAGCGCGGCCACGTGTTCCGCTCCGAGACCGACACCGAAGTGCTGGCGCATTTGGTCGAAGAGATGCTGGCGACGAGCGCGAATGTGGTCGAGGCGGTCGCCGGCGCGCTGCACCAGGTCGAGGGCACCTACGGCATCGCGGTGGTGTCGACCCGTGAGCCGGACACGATCATCGCCGCCCGGCACGGCTCGCCGTTGCTGGTCGCGATCGGGACGGGGGAGAACTTCGTCGCGTCGGATGCCTCCGCCGTGCTCGCCCATACCCGCTCCGTCGTGTATCTCGACGACGGCGAGATCGCGGTGGTGCGGCCGCAGGAGTACCGCATTCTCGATCTCGACGCGGTCGAGAAGGAGAAGACGGTGACCCGCGTCGACTGGGACCTGGGCACCATCGAGCGTGGCGGCCACGCTCACTTCATGCTCAAGGAGATCCTGGAGCAGCCCGAGAGCCTGCGGAACACCCTGCGGGGGCGGCTCCTGGAAGAGGACGGCACGGCGCGGCTGGGCGGGTTGAACATCGGCGACGACCAGCTGCTGCAGGTGAACCGCATCGTGTTCACCGCCTGCGGCACCTCGTGGCACTCGGCGCTGATCGGCGAATACATGATGGAAGAGCTGGCGCGGATCCCCTCCGAGGTGGAATACGCGTCCGAGTTCCGCTACCGCAACCCCATCGTGGACGAGCACACCCTCGTCGTCGGCATCTCGCAGTCGGGTGAGACCGCGGATACGCTCGCCGCCCTGCGCGAGGCGAAGCGCCGGGGCGCCCGCACGCTCGGGCTCGTGAACGTGGTCGGGTCCACCATCGCGCGCGAGGTGGACGGTGGGATCTATCTGCACGCCGGGCCCGAGATCGGCGTGGCCTCCACCAAGGCGTTCACGAGTCAAATCGCGGCGCTTGCCCTGCTCACCCTCAAGATGGGCCGGCTGCGGGCGCTCTCGATTCTCCAGGGGCGCGAGGTCGTCAGGGCGCTGGGCCGGCTGCCCGAGCTGGTGGAGCGCGTGCTCGCGAAGGCGCCCGAGGTGGAGCGGATCGGCGAGCGCATGATGCGCGCCACCAACGTGCTGTATCTCGGCCGCGGCTACAACTTCCCGGTGGCGCTCGAGGGCGCGCTCAAGCTCAAGGAGATCTCCTACATCCACGCCGAAGGCTATCCCGCGGCCGAGATGAAGCACGGCCCGATCGCGTTGATCGACGACCTGATGCCGGTGGTCTTCATCGCCCCCAGGGACGCGGTGTACCAGAAGGTCGTGTCGAACGTGGAAGAGGTGAAGGCGCGCGGCGGGCGCGTGTTCGCGGTCCTGACCGAGGGGGATACCGGCCTGGCGCGGCTCGCGGACCACAAGATCGAGGTGCCCGAAACGCTCGATCTGCTCACCCCCGTGCTCACGGTGCTGCCGCTGCAGCTCCTGGCGTACTACATCGCCGTGCGGCGGGGCTGCAACGTGGATCAGCCGCGGAACCTGGCGAAGTCGGTGACGGTCGAGTGAGGCAACCCGCAATCGGGCGGGGCGGGGCGCGGTGAGGGTAGTGCTGCAACGTGTGTCCCGTGCCGCGGTCCGGGTGGATGGTCGGGTTGTAGGGACAATTGGGGTGGGGCTCTTGGTGCTTGCGGGGTTTGCAGCAGCCGACAGGGAGGCCACACTCGTCTGGATGGCCGACAAGATCCTCGGGTTGCGGCTGTTCGGGGATGCCGCCGGCAAGATGAATCTCGCCGTGGCGGACGTGAAGGGCGGGTTACTGATCGTTTCCCAGTTCACGCTTTACGCTGATGTGCAGAAGGGCCGGCGGCCGAGTTTCATCGAGGCGGCGCCGCCCGAGATCGCCGTCCCGTTGTACGAGCGCTTCGTCGCGCTCCTCAAGGAGCGGGGAGCGGGGAGTGGA
>Ga0137372_10004076_pt1 | contig 14219 bp, 10 predicted proteins | sample SagtaG_6_FD_104911 | JGI IMG/M metagenome (GOLD analysis project Ga0137372, IMG submission 104911) | Vadose zone soil microbial communities from Sagehorn Ranch, Mendocino, California, USA - Sage1_R_60_16 metaG | ecosystem: Environmental > Terrestrial > Soil > Vadose zone | place: USA...
AGCCGCGCAACGCCGCCTGCAGCGGCGGATCGCCTGCTTCGATATAGCGCGAGATATTCTCGATCATGACGATCGCGTCGTCGACGACGAAGCCGGTCGCGATCGTCAACGCCATCAAGGTCAGGTTATTGATGGAAAAGCCGGCGAGATACATTACCGCGAAGGTGCCGATCAACGACAGCGGAACCGCGACGCTCGGGATGACGGTCGCCGACAAGCTGCGCAGGAACAGGAAGATGACCAGCACGACCAGCGCGACGGCCAGGAAAAGCTCGAACTGCACGTCGTGCACCGAAGCCCGTATCGTTATCGTGCGATCGGTCAGCATCGTGACGTCGATTGCGGCGGGAAGCGATGCCTGCAGCTGCGGCAACAACTGCTTGATCCGGTCGACCACCTCGATGACGTTGGCGCCCGGCTGACGCTGGATGTTGACGATGACCGCCGGCTGCTGGTTCGCCCACGCTGCAAGCTTGGAATTCTCGGCGCCGTCGACGATATCGGCGACGTCGGTCAGGCGCACCGGCGAGCCATTCCGGTAAGCGACGATCATGCTTCGGTAATCGTCGGCGGTCTTGAGCTGATCGTTGGCATCGATCGTCGAAGCGCGCGTAGGACCGTCGAAGCTGCCTTTGGCCTGGTTCGTATTCGCATTGCTTATCGCGGTGCGCACGTCGTCGAGCGACAGTCCATACGCAGCCAGCGTTGTCGGATTGGCCTGGATGCGCACGGCGGGGCGCTGCCCGCCGCTGATGCTGACCAGGCCGACGCCGGGCAGCTGCGACAGCTTGGTCGCGAATCGAGTGTCGGCCAAGTCCTCGATTTTCGGCAGCGGCAGCGTCGTCGACGTCAGCGCCAGGGTCATGATCGGCGTGTCCGCCGGATTGACCTTGTTGTAGATCGGCGGCGTCGGCAGGTCGGCGGGAAGAAAGCTTCCGGAAGCGTTGATCGCCGCCTGCACTTCCTGCTCCGCGACATCGAGCGATAGGTTGAGATCGAATTGCAGCGTGATGACCGAGGCCCCGGCCGAGCTCGTCGACGACATTTGCTTCAAGCCCGGCATCTGCCCGAACTGGCGCTCGAGAGGCGCGGTGATCGACGAGGTCGTCACGTCTGGACTCGCGCCGGGGTAGAGAGTGACGACCTGGATGGTCGGATAGTCGACCTGCGGCAGCGCGGAGATCGGCAGCACGCGATAGGCGATAATGCCGGCCAGCAGGATGGCGAGCATCAACAGCGAGGTCGCCACCGGCCGCAGGATGAACGGGCGGGACGGGCTCATCGCAGGCTCATCCTCGATGGGTCACGCACGACACGGGCGGAATCTAGCCGCCGCCTTTGCGACGGCGGCTCTGATCGCCTGCCTTGTCTGCGCCAGGAGGTCCCTTAGGAGGGGTCGCCTGTCCCGCACGCCGCGCGTTGGGATCGACGAGCTCCACCTTTGAACCGTCACGCAGCTTGTCCGCACCGTCGACGACGACGAGGTTTCCCGGATCGACCCCGCTCTGCACTTCGGTGTTTTCGCCCTCGGTTGCGCCGAGCTTGACGGGCGTCATGCCGACGGACTGATCCTGTTTGACCAGGAACACGAAGGTTCCTGGAGCGCCGCGTTGAATCGCAGCGGACGGCACCAACGTTACGTCCTGCCTCGTCTCGACAGCCATGCGCACATTGACGAACTGATTGGGAAAAAGCGCGGCGTCCTGATTGGGAAATTCGGCTTTGAGCTTGACCGTTCCCGTCGCCGTATCGATCTGATTGTCGAAGGTCAGGAGACGGCCTGTTGCGAGCTTGTTCTTGCCGCTGCGATCGAACGCCTCGACCGCGACCTCCTGCCCGCTCTGCACGCGCTTGACGATGCGCGGGACGTTATCCTCGGGAACCGGATAGATGACCGTGATCGGCTGTACCTGCGTAATGGTGACCAGGCCGTTGCTGTCCGACGCGTGCACCATATTGCCGGGATCGACCTGGCGCAGGCCGACGCGGCCGCTGATCGGCGCAACGATGCGCGCGTAGGTGATCTGGAGCTTGGCGTTGTCGATGGCACCCTGGTCGGATTGCACCGCACCCTGATACTGCCGAACGAGCGCTTCCTGCGTATCGACCTGCTGCTTGGAGATCGAATCCTGCGTGAGCAGCGTGCGATAGCGCTCGAGATCGACCTGCGCATTCTTGAGCTGCGCCTGATCGCGGGCCATCTGCCCGAGCGCCTGCGTGAGTTGCACCTCGAACGGACGCGGATCGATCTGCGCGAGCATCTCGCCCTTCTTTACCTCCTGGCCTTCGCGGAATCCAACGCCTAGGAGCTGTCCGTCGACGCGCGAGTGCACGACGACCATGTTGCGCGGCGTCACGGTACCCAGCGCATCGATGCGGACGTCAATGTTGCCCTTGCGGGCCGGAGCCGCGACGACGGGCAGCGGCCGCGCCTTGGGATCGAATCCGCCGCGACCCTTCGCCGCCGGCGCGTTCGCCGGCGCGCTCAACACGGCCCATGCGATGACGCCGGCGATGATGGCAATGACGACCACCAGGGCAAGCCAGATGCGCCAGTGAGCGCGCCATGTAGCCTTCAGGCGCGATTCATCCGTCGCCTCGGCCTGCGGTGGCAGCGTGTCGTTCATGGCATGAAGGGAAAGCCGGGTCGGGCGATTGTTAGTCTGATTCTAGAGCCAACGTTCGCCGCCAGTTGTAAGCAATTATTATCTGCCGGCGCCGCTTCCCGCCGCTATCGGACGCCATCCTACGCCGCTGCAGGTCAGCCCGGGCGCAGCGGTGGCCGGCCTCTAGCTACTTTCCGATGCAGACCTAGCGAACAGGACCCAGCTCGTCGCATTTCGAGGTGTCAAAGCCCTGAGAAGCGCGGTGGAGGGTCGATCCGAAGAGTTCGTCGAGACGACAACTATCGTCATTGCTTCAGCTGCGGTGCATCAAGCCAAGACGGCCGCGCTCCTTGTCGCGAGAACGTTTGCTCAATGCGCCGTCGCGTCGCCCCGCCTGAAATAAGGTTTAGGTACTGCGCTCCGTTGTTCACGAAGAACTGCTCAGCAATTCTGCTGAATTGTTGACCGAGATCACCTACGAGACTCGCGAAGTCGCTGTAATAGAGTTCAGCGCCAGGTTCGATAGCAAGCATCAACCAATCGCTGCCATATGCGATCCTCGACCTTGCCAGGTCACCACCTTTGTCGAAGAGCGCTTTCGCACGTTTGACGAGTGCCTTGCGATCATCGCCCGGGAGCACATGCTCGAAATACGACCAGTCCGCATACACATACTTACCGTACGAGAACGCATCAAGAAACCCTTCAGCCCAATTCGAGCAATCCATCGTGTGCGCAAGCAGGCAGTCGCCACCGAAGTGTCCCAAGCAAATTCGAAGCGGTTTGTGCGCATCGATCGCTTGCCTCCATCTCTCCGGACTGCCGAGGTCGAGGAAGCTTTGATCAGCTGCATTGGTCCGATTGGCGTGTGCAAGGACCGGCACACCTTCCGCCGCGCACCAGTCAAAAAGTGCGTTCATGGAGTTATCCAGACCGGCCGGGAAACTTGGATCGCTTGGCCAACCGCTTGGTCGCGGCACCTGCGCGTTCCCCGCCGGAGCGAAGCCCATCGGTGGATAAAGCTTAATCCCGAGGGATTTTCCCGTGGTTACCGCGTCCTTAACCCTCTTGAGCGCAGTTCCATGCTCCATGTAGTCGCGCCAAGGATCGAATGGCGCAAATGGAATGATCCGTCCTTGGCTCAACACATGGATGCGCGACATGACCTCGATTTGCATATCGAGAGTGGTCGGGGGAGATCTCAGAGCACCTAATCCGTAGTCGAAGTCGACCATGTGGCAAGCGAAGATCCCGACCTTTCCATTGACGCATCCATAATTTTCCAGGAGATAGAGCGCATTGATATATCGGTAATGGAAAAAGTTCGCCGCAAATGTTAATGGCCTCTTGCCATCGAGACTCTGCTCGGCCGCCACGAACGCGGCGAGTCCTTCCGGAGTCCCCATCGATTCCATGCTAAGCGTGAAGATTTCCCGCTCCTGAAGCGCTCTTGGGGCGACGGCGCGGATAGATTGTCGGTGCGCGTTGTATGCCCTAAGGAATCGCTCCCCCTCACGCCGCTTGAGCGCTTCCGGGAAGCCTTTAAGGAACGCCTGCCTGCCTGCTTCACGGTCTCGCTCGATCTCGTCCGCCAATGCGAATTCGACCGTCCCACGTAGACGTGCCTTTGCGCTAAGCCCGTTCAGGTGATCCAGTTCTGTCTGCCCGTTGGGCGCGAAGGCCCAGCCAGCCCACTCGAGAATGGGAGCCAGCGCCGCAATCAACTCGCGCAATATCGGCGAGAACTCGCTCGCCGCAACCCTCGTAAGGAATCGACTGACCTGAAGGTCGCTTGCGTTGAACACGTGCGTGTGGACGTCGATCGTTGCCACGCCAGGGTCGGGAGATGGACCGCAGGCTGGCGGAAACGAATCTGGCGATGGCGTGGTTCGGCAGCCGGCTGCAAAACCAGGTAGAGCACTTGCAGCGGCTGTGAGAAAGCGACGCCGCGACCACTTGCTCATGAACGCCTCCTTTCCTTTTGTTGCTCAACGATGCTGTGGGACTTTGCGGGGCGCGTGGGACGACCTATTTTCCGATGCAGAAGCGGCTGAAAATGGCTCCGAGCAAATCGTCCGCGGTAAACTCTCCGGTGATCGCGGAGAGCGCTGCTTGCGCCTCGCGCAGCTCCTCGGCGAAGAGCTCCAGCGGCGGCACTGCGGCCTCGAGATGTGCCGCGGCTGCTGCCAGATGCAGATCGGCCGCGTGAAGCGCGCGCAGATGCCGTTCGCGCGCGAGAAAACTTCCCTCCATGTTCTCGTGCGCACCGACCGCCGCCAGTATCGCCTCGCGGAGCAACTCCACCCCCGCGCCGCTCAAAGCCGAGAGCCATACTTCGCTGGCACGACCATTCCGGCCCGACCTTGGTTCGAGGCCCGCCAGATCGATCTTGTTCCGTACGACGATCCGCGGCAGCGCGGCGGGAAGGCGCGCGGCGATCGCGGCGTCGGCCGGGTGATCCGGCTCGCGCGCATCGGTGACGATCAGCGCCAAGTCCGCACGCGCTATCGCGGAAAGCGTCCGTTCGATCCCGAGCTTTTCCACCGCGTCGCCGGTTGGCCGCAATCCGGCGGTGTCGATGACATGTAGAGGGATGCCACGAATCTCGATGCTGCTGCGAATCGCATCGCGCGTGGTTCCCGGCACCGGCGTCACGATCGCGACATCTTCGCCGACGAGTTGATTGAGAAGGCTCGACTTACCCACGTTGGGTTGCCCGATCAGCACGACGCCGAGTCCCTCGCGCAGAAGGCTTCCCAGGCGGGCCCGCCCGACGATCGCCGCGAGCCGCTCGCGCAGCGCGGCGAGCTTGCCCGCCGCATCCGCGGCGCGAATGAACCCGACATCTTCCTCGGGAAAATCGAGCGTGGCTTCGCTGAACATCCGCAACTCGATCAATGCATCGACGGCCATGTGTATCTCGTGTGAAAAAGCGCCGGTGAGGCTGCGCGCAGCCGCACGCGCGGCGGTCGTCGTCGCCGCCTCGATCAGGTCGGCGACGCCCTCCGCCTGCGCCAAGTCGAGCTTGCCGTTGAGAAACGCGCGTTTGGTGAATTCGCCCGGCTCGGCCAGTCGCGCGCCGAGATCGAGGCAGCGATCGAGCAGCAGCGCAAGCACCGCCGGACCGCCATGCCCCTGCAATTCCAGCACCGTCTCGCCGGTATAGGACGCCGGCGCCGGGAACAGCAAGGCGAGCCCTTGATCGAGCGCTACGCCTTGCGCGCCGAGGAACGTCGCGAATGTCGCAACGCGCGGCGCAAGCGGTCGGTCGACGACGCCTGCCACGATCCGTCGGAGGTCGGGCCCCGACACGCGGATGACGCCGATGCCGCCGCGGCCGCTGGGCGTGGCGACCGCCGCGATGATGTCAGCCGGCGCCGGCACGGCAGTGTTCTTTGCGCGGCGCTAGCGGCGCTTTGCCGCGGCCGCAGCCGTCTCGCGCTCGATCACCCGGTTCATATGCCACTGCTGGAAGATCTGCAGCGAATTGTTGATCAACCAGTACAGCACCAGACCGGACGGGAAGAAGAGGAACAACACCGAGAAAGCGATCGGCATGATCTGCATGACCTTTGCCTGGACCGGGTCCTGGATCGGCGTCGGTGAAAGCCTCACCTGCAGGTACGCGGTGATCGCGTAGACGACCGGCAGCACGAAGTAAGGATCGGGCGCGGAAAGATCGTGGATCCAGCCGATCCACGGCGCATGGCGCAGCTCGACGGCCGCGAGCAGAACCCAGTAGAGCGCGATGAAGACGGGGATCTGCACCACGATCGGCAGGCAACCGCCGAGAGGATTGATCTTCTCGGTCTTGTAGAGCTCCATCATCTTCATCTGCAGCTGCTGCTTGTCATTGGCGTACTGCTCTTGCAACGCCTTCATCTTGGGCGCCACGACTTTCATCTTCGCCATCGATCGCGCGCTGGCGTGATTGAGCGGGTAGAACGCGCTCTTGATGATGATCGTCATCGCGATGATCGCCCATCCCCAGTTGCCGAGCAGCGAATGCAGCCACTTCAACAGCCAGAACAGCGGCGCCGCGATCACCGTGAAGATGCCGTAATCGACGACCAGATCGAGGCCGGCCGCGAGCGACTTCAGGGTGTCCTGCTCCTGCGGGCCGACGTAGAGCGGCACGGAGACCCGCGCGGTCGCGCCGGGCGCGACGCTGCCGACGGGAATCTTGACGCCGGCGTAGTACAGGTTGTCGACCTTGTTGACGTAGAACTCGCGGCTCACCTTGGTTGCGTCGGCAGGCAGCCACGCCGCCACGAAATAGTGCTCGACCATGCCGACCCAGCCGTTATCGGTCTTATCGGTGAACTTCGCCTTGCCCTTGTCGATGTCGGAAAAATCGAGCTTTTTGTACTTGTCGGTTTCGTTGTAGAGCACGGGTCCGGTATAGGCAGACGGCGCACCCCAGCTCTGTATGCCGGTCGGCTTGCTGTCACGCGCAAGCTGGAAATACGCCGTCGGAATGATCGGCGCAGCGCCGGTGTTGGTGACCTCATAGCTCACATCGATGCCGTAGCTCCCGCGATGGAACGTCAGCGTTTGCGTCACCGTCGCGCCGGGGAGAGTTGTCGCGGCGAGCTTGAGCTCGAGCTTGTCCATTCCCGGGCCGAGCTCGCGCGGACCGGGGAGCGCTTGCCAGAGCGTGTGGTGGTTCGGCAGACCCTCGCCGATCAAGCCGCTCTGGGCGAGGAAGGTCCGGCTCTCATTCCTTTGCAGCAGCACATAGGGCTTGTCCGGATGGTCCGTGTCGCGATGCTGGGTCAGCGCAACCTGGGTGATGACCCCGCCCAGAGTGTCGACGTCGGCGACATAGCGATCAGTCTTGATCTCAATCTTTTCGGCCTTCGCCGGCGCGGGAACGCTCGCGCCCGGCGCGTTCGGCGCGCTCACGGGCGGCGCGTTCGGCGCACTCGCAGCCGGAGTGGCACGGGGCACTGCGCTCGGCGTATCGCTGCTCGGCTTCCCCGCTGTTGGGGCCGACGTTGGCAGCGGCGGCCGATGCTCGGCCTGCCAGCGGTCCCATAGGATAAACGCCGAGAACGAAAAGATGACGAACAGGATCAGGCGTTGGGTATCCATGGACGCAGGCGTGAGGTGTTGGGGCGGACGGCGAGCGCGGGCGTCACGGCACCGGATCGCAGCCGCCCGGATGATAAGGATGGCAACGCACGACGCGTCGCAGCGCAAGCCAGCACCCCTTGGCCGCTCCGTAGCGATCGATGGCTTCGCGCGCGTAATCGGAGCAGCTCGGGTAAAAGCGGCAGTTCGCGCCGAGGAGCGGGCGAATCGCGAACTGGTAACCGCGCAATGCGAGGAGCAGCACCGCTCTCATCGAAGCTCCGATTCGGGTGAGGCGAGCGCGTCGAGGAGAGCTGCCGCCTCGGCCGCGACGCCTCCGAGCTCGGCCGCGGGGCAGGGCTGCCGCAACCTTACGATGAGGTCGAAAGCCTCGATCGCCGGCCGGCGCCTGCGAATTGCTTCGCGCAGCATGCGCTTGAGGCGATTGCGGTCTACGGCGCGTCCGAGAAGCTTCTTGCCGATCACGTATCCGACGCGGCCGGTCGTGCTGGAGGTCGGGACGGCCAGAATCTGGAGGCGGCTTCCTTCGAAGCGGCGGCCGCTGCGAAACACCGCGGCAAACGCAGCGGTACCGCGCAGCCGATGGCGATGGGTCAAGCCGAACGGGCGCGCCGGGCCGCTTTAGGCGGCGAGCCGGGCACGGCCTTTGGCGCGGCGCGCGCGCAGAACTTTGCGGCCACCGACCGACTTCATCCGGGCGCGAAACCCATGGGTCCGCTTCCGCCGGATCACGGAGGGCTGATAAGTGCGTTTCATGGTTCTGCCTTGCTGAAAAAAAGCTTTGTATTAGAGCGTTTAGCGCACCGGGCTGTCAAGGTAAATCGCGCCTCGCCACAACACGAGATAGCGTCTCAACTTGGACACAAGTGCTGTGGATAACTGCCGCCACTGCGCGTACAATTCGGTTTCAACGGGCTCCCTCGCGGCGCCCGCGTTTTTTTCCTCAAGCTTCGGACTTCCGCCTCATGTCGACCGCCTCTTTCTGGCCGAGCTGCCTGGAAGCCTTCAGGCGCGAGCTCACCCCGCAGCAATTCAACACCTGGATTCGGCCGTTGCGCTTAGAGCATGCCGGCGACGGCCTGGTGCTGATCGCGCCCAACCGGTTTGTCCTGCAATGGGTCAAGGAGCGATTTGTCGCGCGCATCGAAGAACTCGCCACGGTAGCGCTGGGGCGGGCTCCGCGGATGGCGCTCGTCGTCGCCGAAGAGCTGGTCCGGCCGCTGGCAGCGCCTCCGGCAACAGCGCCTGTGGCAGCTCAAGGCGGCCGGAGGAGCGAGCAGGCGAGCCTTAATCCCGGGTTTACCTTTGCCGCTTTCGTGGCCGGCAAGGCCAACCAGCTCGCGCGCGCCGCCGGCCTTCAGGTCGCCGAGCATCCGACGTCCTACAACCCGTTGTTCGTCTACGGCGGCGTGGGACTGGGCAAGACGCATCTGATCCAGGCGATCGGCAATCACATTCTCGATACCAGCGCGGACGCGAAGATTCGCTACATCCACGCCGAGACCTATGTTTCCGACGTCGTCCGCGCTTATCAGCACAAGGCCTTCGACGACTTCAAGCGCTACTACCGGTCGCTCGACTTGCTGCTCATCGACGATATTCAGTTCTTCGGCGGCAAGAGCCGGACGCAGGAAGAATTCTTCTACCTGTTCAATACGCTGATCGAGGCGCATAAGCAGGTCGTGATCACCTGCGACACGTACCCCAAGGAGATCACCGGCATCGAGGAGCGCCTCATTTCGCGCTTCGGCTGGGGCCTCACGGTCGCGCTGGAACCACCCGAGCTCGAGATGCGCGTGGCGATTCTGCTTTCCAAGGCGGCAGCCACCGGCATGAAGGTCGACGAGCAGGTCGCGTTTTTCATCGCCAAGCACATCCGCTCGAATGTTCGCGAGCTCGAAGGGGCGCTGAAGCGCGTGCTTGCCTACTCGAGCTTCCACGGCCAGGAAATCACCTTGTCTCTGGCGAAGGATGCGTTGCGTGACCTACTCGCGGTGCAGAACCGGCAGATCTCAATCGAGAACATCCAGAAGACCGTCGCCGACTATTACAAGATCCGTATTTCGGACATGCACTCGAAGAAGCGCTCCCGTGCGGTCGCCCGCCCGCGGCAGGTCGCCATGGCGCTGGCCAAGGAGCTCACACAGCTTTCGCTGCCCGAAATCGGCAGCAATTTCGGAGGCAGAGATCACACGACCGTCCTGCACGCGTGCCGCCAGATCGCCAAGCTCCGCGAGTCGGTTCCCGAAATCAGCCACGACGTAAATTTTCTGCTGCAGGTGCTGCGCAACTAGCGCCTAGTGCGGGCTCACCGAGGTATGAATCCTCTGCAAAGCAGTCTATAATTTGGGGACTTATATACATGACTGTCATGTATATAAATCCCATAATTTGTGGGTTGAGCGTCCAGCTGTGAAACGCGCATTTTCGCCCCCATTTAATACACAGCTTTCGTCGCGGTTATCTGCATGGTTACACTTGCGCCAAGCCGTGGATCGCGTTGATATTTTCCGGGTTGTCAGACTCGAGCCATGCGTCTTATTAGCTCTTACTAGGTTTTAATAATGCAACTAAAACAAATACCCAGAGACGCGCTGCTCAAGCCACTGCAGGCTGTTTCCGGAATCGTCGAACGCCGGCAAACACTGCCGATTCTTGCCAATATCCTGCTCGAGCAGAAAGACGGCCGGCTGTTTGTCACAGCGACCGACCTCGAGATGCAGATCACCGCTTATAGCGAGTTCGCCGGCAAGCAGGACCAGTCGATCACCGTCGCTGCGCGCAAGCTGCAGGATTTGTTGCGTGCCCTTCCGGAAGACGCTGTGCTCAATGTCGACACCGCCGCCGGCAAGATGACTGTGCGGGCCGGCCGTTCGCGCTTCAACCTGCAGACGCTGCCGGCCGCTGACTATCCACGTATCGGGCTGGCGCAGGAGCAGCTGCAGACGATCAGCTTGCCGCAGCGCGACTTTCGCGGGCTGCTCAAGCTTGCCGAGTTCGCAATGGCGCAGCAGGATATCCGCTACTACCTGAACGGCATGCTGCTCGTGATCGACAAGGGCTCGCTGCAGGCGGTTGCCACCGATGGGCACCGCCTGTCTTACGCGAGCCTCGTCGTGCCGGGAGATTATTCGCGCCAGGAAGTGATCCTTCCGCGGAAGACGGTGCTCGAGCTGGGCAAACTGCTCGAAGACATCGAGGCGGAGGTCACAATCGATGTACTTGCCAATCAGGTGCGGTTCCGCTTTTCGAACATCGAACTCGTGAGCAAGGTCGTCGACGGCAAGTTTCCGGACTACAACCGCGTCATTCCGAGCGGCCATTCCAAGCAGCTTGACCTGTCGCGCACCGAGCTGCTCCAGGCTCTGCAGCGGGCGGCGATCCTTTCAAACGAGAAGTTCCGCGGTGTACGCCTGGTGCTGGGCAGTGACCAGCTCAAGATCATCTGCACCAACAGCGAACAGGAGGAAGCCGAGGAGGAGCTCGAGGTCGGGTACAAGGGCGAAGCGCTCGACATCGGCTTCAATATCACTTACCTGCTCGACGTGCTCCACAATCTAGCTGCCGACCAGGTTGTCCTGGCTCTGGGCGACGCCAATTCCAGCGCGCTCATCACCATGCGCGAGCGCAATGATTACAAATATGTCGTCATGCCGATGCGAATCTAGTGTTGGGAGCGAGTCTTCGACTAAGCCTGCGGCGCCGACTTAAGAGTCGGCGTCGGCGTTTAATGGACCGCAAGAAACGAGACAGATGCGAATGAGCGAGCACAACCCGAAGCCCCAGGACAACGGCGGCGATTACGATTCGAACAGCATCAAGGTCCTGAAAGGCCTCGATGCCGTGCGCAAGCGTCCCGGAATGTACATCGGCGACACCTCCGACGGCACTGGCCTGCATCACATGGTGTTCGAGGTGCTCGATAACGCCATCGACGAAGCGCTTGCCGGCTACTGCGACGACATCAGGGTCGTGATCCACGCGGATAACTCCGTGTCGGTCGTCGATAACGGGCGCGGCATTCCCACCGACATCAAGGAAGACGACGAGCAGAAGCGTTCGGCGGCCGAGATCGTCATGACCGAGCTCCACGCGGGCGGCAAGTTCGACCAGAATTCGTACAAGGTGGCCGGAGGGCTGCACGGCGTAGGTGTCTCGGTCGTTAACGGACTCTCCGAGTGGCTCAAGCTCAGGATCTGGCGCGACGGCAAGGCGCACCAGATGGAATTTCGCGACGGTGTTCCCGTCGCGCCGCTCGCGGTCGTCGGCCCGACCGAGCGTCGCGGCACCGAAGTGCACTTCAAGGCTTCGCCGGTGACGTTCAACAACGTCGAGTTCCATTACGACATCCTGGCGCGCCGCATCCGCGAGCTGTCCTTCCTCAACAACGGCGTCAGGATCGAGCTTCTCGACCAGCGCGACGGCAAGAGCGAGAACTTCGCGTTCACCGGGGGCATCAGGGGATTCGTCGAATACATGAACCGCAGCAAGACGGTGCTGCATTCGAAAATCTTCCATGCCAGCGGGGAGAAGGACGGCGTCACCGTCGAGGTCGCAATGCAGTGGAACGACTCGTACGCGGAGTCCGTGCAGGTTTTTACCAACAACATTCCGCAACGCGACGGCGGCACGCATCTCACAGGCCTGCGCCAGGCGATGACACGCACGCTCAACAGCTATATCGAGAAGGAAGAGCTCGCGAAGAAGGCGAAGGTCGAGACGACCGGCGACGACATGCGCGAGGGTCTCACCTGCGTATTGTCGGTCAAGGCGCCGGAGCCGAAATTCTCATCGCAGACCAAGGACAAGCTCGTCTCTTCCGAGGTGCAGCCTATCGTGCAGGAAATCGTCGGTGGCAAGCTCAACGAGTTCCTGCTCGAAAACCCGGGCGACGCGCGAATCATCTGCGGCAAGATCATCGAGGCGGCGCGCGCAAGGGAGGCGGCGCGCAAGGCGCGCGAGTTGACAAGGCGCAAGGGCGTGCTCGACGGCATGGGGCTGCCCGGCAAGCTCGCCGACTGTCAGGAACGCGATCCCGCATTGTGCGAGATATATCTCGTCGAGGGCGATTCCGCGGGCGGGTCGGCGAAGCAAGGCCGCGATCGCAAGTTCCAGGCGATCCTGCCGTTGCGGGGAAAGATCCTCAACGTCGAGCGCGCCCGGTTCGACAAGCTGATCGCCTCGCAGGAGATCGTCACGCTGATCACCGCGCTTGGGGCGGGATTCGGCAAGGCCGCCGGCGACAAGGAGGACAAGGACGCTTTCGATATCGCGAAGCTCCGTTATCACCGCATCATCATCATGACCGATGCCGATGTCGACGGGTCACACATCCGCACGCTGCTGCTGACGTTTTTCTACCGGCAGATGCCCGAGCTCGTCGAAGGCGGTCACATCTACATCGCGCAACCTCCGCTGTACAAGGCGAAGCAGGGCAAGCACGAGATCTATCTCAAGGACGATCATGAGCTCAAGCAGCATCTGCTGAAAGTCGCGCTGAATGGCGCGGAGCTCACGCCAGGAACGGGCATGGCGCCGCTCGCGGCGCATGCCTTCGAAAGCATCGCACGCGAATACCTGCTCGCGGAAGCCGTAGTCGAGCGCGTCGCGCGGGTCGTCGACCCCGAAGCGCTCTACGCGATACTCGGGGGCGTGGGCGTCGAGCTCGGGACCGAGGCGGCGGCGATGCGCAGCGCGCAGGCGTTGCAGGATGCGATCGCCGATCCGGAGCTGCGAGTCGAGGCGCGCTACGACGACTCATCCGAAACGCGGCGCCTGGTCATCGTGCGCACGCATCACGGTACGCCGCACTGGACCGCGCTCGATGCGGATTTCCTGGCCAGCGGCGATGGCGCGCAGATCCGGGCGGCGGCGGAAGTGCTGCAGGGATTGATCCAGCCCGGAGCCGTCATCAAGCGCGGCGACAAGCAGCAGGCCGTCAAGTCGTTCAAGGAAGCGCTCGACTGGCTGCTTGCCGAGGCGCGATCGAGCGTCGCCATCCAGCGCTACAAGGGCTTGGGCGAGATGAACCCGGAGCAACTCTGGGAGACTACGATGGATCCGGCCGTGCGTCGCCTGCTCAAAGTGCAGATCGAAGACGCTGTGGCGTCGGAGGAAATCTTCTCGACGCTGATGGGTGACGAGGTCGAACCGCGGCGCGCGTTCATCGAGTCCAACGCGCTCGGCGTGCGCAATCTCGACGTGTAGCGCCTTCGCCTGGGCCTCACCGGCCTTGCGGCAATGAGCCTCGATCGCAACGCCTTGCTCGCGCGCCTCGACCTGCAGGCGCAAAACGCCGGTGCTTGCGCCGAGCCGCAGGGCTGGCGTGGGACCGGTCCGACACTCGCGTCGCGCAACCCCAGCGACGAATTGCTGATTGCCGAGATCGCGACCGCGACAGCCGACGACTACGATGCAGTGCTGGAGAGCGCCGTCGCCGCCGCGCGCGCCTGGCGCGAAGTTCCGGCGCCTAAGCGCGGCGAGGCCGTGCGCCGCCTGGGGCTCCTGCTGCGCGAGAAG
>Ga0137372_10004078_pt1 | contig 14218 bp, 11 predicted proteins | sample SagtaG_6_FD_104911 | JGI IMG/M metagenome (GOLD analysis project Ga0137372, IMG submission 104911) | Vadose zone soil microbial communities from Sagehorn Ranch, Mendocino, California, USA - Sage1_R_60_16 metaG | ecosystem: Environmental > Terrestrial > Soil > Vadose zone | place: USA...
GAAGATTCTCGATCGCGCCGGTCTGGAAGCTGCGGCCTGCGAGTGTTATCGCGTGGTCAGAGATTCCGTCGATCAGGTTTTCGCTGTCTGATCGAATCAGAAGCGAATCCGCATCCCTTGTCCCAACAAACTCCCATTCCCGCATCCCGATTCATTCGGATCCATTACATGTGCGGAGTACACCACAAGCGAAAAGGCGAGCGGCATTCGATGAGGGAAGACAGAGTTCTGGGTGCGCTCAGCCCAAGCATTCGCGCGATAGAGGGTTTTGAGTTCAGATGAGCCCAATGTCTTTCGCCTTGAGGGCGGCCTGGGTCCGATCGCGGACCTCCAACTTTCCGAGAATGTTGGAAACGTGATTCTTTACTGTGCCTTCGGCAAGGAAGAGGGCGCCGGCGATCTCTCGATTGCTGGCGCCTTGCGCAATAAGGCAAAGTATCTCGAGTTCTCGTTCAGAGAGTGGCTCGATAACTGAGTTACCGGTCCCGGCTGTTTTCCTGCTCAGGCGCGCGAATTCGGCCACGACCTTGGCGGCAACAGAAGGTTGAAGAAATGTTTCTCCACGGGCGGCAACGCGAACCGCTTCCGCCAGCTTCTCTGATGAAGCGTCCTTCAACAGGTAGCCCACGGCTCCGGCGCGCAAACCATCGAAGACCATTTCGTCGTCGTCGAAGGTGGTCAGGACGATGACGCGACTATTGGGTTGCTCTTCATGCAGGCGACGCGTAGCCGCGACGCCATCAAGCACGGGCATCTGCAAGTCCATTAGCACCACCGAAGGAAGCAGTGAACGCGCGAGCGTGATCGCTTCCTCTCCATTTCCGGCTTCGCCAACGACTTCAAAATCCGGCTGCACCGAAAGCAGCGTGTGCAGACCTTCGCGGAAGAGTGGCTGGTCATCAACCAAAAGAATCCTAATCGGCTTCATGTGGGCAACTCCACTTCCAGCGAAAATCCCTTGCCAGCCTCGGTGTCCACTCGTACCACGCCATTCAGCTGCTGGACCCGCTCACGCACTCCGAGCAAGCCAAAGCCGCCTTCTGAGTTAGTGCTGCCGCGTCCATCATCTTTAATGCGCAAATGAACCAGGCGCTCGTCGCGATAGTCCAAATGAATTTCAACGCTGGTCGCGCGGGCGTGTTTTCCGACGTTCGTTAGCGCCTCCTGGGCCGCGCGGTAAAGCGTAAGACTGGCTTGAGGAGTCAGCGGGCGCGGTGTGCCCGCAACTGCAAGCTCTGTGCGTAGCGCGGCAGCATTCCATTGTTCGACCAGATTAGCCAGCGCCTCAGGTAGCGGGCGGCTTTCAATCGGAGAGGCGCGCAAGGCGGCAACTGAGTGCCGCACGTCCGCCAGTCCTTCCTGCGTCAGCGCTTGCGCCTTCGACAAGTGATCCAGTGCCCGTGGGCGATTCTGATCAAGGACCGCCTGGGCGGCGTTGATCTGCACGTTAACGACGGTCAGGTAATGCCCCAGGCTGTCGTGTATCTCTCGCGCCAGACGATTGCGCTCTTTCGTCGTGGCTAATTCTTCGACTTGCGAGGCGTGCTCTCGCAAGTGCTTGTTAGCTTCCGCAAGTTGGGTACGGGCGTCGCGCTCGCTCGCTGCTATTCGGGTGAAGACTACGACGAAAACGATGCCGGTGCCATAGATGAGCGCGTGTTCAATGGTTTCAAGCCATGGAAAACGCAAGATTGAGGGCACGACCAGCGTGACGTAAATCAAGATGCAGACCGCGACAATTCCCCTCATGGGCAACAGCAAGGCGCTCTGCCCGACAAGGGGCAAGATCAGCGCAGGCTGCCTGACAGAACCGCGCAACAGGATAAGAGTTGAAGCGAGCAAGAGCTGGATGGCGAAGTACGCAGCCACTGCGAGCCATGATTCAGAGCGTCGGCAGAATGTGAAACCGTACGTGCCCACCACCAGGTACGCAGCACCGGCGGCGACGAGCACCGCAACTTCCCATGCAGGTAAAGAACGTCGGGTGTAGATAAACCAGGGGGCGGCGGAAGCGTAGGTAGTGCAGACCACAACCACAAAAGCAATATTGGCGCTGTTAAAGACTTTGGGTGGTGGTTTACGAGGCTTGGAATTCACGCTTATCGCTTCGAGCAGACTCATTCGTATTGCGCGGCCCTCAGTCTAATACAGGTCCACGAGCAGTAGATAGTGACTCTAGTCACATTTGATTGCGAACAAGGTCACGTAAGAACGTGACCGCAGAAAGTGACTAATGGCACAACAACGAATCTCTGAGAAGGTGTAGTTATGTGCTCCGAACCCTTTGTCGAACCTAAGGAGCGCGCCGAAAACAATGGAATATCACACCGCTGATTTATCACATGCTGCAACAGCCGAAGGCTGTATGCCAGGGTTGGGGGACAGCCACGATTGGCCAAACCGGCATACACTGCAAAACGTTGGGAACACTGCTTTGAAAGCAGCAGCCGGGCTTTGGTTTGTGGTGGCCGTCATCGGCCAGTTGGCGTTCGCCTCATATGTAGCAATTTTCTATGGCCGTGCGGTTGTGCGGTGGGATCTCCCGGCGTGGAGGCACGGGTATGTTGCCGGCGACACGATCGGCAATATCGCATTCGCAATACATCTTTCCCTCGCTGTCGTTATCATCGTTGGCGGAGCGATTCAACTTATTCCTCAAATCCGGAAACGCGCGCCTGCGCTTCATCGTTGGAACGGTCGTATATACATAGTGACCGCTTTCACGCTCCCGGTTGGTGGTTTTTATTTGGTTTGGGTTCGTGGAACCGTTGGTGACTTTAGTCAACACCTGGCAACCAGCATTAACGGCGTGCTGATTATGCTCTGCGCGGCCATGGCCTTGCGCTATGCTCTGGCCCGCAAATTTGCCGTTCATCGCCGCTGGGCACTGCGCCTGTTCCTGGTGTCGAGTGGAGTCTGGTTTGTACGGTTAGCGATATATCTGTGGGTATTCCTCAACAATGGTCCTGTTGGTTTCAATCCTGAAACGCTTTCCGGCCCGTTCCTCACAATCGTGCATTTTGGCCAATTCCTGTTGCCGCTTGGCGTACTTGAGTTGTACCTGCGCGCGCGGGACCGAGTCGGCGCGCCAGGTCGCATCGCTATGGCACTGGTTCTTTTTGCACTGACCATCGTCATGGGCGCTGGTATTGTTGTGGTCACTGCGCAAAGGTGGCTGCCTCGCATGTTGTAAATCACCGAAAGCGTCGCGTCGCATCGAAGACGGATTGCAGCGCAACTTTTGGTCGTTCGTGATCGTTAACCACCGAACAAGAATCGCACTGATAATGGCTGAGCTCTGACGCTACGATTCGGCCAGCCGCAAATTGAAAGGATCAAATGGCATATCGCGCCGCTGATTTACCGCAAGGTAAGTCTGCAATCACCCAAGACTTTACGCGAGAGTGATTTCGACGAAATCTATAACGAAGTCGCTGCTGGAGTGTACCGCTATTTGCGGCGGTTGACCGGATCACGCACGCACGCCTGAAGACATTCTGCAAGAGACTTTCATGAAGCTGCACGCACAGTTGGACGCCGGCGTGAACATCGCGCACCCGCGCGCGTGGCTGTTTCAGGTAGGCACAAATCTTTCGAAGGACGAAAAGCGCAACGAGATCCGCGCGGCCGTTAGAGAAGAACGTTATTCAGCGCAGCCAACAGTAATCGAGTTCCACGCCCAGCTCGAGAAACGGCAGGTCATCCGGCGCACATTGGATCAACTTTCGCCGCGCATGCGCCAGGTGCTATTGCTGTTTTCGGAAGGCTTCACTTACCGCGAGATTTCTGAGATCTCCGGAGTTGAAGCCACGTACGTCGGTGTCTTGTTGCAACGAGCACGCGCAGCCTTCAAGAAGCATTACCAACGGGGCAACGCTACAAAGGCTACTGCTCAGGTATGCGTACACCCAGCAAACGCAAATCATTCAATCGTCGGTCTGCCATTCGTTGCATTCCATCCGAGAGCGACTCTGTCGTTGGTTCTTGGTGATCAGGGACTGTGTTAGAGCAGATACCTTCGACGTTACGCAGGAGCACATCGCGAACATGCTGGGGCATCAGCGGAACCGCATCACTCTGGCGGCGCGCGAGCTGCTGCAGGAAGGGCTGATTGAGTATGGCGGTGGCAAGATGAAGATTCTCGATCGCGCCGGATTGGAAGCTGCGGCATGTGAGTGTTATCGCATCGTCAAGATTCCGTCTTAGATTGGTCAAGTGACTCGGGACGGAATGTTCTCACCTCCTAGCCATACCATATACGTTTTGATCCTGCGATTGGCTTTCGGTGAGAGACGCGCTACCAACATACCTTATGTTGGGTCGGATTCGTCATGATCGGAAACGTCTATGAACTCGACGAAAATCGAAAGCCCCTTCCCGCCCTAAAGCGCACACTGAAAGAAAAAAACAAAAAATATTCGCTCTCCAGCCGAAAAAACGACCTGCTCAAGTGTCTTAGCTATAGAGGGGTAGATATATAGTCATTCTTGAGCAGGTTGGCGAGCCAACCACAAGGTGGGTCCACTTAGAGGGTTGACCGACCCCAAGCCCAGGGACTCCGCGGCCAGAGGATCATGCTTCTTCATCGCTTCCGGAAGAAGGCCACGTCCGGCGTAGCGGCCGAAGTGTGCGTTGAAGCCGAATTCCTTGCGTTCGACCAGGATACTTTGACGCTCGAAGAGAAAGTCACACGCTATTTTGAGCAGTGGCGCGGCCTGGTACATCGCTACGTGGTGGCGGCTTTCGGCGATCCGGCAGAGGCCGAAGATATAACGCAGGAAGCTTTCTTGCAGCTCTACCGTTCTTTGCACAGCGGCCAGTCCATCGCCAATGTTCGTGCCTGGGTTTTTCGCACGGCGCATAACCTCGCGAGCAACCGACTTAGGAACGATCAATTCATCGAGCTCCTTGATGAAACGGCGTGGGAGGATCTGAGACAGACATTAAGAGACTCGGCTGCTAACCCCGAGCAGAGATTGGCGGAACTGGAGAAATTCAACCGACTGCGACTTGCGATAGCTCGCCTGACACTGGCTGAGCGACAGTGCTTGCACCTAAGAACCAAAGGGCTTCGCTACAAGGAGATTGCTGAAATTCTCGGATTGGGCACAAGCACGATAGCCGAGACATTGTACCGAGTAATCGACAAGCTCACTCAAGAGAACAATGGATAAGATGTTTCAAAACAATTCAGGTGAACAGAACGAGCATCCGCCGCGCGAGATGTTGCTGCTTTTTGTAGACGGTGAGTTGCCGGCCAAAGAAACCGCGCAGCTTGAGACACACCTGGAAGCCTGCTGGCCTTGCCGCGTTAAGACCAAGAAGATTCAGGAAGGAATCGCAGACATCATCGAGTTTGATGAACGGGTACTCACACCCCGCCTCAATCCGCCACAAGATTGGCGGAACTTTGATCGACAACTAAGGCAACTGGCTGCGCAGAGCGGCAGGCAATCGCTCTTCTCAAGAATCTTTGGATCGTTGAATCGGTTCTTTCCGGTCTCGCATCTCTTTGCTGCTCCACGTCCGTGGTTCAAGCCGCTGGCACGAGGGTTGGCGGCTGCGTTGGCCTTGATACTCGTCGTTGCCTTAGTCATTTATTTCAAGCGTGAGCCGACAGTCTCAGCCAGTGAGCTATTGCGAAATGTGACTGAAGCTCAAGACGCAAGGCTTCGCACCACTGCTGAGCCTGTGGTCCATCAGCGGTTGCGGATACGGCGCATAGACCAAGCGTCGGTAAGCGAGGCCTCGGCGACGTTGGAGATTTGGAATGACACCAAGAATGCGCGCGTTCGAGAGTTTACAGTTGACGGCAACCAAGCTGTGTCTTTCTCGGGCAACGTCGGCAGGGTCACTTCATCACAATCCTCTCGCAATCAGGTCATTGACGATCTTGCGCAAGTGCTGTCGACCAATCACATGGATCCGCAACGCCCGCTGTCTGCGGTTTCTTATCAGTCATGGCACAACACGCTCCAGCACCAACGAGATGAAGTCACTCGTTCCAAACTACCTGGAGGTGTCGATGCGGTAACGCTTCATACCGTGCCGGCAGCGCAGGTGAAGGTGGGTCAGATAGCGGATGCGGTCTTTATCGTGCGAGCGAAAGACTGGCAGCCGTCCACGCTGCGCTTGAGTGTGCGGGCTGAAGATGTACACCACATCTACGAATTGACTGAAGATCTTTCAGAGGTATTGAACCTCGCTCAAGTTGATCCGAAGATCTTTGCTAACGAGACGGTTGCCTTAGCGCCCACCCCAAAAGCTTCACCTCAAATGAGTCCTTCATCTTCTCCGCTGGCTAAGCTGAGCCCAATCAACGTCCCGCTGGTAACGATTCCGCCTGCTACTGCCGACCTGGAGGTAGAGGCGCTCCAGTTATTGAACCAGGTGGGAGCCGACCTTGGTGAGCAGGTCAGCGTCAAGAGAACTCTGGAAGGAACACTTCAAGTCAGCGGCATTGTCGAGACCGAGCAACGCAAAACGGAGATCCTCAATGCGCTGGCTCCAATCAGGAACAATCCAGCGGTCCGCGTTGAGATCCAGACGGTAGCGGAGGCTGTTGCGAAACAAACCAATACCCCTAATCCGTCTCCAAGCACACGAGCAGTGCAAATTGCAGGCAATGCGATGGCGGCCGAACCGGAGCTGCGAGCCTACTTCGCGCGCGAGGGTGGCAATACGGATGAAGCTGTGCGCCGGTTCGCGGCGCGAATGGTTGGTCTTTCGAATCAAGGGATGGACCACCTCTGGGCGATGAAGCGTTTGCTCAATCAGTTCTCGCCCGAAGAGCAGCGCGGGCTCACGCCGGAGGCGCGGGCCAAATGGTTCAAGCTGATCCGCACGCATGCACGCTCGTACCAGCAGACTACGCAATCGTTGCGGCGAGAACTACAGCCCGTCTTCTTCCCAGGGCAGTCCACCGCCGGAGCTTCCGCGGAGGGAGCAGGAATTGCCGATACGAACGAGTTGGCTCGCACCGTCGAGGAACTCTTCGAATTGGGCTCGTCGAATGACCGAGTAATCCGCTCGGCATTCACATCTTCATCTGGCGGAGCGATGACAACGGTCATCAAGGCGCCGCAATTCTGGCAAGCGTTGAAGAACGCCGAAGCAACAGCGGCGAGAATTGCGCTCAGCAAGTAATCAGCGTTCAGCGTTAGGCTGTCGGTTTGCGAGAAGTGAAAACCAAAACTGAAAACTACTTGGAAAAGGACAAAACCATGACTTCCTGTCGGCTCCAATTGTTATTCGTCCGCTGTTGTCTGCTTTTTGCCCTCTGTCTTTTACCTGTTGCCTTTACGTCAGCGCAGTCCACTAGCGCAACGCTCAGCGGTACGGTTACAGATCCAAATAGTGCTGCGGTCGTTGGCGCGCAGGTCACAGTGACGAACAATGGGACCGGACTGAAAAGACAAGCAACCACAAGCGGCTCTGGCGCCTTCACTATCCCACTGCTTCCGCCGAGTACTTATACGGTATTGGTCGAAAACCAGGGGTTCACCCCAGCTGAGATCAAGGATGTGGTTCTTAACGTCAATGCCAATGTATCACTAAACATCGAATTGAAGGTTGGAGCGGTCGGCGCGACTGTCGATGTGAAGAGCGAAGCGCCGCTGATTAATGAATCGCCGACAGTGGGGACGGTCGTGGATCGTCAGTTCGTCGAGAATCTGCCGCTTAATGGGCGCAGCTTTCAGTCGCTGATTACGCTGACCCCGGGGACAGTTTTAACAAGAGCGTCTGCCGAAGAATCAGGACAGTTCAGTGTCAACGGACAGCGTCCGAATGCCAACTACTTCACGGTGGACGGGGTGAGCGCTAACATCGGTGTCTCAATTAGTACCAGTCTTTTCCAGTCAGGCGGCTCGTCACTGGCACTGAGCGCTGCGGGCGGCACGAACAGCCTGGTCTCGGTCGATGCTCTACAAGAATTTAGAGTGTTGACCTCGACCTATGCTCCGGAGTTCGGACGGACTCCCGGCGGACAGGTGCAAATCGTCACCCGCTCAGGGACGAACCAATTCAGCGGCACTCTGTTTGAATATTTTCGCAATGATGCTCTGGACGCTAATGACTGGTTTGCCAATAGCCGAGGGCTGCCTAAACCGGCCCTCCGGCAGAATGATTTCGGCGGCGTGCTGGGTGGTCCGCTTTACCTGCCGCGCTTCGGTGAAGGCGGTCCTGCTCTTTACGACGGTGAAAACCGCACCTTCTTCTTCTTTTCCTATGAGGGGCTGCGGTTGCGACAGCCTCTAACCCGGATCACGGATGTTCCCACCCTGTGTTTGCGAGGCCTCGGCAGTTGTGGAGCCGGGCAGAGTGCGGCTCCCGCAGCAATTCAACCTTACTTGAACGCTTTCCCGATTCCGAACGGGCCGAACCGAGTGGTCGGCGGCGTACCGAACGGGTTGGCGGAGTTCGCCGCCAGCTTCTCCAACCCCTCGACGCTAGATGCGACGAGCATCCGGGTGGATCACACTCTTAATGACCGAGTGACGGTTTTCGGTAGGTACAATTACGCTCCCTCCGGGATTGATGAGCGGGGTGGTGTAAGTAGCAATAGCCTTAGCACCGTGGCACAGACAAAGTTCAACACTCAGACACTAACATTAAGCTCAACACAGACCTTCACGCCGAGCGTCAGCAATGATCTTCGTTTTAATTATAGCAAGACAAGAACGAATACTTTTCTGGCAATCGATAATTTCGGCGGGGCTGCCCCACCCTCTGACTCTCTGCTATTCCCTTCCTTCGTATCGCGGCAAAATGCGTCGTTTGGTTTTTTCGTCTTCAACGGAACTGGGACAAATTTCAGGGCTGGGCAGCTTCAGAAGAACTCGCAGGAGCAGTTTAACCTGGTAGATAACCTTTCGTTTATTGCAGGCTCGCATCAATTGAAGTTCGGCATTGACTATCGTCGCATTGCTCCAGTTCGGGGCGGAAGGACTTACGACCAGCTGTCCTCATCACCGACCGTCGCACCCTTACTTTTGGGGAATGTGTCATCCGTTTCGATTCTTCAGCTCCGCCCTAACCTTGGCTATATCTTCGATAACTTTTCTGCCTACGGGCAAGACATATGGAAGGTCACGCCTCGCCTGACTCTAACCTACGGTCTGCGCTGGGAGCTAAATCCTCCACCCTCAGTCACTAATGCCGACCCTCCATTTGCTCTAACGGGGGTAGATAACCCTGCCACTCTGGCATTTGCTCCGCGAGGCACGCCTCTCTACAAAACCACTTACAACAATTTTGCGCCGCGTATTGGTGTGGCTTATCAATTGTTTCAGAAGCAGGGCCGGGAGACGATGTTGCGCGGAGGCTTCGGTATCTTCTATGATCTCGGGAATGCCGCAGCCGGTGGAATTCTTAATACATTTCCTTATCTAACAAATAAACGACTGACGAACGTGCCGTTCCCCTTAGATGAAGCTTCGGCTATGCCCGCGCCGTTCACAACGAATCTTCCCGTTACCGGCATTGTCACGGGATTCGACCCAAATCTAAAACTACCGCGCATTTTCCAGTGGAACCTCTCCGTGGAACAGTCGATCGGCTCGAGTCAGACCGTTTCTGCTTCCTACGTGGCAGCCGTGGGTCGTCGTCTCATCCGTCAGGATGTCTTCTTCGGACCAAATCCGAATTTCAGCAATGCCGTCATTTTAATAAGAGATACGGCCACGTCTGACTACCATGCGATGCAGCTTCAGTTTCAGCGTCGACTTTCAAACGGCTTGCAAGCTTTAGCTTCCTATACGTGGTCGCATTCAATTGATGAGGCTAGTGGGGACACAAACACCGCGGGATTTGATCCCGGACGAGCCTCATCAGATTTCGACATTCGTCACTCATTCTCATCAGCCATCACTTACAACATCCCGACTTTATCTTCCAATGCATTAGGGCGAGCAGTGCTGGGCGGGTGGTCACTCGATACAATTCTGATCGCGCGATCAGCTGCTCCAGTGAATGTCATTGCAACCCAGGTAGTTCTGCCGACCGGTTTTTTTAACATCAGACCAAATCTCATTCAAGGAGTGCCACTCTATATCAACGACCCAACGGCGCCCGGAGGAAGAAGAATCAATAACAGTGCTCCCACGGCCGCTCAGGTTGCGGCTGCTGTGTGTCGTCCGATAACGCCGACAAATGCAAGAGGTGCGTTCTGCACTCCACCGATTGGCCTACAGGGGAATCTAGGTCGGAACGCTCTACGTGGGTTTTCCATCTGGCAGGCGGATTTGGCACTCCGGCGACAGTTTAAACTGAGAGAGAGATTAAACCTGCAATTCCGGGCGGAGTTCTTCAACGTCTTCAACCACCCCAACTTCGGAGATCCTAGCAATTTTCAGGGCAACTTTCTCCCGAATGCATTATTTGGGCAATCAATCTCGATGTTTGGGAGAAGTGTTTCTAGTGGTGGCGGTGCAGGCTTGAATCCTCTTTATCAAATAGGAGGGCCGCGCTCAATTCAACTGGCGGTGAAAATCCAGTTTTAGTGATCTTGACTTAGCAAGTTGCTATTAGGAGCAGATGGTGAAAATGAAGTTACCACCCATTCTCCTTTGTATATTGAGTTTACAAATTGTAGAGACACGAGCGCGGCCGAGTCAGGCACCTCTGGCGGTCGAGGAGGTTTTGGCCGCTCTGCATCTCCCACCTGAAACGCCTTTAGACCTCTCGCCCGACGGAAAATGGTTGGCTTACACGCTCCAAGATGACCGGCGGAAGGAGAAACCCAAAGAGGGCTACACCCACGTCTACTTTACGCCCACCGGAGTCAACAAAGGGATATTAGGATGTGACATCTGGGTGACCACTACACAATCCGGAGAATCGAAAAACCTGACCGAAGGCACAGGAACGAATTGGTCTCCGGTTTGGTCTCCCGACGGGAATCACTTAGCCTTTTACTCTGACCGTAGCGGAGCAGCACGTCTCTGGGTGTGGGAGAAATTAACCGGTAGATTGTGGCAAGTATCGGATAAGACTATCCATCCCTATTACACTTTTGAAGTGGCGCGATGGAGTCCTGATAGCCGAAGAATCCTGGTGAAAATACTGCCGGAGGGGGTGACGATCGAAGCTGCGCGGGATGCAATCGTCTCTCCGCAGCAAATGATGAAAAGTCCGACAAACGGTCCGACCGTCTTGGTCTATCGTTCATCCGCAAGTCTGGCTTTAGATAAGGAACAGTTTGGTAAGGAAACCTCTACTAGTAGTCGTAGGGCCGATCTTGCGCTAATCGAGTCGGCAACGGGAAAGCTGCAACGAATCGCCACAGGGTTTAATCCGGCCTGGTATGACTTTTCGCCCGATGGCAGTAATGTCGCGTTCACCACGACAAAGGGTTTTGAATCTCCACAATCTCAGCAGCGGGTATACGACCTTGTGCTGGTGTCTCTCGGTGACGGTCACACGCGAGTTGTTGCTCCTAACATTCAACTTGATTATTACGGGGTGACGGTAAGCTGGTCTCCTAATGGGAAGATGCTGAGTTACCTTACATCTGGCACAGGCAAGTCAGTAAAAGGCGACTGCTTTATCGTGCCTGTCGACGGCGGTGAGCCTCGTAATGCTACGGCGACTCCTCACCCGTATTTTAGCAACGGGTATCGCTCACCACTGTGGGGGTCAACTGGAGAACACATTTATCTGCTTAGCTCGGATTCGATTTGGAAAGTCACCGTGAGCGAACCCAAAGCGGAAGCGATAACGCTTATACCCAACAAGAAGATCATAGAGGCGGTCGCACCTCGAGAAGGAGGTCGCTTATGGTCGCCGGACAGTGGGCGTTCGATGATCGTCGCTACGCGAGATGAACAGACAAAACAGCAAGGATTCTACCAAATCGATTTAACCACGGGGAAGCTTTCAAGGCTAATAGAGGAGAAAAAAAGCTATGGGGCCATCCCGATTCACAGTATTGACGTATCTAGCGACGGGAAGCAAGTCATTTTTGTTGCCGAGGATGCGGGGCATTGTGCCGAGGTATGGCTGACTGGTGTTAATTTTAAGGATCCCAAACAAGTAACTCATATCAACCCGAAGCTTGATAGATACGAAATGGGTTCGAGCCGGGTGGTGGAGTGGCAAGGTTCTGATGGCGAAACCCTGCGCGGTGCGTTATTACTTCCAGCGAACTATCAAGAAGGAGCACGGTATCCTTTGGTTGTGAAGATATATCCTACTCAAAATCTTTCGAATTATGTTAACAACTTTGGATTAAGCCCCTTCGGAGTTGGCATTGACAATATGCAGTTACTGGCTACGCGTGGGTACGCAGTTCTCTTGCCGGACTCTCCCAGTTCAAAGGTGACGCCGATGGAGAGCGTCGCAAAAACTGTCCTGCCTGGTGTTTCTAAGCTCGTTGAACTTGGGATCGCTGACCCAGAGAGACTTGGGGTGATCGGACACAGTAATGGCGGGTACGGCACTCTTTCCTTGATCGTGCAGACCACGCGATTCAAAGCCGCGGTGTGTGAAGCTGGCTGGGGGAACAGAATTGGATTCTATGGTCAGATGAGCACAGACAGCTCGTCTTGGGGAGTTGCACATCAAGAGGAGACCACCGGGATGGGAGGGCCACCGTGGCAGTTTCCAAACAGGTACATTGAGAACTCTCCATTGTTCTACCTGGATAGAGTGCAAACCCCCCTCTTACTCGTGCATGGAGCAGAAGATAATGCTGTCCCCTCATTTCTCGCCGATGAAATTTTTGTTGGATTGCGCCGTTTGGGGAAAGAAGTGGAGTACGCAAAATACGAAGGAGAAGGACATTGGCAGGGTACTTGGGGCTATGCCAACCAGGTGGATTACCTGAACCGAATCATCGACTGGTTTGACAAAGACCTCAAAGAACCACAAGGAGAGAAGCCATCAAGTGAGCCGAAGCCTAATTAGCGTGCGTCCGAAATGTCAGATGTCTAAATCTCAACCTTGTCCGCTCGACGATCTATCAGCACCTGTGAAACGTGAGGTTAAGAGACAGGGGTCTCTATTCGACTGTAAGGTACGGAGTCCGTTAAATAACTACGAACCTGAACTGAGAAGCATGTCCGAATTACAACCTAGTGTCATCAACATCCAAAGAGCCCTCCATACCGATCGGGAACCGTCTGCTTGCTGCCCTGCCGCATGACGAATACGAGCGCCTCTTACCAAACTCACAAGTAATCCAGCTACCAAGAAATCGAATTCTCTACGAAGCAGGAGATGAAGTGCGCTCGGCGTATTTCTTGAATGATGGCCTGGTCTCGTTGTTGGCCATAACCGAGGCTGGACAAACGGTCGACATTTGTACCATTGGAAATGAAGGCGTCGTGGGATTACCAATGGTCCTCGATGTTCCAATCATGCCCTGTCGGGTGGTAACCCAACTGCCGTGCGAAGCCTTAATGATTAAGAGCGCACCACTCCTGGCGGAGTTCAACCGAGGGAGAACACTTCAAAGACTACTACTCAAATACGAGTACACACAGCAGTCTCAGATCATTCAGTCGGCCGTCTGCCACTCACTGCATACCATTCGGCAGAGACTGTGTCGTTGGTTGTTGGTGATCGGTGACTCCGTTCAAGCAGACAGCTTCGACGTTACGCAGGAACATATTGCGAACATGCTGGGCCATCAACGTAACCGCATCACTCTGGCGGCTCGCGAGCTGCAGCAGGAAGGGCTGATTGAGTATGGCGGCGGAGCATGAAGATTCTCGATCGCGCCGGATTGGAAAGTGCAACGTGAGTGTTACGGCGTTTCACCTTTTCCTCTTTGCTCAATGCCCGCAGGCGCACTAAACACGCAACGCCGACCACCTGCGTAACAACAAGACTTCACGACAAACATTTGCGAGTTCATTTAACAACTTTCTTATGGCCTCTTTGCCGCCTCTCAAAGCGGCTTCACAAAAAACAAAAATCTTAAGCGAGGAACAACGGTGCGAGACAGCTACACTCGGTCGGTTCTTTAACAGTTTTTGCCGTGGGGCAAGTTAGCGTAAATCGCCGCATTAAATGAGCGACTGGGTGCGCTTTCCAAACTGCCGGCGGCAGTCGAGTCTCCGACTCTACTCAAGCGCCTGGCCGGTCAAGCAATATTGTATTTACGGTAATCGTAAATAGAATTCAGCATCGGTCAGTCAGGGTTTGCTTGACCGAGTCTTTCACCGATTTCTATAGTCGCCCTTCGCCGTTTGAACCGAGAAGCATGCTCAAATCA
>Ga0137372_10004082_pt1 | contig 14209 bp, 15 predicted proteins | sample SagtaG_6_FD_104911 | JGI IMG/M metagenome (GOLD analysis project Ga0137372, IMG submission 104911) | Vadose zone soil microbial communities from Sagehorn Ranch, Mendocino, California, USA - Sage1_R_60_16 metaG | ecosystem: Environmental > Terrestrial > Soil > Vadose zone | place: USA...
CGGCAGGCCGCTTGAGCCGCGGCGTAGATCTTGGCTGGCGAAGCGGCTTCGATTCGGGACTTTCGCTCGATTACGTTTACGAAAATAAGCCACGCGGTGCGTCAGGCGTCGGCCGTCTGATCGACAGGTCCTATCTCAACAGCATCGGCTGGCGCGGGATTCGGCAACGCAAGGCGAATCTTAAAAATGCGTTAAGGAAGGTAATCGAAAAACTTCATCACGAAGAACTCCCCGTTCGCATTTTGGACATTGCTGCAGGAGCGGGCCGATATGTCATCGAAACGATGCACGACCTTTCAGATATTTCGATAAGCGCCACCCTGCGCGATTACGAACAGGAGAATATCGATGCGGCGCGAGCTTTGGCGCAGGAATTCGGACTGAAAAATGTAACCGCGGAACGAGGCGACGCATTCGATCGCGATTCAATTGCCGCAATTGCGCCGCGCGCAACGATAGGAATCGTGTCGGGGCTTTACGAATTGTTTCCGCTAAATCAAGCGGTCCTGAATTCGCTACGCGGGCTTGCCGGAGCAATCGAGTCGGGCGGTTATTTGATTTACACGAATCAACCCTGGCATCCGCAGGTCGAGTTTATCGCGCGCGTTTTGCGTAATCGCGAGGGCCAGCCATGGATCATGCGCCGCCGAACGACGGCTGAAATAGACGAATTGGTGCGCGTGGCCGGTTTTCAAAAAGTGGCGATGGAAGTGGATCAGTGGGGAATGTTCACCGTCTCAATCGCACAGCGCCCGGAGCCTTGACCATCGCGTGCAAGTCTCGCGGTTCAAAGCGTTCGCGGTTTCTGCGGGATTGTCAATCTTGTTTCTGGTCGTTTATGGCGGCTGCAACTGGATCACAGGGCAACGCGGTCACGTCGGCTCATTTTATTTTCAATGGGAGCGCGCCATCCCATTCGTTCCTTTCATGATTCTCCCCTACATGTCGATCGACTTCTTCTTCATCGCGGCTCCATTCCTTCTACGAACGGACGAGGAGCTGCAAATCTTTTCGCGGCGAGTCGTAGCCGCGATTCTCATTGCCGGTCTTTGCTTTCTGCTTTTCCCGCTGCGCTTCGCTTTTCCGCGCCCTCACGCGAGCGGATGGCTCGGCGCGATCTTCAATTGGTTTCGCGGAATGGATGCGCCCTTTAATCTTCTCCCGTCGCTGCACGCCGCGCTCCTGTTGCTCCTGGTCGATCTTTACGCGAGAAAACTTCACGGCGTTTTCTTTTTCGCCGTCATGCTTTGGTTCTTTCTCATCGGTCTCTCGCCATTGCTCACTTACCAGCACCACGTCATCGACATCGTCGGTGGTTTTGTTCTCGCGGGATATTGCTTCTATTTTTTTCGCGAGCCTCCGCTAACCGTGCCATTCGTCGTGAATCGCCGCATCGGTTCGTACTACGCAACGGGAGCGGCGGTGCTCTTGATCTTGGCCGCGATGTTCTGGCCGTGGGGCGCACTGCTTCTTTGGCCGACGATCGCCCTCGGCATCGTGGCGATTGGATACTTTGGAGCCGGTCCAATTGTTTTTCGGAAGACGAAAGGGAACCTGCCCTGGTGCACGCGGTTTGTGCTGGCGCCGTGTCTGCTCGGTCAATATTTCTCGCTGCTGTATTATCGCCGTCGATGCCGCTGTTGGGATGAAGTGACACCACGAATTTGGATCGGCGGCAAACTGCGCGACGGTGACGCGACCAAAGCTTTACGGTCCGGCGTGGCTTCAGTGCTCGATTTGAGCGCCGAGTTTTCCGAGGCGAAACCGTTTCGCGAAATCAATTATCGAAACATCCCCGTCCTGGATTTGACTGCTCCCACCCAGGCGCAGCTCGCGGAGATGGGCGAATTCATCGGCAATCAAGCTCGAAACCATGTCGTCTATGTTCACTGTAAGATCGGTTATTCGCGAAGCGCGGCCGCGGTCGCCGCCTATTTAATAATGAGTGGCAAAGCGAATACCGCGAAAGAAGCCCTCGCCATCATTCGCCGGGTTCGACCATCCGTTGTCATTCGGCCCGAGGTGATCTCCGCCTTGTCCGAATTTGAACCTCGACCTCGCCCTTCGCCCGTTGGTGCGGATTCTTTCTTTCTCGCCTCAGATGGTGGCGTTCGTTTATAATCGCGGGAATCCTATGAGCTATAACGAACTGATTCAGCTTTACTTCGAGCGCTCGAGCGCGATGCAGCAATACTGGAACCTCTACGTCATCATCGTTGGCGGTGTCCTCGCGTTTTCCTCTCTGCGCAAACAACCCGCCGCAGTTACCACCGCGCTGGTCTGTATTCTATTCGGCCTATTCGCTTATAAGAATCTCGATGCCATGAAAGATACGACCGCGCAACGCTTTGCTGCCGTTGAAGCGATCAAACAATTTGATTCTGGGAGTATCACCGCCACTGCCTCGACCCAAGTGCGCGGCCTGCTCGAGCCAACTCTTACGCCCGCTACGTTTGGAAGCGTAAAGGCCACGCACATCACCAGCGACCTGCTTACCATCGCCGCACTTTGCGCGATGGAGCTTCGAAGAAGAAGGCTCAAAGCAACTCCCAGCACGTCCTGACGCGCGCTAGATCTTTGCGCAGTGCGCCTTCCACCAGCACGCCACAGTAAACACGGGCTGTGTTGCTGTGAACTCTTCAGTAACGCTGGGCTATCGCCGGCGCCACGCTGACCGGCTCTTTGAAATCGCCTGCGTGCTCGTGTGTCTCGATCACCTTGCCCGCTTCATCAAAACCGCGAACACGGGATCATTGCGATCCACTGAAAAACAGCGCGAGCTTTGCGGTCGGTTTGCCATACTACTGATAAATAAAAAGCCACACGGTTCGGAAACCATGCGGCTTTTATTCTTAATATCGCAGCCGCGCAGGCTCAGTCTAGAACGACCACGTGATCGACCATGCGCAAATCGCCCGTGTTTACGTAATAAACACGCATTCGTGTCCCGGGCTTGATCGCGCTTTGAACGACTTCACCGGCCTTGTTCAAAACGTGACCAGGTCCGTTGAGGGCATAACTACTCGGATTATTCGAGCCATCCTCACGAACGATGAGCGTTTTGACAGGCTGATAGCTAGTTGCTGCGCCTTCCTTGGTCGTCAGTTTGAGGGCCGTTCCTGTTACTGTTATTGGTTCTGTGGTTGTTTGTTGTTTATGCGTCGAACTCGTCTGCGCAAATGCCAGCAGGGCAATTAGCGTGAAGACAAGAGTGATAATTGTTTTTTTCATGATGCCTCCATCTTTGGTGTTAGTGTTAATGAATCTTTAGCTGGGCAAAATTTCTGGAGCTGGTTTGAATTGAACAAGAGCCACTTCGTGTTTTTGCCACAGCCCACTTTCGCTTCCCTCGCAGAGCAAAGGAGTTGCCTTACATAATTGGGACCATTTGCGATCAACTGATCACGTTTCGATTTTTGTCGACGCGCCTCATTAAAGCTGGGCAGCGTTGCCTTGAATCAGGATCTTGTCAGTGACTTGTTTCGTCGACACCTCTGCGATTCTGGCGAATGCTTTGGAGATGGGCGGGAGTCGACTGCCGATTTGGGTTCAACCATTTCCTGCGTTGCAGACTCGATTGTAGGCAAGGCGACGCAGTTTCTCAGGAATCGTGCCCCCCGGTGGATGTTTGCAGTTAAGACTGAAACACAAAGGAAGGGCTAATATAGTCCCAGCGTCTCGACTGTCGCTTCATCAATGGCTCCGGTAATTTGCAAGCCGTAATCGCGCTGGAAATTCGCGAGGGCCGCTCGCGTTTCAAGGCTTAACGAGCCTGTTATTGCTCCAAAATAGTAGCCTGCATCTTGCAAGGCGGTCTGGACGTTCGCGATTACCTCGTCGGGGAGTAGATTACTGTAAGTATAGATCGGCCCATCGTAATCGTAATAGCTGTTGAGAGGATCGTAGCCATAGGCAGGATACCAATAGCTTCCGTCCAGAAAATAGTATCCGATGCTGACGAAAACGATCGCGTCACAATGATCGTGCCACCAGTTGCGATCATGCCACTCGTGCCAATGACGGCGGAATGCATCGGCATAGCTGGGTTGATCATTTCTGTTGCACCATTTTTTTGTTGCCAGGTCTTTTGGTGCTTCGCGCGTCTCTAACTGAGGTCCCGCCGCCGGGTCGTGGGTCGTGACATGTCGTTGGGCATCTATCGCAGCGAGTGTTCGATTCTCAGTTCGGAAGCCGCGCCGTTCACGCATTGTCGCCAAAGTGCGCAATTCGCTTTCACGTTTTGCTGGATCAAGGGTGATTGATTGCTGGGTTCCGAAGCCGCGCCGTTCATGGATTGCTGGCAAAGTGCGCGATTCTCTCGCACGTATCGCTCGATCAAGCGTGATCGCTTGTTCGGCCACCCGCGCACTCTGCTGAGTCCTGAACGCTGCAAACGTGGGATTCAAAGTCCGCGTTGGCGGCGAATAATTCCGCTGCAGATTCGCTCCCGGCTGAGCGACGACGCGAGGCGCGGATGAGCCGACAATGCGAGGGTTGAAACCCGTTGGTCTTGGGGCGACATGCGCTGCCATTGACGTGTTCGCAATCGGCCTAGCCACTGGCGCGCTACGACTAGTCACCGCGCGCAAAGAAACATTTTGCACGCTCGGGTTGATTACTTGTCCAGCAACGCTAGGAATGCTTGCCGCGAAGGCCGCGATTAGGCAAAAGGTCAAAAATTTAGACTGTTTCATCAGGTGCTCCGCCCAATTCAACATCACAAATGTCTCTTTGTTGCAAACTTTGGTTTTTAACTTGTTGCAACCGAATCGCTTTCGAGATTGGATGCCGGGACTGTTCATCGCAAAAATCCACCTGGCAGGTTGCAATCCGCGATCTGAAATTTACAATCTGAGATCGTTTGCTGGGGTCTTAGCTCAGTTGGTAGAGCGCCTCAATGGCATTGAGGAGGTCACGGGTTCGAATCCCGTAGGCTCCACAACCTTTTTACAGTGGAACAGCAGGCAACTCCAAAGTTTTCATGACGGATTCATGACAAAACGCCGCGCCAGGATCCTTTTTGATTGCCGCACGGCGAACGATCCAATTGATCGTGTAGACGGTCTCGGTGTTGGCGTGAGGAACACCGATTTCGAGTCCAGCAGCGTCTCGAAAATGATGGCGGTCTAAGTCCTCAGGGCCGAAAGACCGACAGCCATTTCGCACTGCGGAGAGCGACGCTCTGGGCATGGCCGTGAGAAACGACTGCACGTGGGGGTGGAAGTCGAGGTTCTCGTAGACCTTTTCGCCGGGGTCCTTGTCCCGAAAGCCGTTGGCAAACTCGAGCGTGCCGAGCCGCCACGTTTCCAGAGTGACGGGGCTGGTGATCGCCGGCGGGATTTCAGTCTTGTACTTCTACGCGAAGGCCGGCGAAGCAGTCGAAATCACCAGCGCGATACCCAACGAATAGGTAACGAGTTTCATTTTCATGTTTACTTCCCTCTTCATTTTGTTGTTAAGATTAAAATTAAAATTTACCATTCCTACGCGAAGGTGTCGCTAGGATGCAGTGGCCATGAGTCTGACATGACGACTACTCTTGCGTGTAGGACGTGGACCTACAGGCGGTAACAAACGCGTTACTTTTCTCATGCAGCGCGCAGCGCGAACCGCTGCGATTCTACGGGCGTGAACGTAATACGTAATCCTACAGCAAATGGCTCTAGCAGGAGCGAAAGTCGCCCTCTAGAGGATAACTTGGAGAAGAAAATTAAACACCGGAAACGGTTCATCAGCCGTCGTTCCTTCCTGACCAAAACGATCGCCCTGGGAGCAGGAACCGTTGGCGCGGGACTGTTGGGCAGCGTCCGAACCGCTGAGGCAAGTGTTAGCCTTTCGCCCGGAGACGCGGCACTGCTTCGGTTCCCGGCGGCGCTGGAAACACTCGAATCCGACTTTTGGATCCAATACAACGAACTCGGCGGCATTCAGGACGACGAAGTTCCGGGCGGCAGTGGCAATGAAGCCTACACGGACGCCTTGGAGGTTATTGAGGATGAAATGCAAGACTACATCCACGACAACACCGATGATGAGATCACCCATTGGCACTTCCTCAACGCCTATCTGGTCTCCAAGGGAGCGGCTCCTGCAAACCTCGACCCGTTTCGCACGTTGATGGGCAGCACCGCGACGGGAGTCAATCCGGACTTGATCGGACATCGGCTCACTAACCTGGCGCAACTTACCATCGACACCAGTTGGTGGACACGCTATCGCGACGACAAGCATAACCCGGATCTTGATCCGAACTTTGTCTTCAAGCAGGCGGTCCCCACTTTAGGGGTGAACCAGCATACGGCAATTCCTCGAACGGATGCGGATACAACGGATCCTAATTTCCTACAGGCGATTGCGAATACTGCGGCATTCCACTTTCCAACTATTGAACAAGGTGGCAGCAGCCTTTACCCGTCGCTGGCGCAAAGGGCTACCGATGTGGAAGTGCTGCGTATTCTGATGAGCATCGGCCCGACCGAGACCATGCACTTTCAAACCTGGTCGGATGTGGCGGGTAATGCGCCTCCTCTGACTGCCGTCGATCCGGTAACGGGCGTTAGGGTGAGGTTTCCTGATCTGGAGGTTGAAAACGAGCTCTTCGACAAGGCCCTGATCATGCCAGAGCCGTGTCCGTTCCTGGATCGAAGCCTTCCCATTGTTTCGATCATTCGGCCAACGAACACGGAAGGCGCCGCCATGGGTGCTCTCACATTCCTCACCAACATGGGGCTCTTCATCGGCCAATCGCAGGCGTTTTTTGCCTATATGACCCAACTGGCACAAGACGCAGATGCGGCCGAACGCGAGTGTGGATAAACCATGTGACTGCCAGATCATATAGATAACAAGAAAGTCGCGAACGGTCGCACGCGAGATGGCGGCCGTTCGCGACTGAAGCAGGTGTCATCCTTCCTCGAAGATTTTTCCCTTTCGCGAAAATGATTTTCGGGGAAGGATGCTGTGTTTGTTGGAAGCCGCGCAACGTTTGAGGCCTGTCGCGGTTTCAATCTTCCCATCGACAGGAGGAAGAATGCACAGGACGAATTCCATTCTCATGCGGGCGCCAAAGATGATCATCTTCGACACAGCAGCGAACTTGGAGCTGTGGCCGAAAATTCTCCCGCATTATCGTTACATTCGTTTTCTGGAGCGTGGGCCGGATCGCAACATCGTTGTGATGGCCACCCGGCGTTCCGGGATTCCGATTTCGTGGACGTCCGAGGAAATAATCGATCGCGACCGACTCGAAATTCGTTTTCTTCATCTGAAAGCTTGGACCAAAGGTATGCACGTGGTGTGGACATTCTCCGATACGCCTGATGGTGTATTGGTTACGATCTCGCACGATCTGCGGTTTCGCATTCCTGCTCTGTCGCCGATTGTCAATCCGATCATCGGTGACTTTTTCATCCACAACATCGCCAACAAAACGTTGCGTTGCATGAAAGCTTATGTGGAAGCAAGGGCAAACAAGGTGACCGCATGAGCCGAAGACGCACGGTCATTACCGGTATTGGCCCGATCACATGCATCGGCGCCGGTGTTGGGAATTTTTGGGATGCAATTCTCGCGGAAAAAAGCGGCATTTGCAGCATAAGCAGCTTTGATCCAAGCGTGTTCCATGTGCGTTGCGCGGGCGAGATTCGTGATTGGGATGGCGAAGAATATTTTTCACCGCACCGCCTGAAACGGCTGGATCGTTACGCGCAATTCGCGGTGGTATCTGCAAAGCTCGCCCTGGAGGATGCCCGCATCGAGTGTTCGCGCGAAAAGCCGCAAGAGCGCGTTGGCGTCAGTTTCGGCACTGCGCTGGGCGGTGTCTGCAAAGCCGAGGAGCAATACATCAGGTATCTAAAAAAAGGCGCACGCGGCGTCCAACCCACACTAGCTGTCCAGGTCTTCGGTGGTTCGGCACATTCGAACATCGCGATTGAATTCGGCTTTCGCGGTGTCGGCACGACAAATTCAAACAGTTGCGCCAGCGGCACGGTATCTGTGGGCGAAGCGCTTCGGTACATTCGAGATGATTTTGCGGATGCGATTGTCGCGGGCGGAGCGGAAGCACCTCTCACGGCCATTACTATCGGAGCGTTCGACATCATTAAGACCATGAGCAGGTGGACGGGCGATCCGGCGTTGGCTTGTCGTCCATTCGATCTCTCACGCGATGGATTCGTCATGGGCGAAGGCGGCGCTTCGCTCGTCGTCGAGGAGCTTGAACATGCGCGGGCACGTGGCGCCCGCATCTACGCGGAGGTGCTCGGATACAGCTTAAACAATGATGCTTTCCACATGACTTCGCCTCTGCCGAATGGGGAATCTTCCATTCGCGCCATGCGCGAAGCGCTCGCGGATGCACAACTGGCGCCTGAGCAGATCGATTACGTTAACGCGCACGCCAGTTCGACTCAGCTCAACGACAGTGCCGAAACAGCGGCAATTAAACAAGTGTTTGGCGAACATGCGCACCGAATCCCGGTTAGTGGGACGAAAGGTTATTACGCCCATCCACTGGGCGCGACGGGTGCCATCGAAGCGGCACTTTGTGCGCTCGCATTGGATCGGCAGTGGGTTCCGCCGACCATCAACTATCGAAATCTCGATCCAGCATGTGATCTCGACATTGTGCCGAATCATGGGCGCGCCGCGGAGTTGAATTACGTCATGAGCAATTCATTCGGTTTCGGCGGAATCAACGCTTGCGTGGTAATGGGAAGAATTCGCGATTGATTCAGCAGATGCGCCGAGGACGGCGCATTCTACAGCGCACACCGGAGTCTAGCGCCTGCTGTCCTTAGCGGAGCAAATCTGAGCGGTTCTGGCGTGTTCGCTCGATTGCCTGTTCTTTGCGCCACTTCGCGATCTCGGCGTGATTTCCGGAAAGCAAAATCGCCGGGACTTTCCAGCCGCGAAATTCGGCTGGCCGCGTGTACTGCGGAGCTTCGAGTCCCGATCCTTTGAGACTGAAGCTATCATCCGCGGCCGATTGCTCATGGCCAAGCACGCCCGGTAGCAAACGCACCATTGCATCAACGAGAACGGCTGCGGCGATCGCGCCATTCGTGAGCACGTAATCGCCTATGGAAATCTCCAGATCGACAAGATGTTCGATCACCCGCTGATCGATTCCTTCGTAATGGCCACAGACGATGATCAGATGCGATTCCTGCGAAAGTTCTGTTGCCAGCTGCTGGTTCAAACGTCGGCCCGCTGGCGACATCAGAATGACCTTTGAGGTTTGAGCTTTCAGGTTTGATGTTTGCTGCAGGTCTTCTACTGCCGCAAAAATCGGCTCTGGTTTCATGACCATCCCCTGGCCGCCACCGAACGGCGCGTCGTCCACGATGTGATGTTTATCCGTGGTCCAGTCCCGCAGGTTATGGATCCGAAGATCGACAATCCCATTTTCTTGAGCGCGTTTCATGATGCTTTCGCTAAGAGGCGCAGTACAGATGTCGGGAAACAAAGTGAGGATGTCGACCTTCATTTAAGCAAGATACCAAATTGTAGGGCGTTTCTGTGAAACGCCATTGGCTCGGCGTCTGCCACAGACGCCCCCCAAAAAAAACGTAAGGCTAGTCTACAATCTCGAGAATGGCGCGCTGTCCGTGCCGCGCGGCCGAACTGGCGAGTAACGCGCGAATGGCCTGAATGGTTTGGCCACCACGCCCAATCACCCGACCAACGTCTCCGCGTCGAAGTTGCAGCTTAAAGACTGTTGTTCTGCCGCTTGGAATTTCGGTCAGTACCATATCATCAGGAAACTCAATCAGCTGGCGGATGACGAATTCGAGAAACTCCCTCATGCCGCCAGGAAGCTAACCACGAATGAAAACGAATAAACACGAAATTTCAGCGGCGCTGAAGCAAAGCTGTCATCTGCTGAGGACAGCGCAGCGCATTCTACAGCAACTAAGTGAAAATGATGCTAGCGAACTAGCTGGACGTCTCAACAGGAGGCGAAGGAGGCAAAGACTCTTGCTGAATCGGTTCCGGCGCCCCGCCTTCCGTTCGGGCTGAAGCCTCGGGGGCCGCAGCTTGCTTCTTGGTTTTCTTGATCAAGCTACGCACCGTGTCGGACGGTTGGGCTCCTTTGCTGATCCAATACTCGACCCGTTCAACGTTCAACGAGCTATTATGACCTGGGATTTTCGGATCGTACGTGCCGATGATCTCGATAAATTTCCCCTCGCGTGGGCTGCGGCTGTCGGCCACTACCACTTTGTAATACGGGCGATTTTTCGCGCCTTCTCTGCGTAATCTGATTGAAACTGCCATAGCCAAGGATGTTACAAGGTTTAAAGGGTTAAAAAGTTAGAACGACATACCCGCTGCCGAGCTTAGCGATGTAACTGTTGTAGCCCTTTTAACATTTTCTTCATTTTGCCCGCGCTTTTCATCATCTTGCGCATCTGATCAAAACGCCGCAGCAATTCGTTGACCTCCGTGACGGTGCAGCCGCTGCCGCGCGCGATGCGCTGACGCCGCCGCGCATTCAAAATGTCGGGGCGCGTTCGCTCTTCTTTCGTCATCGAAAGCACGATCGCTTCCGTGCGCTTAAGCTGCTTCTCATCAACCGAGAGGCCTTGCACATTACTCATGCCGGGCAACATGCCAAGAATATTCTCCAGCGGCCCCATCCTTCGCATCATCTTGAACTGCGCCAGGAAGTCATTGAAATCGAATGAGGCAGTGCGCAATTTACGTTCGAGCCGAGCAGCGTCTTCGGCTTCCACCGCTTCGGCAGCTTTCTCGACAAGACCAATCACGTCGCCCATGCCAAGAATCCGTCCGGCAAGCCGTTCCGGAATGAAAGTCTCGAACTGATCAAGCTTTTCCCCGGTGCCAGCGAATTTGATCGGCTGGTGCGTCACTTCGCGCATTGATAATGCCGCGCCACCTCGGGCGTCCCCGTCGAGCTTCGTCAAAATGATGCCCGTGATCGCTAACGCATCGTTGAAATGCGTTGCAACGCTGACCGCTTGCTGGCCCGTAGCGGCATCAACCACCAGTAATGTTTCCTGCGGGTCCAAAAATTCCTTCAACTCTTTTAGTTCCTGAATCAACGGTTCATTGATTTCCTGCCGGCCTGCCGTGTCGAAAATGTAAACGTTTGGTCCGCCTCTTTCGACTCCGCTCAGGGCAGGCTCCGTTCGTGCGTTGGCAAGTGTGGCAGCTACCGCGCGCTGAACATTTTTCTCGTTCGGATCAGGTGCATAGACTGGCACATCAATTTGTTTCCCGAGTGTTACAAGTTGCTCGATCGCCGCCGGACGTTGCAGGTCACACGGGACCAGAGCCGGGCGGTGACCCTGTGTCTGTAAAAAACGCGCCAGCTTTGCCGAGGAAGTCGTTTTGCCGGACCCGTTGAGACCGACGATTAAGATGCGATCGTCGTCGGCCAGCCGCAGCCGCGCGGCATCCCCCCCGAGCAAGGCAGTCAACTCGTCGTGGAAAATTTTTACGATCTGCTGACCCGGCGTGATGCTGCGAAGAACAGTTTCACCGAGCGCTTTTTCTTTGACCCGCGCGATGAAGCTTCTGGCGACCTGAAAATCGACATCTGCCTCGAGCAATGCCAGGCGCACCTGACGCAGCGCGGCGTCGATATTGGCTTCGCTGAGCGTGCCGTGCCCACGCAGCTCTTTGAAGATATCCTGAAGCTTGTCGCTGAGCTGTGGAAACATGACCTAAAAGTATTGCACGGCGCGTCAGGAGTGGGCGCTTTTCCAAGCGCCCAAAGCGGCTCGAAAGCCGCCGCTCCTTGGAAGAGGGCTTATCTTTTTGGCGTTGCTATTGGCTTTGCCGCTGGTGCCCCGCCGGTCGCGCCTTCCTCAATTCCGAACGTCCAGTGCGCTTCGACCTTCTTTCCTTGCGATTTCGCGCTGACAATTACGGTGCAGGATTTGTCGCGCAGCTTCTGCGTGACTTGATATGACACAGTGCCCGTTTTGGGATCGAAATTGGCTGGGACGACGCCGAGCCCGCTCACCCTGATTTGAACACTGCCGGGTTCGATCTGCCCGATGCCGCTGAGGTTTGCTTTGATAAGGGGAAGCGCTGTGCGCACTGTATCTCCGTCCGCGGGCTGAGTCGCCAGATCTTTCGCGCCAACCTCAGCGACCGCTGCTGCGCCTCCGGTTGATGTGCCAATCATCTTCAGAGCGTCCGCGAAGACTTTCGGTTTGTTCGCTTCAATAGCATAACGACCGATTGAATCGAGGGGCGAGGTAAAGGTGATCGGCTGGCCGTAAACAGTAAACATGGCCTCGTAACCGGCATTTCGCGCTAATTCTTTAACGTGCTCGTTATAATTTCCAAACGGCACGGCAAAACAATTCACTTTGATGCCGAGTCGCTGCTCAAGCAGTTCCTTGGAGCCGACGACTTCGTTTCGCACCCATTGCTCGTATTGGGGCCCGGTCAGTTTCGTCCTTGTTTTCTTCCCGCCAGGGGAAGCGAGCATGATGTTATGCCCTTCGCGCAAGTCCTGGTGCGTCGCGGTGTGCGCCTCGATATCGACGCCGTTGTCGCGCATATCGGCGAGCTGTTCCCACGTAATTGCCTGTCCACCCCCCAAACTACCACCGGCAACCCCTTCCGTGTAGATGAACATGGTAAAGGGGTAACCGAATTTCTTCATGATCGGCCACGCGACTTCGTACTGCGATTTCCAGCCGTCATCGAAGCTAATGACCGCGCAGCGTGGCGGTATGTTCTTCTCGCCGCGTTTCCAGGCTAGCAAATCCTGCATGGGGATGACTGTGATCCCGCGGTCCTTCAATTCTTTCATCTGCGCTTCGAACGCCGCAGGCGTGATCTCAGTTCCCGGATACCGGATCTTATCGACCAAACGATGATAACAGAAAATAATCACCTGCGCCGTTTGATCGACGACCGGCTTCGTAATCTTGGGAGAAGGCGCCACCGGTGGGGCAGCCGTGGCACCCGGCGCTGGCGATGAAGCGCCCGCGGACTGAGGATTCTGGGAAGCGGTTTCGCGCTTTTTGCACATCGAAAAGTTCAGTGCCAGCAGCAACGGGACGATTGCAAATCGGATCATCATAAAAGTGGTAAGGCTTTAAGCGCGCCGGCGCAAAACACAAGTGATTTTATATGCAATTGGGAGAAACAAATGAACGCTTAACGCAATGCCGCGGTCTCATCTTGAGCTTGGGAGAAACTCTTTTGTAGATCGCGTGTTTTTTGCTAAGAGATAGAATGCTGCGCCTGGTAAATCGCATCGTTACGGTTGTGCTTGTCGCTTTGCTGCCTGCATGCGCAAGTATGCGGACTGCGAAAGTCAAAAATACCAGCAACACGTTTTCCACCGTGGTGGTGGATGCCGGCCACGGCGGCAAAGATAGCGGCGCATATCGCCGCTACGGCCCACCGGAGAAAATGATTGCTCTCGATGTAGCCCAGCGTCTCAATAGCAAGTTGCGCGAATCCCAATTGAAAACAGTGATGACCCGCAACTCGGATGTCTTTATTGAATTGAACGATCGTGTGGCTATCGAGAATGCGCAGAAAAATGCAATCTTCGTCAGCATACATTTCAACGATTCGCGCAGGCGCAAGATTCGCGGATTCGAAACGTACTATCATTCGGGCGTCTCATTCGATCTGGCGAACCAGATCCAGGCAAAACTGATGACCATCCCAAATTCCGCAAATGGCGGCGTGCACACAGCAAATTTTCGCGTGCTACGCAATGCAGCGTGTCCCGCGGTGCTGGTGGAATGCGGATATTTGAGCAATCGCTCCGAGGGTAACAAGACGCGCGATTGGGAATATCGCGAATTACTCGCGGACAGAATTGCGGAAGCGATTGTCGAGCAGCGCTACGGCGCCGGTGTTTATCGCGCGTCGACTCAGGTAGCCGCGCAACCGCAACCCCAGGTGGAACCTCCCAGCGGCACGGGCCTGGCGCCAGCTACTGAGCGCCGCTAAGGTGTAGAGGCGGCTGTCTCCAGCCGCAAATGTTTTTGGATCTGCGCGTGAGGACACGCGCCACTACACGCTTTCCGTCTGTGCGTGAGGACACGCGCCCCGACAGTGGTTCATGCGCGATCGATGTAAACGATCTCGCCTTGGTACGGCCAATCTTCTGCCGATTCAACTAATCCGGCGCGTACGGGATTCTGTCGAACGTATTCCCACTTCCGGGCGTAGCTCTCATCATTGCGCAACAAATGATCGAAGAAAC
>Ga0137372_10004084_pt1 | contig 14208 bp, 11 predicted proteins | sample SagtaG_6_FD_104911 | JGI IMG/M metagenome (GOLD analysis project Ga0137372, IMG submission 104911) | Vadose zone soil microbial communities from Sagehorn Ranch, Mendocino, California, USA - Sage1_R_60_16 metaG | ecosystem: Environmental > Terrestrial > Soil > Vadose zone | place: USA...
CAGTCGCGTCAATCCCTAACTGGGTGAACCACCAACTGGAGAGCCGGATGCGGGAGACCCGCCAGTCCGGTTCGGAGGGAGGGGGAACGAAACCAATCGCTTCTCCCTACCCCTATTTAAATGTCGGCCCTTCGGGCCTAAGGCACGGCAGTTAGTGATATCAGCAGCGCCGGAACGGCAGAGGAGGCTTGATTGATCGTGGCAACAATAGTAGGCGGAGACACCGCCGGAAAAGAAAAACGTGAGTGTCGTGTAGTTTTCATTCGAGGGCAAAATCATTGCGACATGCCGTGTGTATTTGTCCGCAAACACAGAGGCGAAAATTGAGGCTTATGCGCTATCCGAACAGCGCAAGGCGGGCGTGCCCATCCCCAAGGGTACTAAGATGGAAACTCAATGGCTGTGACGACGTGCCTCAAAAGGATTTTTGCTAAGGTCCGAAGGACTGGTAGTCAATAGCCACGTCCGTGAGGGCGTGGATCAAGTGTTAGTCTCACTTTGCAGGGCCGAAGGTCCGGCACTTTCATGCAAAGGAGACTCACGATGGCTGGAAAATACTTAAGTTTACTTGTGCACTTTACGTGGAGCACGGCGGGACGAGAGCCATGGTTGGAAGCAGACATGCGCGATGATCTCTACGCGTACATCGGCGGCACCATGAAGAACAAGAAGGCAAAGTTGATTTCCGCCGGCGGCATGTTTGATCACATCCACTTGTATGCTTCAATGCCCTCAACGATCAGCGTTGCAGACTTTGTAAACGCAGTGAAATCCAATTCTTCGCGATGGCTTCACGAAACTTATTCGCGACTCCGAAACTTCGCCTGGCAAGAAGGTTATGGAGCCTTTAGCGTAAGCAAATCGGAAGAAGGTAAAGTCGTGCGGTACGTCCGGAATCAGGAAACTCATCATCGTAAAAGGACCTTCAAAGAGGAATTGATTGGGCTACTTGAGAAGCATGGTATCGAATATGACAATCGCTACATTTGGGACTGATTTGACGGACTGAACTTGAAGTCTCGCACGTTCGGCGCTTACTTCCTTTTCGTCCTTCCACGCCCTCACGGGCGTGGCTATTAACTTCCGGCCCTTCGGGCCTATCCCAGGGAGATCAGTAATGGCCGAGAACATTAAATGCAAACACTGCGGCGAAAAGCGGCCAGCGATTGGCTTTGCCCCTCTTCCAAACGAGCTCGGGCAAAGAATCGCCATGGAGATATGTCAACCGTGCTGGGCCGGTTGGCTTCAGAAACAGACCCAAATCATCAATCACTATGGTCTGGATCTCACTAACCCGGACGCGCAAAATTTTCTCTTCGATAACATCAAGGGTTTTCTCTTCGGCGAATCGTTGCCAACGGTGGAACAGGCCGAGATCGACACGACGAAAGAAGGCACCGTGAAATGGTGAGCACGATTCGGGGAAATAAGGGGAAAAGGGTAACGGGGAAAAAGGCTAAGGGAAAACCGCGAGATGAAAGAGTAGATGGGACCTATTTCCTTATTACCCTTTCCCCGTTACCCTTTTCCCCTCTTCCCCTTTTCCCCTCTTCCCCTCTTTCCCCTCTTCCCCTCTTTCCCCGTTTCCGTTTTGCCCTCTGCCTTCATTGGCCCGGCAGTTGCCTGTTTAACAACCAATCTGGGACCGCTCGGATGCTGACCCGTAAAGTTCAATAAGACCCCAAATACGACCCCCAAAAACTGAAGCCCACCGTAAGGGTAATTTGGCCCACTGGCGGGTTTCGATTCGGACGTATGTTTTCCGAACTAGCGAAGGTCTAACAGGAGGTCTCCACGAATGAGATTCAAACTCGCAGTAATCATAACGACGGCAGCTCTGGCACTTTGTCTGTCGGGATGCAGTCGAACAGCAAACGAAAATGCGAATGTGCGCGCCAACGCCAATACCAACGCCAACGCGAATACGGCGGTAGCGAACGCGAACACCAACGCTAACACCAATACAAGACGAGCACCGACGCGCGAAGCGTATGAAAAGAACAAGGAGACTTACTCACAAGAGGCTAAGCGACTGGGAAGGAAGATTGGCACCGGGCTCGACGACGGTTGGCTTTGGGTCAAGGCGCGGTTTGATTTGGCGGCTGCTGATGATTTGAGAGACTCAACCATAAATGTTGATGTCGATAACGCAATGGTCACGCTCAGCGGAACTGTTGCCACTGCTGAACAGAAGGCTAAAGCAGGAACAATTGCGAAGGCAGTGGAAGGTGTAAAAGGCGTAAAGAATTTGTTGAAAGTGGCGCCGAATGCGAATACCAACGCCGCAAATACGAATGCCAACCAAAAGAAGACCGTGCAAAAGAAGTAATCACTTTTATCAAATCGAGCGGGCGATGGCTTACCTATCGGCTGTCGCCCTTTATCGACCTTATCAGAACCAGGAGCGGCAGCCACCAGAGTGCTACTCTAATTATTATTCGCGTTAAGTCGAGGATGCCGCTTCCGGTTCTGATGCATTTCAACCGCGGCGATGAAACCCAGCGTGGCTCTTCCACGTAACACCCGAGCAATCTGCGCGTAAATGTTTTACTGTATCGCCTTTCTAAGGCTAAGCTTTCGAATTCCGTCAGCAACAAGCAGTCAAGTCAGTTGTTTCTGCTTTCACCGGACATTCCCCAGTAACCCCGGGATGTGAACAACTCAAATCAAAATCAGTGAATAGTTTTGTTCTGAGGAGGGACCCGACCTTGCTTAATCGAAGCCTCAATCGAAGTTTGCGTAACCACATCTTCGGCTCAGCCGTTTTCATCGCGCTGCTTTTATGCGCGGCAAACAGCGCTTACTCGCAGACCAAGCTGCTTCGTTTCCCGGATATCAGCGGCGACAGAGTCGTATTTACCTATGGCGGCGACTTGTGGACCGCGCCCGCTTCTGGCGGTTCGGCAATTCGTCTCACGTCGCATCCCGGGATCGAAGTCTTTGGCAAGTTTTCTCCCGATGGTAAGTGGATCGCTTTTACCGGACAGTATGACGGAGATGAGCAAGTCTATGTTGTCTCTTCGACGGGTGGGGTGCCGCGGCAGTTAACTTTCTACCCGGCTAAGGGACCATTGGCGCCGCGCTGGGGATGGGACAATCAGGTGCTCGGTTGGAGCCGTGACGGACAACGCATTCTTTTTCGTTCGCAACGCGACTCGTGGGCTTTGCCTATTGCGCGTCTCTATTCAGTATCAATCAACGGTGGACCTGCTGAAGTGCTGCCGATGCCCGAGGCGGGCTCCGGCGATTTTTCGCCTGATACTGGCCAGATTGTTTATTCGCCGCAGTCGCGCGATTTCCGATCGGAGAAGCGCTATGGTGGCGGCCAGGCAAATAGTCTCTACATATTCGATCTGAAGTCGTACGCTACAAAAAGGATCACCGAAGGCCCGCGGCCCACGCGCGATGCAATGTGGATTGGCGATGCTATTTACTTCAACTCCGATCGCGATGGACACTTCAACCTCTACGCTTATGACATCTCCACCGGTAAGACTACTGAGATTACCAACAACAAAGCATGGGATGTACGCTGGCCCAGCTCAGACAATGAAGGCCGAATTGTCTATGAACTTAACGGAGAACTGCAGGTGCTCGATGCGCGCGATCGCAAAAGCAATCCTATTTCGATCTCGGTTCCCAATGAAGGACTGGCTAGTCGTCCCAGCCGTATCTCTGCGGCGAGCCAGATTGAGTCGGTGGGCCTAAGTGCCAAAGGCGAACGCGCTCTTTTTGCCGCTCGTGGCGACATTTTCACGGCGCCAATTGAAAAAGGCCCGACGCGCAACCTGACGCATTCTTCTGGTGCCCACGACAAATGGCCCGCGTGGTCGCCGGATGGCAGCCGCATCGCTTTCATCTCCGATGCCAGTGGAGAAGAGGAGTTATATATCGTTGCACAAGACGGCTTGAAGCCCGCGGAGCAGATAACGCGTGGCGGCCGCGCAATGCGTTATCAACCGGAGTGGTCGCCGGATGGCAAGCGCATAGCGTTCTCAGATAAGGACGGAAAGGTTTATGTCGTCACCCTTGCAGATCGCAAGGTGATCGAAATTGCCGATTCTCCTCATGGCCAAATTCGCGATTACACCTGGTCGCCGCGTGGGAATTATCTTTCATTTAGTTTCGATGAGAATTCGAATCGCTTCTCAGCCATATACGTGTGGAGCGCTGGCGACGGCAAGCTTCGCAAAGTTACGGATGACATGTTTAATGCCTACAGTCCCGCCTGGGACCCGCAGGGCAACTACCTCTACTTCCTTGCCGATCGCGAGTTTCAACCACAGATTTCGCAGATCGAGTTTAACTACGCGACGAATCGTACCTCCTACATCTATGCGATCGCATTGCGCAAAGACGTCAAACATCCCTTCCCACCTGAAAGCGACGAGGTAACGATCACCAAGCTCGATGAGACACCAAAGCCGAAAGGAACTCCACCCAGCGAGGAGCCAAAGCCTCCGGCTAAAGATATCAATAAGGAACTGAAGGAACCGGCGAAGGAGCCTACACCAGAAGGTGAGAAGCCTGCGCCTGCTCCTTCGACTGTTGGCCAGGCCGCCGAGGCAAAGTCTGAAACCGTGTCAAAAACTCCGGCCACCATGACCATAGACTTCGACGGCATCATCCGGCGCGCAGCGCGCGTTCCCGTCGGCGCTGACAACTACGGCGGGTTGTCCGCCAAAACCGGACATCTGCTTTATGCGGTTGGATCCGCCTTTTATTACGGACGCACGGGAGATCGCCCTACCACCCTCAAGATTTTTGCCTTTAAGGATCGTAAGGAGTCGACGATTGCCGAAGACATCCGCGGCTACACCCTTTCTGAAGATGGTTCGAAAGTGCTGGTGGCCCAGGGCCCAGCTTACAACCTTTACGATGCGACGCCACAGGAAGACAAAACGAAGAAGCCGGTTTCGACCGCTGGACTTTTTGTCGATCGGATTCCGACTGAGGAGTGGACCCAGATCTTCAATGAAGTTTGGCGGCGTTATCGCGACTGGTTCTACGTTCCGAATATGCATGGCTACGACTGGGTCGCTTTACGCGAACAATACAAGCCGCTCCTTCAGTATGTGGCTCATCGTTCGGATCTCAATTATGTCATCAGCGAAATGATTTCGGAGCTGACTATTCAGCACGCTTACGTTGAAGGCGGCGACTTTCAGATTCCGCCACGGCCGCGCAGTGGCCTGCCGGGAGCGCGTTTTGAACTTGATAAGCAATCGGGACGGTATCGGGTATCGAAGATCTTCCAGGGGGAAAACGAGGAAGAACTCTACCGCTCGCCGCTTACCGAAGTGGGCGTCAACGTAAATGTCGGTGACTATGTTTTGGCGATCGACGGTGAGGAAGTGAAAGGCACTGACGATATCTATCGTCTGCTTAGAAACAAGGCTGACAATCCGGTAAGTCTTACCGTTAACGCGAGGCCTTCGCTCGAAGGTGCTCGCATTGTTTCCTATCGTCCTATCACGGATGAGGAAAAGCTTATCTATCTGGACTGGGTGGATCATAACCGGCGCAAGGTGGAGCAAGCGACCGGCGGACGAGTCGGCTATGTACACATTCCTGATATGGGAGCCAACGGCATCCGCGAGTTTATCAAGTGGTACTACCCGCAGATTCGCAAAGAAGGTTTGGTCGTTGATGTGCGCGCAAACGGCGGCGGCAACGTCTCGCGAATGCTTATCGAGCGCTTGCGTCGAAAACTGCTGGGGTTGAACTACTCACGCAGCGACGATGAAGCGACTACGTATCCCGACGCAGTATTCATTGGTCCGATGGTCGCACTACTTGATGGAAACTCAGCCTCGGATGGCGACATCTTTCCTTATATGTTTCGAAAAGCGGGCCTGGGACCATTGATTGGTAAACGATCATGGGGTGGCGTGGTTGGCATCCAGAGCCGCGGACCACTAATCGATGGTGGAACGATTTTCGTTCCGGGTTCGGGTTTAACTGATGAAAACGGGAACTGGATCATTGAAGGCTACGGTGTGGATCCGGACATTGAGGTTGACAACGATCCCAAGTCGGAAATTGAAGGACGCGATCCGCAACTCGAGCGTGGCATCGCTGAAGTGATGGCGCGGCTCAAGACGCCGGTGAAATTGCCAACCAAGCCGCCCGGGCCGGTGAAGACGATCAAGTAAGCAGCGATGCCTTATGTTTGATAAGCTTTAGCTTGTCGCTGGCGTTGAATAGATTCATTGCGCGACAGGCTTAGAATTTGTCCGATAGTTCTTTGCGGCAGTAGTTCCAAGGCCAATCTCGCCAATGCTTTACGAGGCCTGCTTTAATCGGATTGTTGAGGACATATTTCATCGTTGAATCGAATTTCCCATGACGAATGACATGATCAAAGCTCTCGTGTTCCCAAAAGCTTCCGGACCGAGACAACATTAAATTGCATTCTCGTGCACTGTGACCCTTCACCGAATGCATTATTCGCGAGAGGCCCGGGTAATCGCTGATAAACAGTGGGTGATTGTCGTCGGCCTTGATCTCTCGTAAGTTATTTTCGGCCACGAAAGGTTTAAAGATGGTGTGAATGTGGTTTGACATCACCGAAAAGGCGTCCAATCTGTACGCTTTACCGTCTAACACACGTAGGCTTTCCGCAACGGACCCTGCCACTCTTTCATCTCGCATCCACATTGGGCCCACGTTGGCTTGGTGGAGGATGGCTTCAAACTTCAGGAACCAGTCGCGCTTGAACGTTTCGATTCGCTCAAACCACTTCTTTAATTCAGGCGCTTCGCTTCCACGCATCACGCCTTGCGCTCGTTTCAATTCATTCTCAAGCCATTGCTTCTTGGATTTGTAATCACGCACGGTCGATTTAGGAACCGATCCTGCTAACCGACAGGTTACGAACAACACTGCGCCCGGTGGATGAATGTGAGGGCGATGACGCCTGGTGAACTGCTTGTAATCGAGATTCGTCATTTTTGAAGTCGAATGTCTGTTTGGAAACAAAACACGACAAACTGAAGTTTGTCGGACATTAAAGGCTTGCGGCCATCAAGCGGCCCAGGTCTTTCGCACAGCTTGCCACACTTGAGAAACCGCGTTCGCACAACAGGGGGCGAAGAAACGCAGAGAAACCGAGGGCTGGTCGCATTCCGTGAAGTGCAAAAACCAAAATAGTTGCCCCCTCGACTGAATCTTCCATTTATCTAAAAAAAAGAACTGAGAACAGTAACGACCGCAGCATTTGAGGGATTCCGTCAAATCCGCTGCTAAAAAGGGATGGACTAATCTTTCACCAACAATTTTTCCTGCGGCAACATCGCCGGCATCCCTTTATGCTGCCAGCATCGCACTGGCCCGTGCACGCGTCGTGAACAGGGCGTGCCTTTTTTTGTGCGAGCGCCACAAAGATAGACCACTTCCTCGACTGTAGCAGGTGAAGGCGTTTGAGCTTCGTTTGGATTTGGTCCAGATTCGGTTGTGGCCGCTCGAAACGTTGCCGCGCCCGTTTCTCCATCGTCGAGAGGAGAATCGACTGGTCTATTAATAACGAGCGGTGGAGGGGCAGGGCGGCGCGCTCGGCCAGCTACGAAACCGGCGGTGATTAGCGCCAGCGTCGCCAACGACGCCGGAATGAAGCGCGCCTTCCGCAAACGACGCGCACATCCGCTACAAAATCGCCGGCTCGTCCAGAAATGCCAGCGTAACCGAAGCAGCTTTGCACCGCATTCCGCGCAGAAGTTTGGTTTGTACATAGTGAGGACTCCCGCCGACAAAAGCCGCCAATCAAAGCAAGTGCTGCAGGCCTGCAGAAACGATCAAGGGCTCTGCGTGTTTTTTGCAAGACCTCTGTGGTTAAGACTACATCGCAAAGGCCGAAAAGAATTCGCAGAGATCCGCGAAGAGCCGTCTGTCCGTCACTTCCGCAAGCAACTCAAACGCTGCCTGGCGCGTCCGAAAGTGGCGGGCGGATTCGTTGAGATTGTAAGAAAGGCTCCAGGATTTCTGAAGATTTCGCCAAGTATGTATACCCTCGCCCAATTGCAAAAAGTCTTGCTTGCCGGGATACTCAGTGAAATCAGAACCGGAAGCGGTCGCGACGGGTCGAGCAGTCGATCTGGCGGAACAGCCACGCGGCGCGCCCGCGGTTTGAGTACAAAAGGACAAAGCCATTTTCCAGATGAAGCAATCATATTCTCGTAAAACAGCGAGGCTACAGCATTACCTGCAGTTAAGTTTAATTTTGCCGCTGTTACTGGTTTGCGGCTCAACTCCGATGGCAAATGGGCAGGAGCCGGACGAGGTTGTGCGCACAGAAACATCGCTGGTGCAATTGAATGTCGGCGTCGTCGATCCGCGAGGCCGTGCTATTACTTCACTTTCGCAAAACAACTTCACGGTTTATGAAGATGGCGTCAAGCAGTCTATCCTCCACTTTGAACCGACTTACGCACCGTTTAGCCTGGTGCTCTTATTAGATACATCCGGATCGACAGTAAATTTTCGTCAGCAGTTTAAGCAGGCCGCCTGGCGATTTCTCGATGCGTTGGCGCCCGAAGATCGCGTGGCTGTAATTCAATTCAACGCCAAGGTGAAGAGTTTGGCCGGCTTCTCGACAGACCGAAAAAAGACGGCTTACGCAATTCAAATTGCCGAAGGCGCAGGCGAAACACACTTCTATGATGCGCTGAAATATGCTTTGAATGAATTGGACAAAGAAGGCCCGCGGCGACGGAAGGCGATTGTTGTTATGACTGACGGACTCGACACGCAAATGCGTAATTCCGATCGCGCCTCACTCGCCAAAGTGCAAACCGATGAAGAAGCGATAGCTGCGATTGATGCGAAAGCGAGCGGCACGCTGAATGCGATTCTTACCGCCGCCGACAGACAGGGTGTTTCAATTTATCCACTGGCCTTGCCGTCAGGCGATCCCAAGCGACTGCCTTTGCCCGATCCTGTGATCACGGGAATCTACAGTGCGGCGCGCACGCGTTTGCAAAGTCTTGCCGATCGAACCGGCGGACGGCTCAACGACATTCGCAGCCTCGATCAAATGTCGCGATTGTATGCGGAGGTCGCCGCAGAATTGCGGGCGCTTTACACAGTGGCTTATCAGGCTCGCGGCGATCGGGCGCGCGATGGTAAATGGCATGCGATAAAGATTGAAGTTAATCAATCGGAACTTCTTGTTCGCACCAAGCCCGGCTACTACTCAAGGTAAGACTCTGGCGGAAAATTATTGACTTTTGTGCGGCGCGGGAATATCGTCGCCGCGTTCTCAGAAAAGGCTGAATTTTCTCACGAGCTGCTTCCTCGCAAAACTCGCTAAATCCAGCCAAAAACGTCCTCAATTCAACTTGTTCCCCCGCAAGTCATTTAGGAGGCTGGCGTGTCCAACAAAGCGATCACCCTTATTATTCTGCGTGCGGATCGGAAGCTTTGGAGCGGTGGGCCGGTGCAGCTTCAGGTGACCGACATGAGGCAGGGTTTAAAGGTTCTTCACAACAAACCTCTTGCCGCTGGTTCCCACACGGTTTTGATAAACCTGGACTTGCTCTTTAATGCCGGACAGGTATACGGGATTTCAATTGACACCGAAGGTCATCGGTCAGCCTGGCAACTGATCAAGCGTCAATCATTCCTCCGGGAAGAAGGCGCCACCAAGGTTGAGATTGATAGCCTCATAATGCAACTCATGCTGGTCCCGGATAAACCGACATCCTCCGACCTGGATGCAGGTTACGATCTGTTGAAGACTGCTGCCTCACCGCTGGTTGCCGATAAAAGCGGGATAACCAGAAACGCGTACCTCGTTCTTGAACCGGCTGAGAAGATGGCTTTGCTTAACATTGATGCCAAACTGCGTGACACGCGGATGGGCGGCACATCGTTACTCTCCTTTGTTAGAGGTTTGCAGCACGTTGCGGTTGACCGACTTTTTCTGCTGATGCGCCCGGACGTGAAGCAGCTCGTTAAAGATTCATCGGAGTTTGCCAGCGCGCCGGGACATAAAGCACCGAAAAACCTTCCTGTGACCCAGCCCGCTCATCCCGACAGTTGGAAACACACTCGCTTCGGTGCCGGGAATCTCCAGTTGTCTTTTGCCAAGGACGCTCAACCTTTGCCTGACAATGCCGGCGAACAAGGCTTCTCAGTGGATGCTGACATTGATCTCGAACGTGGGTTACTCCATGTGGCAGAATTTTTAGACAACAAGATACATCCCTCCAAGAAAACGAATCAGACTTTGGTTTACGCCTTGCTATTCTCGCAGGGAATAATTCCCAACTACACGCTTAGTCCAATTTCATGACCGTTGACCACAACGCCAGTTGAGATGTGAGGTGACCCATGGCAACAGACTTTGACGCGGTAGTGATTGGAAGCGGTTTCGGTGGCGCAGTGTCTGCTCTCAGGCTCGCAGAGGGAGGCTACCGAGTGTTGGTCCTCGAGCGCGGACGCCGCTGGCATCGACTCGAATACCCCAGCGTCACGCGCAGTGATTGGCTGTGGGATGAGGCTCACCCCGAGCGAACTAACGGCTGGCTCGACATCCGCAACCACGGGAACATTGCCACCGTAGCCGGCGGCGCCGTCGGCGGCGGCTCGTTACACTTCGCGAATGTTGTCATCGACGCACTCGAAGATTTTTTCCGCGCCGGTTGGCCCCCTGAGATCAATTTTCAGGTTTTGGCGCCTTACTACCAGAAGGTGAGCGACGTGCTCCACCCACGCAGAATTCCATCCAACCAATTCTCCAACCGCACCAAGTTGCTGCGCGAGGCCGCTCTCCTCGCAGGCTTCGGGGCACAGTATGACGAAGTCGATCTGAACATAAAGTTCGACGAGACCTATGCCTACGACGCCTCCCGCGAGCCGCGAGCCGAGGACAGTGTCATGAAGCCCAACGCCGACGGCATCGACCAGGGCTTCTGCGTCCATCTTGGTCAATGCGAACTCGGTTGTCCCGTAGAAGCGCGAAACACTCTAGCACTCAATTACATTCCGCGTGCCGAGAAGCGCGGTGCGGAGGTGCGCCCGCTGCACATCGTCCGCAGCATCGAACCAATGCCCGGCGGTTACCGCGTTCACTTCGATCGCATCGCGCAGGGCAAGCTCAACGCCGGCTCGGTGACGGCACGCATAATTGTCGTTTCTGGTGGCTCGATCGGATCAACCGAACTCCTCCTGCGCTGCCAGAAACAGCACAAGTCACTGCCTAATCTCGGGAAGATGCTTGGCGGTAAGTGGTCCACTAATGCCAACTACCTCAGCCCGGCGTTTCACGCGGGACGCAAGGTTTATCCATCGCGCGGGCCTACGATCACGGCCGGCATTCGGTTTTTCGGCGACAACAACTACAAGGGCAGCCCCTTCATGATAGAGGACGGCGGCGTGCCCGATCTGCTTTTTCAGTATAGGGAGAACCTGAAAAACCCGAGCGGCGACGCGCAGAAGTTTGCCGACGCCTTGAAAGCTCTCTACCAAGGACTCAACCAAGAGCCCTTCGAAACGCTTATGCCCTGGTTCGCACAGGGGCGCGATGAACCGGTAGGAAAGTTCAAGGTGGAACGTTGGTTCCTGGGGTTATTTGGCCCGTATGTTCTGCGACTGGATTGGAGCACCAGCGGGGCGAGAAAGGTCCTCGATGGCATCCAGGAAGTGCACCGGACGCTGGCCCAGAAGACCGGCGGCCGGATCATTCTTCAGTTGCCCAACGCAGCCATTACGCCCCATCCGCTCGGTGGCTGCCCAATTGGATCGACGCCCGCCGACGGCGTGGTGAACCACCTCGGCGAAGCCTTCGCTTATCGAAACCTCTACGTGGCGGATGGTTCGATCATGCCGGCGCCAGTGGGACACAACCCATCGAAGACCATCGCGGCGCTTAGCGAACGGATCGTTGAGAGCATCGTTAACGAAGGACGCTGAGGTTGGCGGTTTAGCTCGTGTTGCGATGTTCCCCAATAACACACCCTCAACCGATGAGCATTTACTGTTGAATGAACTAATCATTCTCTCCACGCTTCCGATCCCTCTTCATCCGTGTAAATCCGCGGCCCGCACGGCGCGCGCGCGCTATTGTTCGAAGTTCCGGCGAAGGTGTGGAGATTATTGAGAAGGAGAATCAATCCCAAGCGGATACTCGGAACGCTGAACCGGAAAAACGGTCTCACCGCTTCACTATTCACTATTTACCATTTACTATTTACCAAAAAGGCACCCGTAGCTCAGTTGGATAGAGTACCTGACTACGAATCAGGGGGTCGCATGTTCGAATCATGCCGGGTGCACCATTTAAATGAACAACTTACGGGCAATCGTTTAGGCCGCCCCTTCCATTTTTAGAACCAAAAGCGAACCAGTTTTTAGAATTATTGTGATTTAGTTTACATGTGGGACGGTCGTCTCGGTGCGCTAATTGCGGATTGCAGAGCCTGTCATAGGATCACTTACGCCGATTGGTTTTGGAATCAATGACGCACGTTAAGTTGTCGAGTATTCGCCTAAGGATGTCTGCGGCAGCAGATAATTCAACTAAAGATAACTGCGCGCTTTGGCCTATGAAGTGTGCATCCTCCAGGTATCATGTTTATATACCTATCATTGATTTTGTCGCCCTCATGTTCGTACAGGTGCCGCTTCTGAAATATGCGCCTAATCGTCAAGAGCTCATCACTTGTTAAGCCGTCAAGCATATCGATTCCAAGATGCTTCTTAAAAAAATTACGAACCTCAAACAGAACTTGAAAGCGGGTGGCGTCGGAGGTTACCCCACTCGCCTTTCTCTTACAATACTGCTCAAATGTTGAAACTAAATCCGAATATGCATGGCGCAGCGCCCTGTTGGGATCAGAGCTTGCAGAAACTTCCTGCTTAATGATTGCAAGATTTGCATCATAAATGAGGATATTTTCCGAGCAGCATCCTGGGCAATATCCGAACATCCCAAAGACTTGAAACCTAGAGTTACATTGAGGACAAATCAATTCTGAATCAACCTTGTGCTCCTGATATTCGGGGCTAACTTCTCTGGGGCGATAATTGATTGGTGTGTGTTTGATCTTAACGTGTTTATTTTGGGATGAATTCCGTGCCAACCTTGAAAACATTTTATCTACTTCTCTGAACATGTACTCACGGGCTTTCTCGATTGCAGCCTCTTTAACGTATTCCTCTTGATCATCTGTTAAGAGATCATTCTTCGAGAATTGACGGCTGCAATAAGGACAGAACATTTGCTCTTTCAAAAAGTCTGCATGAACTTTGAAATATCGTCCGCACCTGTTATTGCTACAAGATCGACCGATAAAGCCTAGGTCCGTAGGAATTGAAACGGTAAAGCTGATCATATTGCTATCTCATCCTAGCGCATGAGAGAGGACTCAAATTGGGACACCGAACGCCTGCGCTTCAGCGGCTCGCCCACGCAACTTAACAAAGAAGCCCGCTCATGGCGAGTCCGCTGCAAGCGCTTATAGGTCGGTGCGGCACTTCGTCTTGACCTGCCGCTCGGTCAGAATCTTAGGTGCTCGGTAGATACTTTTCGTAGCGACGGGCCTTTATCGCGTCGGCTCCATACCTTGCGCCCTCATTACAGGAATAGCCTTCGGTCCAATAAGCAATTTCATCAATTGCTTAGCCGCTTCTGGCACTTTTGAGTTCGCGCTGACGCCCGCACTAAACACGACGTAAGACTGTATCTCCCACGGGAGTGGGCCGACGAGGTCGACGCCGGGTGTCGTCAGAATCTGAGTGATGACGACCATGCCCAGTTCGACCTCACCTTTAGCGACAAGTTCGGAAACAATGTCGGTTTCTGGCCGCGTGACCTTCGACTTGATGGCTTCGGCAATTCCCAGCCGCTCGAGCAGCCCAGTCAAATAATTACCACTCCCGACTCTCAGATAAGCGATGGACTTAGCATCGAGCAGAGCACGCTTGAATGCTTCAACTGAGCTGATGTCAGGCTTGTGTGCGCCCGCGCGCACTTCCACACCGATACCCGAGCGCGCAATGTCGACTCGGGTCTCCGCGATAATCCTGCCATTCTTGATCCACTCATCGACAGGAGACGACCCACTGATCAAGATATCGAACTGTTCACCAGCCTTGACTCGTCGCTCAAATGCGGCCGGCAGATCACTAACTATGTTGAGTTTGTGGCCCGTTTCGCGCTCGAATTGAGGGCCGATCTCGGCAAGCACAGTCGCGATCGCCCTTGCCGTC
>Ga0137372_10004085_pt1 | contig 14206 bp, 15 predicted proteins | sample SagtaG_6_FD_104911 | JGI IMG/M metagenome (GOLD analysis project Ga0137372, IMG submission 104911) | Vadose zone soil microbial communities from Sagehorn Ranch, Mendocino, California, USA - Sage1_R_60_16 metaG | ecosystem: Environmental > Terrestrial > Soil > Vadose zone | place: USA...
CTGACCTTGACGCTGGCCGAGATCAATGGCAGCCCGGCCATCTTGTTCTGGGAAGAGGGCAGCCTGGCCATAGTCATCAGCCTGACCCTGAGCGCCGTGGGCATTCAGGAGATCTATGCTCTGGTGAACCCTGAGAAACTGACCTATCTGCAAAAACAGCTCTCCAGCTCCAGAAGACGAAGCAGCTTTGAGTCCTGAACTAGTGAGGGCCACGACAGCGATGTGTGTCTCTTGGCGTAGTGCTTCTCTGGTCACAAGAAGCGGAGCCTGCTCAGCTTGCCTGAGATAGGTAGAAAGGCCAGTTTCGCGGGTTCTCCATGATCGTTCCCTGAACGCCACGCCACACCTCGCGCATTGCCGCAAGAAGACCTTCCGACTCGTTGACACTGTCGAATTCGAGATCGATGATGGCGTAGTTGGGATTGTCGATTGGTCGTAAGACCCGGTAGCGGCGTACGCCCGACTGCTTTCGGTTGACGGGGTCGCTGTCGAATGCCTTCTTCCAGGCATCGAAGTTGGGGACTGGGTGCTCGATTTGCAAAATGACCATACTGAATCCTTTCTTTTGAGATAAAGCTGTAGGAGAATGAATGAGAGTTCTGCTTCCCGAGTTCGGGGCCGACTCTCTCCACGCTGTTTGACACGATGGGAATTGTGTCCGACTTCGCTTCTACGTGAAAGTATATCATGGAGCACGACATTTTGTCCTCTTCTTATAGACTGGCTACCACTATGGAACCAAAGGATACTTTATGGTTCCCAAACTGGACCAACAGCGTGGTTATGCGTGAAAACCTCGGATTTGTTAACATAGTCAGGTTGCTCTCAAGCAAGGAATGGAGGCAATCGTTGGACCATTTATGCGTCATAGGAAAGGACAAGAAATGATGCAAAGCACAAACTACTTAGTGGTGCATCCGCTACATTCTATGCGAAAATGAGGCTGACAGGAGGGCCTCAGTGATGAGTTCTTCAAAGAGGAGGTCTCAAGGATGGAACAACCAATACCGAAAGCAGTGCTGATTGCCGCGCTCGGCGCCAGCCGTGCCGAGCTCGAGTCTGTTGTCTCGCAAGTTCCGCTAGAGCGCATAACAGAACCAGGAGCCTGTGGCTCTTGGTCGGTCAAAGATGTGCTCGCGCATCTGGCCGTCTAGAACGACTAGCTCACTCTGCAATTGGAACGTCGGGCACGTGGGGAAGTCCCCGGCCCCGAGGAATTGCAGCGCAATCAGGAGTTGAGACTGGATGACAACGAGACGCGCAACGCTTACTATGCTCACCAACACAGAGATCTGGACCTGGCCTATGTGCGCGACAGGGATCGCCGGGCCAACGAGCGCATGCTCGTTGCCTTAGCAAAGCTGCCGGAATCCAGGCTCCAGGAGCTCGATTGGTGGACGTCCGGTAGAGCGCTTGGAAGCGTCTTCGATATTGACCACGATCGGGAGCATGCCCAGGATATCCAACGATGGCTGGGGCAAAGCTGATTGAAGCCGGCAAAGTGACACCTGTCATCGATCGCCGTTTCCCGTTGCGTGACGTTGCAGACGCTACCCGGTATCTTGAAGCAGGACATGCCAAGGAAAAGTAGTCGTCACTGTGGAACATACTATGTAAATCATTTCATTCTGTAAACGCTATCACGAAGCGGTGCGAAGCCTGGTTGAAGAGGAGGAGAAGACCCACACGTTTTACGAATTTCCTCAAGTCATGCACCGACATATTCAGACCACCAATGCCATCGAAAGCCTCTTCAGCAACGTGAGGCAGCGGACCGATCAGATTGACGTCTTTACCCCAGAGGACAAGCTGTCTGACGATTGTGTGGGCCATTATCCAGGATATCCGCTTGCACAAAATCTCGGTGTGAGCCGACTTTGGTCTCAGCGCCAAGTGTGAGCCAACAACCAGCCAGAGAAGGTGGGTGAGGAAGGGGTGGTTTTTGTGCACTTTCCTGATCCACAGCCACCAGGCAAGGGGTCTCTTTTCTGGATAGCACAGCCTTCGACAGACGCCTTTTGCAAGCCTAGGGACATTTCTCTGCTCTGTCGGATCACATGGACGAGTTGTATCTGTCTCCCATTTCTCCCTGCTTGTTTCCTTTCTCCTATTACACCACTTTCGAGATGGTATCTGTGAGAGCCCTGGCGTGGTCACCCGACAGGATGCGCAACGACTGGGGTGGTGCTGATACGATGGTTCACCTCTGGAATGCACCCTCCTGTAAAAGATGAGGTACCTTGAGATGCTCTCGTTTCCATCTGTATGCTAGCACGTTCTACATGATGGGGAGTGCGGGAAAACGTCTCTTTTCCGAGCAGTACGATAAGATGAAAAAGAGAGCGTGCAAGCCCTCTACAAGATACACGGGGGTTTTGCCGCGACAGAGACCTACATGATCGAGGTTGACAAGCAAACGCACCGCATCTATCTCCTTGTGCAAGATGTACAGAGCAGGCCTTTCTTGAGAAAAGCGATCGTCTGCTCACCGAACCGCCCGGTACCAGATGCTGAGACAAGCTTGTCACATTCCATCGCGGAGACAGAACATGAACAGACACCTCTTGAATCATAGGCGATGGTTACTCACCGTCCTACTCGTGTCCCTGACGCTCAGCATGGTGCTGTCAGCCTGCAACCAGGACAGCGGAAGTGGGAGTTCGACGGGGACCACAAAGCCACCAGTCGCAACCGCAGCGCGCATCCAACTCGGCCCACAGCCCTGTCCTACTGCCGTACAATCCGTCGCCCACTGGGAGACGATCGTGGCCACGAGCGTTACACAGAAGGTGGAGGGAGTGCTGTGTGGCTATCTGATGGGTGTTCCCTCACTGCAAGCCGTGATCAAGGTACGCTACGGGGGCACCGATAGCCTACTGGACATCGCTGTCTACGCCAATATCACCGGCACGAACCCTTCACGCATCTTTCAACTCAAAGGGCTGCCGCGTGGTGATGTGGGTATCAGCAACTATAATACGCTCTTGACGGGAGAGATCGATCTGATATCCAGCCAGCATACAGGAGCCCCTCCCACACAAGTGCAGCAAGACCTCTACCGCGAATTCAAGTGGTCGGAGAGTGCCGGAACATTCGTGCAAGTGGCCTTTCCTGGCCTCTACCCTGATCTGACCCGCTATCAGGCGGAATTCGAGCAGGGTGAGGTGAACACGGGCCAGGGATTTCAGCAGTGGCGGTTGAGTGCGGTTACAACCGCTCAGAATTTCGCCGAATACGTCCTGGGATGGGATCCTAATGCGCCCACGACCGTGGTAAGCGGTGGCGGTACGCATGATGCGAGGTCGGTCATCCTGATCAACAATCCGTCTGCAGGCAGTGCGACCATCAGGCTCTCACTCAGTCGTTTGGAACTCAACACCAACGGTGGCATCTGGGAGGTAACGGATGTTGAAACGGATGGCATGGCCATCGCCTCTCCCCAGAACGCGCAGCAGCTGACCAGTCCCGTGCAGGTGAAAGGAGTTGATATGGCCTTTGCCGGAAAGCCAACCACCATCATGGTCTTCGACCATGATCGTACCGAGATTGGCCAGGCTGCGGTAACCCAGGCAAGTGGCACCGGAAAGACACACATTGCGACGAGTCTCTCCTATTCGTCGCCCTTTGAGGGCGAGACACAGGAAGGCATCATCGCGCTGTACACCTATACGGGAAATCATATCATTGCAGGGGTAGTTATGGTGAAAGTGTTACTGAGCGCCTAAAACGTCAACCGGGTGATTGATCAAGTAAGAGGGCTAGAGAAGGAAGCGTAACCGAACGAAAACACCGTTTTGCTGGGTCATTTACCAGTCTCACGATAAGTCAATCATACTTTTTTGTATCATGGTGCTTCATCTATCGATATGTAAAGAGTTCTCAATGGAAATGATCGTTCCTCCTCTATTTCTCCACTCCTTCTCCACCTCTTCGTAACCGCTGCATGGTCAAATAGCAAAGGTTTACCACACATTTTACCATCAATAGGCACTCTCCTATTTTGGCATCAGCTTTGGAGGAAAGTCAGATTCTTTGTGTGTGTTGTAAATCTTACGTTCAGGCCAAATAGGCCTATGTGGGGAGCCGCACAGATGTATTGCATCCGTTGTTCACGGAACACACAGGCCTAGACCCGTGTACTTCTCGATGAACTCATCCACGGTCTGGAGAAGATCATGGAACGGAGACAAAAAAAACTCTTAGAAAGGGAAAATCATGGAACAGAACATTACACTGTCTCAGGAAGAGAAGAGCATGGAAACCTCTACCAGCCGTCGTTCCTTTTTGAGAAAAGGACTGGTGGTAGGAGGAGCAGGAGCCATTGGCGCAGGTCTGTTGAGCAGTGGGTTACCCGCCTTCGCCCAAGAAAGCAGTGGCGGTCTCACCAAAGGCGATGTGGCAATTCTCCGGTTCCTGTCTGCGGCCGAAATCCTCGAGACCGATCTGTGGCAACAATACAACGAACTCGGAGGCATCCAGGACAGCGAAGTCCCAGGAGGAAGTGGGAGTCCAGGCTACACCGCTGCCCTTGCAGTGCTCGATGCGGACATGGACCAGTATATCCACGACAATACCGAGGATGAGTTCACCCACTTCACGTTCATCAATGCGTACCTGGTTTCCAAAGGCGCCGATCCCGTCAATCTGGATAAGTTTCGCACATTGCCCAGCAGTCAAGCGACCGGCGCCCAGAAGCACAAGCTACGGCTCACCAATCTCATGCAGCTTACGGTGGATACCAGCTATTGGACAAAGTACCGCAGCCGCACGAAAAACCCAGATTTCGGGGACACGTTCCGACCGGCAGTCCCAGGTTTGCTGAAAGGGCAGTTTCCGGCGATTCCCAGATCCGATGACGACCTTCACCCCAAAAACCACATCCAGGCGATCGCCAACACGGCGGGCTTCCACTTTGCTTTTATCGAGCAAGGTGGCACCAGCCTCTACCCATCGCTGGCTCAGCGGGTCACCAATACGGAAGTGTTGCGCATCCTGCTCAGTATCGGCCCAACTGAGACGGCACACTTTCAGACGTGGCATGACAAGGCAGGCAATGCGCCTCCTTTGACCGACCCCACGAACGGGTTGGTGTTCCCGGACCTCAATGCCCCTCCCTTTGGCGGGCAGGACTTCCAGACCAACCTGATCATGCCCGAGCCCACCATCTTCCTCAGCCGCAAGTTCCCGCCTGTTTCGATCATACGACCGACCGAGACACAGGGTGCTGCAATGGGCGCGGCCAAGGCCTTGACGGCCGATGGGCTGTTCATCGGCCAACCAAAGGAGTTCTTTGCGGTCCTACACGAACTGGCAGAGCAAGCAGATGCGGCCAGGCGCGGGTAATACCGCGACGAGAGATGTTGGTGTTTGTCAAGTTGCATCCAAGTCAACATGAGAGATCGACTCTCATTGCTGATACAACTTGCTTTCAACCCGAGGGTCAGCCATGATGGCTGACCCTCGGGTATGTATTTCTGGTACGTTTGGGAACACAAGGGGTGTGCATCGCCTCTATTTCCATCCATCAGTGCCAGATGCCCCTCAAGGTTGTTGTTGTGGAAGAAGAACACGTGTTTCTCGTTTTTGTGCTGGTTGAGCGGACGGTATTTCCCTTGTCTATGAGCTTGCTGCATTGCTCGATCAGTGAGCTTTGGTTCAGGCGTTTCAACTCCTGCTGGTATTGTACTGAGTACCTTAGCCTCTACATGAAGCATGATAAAGTTCAGCAGTATCGGAAACTTCTTACATGTAAGATACCCGATGGATCGCTGCCGCCTGGTTTCACATCATTCGAGATCTTCGGCAGCAGAGTGCAGATTTGAGAGCTCAAGGCTGCATCCCTTTGACATTCACTCTAATCTGGTATGTGTAGCACCACATGTTGTCAGAAGCACGACTGCTGCTCTTTCCCATAGAGCGCGGCTAGTCGGTGTAACTTCATCGTGTATATATACATAAGGGTCCTGGATGTCCCGCGCCTCATCTCTCTCCTTAAAGCGTGCCGATAGGCCGCCAGAATACTCATGAGTAAATGTCAAGTTGAAGGTCTTGACTTCTCAAGCTAAAAGTAAGTAACACCAAAGATCTTAAAGTGTTGGACCGCTTTTAGGAGAAAGCTCCTATTCGTTTGTAGACGTACCAGAAGCAAGTTATGATAATGTGGGGATATAGACTGATGGATATATGCGATGCATGAGCATAACACAGCTCTCTAAAAAATGTGTAATGTGTGATACGAAAAACCCAATAGAGTAGCTCTGTGAGAATCGTTTGGGCTACGTACTGATACTGGAATTGGAGACACTCATGAGTACTACACTGCGAAGCATTGGAAAGTACGAATTGCGTCAGCGACTTGCTAGTAGTCATCTCAACGAAGTGTGGTTAGCCCACGATTCCCAGTCGCAGCACTATGTCATCCTGAAGATTTTCTACACGCATCACGAGGTGGACTCCGAGGTCATCAGGCATTTCTTCAGCCAGGCAGAAGCTGTTGCTTCCCTTCAACATCCCAATCTTGTGCGTCTCCTCGATGTGTTCGTCTTCCCCTCTCGAGATACCAATAGCTCTGTAGCCACGATGGCCTGTCTTGTGACAGAGTATGTAGAGGGGAATACACTTGCGGACTCCCTGCGAAGCACATCGAGCACCACAAAAATGCGCCCAGGTGCCGACATCGTTGCTCTCTTCACTCCCATCAGCATGGCCATCGACTATGCCCATCAGCATGGCATCATCCATGGAAATCTCAAGCCGAGCAATATTTTACTCAACAGTAGGATCGATGCACCAGGTCAAATCAGTGAACCTTTGATTTCCGATTTTGGTTTTACGAAACTGCTTCGGCACGCTGCTAGCACGACGAGCCCGTTCTATCTCTCGCCGGAACAGATTCGAGGCAATCCTGCCAATGAGCAGAGCGATATCTATGCTCTCGGGGTCATCCTGTACGAACTCTGCACAGGCGTCCTGCCCTTTCGGGGGAACAGACCTGTCGCTATCATGGTGCAACATCTCAACGCTCCTCCTACTCCGCCTGCACTTATGAACCCAACCATCTCGTCTGCCCTGGCACACGTCATGTTGCGTAGCCTGGCGAAAGAACCCGAGGCACGTTTTCCAAGCGCCGCATCTATGACTGTCGCCCTGGCCGTGGCTCTCAATACGCCAATTTCTGATTCCTTGAGCCAGTCTGTCTCTCTACGAGAGAGCATGGATGAGTCTGACTTCTCTCCGTCACATCCGCTTCCTTTGCGAACTGGGGTGACTTCATCCTCGGTGTCGGCCGTGTCGCGTCATAACGGATCAGCCCCTCCTTCGAAGCGTACAAACGGTGTAGCTGGCTCCTCTTTCCCCTCCCCGACTGCTTTGAAGAGAAGAAGGACAAGGTTTGCTCCATACTATCTGCTGATCATGAGCGTAATGTTGCTCGCGAGCCTGAGTACTCTGTTTCTGCTCTCGCTGCACGTACAGAATACGCCTGTGGAAGTGTCCAATCAACTCGTGGGGCACGCATACTTTCTCAGTAGTGGGCAATTCAATGCAGAGAGTCCCCAGGGAATCGATGATGAAGTGCAGATCGATCTCACACATATTCCTGATCCACCCGCCGATAAGAGCTATTATGCCTGGCTACTGGCTGATAGAGATGTGAGCGAATCATTACCGATATTGCTCGGACCAGTACACGTCGATCACGGGAGTGTCCACGTACTCTATCGGGGGGATCAGCAGCATACGAACTTACTGGGTGTCACCAGTCGGTTTCTGATGACCGAAGATGATGCGCGTCGCCCGACGAATAATCCCTTGCTTGATACCAGTACCTGGCGCTATTCCGCCGAAATACCTGCCGTACCCAACCCCACTGATAAACTGCATTTTAGCATGCTCGCTCATCTACGTCATCTGCTGGTCGAGTCGCCGGAGCTCAGCATTCGCGGCCTCCATGGTGGATTGGGGTTCTGGTTCGTCAGAAATACCTCGACCGTCTCTCAATGGGCGAACAGCGCCAGGGATGCCTGGCATAGCAAAGATGTAGCAACGATGCGCAACCAGGTCATACACATCCTGGATGCTCTCGATGGCGCATCCTTTGTGTATACGGATGTGACACCAGGTACTCCATTGCTCGCCGATGCACGTACGGTACAGGTTGCTCTACTTGGTCCAGCCCCAACGAATCCCGATCCTCCTGGTTACACCTATGGCGATGAAATCTCTCCCGGTTATGTCTACCTCATCAGTGAGCATATGGCTGGAGTCATCCAGTCACCTCAGACGACCCTAGATCAGCGCAAGCTCGCCGTGCAGATCAATGCCCGCCTGGACGAAGAGAAGGGCCTGTTCGAGCAGGTGCAACACGATGCAAAGCAAGCGTTGCGTATGAGCGATACGCAGTTGCTAGGAGCGCAAGCGCTCGCGCTTCTCGATGACCTGGCGACACAAGCGCAAAATGCCTCTAGTGGTCAGCTCGATCCGTCTACAGGACAGTCCGAGAGTGGCGCTCTCTGGATTTACGGCAATCTGCAGCGCCTGGCGGCTTTCGATGTCCGGCAGTACACAGGGCAGTAGTACAGGAGTGGCACATTGCTAGCGAGAATCTCATGGGTGCTTCAGCATGTCAATGAGAGCAACGCATCTGCTGAAACGATTGAGGAGAGATCGAGATCATGATCGATGGCCCCAGTGGCAACATCCAACTTGAAGAAGCGCCTTGCAGTTCCTGGTCATTCTTCAACGGAGGCAGAACCGATATAAACATCATCCTGGTAGATCATGGGCGAGCCCCAGATGAAGGTGCCCTACTCGGAACCGAGGGAGGTGGCCCACAGAATCTTGCCAATCATCGCGTTCAGAGCATAGAAGTAGGCATTCCCTCCACCAACGAAGTCAACGAGCGTCTCAGCTCCTTTCAACATGATAGGCATGATGGTGGCGGTGCTGGCCACTCCCACAGTTGTTGGATAGCATTGCGGGCGACTCATTTTTCCAAGAAAGGTCAACCAGCGTGCTTGCCCATTGACGCTCATTGCATGTTTGTAGCCATCCCACGAGCCCCAATAGATCATTCCATCAACGACCACAGGCTCGCTCGCGATCCCTCCCCCATCATGCGCCACCTAGGAGCGCGTGAGAGTAGGGGCGGTCGTCGAGGTGATGGCTATCTTGCTGCCGTTGAATCCCCTTCCCCAACATGAAACTCGGCAAATCTCCAGAAAGGATATGTGGGGCAGTCGGCTGAGGTATGATAGTCGGAGAAGTCATCACTGGAGACTTCTTGTCAGGTGTCACAGTTGGAGCAAATGTCGCTTCCGGAGAGTCTCCTTTTGCTAAGCTACATGATGTAACAATCCCGGTAAGGAAGACCACCAGCATCCAGAGACATACTACGTGCGTCACCTCTCTCTTCTCTCGGATCTTTGGTTTCCATTGCATCCGTTCCTTCAACGGACTAATCACAGATCACCTGCTAGAGAAGAGCGACTGTAGACCTCTCACTATCTTCTGACAGGGACATGAAACCAAAGCTTCCCGCCTCATAAGTTCGAAGTCAACAAACCGCTCTCCTATTTCCTGGCACCTTTCCATCCCTTCCAGATCGAAGATGCTGTGCAGATGTGTCATTGTGGTCTCACCGGATGCAGCACACCGATCTTGTCAACCCCGGTAAACCAGAGACCCTGGTTGGCATCCATGACCAGGCCCAGCGGTAAACTGCCAGGGGCAGGAATGCGATAGTAGATGAAACGGCCAGCTGTGACATCCAGGCGCGCTATCACGTTTTCTGCTAACATCGTCACCCAGACTTCACCAGAAGAGTTGACGAGTAGGCCATAAAGCGCACTATGCTCGCTGTTGATAAAAGAAGCGGCGTAGGTGGTGAAGGTTCCAGTGCCTGGACGAAAGCGAAACAGAAGGTCTGGAGTGAAGGAAGTGACCCAGATTGTGCTCTGCCCATCGCTGGCAATCTCCATGAGGAGTGCATGACGGTCTGGCACAGCGAACAGTCGTACGCTTCCAGTCGTCGGATCGAGGCGGCCAAGCTGGTTGGTGCCCGATTCGGTGAACCAGACCATCCCCTGTGGATCGATAGTCACGCCATAGGGGTAGAGGGTCTGCACACTCGATTTGGCGGAAAGTGTATAGTGCCGCATGTTGCCGCTGCGTGGATCGAGCCTTCCCAGGCTGTCGGCGTTGAATTCAGTGAACCAGACATCGCTGTATGCGTCGAGCGCCAGTTCATTAGGCGCGCTCGGCAAGGACAACGTCTGGCCTGCATGAGCGGGATCAGGGATCGTGAGCCAGGGCAAGGGATAGAGCTGATAGTGTCCCGTTGTGGGAAAGTAGTGCCCAAGGTAGTTGGCAAATTGTTCGGCAAACCAGATGGTGTCGTCGGGTGCGACCTGGACACCCATGATGCCATGATGTCCACGCGGCGGTGTCAGGTACCGGAAGGTCTGGTTGCGTGGATCAAAGACGACCAGGGCATTCTGGCCCATGGCTCCAAACCAGACCCGCCCCTGGTGGTCGATGGCTGGTCGCATCACCTCGCTATCAGACTGCGGTAGGGGGAACTCCCGGAACATACCTGTTGCCGTGAGCGCTGGTAGAGGGGTGAGCGTCGTCACAGGTGTCTGTTTCGGGACTACCATATCTCTTCGCGCGAGAGCAAAGAGCGTGACCACGCTGAGCAACGCGATACCCAGCAGGAACCATATCCTACGCTGACCATGGATCAGCCGATGAGAGGGTCGCCGACGGTCACGAACAACTGCAGGCTGTACTGGCTGCGTTTCAGCTATGTTATTGCCCTTCAGTTTCGGCTGAGGAAACAGATGGCTTTCGCTCATTGTGTGCTGACCTGTACGCTGATTTCAATCCCCATCTCACTTACCTGCTCTGCTCGATGATGGATGTGAGAAGACGTTGGTTCACTCCTACCAGCACACTGGAGAGCAAACCAACCTCGAATTCAGGACGTGACGGTAATCGTAGCCTTCATGTACGGGTGAACGTTGCAGTGATAAGCGAACGTTCCTGGCGCCGTAAAGGTAAACATGAAGGTTTGATTCGTAGTCAGATTACTGGTAGTACCAAAGACCCCAGCCGTATCACTGGTGACGGTATGTGGAGCATCGGTCGTATTGGTCCAGACCACCTGTGTTCCCACTTTGATTGAGAGCGTTGTCGGACTAAAGGCGTACTTCTCATTGGCTTCAATGATCTTGACCATGACAACAGTGGAGGTCGGAGTTGCGGTGGGCTGCGATGTCGCTGTTGGAGTCAGGGTTGGCGGTGTGGTCGCTGTCGGAGTGGAAGTTGTGGCTGTCCCACCTCCACCACATGCAGTTAAAAGAAGTGCAGCAATCATTGCCAACGAAAAAAATACCCAGGACAATCGTGCTTTTCTGGCAAACGATGACAGTTTCCTCTTCATGTTCATGACGATAACCTCCTCAAGTTTCAACGGCGCCTTCATAACAATGAGCAACGAATGTGATAGGCGCTCTATAGAGAGATACGCTAAAAGGTTACAGGACAACCTGCAACAGTGAACGAGCAATGCCCGTGGTGAATCATTGCCAGTTGCTTTTCACCTGGTTTCAGAATCTTCCACGGAAATGGGCCTGCTTCTCGGCTCACTGAAAATGGCTCCAGCAAGATGTGCGGCGCGTTTGAGTGCGCGAAACTGCATCACTTTGACATTGGCCACTGTTACTCCCATACGTCGTGCCGTATCTCGAATCGAGAGATTGAGTAGAAAACGGCAAGTTAAGACTTCGCGATACTGCACAGGCAGTGCTTGAAGAAGCAGTTGGACCCGCTCGACTACCGTATCATTCACTGATGGTGATTCTTCTGTTGGGCCTTGCCAGCCGCTATTTAGAAGTGCTTCAAGTGAGCAGGTAGAATCGCGAGCACGAGTACGCCAGTAGTCGGCTATCGTGGTACGAGTGAGCTGAAACAGCCAGAGTTTCACTACCTTCGCTTCGCGTGTATCGTCCATCCCACTCACGACTTTCAGAAAGATCTGTGACGTCACATCCTCGGATTCCTCGCGAATCCTAATGCTACGGTACACATAGCGATAAATGAGATCGTGATGTGCCTGGTAGAACGCCACCAACGTCTGCCCATCTGCTTTCCCAATAGTGCCCTCCCTCATGTAGTGATGAGTTTTATTCTCGGATGGTTCACTACACTTTGTAAGTAGTCTCTCCATATCTGCCTTGTTCAGACGAGTCCGTAGAGACAGAATCTCATATCTTTTACTACGCGGGTGAGTTGCATGAGCAGAATGTGATGCGCCTTCCTTTCCCAGAGAGCAGGGGATCAGCGTACAGGAGGTGCTTATCAATAGAACGAGATCGTCAAAAGTACAGGAGTACTAACTGGAAACAGTATTTGACTAGCAACGGTTTAACGTACTGCTGTATGATATTTAAGGAGAAGGAGACTGCACCTATGCTGAGGAGACGCAATGAAAGCACGTATCCTGTTGCCTTGTGCCAGGTGGTTAGGGAATCTGGCACGTCATTGCTCTGTTTCTGGGTATGCCTCATCCGAAAACGACCTTTTGGGCCTATTCCTCTCCTGGTGGCTCGGTGTGGATGGTGATGGCACCTACGTTCGGATACGCCTGACGGAACTTCCGTTTGATCTCCTCGGCCAGGATATGTACCTGGCTGAGCGGTGCGAATGCCGCAAAGATCGTATGCACGACTACATCTACTTTCGCCGCGAGTGGCTCTTCGGCTGCTGCTTGCTCGTGCTGATCTGAGCCTTGCTCTTGAGCACGGTACACATGGATCTCGTGGGCGCTGCCTGCACCGGCGACCTCGTCTGCCAGACGACGCAAGTGATTGACGAGTTCAGGATACTGGTTGGTCACCTCCTGGCGAGGAAGAATCGTCGGCACAAGCGCTTCCAAATGCGTGTTGACGCGACCCAGTTGCTGGTTGTTCTGCAAAACCACCTCTTCCAGGTGTGAGGCGACCGCATGCGCCTCGATGAGGGGCGTATCCGTAGGAATCTCCAGGTCAAAATCTGCCTCAAGGTGTCCACTGACCTCACGAATATGGATATCGTGGGCGTTGACCCCCTGGTTTTTTGCCAGATACTGTATCTGCTCGGCAAGCGTTTCCGTGGGGGAGGCGGCAGGTTCCACATGTACCACCACGTCAATATCTGCTTGTGGAGAGAGCGAGCGCACTGCTGCCAGCGCAGTCTGTTCCACCTGCTCGGTGAGTCCATGCGTCTGTTCAAAGGTAAAAGTACGGGGAGCCGCCACCACCACATCAGCAAACATCTTGTTGCCTGCGCGTCGCATGCGCACTCGTCGGACCTCGATCACATCAGCTAAAGTCTCTACCTGGGCCTGGACCTGTTGGGTAACAGTTTCAGGAGCACGGTCAAGCAGCGCATCAATCGTTTCTTTCGCCAGTCGCGCACTGACCCAGATGACGATACCAGAGACGCCGAGTGCGGCAATGGCATCGGCCTGCCCAAGCCAACCAGGAAGTGAGAAACGCTCGGTCAGCCAGACGACTAACAACCCCGCAATCACGACCGATGAGCTCCAGATGTCTGTGCTGAAGTGGAGTGCATCAGCCTCCAGCGCCTGACTACCTGTCTGGCGAGCGACCCGCAAGAGAACGCGTGAACGGGTCGAATCGACAGCAATAGAGACGAACATGACCACAAAGGCCCAGATTGTGATTTCGACATGGCTGTCATGAAACAACAGGCGACGAATGGCCTCGTAGATGATCCAGATTGCTGTCAGAATCAGTAAGCCTGCTTCCAGAAAGGCCGATAAATTTTCCACTTTGCCATGCCCATAGTGATGGCTTGCATCTGCAGGGCGAGACGCAAAGCGCACAGCAAACAACGTCATCAGGGCCGCGACCAGGTCTAGACCTGAATGAGCAGCTTCGGCCAAAATGCCCAGGCTGCCTGTCAACAGCCCCACCACCAGTTTCATGCCTGTCAACCCGATGGCGGCCACGACCGATGAGAGCGCAACCACCATCTTTTCTCGATCAATATCTCTAGGTTGTGTCATGAGTACTCCTCTGCTGTCAGCGCTTCCTGTCCTATTGTAAACAAGCAGCGGTCGAGAGGCAAGCGTTGAGCAAGCGAGTTCGTTCTTCACGTCTATGGATCACCAGCCCTTGTCGGAAGCCCACGGGAATGCTGACAG
>Ga0137372_10004088_pt1 | contig 14203 bp, 10 predicted proteins | sample SagtaG_6_FD_104911 | JGI IMG/M metagenome (GOLD analysis project Ga0137372, IMG submission 104911) | Vadose zone soil microbial communities from Sagehorn Ranch, Mendocino, California, USA - Sage1_R_60_16 metaG | ecosystem: Environmental > Terrestrial > Soil > Vadose zone | place: USA...
CGCCGCCTGTGAGCGCCGCGAGCCGCTCGGCGAAGCTCGACCCGAGCGCGAGCCCGGCGGCGACGCGGAGCGGCGGCTCGGCGCCGGGGACGGCCTCCCACGCGACCGCGGCCAGGCCCGCTTCCACCCCGTCGGCGGTCGCGCGCGCGACGGGCCGCGGCAGCGCGCGCCCGGGCGGCGCGCTCGCGAAGACCGCGCGCAGGTCGGGGTCCGCGTCGCCGGCGCGCCCCGGCAGGTGCCCCGACGAGAGGACGACGCCGTCGCCGTCCGCGACGGCGAGGACGTCGAGCCCGCGCGCCCGCATCCATCCGGCGGCGCGCCCAGCTGCCTCGGCGGGATCGAACCCGGGCAGCGCCCGGTCGCGCGCGAGCGCCTCCACCTCCGGGCTCCGCGCGGCCTCGCGCGCCGCTCCCGCGGCGTCGGCGGCGAGCCGCCGGTACTCGCGCTCGACCGCGCTGGCAGCCTGATCGAGCCGCGTCGCGTACTCCGAGTCGAGCGCCTCCGACAGCGCCCGCGACACCGGCCACAGCGCCGCGATGACGGGGAGGGCCGCGAACACCGCGAAGGCGACCGTCAGCTTCGCGCGCAGGCTCACGGCGACCGCCCCTGGGCGGGCAGGAGCCACGCGTCGCCGAGATCGACGGTGCCGTCGGCGCGAAGCGAGACGCCCTGGACGCCGTCGCGAGAGGAGACGCGCAGCCCCGCCGCGTAGAGCGGCACCGCCAGGAGCTCCGCCTCGAGCGCCGCCGCGAACGCCGGCAGCGCCTGCGGCTCGGACGCCACCGCCTGCTCCAGCGCCCGCGCCCCGCGCTCCGGTCCTCCCACCGCGGCGGCCACCTGCGCCAGCGCGAGCGCGGGGGCCCGCGACACGAGCCACACCGGGACGAGCGCAGCGTCGAAGTCGCCCGCGGCCACGCGCGCCGCGAAGGCGGCCCGGGGCGCGCTCTCCAGCACGACGTGCACGCCGCCGTCGTAGAGCTTCACCTGGATGCGCTCCGCCGCCGCGCGCGGCGCGTCCGGTCCGTCGGGGAGGAGGAGCCGCAGCCTTGCCGCCGGCGTCCCCGAGCTGCGCGCCGCCGGGCGGGAGCCCACGCGCGGCAAGAGGGGCGGCGGCAGGAGCGCGCCGAGCGGCGTGGCCGGCGCCCGGATGAAGCGCGTCAGCTCGGCGCGGTCGAGCGCCGCGAGCGCGGCGCGGGTGGGCTCGGCGGCGGCGCCGAGCCGGCGCGACACCACCGCGACGACGATCCCGAGCGGCGCCGTCTCGATCGCGGGGCGCGCCCCGACGGCCTCGGGCCGGAGCGCCACCTCCGCCGCTCCTCCCTGGAGCGCGCGCGCCGCCGACCGGGCGTCCGCGCCGGCGAGGAGGAGCAGGTCGGCGAACGGGCGGCCCCCGTGGAACGCCTCGAACGCGGCGAGCCGGAGGCCGGCCGCGCTCGCGCCCACTCGGCGGAACGCGCCCGCGCCGGAGGCCGCCGAGCCCCGGACGACCGCCGACGGCAGCGCGGCGAGCGCCTGCGGGAACGCGGGGAAGGGATGCGCGAGCACCACGCGCAGCTCGCGATCCGAGAGCACCTGCACCCCGCCGAGCTGTCGCGCGCGGCCGGCGCGCACCGCGGCGGCGCCGTCGATGGGCGCCGCCAGCCACGCGTGCGCCGAGTCGGGGCCGGCCAGCCGGGCCAGGCTCGCCGCGACGTCCGCCGCCGCGATCGGCTGCCCGTCGTGGAAGCGCAGCCCGGGCGCGAGCCGCAGCCGGAACGCGCGCGCCCCCTCCTCGGGCTCGGGCACCGCCTCGAGGAGCGCCGGGTGGAGCGCGCCGGCGTCGTCCACGTCGAGCAGCGTCGCGTGCAGCGCCCGCACCGCCGCGCGGTCCGCGGGCGTGGTCGCGCGCGCCGGGTCGAGCTCGCTGGGCGCGGCCGGCAAGAGGACGCGCAGCTCGCCGCCGTAGCGCGGGCGCACGCCGGCCGCCGCGGCGACGGGCCCGAGCAGCACGAGCAGCGCCGCCGCGGCGAGGCGCGCGCTCATCGGACCACCCCACGCGGATCGGCCGTGAGCAGCCAGAGCCGCGTGCCGCCCGCCGGGAGCAGCGCGGCGAGGACGACGTCGTCGAGCCCGTCCCCTGTGAGGTCGCCCGCCGCCGCGGCGAGGAGCGCTCCGTCGACGGGCGCCGACTCGTACACGGTCGCGGCCTGCGGTCCCGTCCCGAGGACGCGCACCCGGTCCGTTCGCCCCGGCAGCGCCGACGACGCGACGAGCTCCGGCTCCCCATCGCCGTCGAGGTCGGCGAGCGCGAACCCCGCTCCCACCCCGGGCACGTCCGGCGCGAGCCGGTCGAGCGTCGGTCCCAGCAGCCGCACGGTGAAGTCCGACCCGAGCACGGCGTAGGCGGCGCGCCCCGGCCGCGGCGCGGCAGCGGCGCCGAAGAGCTCGCGGGTGGACGCAGGGCGCGCGCCGGGATCGACGAAGGGCGTGAGCAGGTCAGCGAGCACGCCGCGCCCGGGCGCGAACGCGCCGAAGAGCGGCCCTGCGCCGCCGCACGCGAGCGGCGCCGCCGCGATCGAGGCGACCTCCTCGAGCCGGTCTCCCGCCGCGGACAGGATCTCGCCGCCGGGGCGCCCCGCCACCGCGTACCCGACGCGCCCTCCCCCGAAGTCCCCGATCGCGGCGACGGCCGCCGCGTCGCGCACGCGCGGCCCGGGGGGCGCGGGCGGCAGCGGGTAGGAAGCGAGGAGCGCGCCGCGCGCGTCGAGGAGGGTGACGGCGGCCGGCGTCACGGCGACGATGCGCACCGCACCGCCCTCCGTCGGCCCGGCGGCGAGCGCGAGCACCCGCTCCGCGAGGTCCGCGAGCGGGACGAGCGCGAGCGCGCCCGCGCCGGCCCGCGCCCCGCCTCCGAGGGCACGCGCTGCGTCGTCGGCGGGCACCGAGCACGTGACGAGGCGCGAGCCGGCGGCGCGGATCGGGCCGCGCTGCAGGAAGAAGTTGGGGCGCGTCGGGACCACCTCTCCCGCGAGCGCGAGCGTGCTCGCGGTGAGGGAGGCGCGGACGCGGAGGAGGAGGTCGACGCCGAGCGCGCGCGCGGCGCCCTCCGGGTCGCCGAGCTGCGGTCCGCGCAACAGGACCACCGACTGGCCCCTCCGCGCGAGCGCGCCCGCGAGCGCCGTCTCGAGGGGCTCGCGGACGCCGTCCGTGCCGGGGGCCACCACCGCCAGGGCGAGCTTGACCGGATCGGCGGGGTCGGCGGCCCGCGACGCGAGGTCCTCGGCCGCCCTCGCGAGGGCGCCAGCTTCGGGCTCACCCGCGGTCGCGGCGAGCAGGGCAGCGAGGAGGAGGAGCACCGGTAGCTCCTACCACGGGTCGTGAGACCCTCAGTGGTCGTCCATGAAGAAGTTCTGCGGCGCCGAGCCGGGCGCAGGGTCGGCGGCGCTGCGCGCCGGGGCGGTGCCGGTCACGAACGCGACGAGCAGCGCGTCGGGGGCGCTCGGATCCGCGGCGAGGAGGCCGCTCTTCTGATCGATGCGCGCGAACTCGACGTTGTGCGGCGCCTGGAACTCGGCCGCCGGACGGCGCGCCAGCGCCTCGCGCATGAACGCCGTCCAGGCGGGAAGCGCCGCGCCCGCGCCCGTCTCGTGAGCGCCGAGCGGCTCGTGCGAGTCGAAGCCCACCCAGACGCCCGCGACGACGTCGGGCGAGAACCCCACGAACCACGCATCGCGGTGCTCCTGCGCGGTGCCGGTCTTGCCGGCGAGGGGTCGCCCGAGCGACCTCGCGCCCGCGCCGGTGCCGTACTCGATGACGTCGCGCAGCATCGTGGTGAGCACGTACGCGACCTCGGGCTCGACGCCGCTCTCCGGGAGGACGCGCCCCTGTGCCGGTGCCCCCGCGTCCGCCCCGTCCGCCGCGACAGCGGTCGCGGTCGGGATCGCGTTCGCCGTCGGGATCGCGGTCGGCGTGCCGGTCGCGGTCGCAGCGGCGATCGGCTCCGCCGTTGGACCCGCCGCCGGCCCGTACGCCTCGGGAGCGATCGCGGGATGGTTCTCCTCGAGCACCTCTCCCTTCCGGTCGCGCACGCTCAGGACGAGCAGGGGCTGCGTCGCGAACCCGCGCGCGACGAAGGTCGTGTAGGCGTTCACGAGCTCGAGCGGCGTCACCTCGCCCACGCCGAGCGCGAGCGAGAGGGTGCGCGGGAGATCGCTCTCGACGCCGCAGCGGCGCGCGAACGCGATGACCGCGTCGACGCCGAGCGCGTCCACGAGCTTCGCGGAGACGGTGTTCTTCGAGTGCGCCAGCGCCTGCTTGAGGAGCAGCGGCCCGTCGTACTCGTCGCGCTCGAAGTTCTGCGGCTTCCACTCCTTCCCGGTCCAGGGATCCCGGTAGAGGTCGGGCGTGTCGTACACGACCGTCGCGGGCGTGTAGCGCCGCGACTCCACCGCCGCGCCCCACACGAACGGCTTGAACGCCGAGCCCGGCTGCCGCTTCGCCTGGATGGCCCGGTTGAACTGGGAGACCGCGAAGTCGTAGCCGCCGACGAGCGCGCGGATCCCGCGCGTCGCAGGGTCGATCGCGACCACGGCGCCCTGCACCTTCGGCACCTGCTCGAGCGCGAGCGGCACGGCCTTGCCCGCGCGCGCGAGCTCGACCGGGCTCACCTTCCCGGGCGCGACGCGCACCAGGACCACGTCCCCCGGCTTCACCACGTCCTTCATCCGGCGCGGCACGGCCGTCGCCGAGACCGGGTTGTACTTGCGCGCCCACGGCACGTCGGCGAGGGCGAGCGTGCCCGTCGCGTTGCCGAGATCGACCGTCGCGCCCTTGTCGGTCACGTGCGTGACGAGCGCGTCGTAGAGGCCGTTCGCCGCGAGCGGCTTCACGGAGAGCATCCGGCGGATGTCGCGGTCCGTGTCGGCGCCGGGCTCGACGTCGTCGAGCGAGACGCGCCCGAGGTCCCACACCACCACCTCGCCGGGCCGCGGCTGGACGCCCTTCAGCCGCTCGCGCCAGAGCGGCATCGCGTTCGCGAGCTGCTTCTCGTCGAGGTGCGTGACCGCGCCCCGCCAGCCCTGCCGCTTGTCGACCGCGCGCAGCTGGACCTCGAGCGCGCCCTCGGCCGCCTTCTGCATGGCGGGGTCCATCGCCACCTGGACCTCGAGGCCGTCGGTCTCGACGCGCTCGGCGCCGTACTTCTCGTCGAGGTACTTGCGGACCGCGTCCGCGTACCAGGCGCCGGGCGGCTCCTCGGAGCGGTTCGCCACGAGCACGGGCTTCGCCAGCTCCGCGTCGGCCTGCTTCTGGGAGATGAACCCCTCCTCGACCATCCGGCGCAGCACGTACCTCTGCCGCTCCTTCGCGGCGAGGGGGTGCTTCGCCGGCGAGAGCCGCTCCGGCGACTGCACGAGGCCCGCGATCATGGCGGCCTCGCCGATGGAGAGCTTCTGGACGCTCTTCCCGAAGTAGAAGCGCGACGCCTCCTCCACCCCGTAGCGGCGGTGGCCGAAGTAGATCTGGTTCAGGTAGAGGAAGAGGATGTCGTCCTTGCGCAGGTTCTGCTCGAGGCGGCGCGCGAGCACGACCTCCTTCACCTTCCGCGTGAAGCGCTTCTCGGAGGAGAGCAGGAACGTCTTGACCACCTGCTGCGTGATCGTCGACCCGCCGCAGTACGTGTGGCCGCGCACCACGTTCTTGAGCGCGCAGCGCGCGATGGCGAGGTAGTTCACGCCCTGGTGCTCGTAGAACTTGGCGTCCTCCGAGGCGAGCACCGCCTTCTTGACGATGTCGGGGATCTGGTCGAACGGGACGACCGTCCGGCGCTCCCGGTAGAACTCGAACGCCTCGCTCCCGTCGACGCCGTACACGCGCGTGGCGATGAGCGGCTTGTAGTCTCGCAGCGTGTCGAAGGCGGGCAGGTCGTGCATCGCCGCCCAGGCGAAGCCGCCGCCGCCGAGCGCAACGAGGCCGGCCGCCGCGAGCGCGACCGCCCTGCGGTGCCCGCGCACGAAGCGCCGGGCACGCAGGAGGACGGTCTCGCGGGTCTGGGGTGGGCTCACGGTCGAAAGCGGCTCAGCGGGAGTGTCCAAGGTCGAGGCTCGTCGCAAGGTGCCCCTGCGCCGGAGAAGAGGGACAGGGGTGGGCTCGTCCAACGCTCCTTCGCCCCGGCGGGCAAGGACTCTCGCGAGCCGTGGCGAGCATTGATAGCACCGGCCGTGCCGGATGCCCACGGACCCACGAAACAACCGGTCGCCGGCGGCCATTCCGGGCGAGCAGGCGAGCGGTGTGGGCGACGGGACACGCGGCCCTGCGTCAGGGCGACCGCGACCTCGACCACCGGCCTACTTCCGTATCCCGAGCCCCTTCATCTTCTTGTACAGGTGGCTGCGCTCGAGCCCGAGCACGCGCGCCGTCTCCGACACGTTGTCCCCGTTCTTCGCGAGCGCCGCGAGGATGATCTCGCGCTCCGCCTCCTCGACGAGCTCGTGGAAGCTCGCGCCCTCGCGCAGGCGATCCTCACGCGGCTTGCGCGCGCCGGGCAGCACCCCCGTCACGTCGTCCGTCCCGAGCACGGGGCCGTCGCACAGGATCGCGACGCGCTCGACGAGGTTCCGCAGCTCCCGCACGTTCCCCGGCCACTCGTGTCCCTGCAGCACGAGGTAGGCCTCGCGCGAGAAGCTCATCGAGCGACGCCCGTTCCGCTCGCACGCCTCGCCGAGGAAGCGCTCCGCGAGGGCGGGGATGTCCTCGCGGCGCTCGCGCAGCGCCGGCGCATGGACGAGCACCACCGCGAGGCGGTAGTAGAGGTCCTCGCGGAACCGGCCCGCCGCGACCTCCGCCGTGAGGTCCTTGTTCGTCGCCGCGACGACGCGCACGTCCACCTTCAGCGTCTGCTGGCCGCCGACGCGCTCGAGCTCGCCCTCCTGGAGGACGCGCAGCACCTTGGCCTGCATCGCGGCGGGCATGTCTCCCACCTCGTCGAGGAAGAGCGTCCCACCGTCGGCGAGCTCGAACTTGCCGCGCCGGGCCGCCACCGCCCCGGTGAAGGCGCCCTTCTCGTGCCCGAACAGCTCGCTCTCGATGAGCTCCGCCGGCACGGCCGCGCAGTTCAGCTTCACGAAGGGAGCGGCCCTGCGTCGCGAGCCGTCGTGGAGCGCGCGCGCGATGAGCTCCTTGCCCGTGCCGTTCTCGCCCGTCACGAGCACGCGGCCCTCGCTCGCCGCAGCGCGCTGCACGAGGTGGAACAGCCGCTGCATGGCGGGGCCGCTCCCGATCATCTCGAAGCGTCCCGCCTCGCGGCGCAGCGCCGCGTTCTCCTCGGCGAGGTGGTGCATGGCGAGCGCGTTGCGGACGGTGACGAGGAGCTTGTCGCGCTCGGTGATGGGCTTCTCGAGGTAGTCGAACGCGCCGAGCTTGAACGCCTGCCGGACCGTCTCGATCGAGCCGTGCCCGCTCATGACGATGACGGGCAGGTCCGGGCGCACGGCGCGGGCGCGCTCGAGGACGGTGAGGCCGTCCAGGTCTGGCATCTTCACGTCCATCACGACGAGGTCGACGGGGAGGGCCGAGATCTTCTCGAGCGCCTCCTGTCCGCCGCCGGCCGTCTCCGCCGCGTAGCCCTCGACGGTGAGGGCGCGGGCGAGCGTGAGCTGGATGTTTCGCTCGTCGTCGACGATGAGAATGGTGGCGGCCATGCGCGCAAACTCTACATGGGAAGGTTTTCCTTTGACACGCGTTCCGAACGGAGCGACATACCAGCATCCCGACAACAGTGGCTCGACTGGAGGAGACGAAGATGCGTCGTGGCCTTGTGCTTTCGCTTTCGGTGACGGCGCTGTTCCTGGCGGGTTGTCCCTCGAAGCCGAAGACCGGCGAGTGCAAGTCGAGCGACGACTGCAAGGAACAGCAGGGCTACGGGAAGATCTGTGTCCAGGGCCGTTGCCAGGAGTGCGGTGCGGACAGTGATTGCCAGGCGGGCTTCGTCTGCCGGCAGAACAAGTGCACCCCCCGTCCGGAGTGCTCGCAGGATGCCGACTGCGGGGCCGGCAAGACGTGCCGAGAGGGGCGCTGCACCGCGGCGGCCGCGCAGGCCGAGTGCGAGAGCGACGCACAGTGTGGGCCCGGTCGGGGCTGCGAGTCCGGCCGCTGCGTGACGCGGCAGGCGTCCGCCGACGCGAGCGCGGCGGCCGCCGCCTGTGGCGGCGAGGACAACGCGGTGCACTTCGGCTTCGACAAGGCCGACCTCGATGCGCCCGCGCGCACCACCCTCGAGAAGGTGGCGGGCTGCCTCAAGGCGGCGAAGGGCGCGCGGATCACGGTCGAGGGCCACTGCGACCAGCGCGGCACGACCGAGTACAACCTCCACCTCGGCGAGCGCCGCGCAGAGTCCGTCCGCAAGTACCTCCTCAACCTGGGCGTCGACGCGAAGGCGGTCAAGGCGACGAGCTACGGGAAGGAGCGGCCGGTCTGCAGCGAGGCCAGCGAGGACTGCTGGTCGAAGAACCGCCGCGGCGTGGTGAAGGCGGAGGGGGCGGATCGCTCGTGATCCGCGCGACGCTCCTCGCGCTCCTCGCGCTCACCGCGTGCTGGGTCCCGATCAAGCGCGGGGATCAGATGGAGGCGCGCATCAGGCGCCTCGAGGGCGAGAGCGAGCTCTCGGCGAAGCAGCTCGACGAGCAGCGCGCCGTCGTCCGCGAGCGCGTCGCGGCGGTGGACGTCAAGATCGCCGAGGTGCAGAAGAAGCTCGACGAGCTCAACACGGCCGCGCACCGGACCGGCGCCGACCTCGCGGTGAGCCAGGACCGGCTCAATGAGGAGGTGCGGCGCCTCGGCGGCGTCCTCGAGGAGCTGGCGCACCGGCTCGACGCCATCGACAAGGCGCTCGCGCAGCAGAAGAGCGACACGGACGCGCGCTTCGCCGCGCTGAAGGGCGCGGGCGCGCTCGACGAGTTCGAGGCGAGGAGGAAGGCCGAGCAGCTCAAGCGGCCCGCCGACAAGGGCGAGTTCCTGGCGCTCGCGCAGGCGCAGGAAGGGAAGGGCGAGCGCGCCGTCGCGCGCGAGCTGTACGAGGAGTTCGTGAAGAAGTGGCCGGGCGACGCGCGCGCGGCCGACGCGCACTTCCGCCTCGGCGAGCTCTGGTACGGCGATCGGCGCTACCGCGAGGCGATCCTCGAGTACGGCAAGGTCGCGCAGAGCTTCCCGCGCTCCGACAAGGCACCCGACGCGCTGCTCAGGACCGGCGAGTCGATGCTGGCGCTCGATCTCAAGGACGACGCGAAGGGGCTCTTCGAGGAGGTGGGGAAGCGTTATCCCCGCTCCACGGCGGCGCAGCGCGCGAAGGCCCGCCTCGCGGAGCTCTCGCCGCCGCCCGCGAAGAAGAAGCCCAGGAAGCGCTGAGCGTCCCGCGCGGCACGCCGCCTGTGCCGCTGGGTCACGCTCGCGGGTCGGATCCGCCGGCTCGCGGCCGTAACCGCCCGTCGCGCCACGATCCGAGCGACTGGCATGCTCCGCGCAGGACCGGTCCCCGGCGCGCTCGACGAAGGGCGCAGGGGGTGTACCGTGACCTCGCGTCTCCCGATCGGGCAGCTGCTCATCCGGCAGGGCCGCATCGACAGCTGGCAGCTCCAGAGCGCGCTCGCGCACCAGAAGCGCTGGGGCGGGCGGCTCGGCGAGGCGATCGTGGGGATGGGGTTCGTCCCGGAGCAGGTCGTGCTCTCCGAGGTCGCGCGGCAGCTGGAGGTCCCGTACCTCGAGATGGCGGACCGCTACGTCGCGCCCGCCATCGTCCGGCTCGTCCCCGAGAAGCTCATCCGGTCCCGCAAGATCTTCCCCGTCGCCCTCGCCTCGCAGTCGCGCCGCGGGCCGCTCGTCGTCGCGACGAGCGAGCCGCAGAACCTGGCGGCGCTCGACGACGTCGTCTTCGCGACCGGGCTCGCCGTGAAGGCCGTCCTCGCGAGCGATCGCGACATCGAGCGGGCGATCGCCCGGCACCTGGACGTCCTCGACCCGCGCGGCGGCGAGTCGGCGGTGGAGCTGCCGCGCGATGCGGCAGGGCCGATGCGCGTCGTGCCGTTCGCGCACGACATCCACTGACGCTGCCTGGCGTGGCGAGCGCGACGGAGCGTCACTCGTCGTCGGCGGGGGCCGCGAGGTCGCGCCCCTCGTTCTGCAGCCCCCACTGGCCGATCCGCTTCATGACCGTGCTCTTCGCGATGGCGAGCTCCTTCACGACGGCGGTCCGCCTCCCGCGGTGCCGGCGCAGCGACAGCCGGATGGCCTCGCGCTCGAGGTCCTCCAGGGTGAGGCCACGCACGTAGAGGGTGTCGTCGTCACCGCCGCGCGCCTCCGCGCGCCGCGCGTCCTCGAAGGTCACGCTGGTCGCGGCGACGACGAGCCCCTCGCCTCGGAAGAGGAGCGCACGCTGCACCACGTTCCTGAGCTGGCGGACGTTGCCCGGCCAGTCGTAACCTTCGAGCTTCGCGAGCGCCTCGTCCGAGAAGCGCAGCGCGAGGCCCCGAGGCGCGCCGCGCCCGAGGAAGTGCTCCGCGAGCCGGCGCACGTCGCCGCGCCGCGCCCGCAGCGGTGGGATGGTGAGGGGGACCACGCAGAGCCGGTAGTAGAGGTCCTCGCGGAACTTCCCGGCCCGGACCTGCGCGCCGAGGTCCCGGTGCGTGGCCGCGACGACGCGGACGTTCACGATGAGCGGCCGCGACGCGCCGACGCGCTTCACCTCGCCGAGCTCGAGGGCGCGCAACAGCTTCGGCTGGAGATCGAGCGGCAGCTCTCCGATCTCGTCCAGGAAGAGGGTGCCGCCGTCGGCCTCCTCGAAGGCGCCCTTTCGCAGCCGCTCCGCGCCGGAGAAGGCGCCCCTCTCGTGGCCGAAGAGCTCGCTCTCGATGAGCGACTCGGCGATCGCCGAGCAGTTCACCGGGACGAAGGCCCGGTCGCTCCGCCCCGAGAGCCGGTGGAGGGCGCGCGCGACGAGCTCCTTGCCCGTGCCGGTCTCGCCGAGGATGGTGACCGCGGCGTCGGCCGGCGCGACCCGCTCGACGAGATCGAAGAGCTGCCGCATCGCGGGCTCGGCCGAGATCATCCCCTCGAACGCGGGCGCGCTGGCGCCCTGCGCGGAGGCGGTGGCGGTCGCCTCCGCCTCCAGCACGAGCTCGATGTCGCCGACGGCGAGCGGCGCTCCCGCGGGCAGCTCCGAGTCGGTGATGCGGACGCCGGCCAGCAGCGTGCCGTTCGTCGAGCCCAGATCGCGCACGTGCCAGCGCCCGTTGCGGCGCTCGAGGCGCAGGTGCCGGGCCGACACGAACGGATCGTCGAGCACGAGGTCGTTCGCGGGGTCCTTGCCGACCGTGACGACGTCCGCGCCGAGCGCGACGGCGCGCTCTCGCCCGCGCTCGGTGATCCTGAGCCGCGCCGCGCCGCCGCGCGGCGCCTCGCCAGGCCGCACCACCGTGCCGCCCGCGACGCGCGTCGCGGCGTCCGCCACGGCGCTCCTCGCGCGGAACAGGGCGCGCCAGGCGCCGAGCACGATCTCGGTGCCGTCGGCGAGCGGCGCCTCGCTCACGACCTCGGCGCCGACGCGCGTCCCGCGACCGGAGCGGTCTAGCAGCACGAAGGCGTTCCCCCGGCGCGCCACCTCCGCTTGCAGCCGCGAGAGCGCGGCGTCGGGCAAGGAGACGTCGCACTCGGGCGCGCGGCCCACGGTGATGCGATCGGCGAGCGCCACCCGCAGGAGCTCCTCGCCGTGGCGGAAGAAGGCCAGCTCGGGCATAGGGCTCGACCTTAGCGCAACCCATGCGGATCGTGAACGACGAACTGCGACTCGCGGTCCCGGTCGCGCTCGAGCTACCCGTGCAACAGCTCCTCGAACTCGGCCTTCCCCTTCAGCGCGTCGAACATCGGGTCGCTCGCGAGCCAGCCGCGCACCTTGACCGGGTCGGACGCGAGGGCGCGGCGGAGGGCCTCCAGCGAGGGGACGGGCTTGCCCCACAGCGCGTAGAGCGCGGCGATGTTGTAGTTGAGGAGGAGGTCGTCGGAGGAGAGCTCCTTCGCGCGGGCGTAGGCGCGCTCGGCCTCCGCATAGAACCCCTTCTGCGCGTAGCAGATGCCAAGGTCGAGGTGCGCCTCGAAGCCGTCGGGCTCGAGCCGCACCACCTCCTTGAGCTGCGTGATCGCGGCGCGGTAGTCGCCCTCGTCCATGAGCAGGGCCGCCAGCTCGTGGCGAGGGAAGGGATCCTTCGGATCGAGGGAGATGGCGACCTCGAGCTCCTTCAGCGCCTCGTCGTTCTTGCCCTGGTCGGCATAGGTGAGCCCGAGGTTCAGGTGCGCGTCCGGGTACTCCGGGTCGAGCTGGATCGCGTCCTTGTACTCGGCGATCGCCATGTCCGGGCCGTGCGTGGCGAGGAAGCAGGCGAGGTTGTAGTGCGCGGTGGCGCTGTCGGGCTCGAGCGAGAGCGCGGTCAGGTATTCCTGGAGCGCCTCCCGGTACAGCTTCTTCTCCGAGTAGACCGTCGCGAGGTTGTCGTGCGCGTGCGCCGACTGCGGATCGAGCTCGATCGCCTTCTTGAACTCCCGGATGGCCTCGTCGAGCCAGCCTCGGTCGGCGAGCTCGATCCCGCGCGAGTTGTGCTCGTCGGAGAGGGCGATGTGGTCCTTGTCGCGGCTCACGTTCGGAGTGTACCTGCTTGCGGCCCGGCGCGGGCGCGCGCGCGGAGATCTAACCCAGGTCGCCTGGCGCACCATGCGATCGCCGCCGCGCCGTCTGCCCGGCGCGCGGGCGGCTCCCCGGCGGGTCAAGCTCCGCGTCGTGACCCGGACGCGAGCGCTCGCCGCCGGCGTGGGCGTTGGCGCGGTCGTCCTCCGCGCCGCGATCGACGAGGAGCGGATCGCGCTCGCCGATGCGCTCGCGGGAGCGCCGCCGCTCGACGCCGACGGTCGTTGACGCGCCGGGCGGCGAGCGGGCATGCTCCTCGCGCCGCCGATGGCCCTCTACACGCCCCTCTCCGACCAGCAGCTCGCCGACGTCCTCCGCCGCTACGGCCTGCCTCCCTCGGAGCGCACGCTCCCGGAGCCGAAGGGCAGCGTCAACACGAACTACCACCTCTGGTCCGGCGGGAAGCGCTGGTTCCTGCGGCTCAACGAGGGCAAGACCGCCGAGGACGTCGCCTTCGAGGCGGACGTGCTGCGCTTCCTCGCGCGCGAGGGGTTCCCGGCCGCGCCCCTCGTGCTCGCCTCGGGCGGCGCCGCGCAGATCGAGGTCGCGGGCCGCCCCGCCATGCTCTTCGCCTTCGCGGAGGGGCAGGAGCTCGAGCGCACCGACGTGACGCCCGAGCGCTGCCGCCGCATCGGCGCGGAGCTCGGGCGGCTGCACGCGATCGCGCCACGGTTCGAGCGCGCGCGGCCGAACCCGTACCGATGGTCGCGCGTCTCGGAGTGGGTGAGCGAGCTCGAGCCCGACGGCGGCGGCGATCCGCTGGTGGCGCCGTGCCTCCCCATGCTCCGCGACGAGCTGGCGCAGTCCGTCAGCCTGCCGGCCGCGCCGCGCGGGCTCGTCCACGGCGACCTCTTCCTCGACAACGTGCTCTGGGTCGGGGAGCGCGTCTCGGCGGTGCTCGATTGGGAGATGAGCTGCGTCGACGCCTTCGCCTACGACCTCGCGGTGATGGTGAACGCCTGGTGCTACGGCGACCGATTCGAGCCGGCGCTCGCGCGCGCGCTCCTCGCCGGCTACCGGGAGCGGACCTCGCTGGACGCGGCGACCGCGGGGGCGCTCTTCGCGTACGCGCGGTACGTGGCGCTCCGCTACACCGCGTCGCGCATCCACGCGTTCCACCTCGCCGCGCTCCCCGCGGACCGCCTCGCGTGGAAGGACTGGACGCGCTACCGCGACCGGCTGGCGGCGCTGCGGGCGATGGGCGAGGCAGGGTTCCGCGCGCTCGTCGGCGTGTAGGCTCACACGCGAGCGAAAGCGAGCGCGCCGGGGCGCCGCCGAGGAAGCGGCAAACGCCGCGCTCGGCGGCGCACGGGACCCGGCGAGCGGGGTGGGGAGGGGGCGCGGCCCCCTTCTGACGCCGGACTGGACGCGCTACCGCGACCGCCTGGCGGCGCTGCGGGCGATGGGCGAGGCAGGGTTCCGCGCGCTCGTCGGCGTGTAGGCTCACACGCGAGCGAAAGCGAGCGCGCCGGGGCGCCGCCGAGGAAGCGGCAAACGCCG
>Ga0137372_10004099_pt1 | contig 14186 bp, 10 predicted proteins | sample SagtaG_6_FD_104911 | JGI IMG/M metagenome (GOLD analysis project Ga0137372, IMG submission 104911) | Vadose zone soil microbial communities from Sagehorn Ranch, Mendocino, California, USA - Sage1_R_60_16 metaG | ecosystem: Environmental > Terrestrial > Soil > Vadose zone | place: USA...
AGGTGCTTCAGGATCCGACGGATGTCCGGCAGGAAGCCCATGTCGAGCATCCGGTCCGCCTCATCGAGGACCAGGATCTCCAGCCCCTCGAGCCTGGCGTAAGGGAAACGGAAATGATCGCGCAGGCGGCCTGGCGTCGCCACGAGGACGTCCACGCCGGTGCGGAAGGCATGCTCCTGCGGGACCATGCCCACGCCGCCGAAGATGGACGCAGCCCGCAGCCGGGTGTGGGCGGCGAGCTGATTGGCGTGATCGTCGATCTGAGCGGCGAGCTCCCGAGTCGGGGTGACGATGAGGGCCCGGGTGACGCAGGGCTTCTTTCCCATCAGGCGGTGAAGGATCGGCAGAATGAAGGCGGCGGTCTTGCCGCTTCCCGTCATGGCGCAGGCCAGCACGTCACGTCCCTCCATCGCGGGAGGGATCGTGTCCTTCTGGATGGGCGTGGGACGGGTGAAGCCCATCTCCTTGACGCCGCGCGCAAGATCCGTATGGAGTCCGAAACTGGAAAAAGGCATGGAGACTGTGTTCTTTCCGCGGCGGTCTCCCTCCGGGAGCGTCTCACCGCATGGTTGTTCCGGCTCTTATTCGGGAACGGAGGAATCGCCGGCGAGGCCTACGTTCGTTTTGTCTAGCCCGCTGCCGGGAGCTTCCTGCTCCGCGTTGCCGGACGTCGAGAACTCAGGGTGTCACATCCGCCGGTCAGATGCAACCGGCGGACACGAGCCGCGTGGGCGACTCTACTTTTTCGCGTCCGGAGTCCGGTCCCACCATTTCGACAGGCGTTCGTGCGGCATCTCCGGAGTCGCGGAGACGCTCGGCGCGAAGTGCGAGGTGTCGTTGAAGAGAGAGAGCCGGGCGTGGGTCGAGTCCTTGAAGTCGAGGATGTTCAAGGAGGCCGGGCTCTGGTCGAGACGGTCTCGATAGCTGCGGGGATCGAAGCCGAGCAGCGAGCTGACGAGAAGCCGGATCGTCGCCTTGTGGGAAACCAGCAATAGCCGCCGCTCCGCGTTCTCTTCGACGATCTGGAGGAGAACCGGCAGGGCGCGCGCCGTGACCGCGAGACCGCTCTCACCTCCCGAAGGCGCGGACGAGAACGGGTCGGCCTCCCAGCGGGCGTATTCCTCCGGGAAGAGCTTCTCGACCTCGGCACGCTTTCGGCCCTCCCAATGGCCGTGCGAGATCTCCCGCAGGCCGTCGCGCTGCTGAACCTCGAGCCGATGGGGCGCGGCGAGAATGCGGGCGGTCTCCATCGTCCGGCTCATGGGCGAAGCGTAAAAGGCGGCGATCGGCTCGGTGGCCAGCCGCGCGGCGAGGCTCCGCGCCTGCTCGCGGCCTTCCTCCGAGAGAGCCACGTCGGTCTCGCCGGCGAAGGCGTCTTCCGCCGAAAGGACCGTTGCTCCGTGGCGGACGAGGTAGACGCGGGTGGTCATTCCCTCATCCTTTGATGACCCAGCCTTTCCTGGATAGAAGGTCGTGGAGGCGTTCGCGCTGGTCACCCTGCAGCTCGATGGAGCCTGGACCGGCTTTTCCTCCGGCACCGCAGGACTTCTTGAGCTCCTTGGCCAGGGTCTCGAGGAAATCGGCGTTGTTCGGGAGCCCGTCGATTACCGTGACCTTCTTTCCGGAGCCGGCATTCTGGACCCATAGCCTGGCTGTGATCTTCGCCGTCACAGGCTCTTCGGCGGCAAGAGACTTCGAGCAGCGGCAGTCGTCGGCGGGCCAGCCGCACCTGGGACAGAGCCTTCCAGCATTGGTCGAGTAGACGGCGCGCCCTTTCATCTTTCCGACCTTAGCAGGCTGCTGAAAAATGGATGCGGGTGTCGTGTCTGGCCTCTTGCAACTCGCGACGCAAGGAAGACTCTCTCGCAGAGAAGACTCTCTCTCAAAAAACGTCGCGAGCAAGAGGCCAGCCACCGCAAGCGGTTGCGGCGGCGCGGGGTCGTCTGCGGCGTCCCCGCTCTTCTCCGATGCGCCCCGGCATCGCCTTCGTCGCGGCTCCTTGCATCCGACCCCGCGGCGCTCGCAACGCCACCCACACCCTTTTTCAGCATCCTGCTAGACCCATCATTTCAAGTCCGCCAGAGTCACAATTGCTGGAGCCATTTCTTCATCGGATCCGTCCGGATTCCAGGTTCCAGATTCCAGATTCCAAGGACCTACTTTGGACTCTGAACCGTGGACCTTGAACTCATGAGATGCCGATCCAGAAAATCCGCGGCGGCATGATACGCGGCCAGCCAGTGCGCGTGGACCAGGAAGTCGTGGATCTCGTCGGGGAAGATAAGCTCTTCGAACTCGACGCCCTTCTGGCGCAGCGCCTGGACGAGATCTACGGACTGGCCGAAGGGGACGTTCCTGTCATCATCTCCGTGGATGAGAAGCACCGGCGAGCGCCAGGACTTGACCGCCGCCATCGGAGAGGACTCGAAGGCCAGTCGCGCCGCCTCCTGGCGCCTGGTCGGGTCGTAGGCCGGCTCGAAGTTTGTGATGACGTCGTTCCAGTCGTGGACACCGTGGAAGTCCACGCCCGCCGCGAAGAGATCCGATGCCCGCGCGAGGCCGAGCGCGGTGAGATACCCGCCATAGGAGCCTCCCCACAGCCCGATGTGATCGGGATCGACGTCCGGCCGGGTCTTTAAGTAGAGGCCCGCTCCCAGCACGTCGTTGAACTCTGATGCGCCGACGGCGCCGTAATCGAGGGCCTCGCGGAACTCCATGCCGTAGCCGATGCCGCTCCTGTAGTTGACCGAGAGCACGACGTAGCCGCGGCTGGCGAGGTATTGATTGAACGCGTAGGAGTTGCGGTAGTAGTAGTTGTAATGCCAGCCCAGAAGCATCTGCCGGCGGGAGCCTCCGTGAAAGAAGATCACAGCGGGCCGCCGCTTGCCCGGCTTCGAGTTCCCGGGTAGGAAGAGCTGCCCGTGGATCTTCATCCCGTCCGCGGAGGCAAGGATCACTGCTTCCGGCGCGACGAGCGCGTTTTCGGGAAAGTCGGAGGGCACGGCGCCCGGCCCAAGCTCCCGCGCAGGACCGCCGCCCGCCTGAAGGACGGGCCGCGGGGGACGCTTCGCGTCGGAACGGAAATACGCGACCGTCCTGCCGTCGCTCATCGACGCGGGCGACCAGTCGATGCCCTCGCCACTCGTGAGAGCGACAGGCCTTCCCCCCGCGGCGGGAACACTCCACAGGTGCCGGCGATCGATGTCCTGCTGGTTGGAATTGAAGAGAACAGTCCGGCGGTCGGAGGAGAGCGAGATGTCTTCGACCTCGAACTCTCCCGGCGTCAACAGCGTCGGCGGCCCGCCTGCCGCGGGGACCGAGTAGAGGTGTGTCCATCCATCCTTCTCCCAGGGGAACACGAGTCGGTCGCCGTCCGTCCAGAGGAGCTGGTCCCGCGCGACGACGCCCCGGAAGACACTTCCGCGTCCCTTGTCGGCGCGGAAGATTTCGCGCGCCCGGCCGGCCGCCGCGTCCGCAACGCGGATGGACCACGGCTCGCCTTCCCGATGCGGCCGGAAAGACTGAATCTCGCGCGTGGCGGGGATCCGCAGGAAAGCGAGACGCTTGCTGTCCGGGGACCAGACGGGGCCGGAGTCGCGGTCCACTCCGGGGTCGATGTAGCTAAGCGTCTTCGAAGACGGATCGTAGATCCCGACGAAACTGTGGTCGCCGCGCCGGCTGACGAAGGCGAGGTGAGATCCAGCGGGTGACCAGCGAAGCCCGCCCTCCTCTCCGCGGGCCTTGAAGAGCTGGACAGGCTTCTCGCTTCCTTCCAGAGGAACCGACCAGACCTGATCCTTCAAGATATATGCGACGTGGTCGCCTTTGGGAGACACGGCGGGAGAGTGCCCCTCGGCCAGGCGCCGCGGCGCGCCGCCCGAGAGCGCAACGACCAAAACGCCCTGCTCGACGCCTTCCGGCCGGGAGAGCGGATTGGGAAACTCGCCCCGGCGATTCGCGCCGCTGCCGCGCACGAAGACGATGCTCTTGCCTTCCGGCGTGAAGGCCAGGTCCGAGATCTCCTGCCCGTCGTCCTCCAGGTATCCGGTCAGCCTTCTTCCCTTGTAGTCGGGAGGCTCGGCGATCCAGATGTTTCGCGCGCCCCGATCGTTGAAGACCCACGCAACCGCTCCGCCCTGCCGCGCCGCCGTCAGGTCCGCCGGAAAGGGAGCGCTCAAGACCTGCTCGAGGGTGAACGCCTGCTGTTGCGGCGCGGCGATGTTCAGGATCGCGGCGAGCGCGAGCGGCAGGACTCTCCAGGACATCGTCACCTCCAGGACAACCACTGTCATTCTGAGGTCGCCGACGCGCCAAAGCCGCTATGGCGACGGCGCGAGCGAAGCGACGAACTGCCCTCCTTCGCCCCGGAGCAGATTCTTCGCTTCGCTCAGAATGACAATTCGGAACTCTACCGCGTGAGCAGGTCGATGAGAGTCCGGCCATAGGCTGCCAGCTTGGCGGGGCCGATCCCGGGAACCTCTGCCAGGGCTTCGAGCGAACGGGGTCGGAGAGAGGCGATCGCCGCGAGCGTGCGGTCGTGGAAGACGACATACGGTGGGACGGCCCGCTCCGCGGCTTCGCGCCGCCGCCACATCTTCAGCGTCTCGAACAGAACGTAATCGGTTCCGACGATCTCGTCGAGAGAGGAGATCTCGTTGCCTCGGGCCGCGACCGAAGGAGCCGGCTTCGAAGGCTTCGCCCGCCTGCCGCGCGGCATCCTCGCGCGCGGAGGCTCGGGCAGGGTCAGCTCCGCATCGGGCCGGCGCCCGGACATGACGTCGCGCCCCAGACGTGTCAGGGAAAGCGTGCGGTAGACGTCGTCGGAAGCCCTGAGCAATCCTCCCCCAACGGCGGCATCGAGCCACCGGCCGATCTTCTTCGGGTCCTCCCGCGAGAGGAGCCCCGTCGTCGAGAGGGACTTCAGAGACTCGGGGAGCTCTTCGACTTCCCCTCGGAGCATGGCGGTGATCTTGCGCTTTCCGAACCTCTCTCCGGCACGCGCGACGCCGGAGAGGATCTTTCTCAGGAAGAGGAGCTCGTCGGCGTCGAGCGCGCGCCGCCGCGCGCAGTTTCCGCAGTTGCCGCAGCGGGACGGAACGTCCACTTCGCCGAAGTATCCCAGCAGAGTTGCGCGCAGGCAGCCCGTGGAGTCGGCGTAGGCGATCATCCGACGCAGCTTCTTGCGGTCGAGCTCGCGCTTTCTCTCGCGCTGCTCAGACTGATCTTCGCGGGGGACCTCGCGGTCCCCCGAACCCCCTGGAGGCGGCGCTCGCTGGCGCCAGAGATCGGACTCGTTGTCCTCCTTTTCGATGAAGAACTCCCGCGTCCGGACGTCCACGTAGTTCCAGAGGAGCGTCGCCTGCGCGGGTCTCCCGTCCCGGCCGGCCCGCCCGATCTCCTGGTAATAGGCCTCGAGCGATCCGGGGATCTCGAAGTGCACAACCGCTTCGACGTCGGGCCGGTCGATGCCCATGCCGAAGGCGTTTGTCGCGCAGATGACCCGGATGCGACCTGCGGCGAAACCATCCTGGACGCGGGACCGCTCGGTCTCGTCCAAACCCGCGTGGTATGCCTCGGCGTCCGTTCCGGCGGCCCGCAGCGCATCGGCGGCGCGCTCCGTGCTCTTGCGCGTGGCGGCGTAGATCAGGGCCCGCCGGCCCGCTACCAGGTCCGGCAGGAGAGCCCGTTTCTCGAGCTCTCCTGAGACGCGCCGCACGTCGAAGAAGAGGTTAGGACGGTCGAAACCCGCCACGAAGACCTCGGGTTCGACGAGCGCGAGTAACGTGAGGATGTCGTCCCTCACCTCGGGCGTGGCCGTGGCCGTGAAGGCGATGACGGGAGGACGGCCCTCCCCGCCGCCGGCGCGGAGGCATTTCCCGGCGGCCTCCGCGAGGCGCCGGTAGTCCGGGCGGAAGTCGTGACCCCACTCCGACACGCAGTGCGCCTCGTCCACCGCGAAGAGGGAAAGACGCAAATCGGCGAGATCCCGGAGAAAGGAAGCCGAGGCGAACCGCTCGGGCGCGACGTAGAGCAGGCGCAAGGCTCCGCGCCGGGCGTCGGCGACCGCCGCGCGGCGCTCGGCCGGCGAGGCGAGCGAATGAAGCGCGGCCGCGCGGATGCCTTTGCGGTTCAACTCGTCCACCTGGTCCTTCATCAGAGCGATGAGCGGAGAGACGACAAGGGTCAATCCCGGGAGCAGAAGCGCCGGAAGCTGGTAGCCGAGCGACTTGCCGGAGCCCGTCGGCATGACGGCGAGGACGTCGCGCCCCGCGAGCACCGCAAGGATAATTTCCTCCTGTCCGGGCCGGAAGGCCTGATGCCCGAAGTGCTGCGCAAGTGCGCGTCTCACGCTCTCGCCCTCCTCCTTCGCCGCGCCGTCGCCATAGCGGCTTTGGCGCGTCGGCGACTCGGCGGAGGCGGGGTCGGAGTGAGGGGTGGACTTCCAGCCGTTCATTGCTCGGGGAATTATGGCCGCGTTTTGCGCGTTTATCAGCGTCCCGGCTTCCCGTCATCTTCTAATATGACTCAAACCATGACCGTCGCTCCGTCCTCCAGCACGCCCGCGGCCCAGCGAGTCCGCTCGGACCGCCGTGCGCTGGCCATCGTCGCTCACGTGGACCACGGCAAGACGACGCTCGTGGATGCCTTGCTCAAGCAGTGCGGCACCTTCCGCGCGGGACAGCACGTCGAAGAGCTGGTGATGGACTCGGGAGAGCTCGAGAAGGAGCGAGGCATCACGATCCTGGCCAAGAACACGGCGGTGCGTTACCGCGGCGTCGTCATCAACATCGTGGATACGCCGGGGCACCGCGACTTCGGCTCCGAGGTCGAGCGCATTCTCTCCATGGTCGAGGGGGTGCTGCTCCTGGTGGACGCCTCGGAAGGCCCGCTGCCGCAGACCCGGTTCGTTCTGAAGAAGGCGCTGGAGGGGAACAAGCGCCCGATCGTGCTGATCAACAAAACCGACCGCGCCGACGCCCGGACTCTCGAGGTCGAGCAGGAAATCCTCGACCTCTTCCTCTCGCTCGCGACACTCGAGGAGCATCTGGAGTTCCCGATCCTCTACGGCGCGGGCCGCCTGGGCTTCGCCTCGCGCGACCCTGATGCGACTTCCGGGGACCTGAAGCCCCTTCTCGACACGATCCTCGAGCACATCCCGCCGCCGGTCATCGAAGAGGCGCCCTTCAAGATGATCGTCGCGAATATCGACTACTCCGACTACCTGGGCCGGCTCGCGATCGGCCGCGTCCACTCCGGCAGCCTGGCGAAGGCGACGGAGCTCGCGGTCGTGCGCCCCGACGGTTCGATCGTCGAGAAGGGAAAAGCCGGCAGGATCACCATGTTCGAGGGGATCGAGCGGGTCGAGGTGACCGACGCCTCGGCCGGCGACATCTGCATGATCTCGGGTTTCCCTTCGATCGAGATCGGCGAGACGATCCTGGATCTCTCCGACCCGACGCCGCTCCCCGGCATCCTCGTGGACGAGCCGACTCTCTCGATGGAGTTCCGCGTGAACGACTCGCCCATGTCCGGGCAGTCGGGCAAGTACGTCACGAGCCGGCATCTGCTCGAACGGCTGGAGAAGGAGCTCGAGAGGAACGTCGGCCTGCGCATGGAGAGAAGGCCCGAACCGGACTCCTTCCTGGTGCTCGGCCGCGGAGAGCTGTCTCTCGCGATTCTCGCGGAGACGATGCGGCGCGAAGGATACGAGTTCGCGCTCGGACGGCCGCAGGTCATCCTGCACCGGGGCGAGAACGGCGAGCTTCTGGAGCCCTACGAGGAGCTGGTCATCGATTGCGCCGAGGAGTTCACAGGGCCCGTCATCGCGGCGGTGGGGGAGCGCAAGGGCGAATTGAAGCACCTCGGCAAGCACGCCGACCGCACGCGCTTCGAGTTCGCCATACCCTCCCGCGGGCTGCTCGGATTCCGCCTCGAGTTTCTGACACTCACCAAGGGGACCGGCTTGATCAACCACCTCTTCGACCAGTACGGGCCTCACCGCGGGCCGCTCCCCAACCGATCGAAGGGAGCGATGATCGCCAAGGAGGGGGGCGAGGTCACGGCCTACGCCCTCGACCGGTTGGCCGACCGCGGCATCTTCTTCGTCAAGCCGGTCGAGAAGGTCTACGGCGGCCAGATCGTGGGCGAGCAGGTCAAGGAATCGGACATGGTCGTCCAGCCCTGCGAGAAGAAGCACCTGACCAACATGCGAGCCTCGACTTCCGACATCGCGGTGCGCCTGACGCCCCCGCGCGAGCTGAACATCGAGCAGGCGATCGAGTGGATCAACGACGACGAGCTCGTCGAAGTCACACCGGTAGCGATCCGCATTAGAAAACGCATCCTCGACCACAGCCGCCGCAAGCGCGCCTCCTCGACTGACTGAAACACTGGCGCCTCGTCCTGTCATCCTGAGGAGCGAAGCGACGAAGGATCTGCTCCCGAAATGTTGGAAGCGCGAGAGAAGATCCTTCGTTTCGCACTGAGCCTGCCCCAGTGGGGGGAACACCATCGAAGCGACCTGAGCAAATCCTTCGCTTCGCTCAGGATGACAGGGAGGGAGCGAGGGGATGACCGAGCATTTGTCTGCGGACTTGCGATTCAGGTCTCCGTCGAGTCGAAGGGCGAAGGCGGGGGCGCCGCAAGCAGATCCAGCTCAGTCGCGATCTTCAGGATCTCCTCGCGCAGAGCACGCCGCTCGGCCAGAAGGCGCCGGACCGAAGAGTCGCGGGAGAAGACGGAAAGAAGCGCGCGGCCCCGCCCGACGAGGACGTCCAGCGTCTCCTGCGCCCGCAGGGCCGCGTAGCCGGAGACCGGCGCCACGGCGGCCGCGACGAGCGCCGCGCGCAGGCCCAAGAGCAGCCCGGCCGCCGCCGCGCACGCCGCCCACGTCGCGGGGAACAGGAGCACCGCCGCCCCGGCCTTGATCGTCGCCTTCTGGTCCTCATCGCCTCTGGCGAACTGATCGGCCAGAAAGCCGGCGAGGCGATAGGCCGGGTAATGAAGAAAGGCTCCCAGCGCCGCGAACGGCAGGAGCAGCAGGGAACCGAGGTTGCCGGCGACGAGACGCGCCAGGGAGCGGGCGGTCAGGCTTTCCGGAGTGAGGTCGCCGAGCGGGAGGCCGGCCTCCTTCCGCTCCGACTCGAACCGGGCGATGCGCGCCTCAATCGCCGCGAAACGCGAGAGGTCGCGCTGCCGCAGGAGTCGCGCGCCCTCGACGAAGCGGCGGCGCAGGTCGAGCTGTTCGGCCAAAGGCATCGGCGAACCTTCAGGCTCGATCGAGAAGATCCGCTCGGCCCGCCGCACGAGATCGAGCGCCTCGCGGCTCTCCGCCTGGAGCATCGTCTTCGAGAGCGCGGCCTCGATCCGGCTCGTCAGCTCCCGCGTGGCCTCCCGCGGCGGTTCGCCCCGCTCGTCTAGGGCGACAGGGGCCACGGGGAACGGTTCTCCGAACGAAAGCAGAGCCGAGCTTCGAAACCGGATCTTCCAGGTGTAGTAGAGGCCGGCCGGGACGATCCGGAGGTCTTCCTTCGTCGCGACGCCCGCCGCGCCGGGATTCTTCGAAGCCACTCCCAGCCCGATGCGCGCGGCTCCGGTCTTAAACCCCAGGAGCTTCGATTCGTCGTGCGACGCTCCTTCGGGAAAGAGAGCCAGGACCCCGCCGCCCGAGAGAAGCGCCCGGGCCTGCGCGAAAGTCTCCCGGTTGCGCGAGACGTCGCTTCCCGGATCCTGCCTGCGGTAGACGGGGATCGAGCCGAAGGCGCGGACGAAGAAACCGACGACGGGCATCCGGAAGAGAGGCTCCTTCGCGAGGAAGGAGACGGTGCGCGGGGCGAAGCAGAGCAGGAAGAGAGGATCCACGAGGCCATTGGGATGGTTCAGAACGAAGAGGGTCGGGCCCTCCGCGGGAATGTGTTCCGCGCCCGCGATCTCGATTCTCCGGAAGAAGACGCGCAGGACCAGGCGCATCGTCGCGGTGGTAAGGCGCCGGACCATTGTTAGCCGGCGCGCCCGCGCCGGCTGGCGTAAAGCCAGATCGCTCCCGCGAGCGCAATGACGGCAGGCAACATGAGGAATGCCATTCCCAGGGACGTCGCGTCGGAGAGAGCGCCGATCAAGGGAGGAGACGGGACGTCCCCGAGCAGGTGAATGCCGAGAATCGAGAGGGCCACGGCCGTGGCGCGCTCGGTGGGCGCGACGACGTTGACGATGGCCGAGTTGATGGGGCCCGTCGAGGCGAAGAGAAGCAGCTCGGTAATCACGATGGCCGACATGTATACGGCGCGAGTCGGCGAGAGGAAGGCCACAAGCGCGGCCGGCGCGGCGGCGAGTGTCGCCCACCCGGAGACCCGGAGATAGGCGCTCTCGGATCGCTTCAGGAAGAAGTCTCCCGCCCATCCGCCGGCGAAGGTTCCCACGAAGCCCGTCACGACGACGATCGCGCCCAACTGGACCGTGGCGTCCGCCTTCGACATGCCTCGAACTCGTTCCAGAAAAGCCGGCGCCCAGAATGCCAGTCCTCCCAGCGCGAACGTGTAGGCGGCGTATCCCAGGACGGTCAGCCTGTAGGGCCTGTTCTTCAGGAGCCGCTGGTAAGAGCGCCAGACTCCGCCTTCTCCCTGCGCGAGTAGCCCTTCGCCGGTCTTCTCATCCTGCCCGCCCCGCGGCGGATCCTTCAAGCCCAGACAGAGCAGCGCCAGCGCCAGGCCCGGCAGTCCCGCCACGAAGAACGCCGCCCGCCAGCCGAATTTCTGGTCCATCAGTCCGCCCAGGATGTACCCCGCCGCCGAGCCGATCGGGATCGCCGCGAAGAAGATCGCGAAGACCCGTCCTCGCTTCTCCTTCGGAAAAGAGTCCGCGAGAAGCGCGGGCGCGATCGTGCCGTACGCGGCCTCGCCAACTCCGACCGTGGCGCGCGCCGCGAAGAGTCCCGCGAAAGAACGCGCGAGACCTCCGATCGCCGTCGCGATGCTCCAGATCCCGACGCCGAGTGCAAGCAGCCGGGGCCTTCCCCGGCGGTCTCCGAGCGTGCCGAAGACCGGTGAGGTGAGCATGTAGACGAGGACGAATCCGGTCATGAGAGACCCGAGCTGCGTGTCGGAGAGCCTGAGCTCCGACCTCTTCAGGCTCTCGACGAGCGAGGCGACGACGTAACGATCGAGATAGTTGAAGAGATTGATGAGAGTGAGGACCGCGAGAGCGATTCTTGCCGCCCGGTTGTTCTCCCGCGGCGGCATGCGTCAGGTGGGGAAGCCCAGCCCCGCAGCAATCTGCTTCTGACGCCGATCGAGGGTCAGAAAAGTGATCTCGTGAGGATCCGGTGAAAGGAAGAGAGCGCACGCAATGTGCCAGAGGTCTGCCCCTTTCACGTACCCGTAAGACAGGACCGCGCGAAATTCCCGCGTGAGGGGCCGACTCGGAAAAACCCAGGTGATCCTCGAAAAAAGCTCGACGGGTTCACGTGTCTGCTCTTCACGCATCAGTGCGGAACGCAACTCCGCTTCGAGGAGATTGGAGGAAAAACGTTGGTCGAACCGCTCCAGGCCTTGCGCCACGCGTCCCGCTCCCGGTTCAGCGAGGGCCACGGCAAGGAGGCAGGAAGTATCCACATAGGCCGTCTTCAATCGCGCGACTCCAGGAATCTCTTGAGACCTCCCGGCCGTTTCGCGATCGGTCTCAGCTTTCCGACGGTTTTGGGCCTGGGGCCGATGGCGCCCTCGGCTTCGAGTTGCTTCAGGCGCTCTTCGATCGTGGTTTTCGGAGCCTCCACCGGCGCCACCTCGGCGACCATCTCTCCCCGGTACGAGATCCAAACCCGCTGTCCCGACCGGACCCTTCGGATGATCTCGCTGAACTTCGCCTTAGCCTGGTACGTAGAATAGACCCGGCTCATGGCCTGCCTCCTCGGGCGGATTGTATCAGACTAGTCAGACTAGACTTTAGCCTCTTCCTGTACGACCCCTCGGAATCGATGTGGCGTCTTCTCAAGAGTTCTCCGCGACATACGTCGCCCGGTTCTCGGGGCCTTCCCGGACGGTCACTTCGGCGACACGAGTCCAGCCGAGCACGCCGAAGGTCTCGAGTCGCTCGGCGAAATACCGGGCGAGGTTCTCCGCCGAGGTGTTCCGGCCGGCGAAGGCCGGGTGCTCGTTGATGTACTTGTAGTCGAATTCCTTCGCGATCGTCTCGAGAGCCTCCTTCGCCGTGACGAAATCTACGGCGATATCGTGTTGCTGCAGGTCCTTCGATTCCAGGATGGCGTCCACCCTGTAGGAATGCCCGTGGCGAGGCTCCGGCCCACCGGCATAGTCGATCAGGTTGTGAGCCGCCTCGAAACGCGCGGAGACGGTGATGCGGTAGGACATCTCTGCCAGCCAGCGAATCCGATTCAACCCAGGACGGTAGCCTCGCGAGTGACGGAGAGCGACGCCTGGGCCTCGGGCGCGATCGCGAGGAGGGCCTCCAGGACTTTCTTGGGCGTAGAGGTCTCGCCGGCGGACTGGTCGAGGTTGATCTCGAAACGGAGACTCTGGCCGGAGGCGTCGGGTTCGAGCGAGAAGGCGCGCAGGGCCGGGAGAGCATCGCGCCACCCGTTGACGAGCGCTTCGGCGGCACGGGCCATGTGCTCCGGAGAATCGAGGCGCACGGCGTAGCGGGCGGACTTGACGGCCTTCGAGAGAGCGGGCTCCCCCGCGGAAAGCTCACGGACTTCGAGCACCGCGATCCCGGGCGGGAGCTTCTCGTTGATCTTCCGCGCGGCGTCGGGGCCGAACGGCGCGATGCCTTCGACGTCGAAGACCTCGTGGCGGCTCTCCAGGCCCAGCGGCAGGGCCGGCCCCATCGAAAGCTTCATGTGCGGGTTGAACCCTTCCGAGTAGCGCGCCGGCAGACCCGAAGCGCGGATCGCGCGCTCGAACACGTCCATTGTGTTCCGATGGGAGAGCAGGCGCGCGTCGCCTCTCTTCTCGAAGGTGACTCGATGGCGGAGGACCGTGCCGCCCTGCCCGCCGCGGATGCGGACGGCAGACGGCAGGTCCGGCATCGCCTTCTGGCGGTAGGCGGCGCCCTTCGCGACGTCACGGTAGGAGGCTGGGTCTTCCACGCGGGCAGGAGCCGCATCGAGGGCCGGCAGCGTTCCCGGCATGAGAGCGGCCAGAACGGTATCCGCGCCATTGCCCGGCACGCCGCAGGCGTAGCAGTGCCCCCACTTGCAATCCTCGGTGCGCCACTCCTTCCTGGCCTTGATCAATTCGATCTGCAGGAAACGTTTCGTGATCGAGACATCGAGCACGTCCCACGGCAGGATTTCATCGAGGTCGTAGGCGCGCAGGTACGATTCCTTTGGAACCCCGGCCGATTCGAAGCTCCTCATCCACAGGTCGTAACGGAAGTGCTCCGTCCAGCCGTCGAACTTGACGCCCGACTTCCAGGCCGCGTGGAGCACGCGCGCCATACGGCGGTCGCCGCGCGAAAGCGCGCACTCGATCTCGGCCTCGCGCGGCTCGTGCCACTTCATGCGCGCGCCGCGGGCGTGCCGGAACCTCTCTTTCAAGTAAGCCAGCTTCCTCTCGAGAGTATCCACGCCGTCGAACGGCGCCCACTGGAAGGGGGTCCAGGACTTCGGCACGAAGGAGCCGACCGAGACGTTGACCTGCTTGCGGCCGTGCTTCCTCCCCTGGGCCAGGATGTTTTCGACAAGCGTGACGAGCTCATCCAGATCCGAGGCGGTTTCCGTGGGCAGGCCGATCATCGTGTACACCTTGATCAGGTCCCAGCCGCGCGCGAAGGCCACGTCAGCCGCGGCGACCATGTCGGCGTTGGTGAAGGTCTTGTTGATGACGCGGCGCAGGCGGTCGGACCCCGTCTCCGGCGCGAACGTGAAGCCGGACTTGCGCACCTCCGAAACGGCGTCCGCGAGTCCCACCGAGAAGGCCTCGGCGCGCAGCGACGGGAGCGAGATCGAGACGCGGCGGTCGGAGAGCTGAGGGGCGAGGCACTGGACGAGCGGCTCGATCTGCGAATAGTCGGCCGTCGAGAGAGAGAGAAGTCCCACCTCGCTCCAGCCCGACTCCGCGATGAACTTCTTCGTCATGTCGGCGACGTCGCCGGGGTCGAGCTCCCGCACCGGCCGGTACCAGTAGCCGGCCTGGCAGAAGCGGCAGCCCTGCGTGCAGCCGCGCATGACC
>Ga0137372_10004106_pt1 | contig 14177 bp, 9 predicted proteins | sample SagtaG_6_FD_104911 | JGI IMG/M metagenome (GOLD analysis project Ga0137372, IMG submission 104911) | Vadose zone soil microbial communities from Sagehorn Ranch, Mendocino, California, USA - Sage1_R_60_16 metaG | ecosystem: Environmental > Terrestrial > Soil > Vadose zone | place: USA: California...
ACTGCTGGATCTCCATTCGACCTGGTCGCCCGCGCAAGTCAAGTCGGCCCTCGTCAACCGCGCCGACTTGGTGATCAAGGATGCCAAGACCGGCCTGCACGACATCGGCCCGACAGCGCAGGGTGCCGGGCGCGAGAATCTCTCCGTAGCGGCCCACGGGACAACGTGGCTAGATCCCGTTTCGGCGAGTTTCGGCCGGGTGACCGTAGGCCATCCGACCTCGTTTACTATGACACTATTTAACCCAACGGGCAGCGACCAGACGTTCAGCGTCTCGACGACGAAGTTCACCCCGGATACGTTCGGGGGCACTGTCTCCAGCATTTACGATGCCGGGATCCTGAGCGCCGGCGATAGCCAGATCATCGTCCCCAGTAGCGTGACTGTGCCGGCCAACGGTTCGGCCACGCTCAGCGTGACGGTCAATGCGGGGTTAGCACCAGGTTCGGTGGTCCAAGGTTGGATCAACCTCGATGGCGCTAGATCGAACGACCTGCACTTCGCGTACTACGCGGTGGTCGGCCCATAGGGCAGGTCGCTCTGATCGAATAATGGTTCTACAGAATAGGGACGCGGATCAAACCGCGTCCCTGTTTTTTTTGGCGCGTCCTGCGATACTCTTTTTCCGCCGGTGTGATTGACATTGAGTTAGATTCGCGATTGAGAATTAAGCGGGGACTCGGATTCTTCTCGCGGATGATCAGCGAGACGTGCTGGAAGCGCTGCGGATCCTGCTCAAAGGCGAAGGGTATCAGACCGAAGCGGTCACATCGCTCACCGGAATTATTAGCGCGTTAGAAAAAAGATTACGCGCTGCTGATAATGGATCTGAATTATGCGCGGGATACTACGTCGGGACAGGAAGGTCTGGCTGCCATTCCCAAGATTCAGGAGATCGACAACACATTACCGATCGACGCAACCGCGCGGAAGCGGGCCACCATCGCGGCTGCTTAGTAAGATTGACAAACGATGATTTTCTCGACGCTTTTTGGCTTTCTTTCGTGTCGTCGCGGTTGAGCCATTTTTTTTAATAAAATCTAGAAAGATTCTTGACATCTCGTCTTGATTTCGGCAACCTCGCGTTCCGCAAATTTTCCGGAAACTTTAACCCGTTATCACGGGGCTCAAAAACATATGAAAACTAATCGTTGGTTCACTCGCAATCGTCTCTCATCACATCTGCGCATCGCAACCGTCGGCACGCTCATTTCGGCGGCTGCCGCGATGGCGTTCGTCGCAGCGAACAATTCTAGCCCTTCATTGTTATCGGGCAAATCAGCCGGTAAAGGTGAAGCCAAGCTTGAATTGAGGTCTGTGCGCTCCAGTGCCTTCGCCAACCATTTCAAGACGCTGCTCGGCCGCGCCAAGGCCGAGGGCGAGGGGTCGCGGATTGACGGCCTCGCACAGGAGGCGTACGACAACCGGGCATACCCGTCGAAGTCGATCGGCTCAGCTCAGCAGCACGGTGCCCGGACCGCAGCGAACGCCATCCTGACCGCAGCGAACGCCTTCACCAAGCTGCCTGCCGCGAACTGGCAAGAGCTCGGCCCGAGCGGCGTACCTGCGTCGAGCATCGTCGTCAACGAGTCGACCGCGGGCACCGCGCCCACGATCTTCTCCGGTCGCACGACCGCGATCGCAGTGGCTCCGACCTGCACTCCGTCCAGTTGCACCGTCTTCATCGGAGCAGCGGGCGGCGGCGTGTGGAGAACGAGCAATGCTCTCGCGTCGAGCCCGAGCTGGAGTCCGGCGAGCAATGGGATCGAGTCGAACGCCATCGGTTCGATCGTGTTCGATCCGAATGACGCGACGGGGAACACGCTCTACGTGGGAACTGGTGAGCCGAACGGCTCGGGTGACTCCGAGGCTGGCGTCGGTCTCTATAAGTCGACCGACGGCGGCGCGAACTGGACGCTCGTGGCCGGGAGCACTGCGGGCACGGCGCCCTGCGCAGACAACCCCTCATCGCTGACGTGCCCGGTCGCCTCCGGCCGTTCGATTGGCGCGATTGCGATCGACCCGGCCCATCCGAGCCACATCTTCATCGGCACGGACGTGGCGCGACATGGCTCGTCGTCGGTCAACGGCGGCCGCTTCACCCCGCCAGGAAGTGCGCAGGTCGGCCTCTACGAGTCGACTGACGGCGGGACGTCGTTCTCGCCGGCGAATATCCTGCCCCAAGACGTTGTCTTCCCCGGCAGCTCGAACGGCGGCGACTTCTTCCGCGGCGGCTGCTCGCACGTCGAGCTGTACCGCCCTGGAAGCGAGACCCAGGTCTACGCCTCGTTCTTTGACTATGGCGTTTTCCGCCGGTCGATGACGCAGGACGGCGACACTGCTTTCCACCAGATCTTTCAGTCGGGCGGCGGAGGCACCGTTTCGGCTTCGTCGCTCTCGCGGACGGAGCTCTCGCTGGCCCCAAACGGCGCCAACCTGCGCATCTACGTCGGTGACGCCGGCGCCACGGCGATCGCGGACTTCTACCGGGTCGACGACGCCAACGTGCCGGCGGCAACGCTCTTCACCGGTGGGACCAACGGCGGCTGGACGAAGCTATCCAGCTCGGCGCCCGGCACGTCCGGCTTCTCGTCGTACAACTACTGCGGCGGGCAGTGCACTTACGACATGCCGGTCTACTCGCCGCCCGGCTCCCCGAACATCGTCTACATCGGCGGCTCGATGCAGTACGACGAGATCTTCACCGCACACCGGCCGTCGAACGGCCGCGCGGTCCAGCGCTCGGAGGACGCGGGCGTGGACTTCACGGACATGACGATCGACTCGTCTCACAATCTGAGTCGGCACCCTGACCAGCATGCAATCGCAGCAACGCCGTTCAACCCGAACATCGTCTTCAACGCCGACGACGGCGGTGTCTGGAGGCTCAACGGCTCGTTCACGAACGCCTCGAGCCAGTGCGACACCCGCGGCCTAACGGGCACCGATCTGACCGACTGCCACATGTGGCTGTCGAAGATCCCGACGTCCATCAAGACGCTCAACAACGGGCTGGGAACGCTCCAGTACCAGAGCCTGTCCGTCAACGTGCAGAGCCCGCTCGACGACCTGCTGGGCGGCACGCAGGACAACGGCACGCACGCCTTCAGCTCCGGCAGCTGGTCCGTCTCCGTGTTCGGCGACGGCGGTCAGTCGGGTATCAACCCATTCCACTCGAACATTCGCTTCCACAACTACTTCGACGCGTCGCCCGACGTGAACTTCAACGGCGACAGCGAGACGGGGTGGGACTGGATCGGTGATCCACTCTTCGCCGTCGAGCCGCAGTCCTTTTACATCCCGATGATCTTCGACCCGAAGGTAGATGGAACGATGTTCGCCGGCCTCGACTTCGTCTGGCGAACGACGGACAACGGCGGCGACCAGGCGACGCTCGACGCGCACTGCAACGAGCTGACCGGTGACTTCCCGCCCAACGTCACTTGCGGTGACTGGGTGCGCCTGGAGCCGGGCCCCAATAAGGCACTTGGTGACGGGAAGTTCTGGGGGAGCGACAAGCGTATCGCCGGGTTTATCGTCGCGACCGAGCGCGCTCCCAGCGACAATGGGACACTTTGGGTCGGCACCCGGCGCGGCCGCGTGTTCGTGGCGTCGAATGCGAACGCGAAGGCCGCCGGCACCGTCGATTTCCACCGCATCGACTCATCGTTACAGCCGTCGCGGTTCGTGAGCGGCATCGACGTCGACCCCTCGAACCCGAACCACGCCTTCTTCTCGTACTCAGGCTACAACGCGTACGCGACGGCCGCGGGCACGGCCCTCGGGCACGTCTTCGAGGTCACCTACAACCCGGTGACACATGCAGCGACATGGTCCGGCGACCTCGCCAGCAATTTGGGCGATCAGCCGCTGACGGATATCGCTGTGGATTGGCAGACAGGCGACGTCTACATCTCGACCGACTTCGGCGTCTTTGTGCGGAAGTTCGGTAACACGACGTGGGACCCGGCTGCCGGCGGTCTGCCGCCAGTGGCGGTTTACGGACTGACGATCGACGTGAATGCCCGCGTCCTGTACGCGGCAACGCACGGCCGCGGTGCCTGGAGATTGACGCTGTAGCAGGTTTAGCTTTTCCAGGCGGGACAGCGAAAATCTGCCCCGCCTGGATACTCGACGAGGTAATCTCTGTTCCTCAAGAACCTGATTGTTGGGTGCATCTTTCTGGTGCTCGCCGGTAGCGCTACGTCGAGTGATGCTTTGCCGTCGGGTGTCATGGAGGGACATCTGAAGATCCTTTCGTCCAAGCCGGTCGACCTCGGCGATGAAAACGCGGCGACGGTGACCGCGGAAAACTATGCTGAATATCCACTGCTCATCTTGAGCGTGGACGGACAAAAAGAAATCGCGCGGATTACTGCGGACACGAACGGAAATTATCGTGCTGTGCTGCCGCCAGGCGATTATGTTCTGGTCGCGCAACGGCGGGCGCGCAAGCACGTGCGCGCGAAACCGCAACCATTCACAGTTGTGTCGAATCAGACTGTCCGCGTCGATATGGATATTGACACAGACCATTGGCGAGCTAGGTCGACGCAATCGTTCCGGCCTGATTGACAAATCGGGTCGGCTGCAGTTAAATTTGCGATAGTTAGTCCGCTTCTTTGTCTGTCTCTCGCGGCGCGCTGTTCCGAATTTGGAATTATTCGTTAGGCAAATTTTGCAGTCTTAAAATATTCCGCACATTTATGTCGGGACATAGCAAGTGGTCGAAGGTCAAGCGTTTCAAAGGCGCGATTGACGCGAAACGCGGCAAGATTTTTAGCAAATTGTCGAAAGAAATTAGTATTGCGGCAAAGACCGGCGGTGGAGATCCGAATGGCAACCCGCGGCTGCGGAGCGCGGTCCAGGCCGCGCGTGGGCAAAGTATGCCCAATGACAACATCGAGCGTGCCATCAAACGAGGTACTGGTGAAGGCAATGACGCAACGCATTTCGATGAGATCGTCTATGAAGGCTACGCACCGGGCGGAGTGGCAGTGATCGTCGAAGCAGCGACGGACAATAAAAACCGCACGGCAGCCGAGATTCGCAGCATTTTCACCAGGAACAATGGCAATCTTGGTTCCAGTGGCAGTGTTTCATACATGTTTCACAAGAAGGGACAAATCATTGTCCGGCGCGATTCGATTGATGAGGAGCGCATTTTTGAACTTGCTTTGAACGCGGGAGCAGAGGAGTTGACAACCGAGCAAGAACAGTATCTTATTACCACTTCCCACGATCAGCTCTATGCCGTAGCTGAGGCGCTCAAACAAGCGGGTGTTACGACCGATGGGCAAAAGTTTACGTTCATTCCCGATACGACTGTTCCGGTTGCCGATGAAACCGTGGCGCGACAGGTGCTGCGATTATGTGACGAACTCGAAGACGACGACGACGTGCAAAACGTCTATTCAAACCTAGATATTCCCGACGAACTACTGGCCAGATTGCCGGCCTGAAAAATTTAACTGCCGCAGGAGACGACGCGGCCCGTGCTCGCCGCGGCGAGCAACCAGATTCTTTTAGTTATGGACCAAGAAAACGAGAACCGCCCTCCACCGGTGGAAACTGAACCCACGATCCCCGACCAGCGGCGCCGTCGGCCGCGCCGCCGTTATCCGCGACGGCGTTATTACGACCGCGGCGAGCGCAATGAAAGTTTCAACCAGTCACATCCCGAATCATCAAATTCATCGTCCGGCGTGGTCGATCCTGCAGGGGAAAATCCTGGTGTTGAAACATTAGATCGACAAGCTGAAGAGAGTGCGGTCGAAACGGGCGAACAAATCTCACGAGAACCGGAGTTTGGAGAAGGCATCATCGAAATTTCCGGCAAGGGTTTCGGTTTTCTGCGGGACTCGAAACGCAACTTCGTGCAAACGCCACAGGACATTTTCGTCACGCCGGAAATTGTGCGGCGCTTCGGCTTGCGTGACGGTATGTGGATTTACGGCGAGACGCGGCGCGGCAATCGCGGTCCGCAATTGACGAAACTGCTCACGATCAACGGGGGAGAGCCCGCCAAATATCAGGGCCTGCGGCCGTTCGAGGAACTTACGACCATCAACCCCAATAAACGGATCAAGCTCGAGACCGTGCCGGATCGATATACGACCCGGATCATGGATTTAATGACGCCGCTTGGCATGGGCCAGCGCGGTTTGATCGTCGCTCCGCCGCGCACGGGTAAAACGACGCTGCTCCATCATATCGCTGAGGCAGTCACGAAAAATCACAAGGAGATGCATGTCATCATTTTGCTTGTCGATGAACGCCCGGAAGAAGTCACCGACTTCCGGCGCTCGCATCCAAAGGCGGAATTAATGGCGAGCTCGAATGACAGCGACATCAAAAGCCACACTCGCATTGCGCAACTCGCCATTGAGCGGGCCAAGCGGCTGGTCGAAGCCGGAACCCATGTTTTCATCCTGCTCGATTCGATTACAAGAACGGCCCGCGCGTTCAACAATGCGATGGCCGGCGGCGGGCGGACCATGAGCGGCGGTATCGATGCTCGTGCCATGGAAATTCCCAGAAAAATTTTTGCGGCGGCGCGCAATACCGAAGAGGCCGGCTCGCTTACCATTGTTGCGACGGCATTGATCGAAACCGGGAGCCGGATGGACGAGTTGATCTTTCAGGAATTCAAAGGCACAGGGAACATGGAGATGGTGCTCGATCGTAAGATCAGCGATCAGCGTATTTATCCGGCGATCGATATTTTCCTCTCTGGAACACGCCGCGAAGAGCTGCTGCTGCAACCCTGGGAGTTGGAGAAAATCAATTTGATTCGTCGTGGCCTCGCCGGTCACAAGCCGGAGGAAGCGATCCAACGCCTTTTGATGTTCGTGAAAAAGTTTCCAACGAACACTCAGATGTTGAAGGAAATCCCGGGATAAACAAGCGCGCTTGCGATTGTCGATCTAAACTGAACCCGCCGGACGCATGCGAAGTCGAGTGGGAAGTTCTCCCGCCCGAGCAAAAACAACGACGAGCGTCGCTCGAGCCGCTCTTCAAATGGGTCGCCATTATCATGGACGGCCTGCTGCGCGTGCCCGGAACCAAGTTTCGCTTTGGTCTTAACCCGTTGATCGATTTCGTGCCGGTGCTCGGTGATGTCAGCGCCGCGTTTATCTCCGTCTCCGTTTTGATTTACGCAGTTTCGCGCGGCTTACCCAAGATCCTGCTCGCGCGCATGGCGCTGAATATTTTGACCAATGAATTGATCGGCGTCGTGCCGGTGCTCGGCTCCGTTTTCGCCTTCTGGTTCAGAGCGAACAAACGCAATTACGATCTGCTCCAGCGGCACATCGAGCGTCCGAATCGATCGCGCAAAAGCGATTGGATTTTTATCGGCGCGGTTCTTGGTTTGGTTTTCGTAATCGTTTTCGCCGGACTGATCGCGACTTTTCTCGTTCTCCATGCAATCGCAAATTTTCTCGCTAGGAGCTAGCCAACGTTTTCGTGATGTGCCGCTGATAAAGCGCGTGCATCGTTTCCCGTAGATCGGCATATTCTTTCGTGAAGGCATTCGCATCGCTGTGACCAAGCCGTTTTGCGAGTTTTCGCTGCTCCTTCAGATCGGTCGGCAAGGCGGAAACACTTTTGTTCTCGTAACGTCGCAAAACAGATTCACAGCCGCGAAGAAATTCATAAGCGCCTTTCAAGGCGCGAGCCTCTGACTCGGTGAAGTGACCGACCTCGCGCAAATGATCGACCGCGCCTGTCCAGTTCGGCTCCCAAATCGCGTTTCGCATCTGTAGCGCCTGAACCAGAAATTCGGCTTCAATAATTCCACCGCTGCCTGTTTTGAAATCGAGAAACTCGTCTCCACTGCTCCGCTCGCGCCGGATTCGCTCAAGCATGTTGTCGATCTTCGTGTAAAGATCGACGTGTTGGCCGGCCTTGTGCCAGGCGTTTTTGGCGATCGCCATAAACTCCTTCGCCAGCGGGCCGGTGACAGGACGAGCGCGGGTCAACGCTTGCTGCTCCCACGGCTGCGCTCGCTCGGCATAATAGCGCTGGTAAGTCTCAAGCGAACAAACGAGAGGCCCCTTTTCTCCTTCCGGTCGCAGCCGGGCGTCAACGCGCGAAAGATTTCCTTCCGCGCTTGGTTGCGCCATCACCGACAAAAGTTTTTCTGCGTCGCGACTTTCATGTCCGACAAAGAGAACATCGAGGTCGGCCCCGTAAGTGATTTCGCGTCCGCCAAATTTTCCCATCGCGATAATAGTCAGCTCGTCGCCGCCGAGAATTTCATTCACGCAAACCAGACAGGCTTCTGCCAGTGTCGACTGCTCCCGGCACATTGTCGCGAAATCGGCCAAACCGAGAACGTCGCGTAAAAGGATTCGGAACAGTTGGGCCTGACGATAAGCGCGTAGTCTGTCGAGGGCCGTCCGTTTTTTTCCGAGCGACCTGAGTTGTTCGAGGTGACCGGCCATCTCGATGGAACAGTCGAGCTTTTCGTCGCGGGTGATGTCCTCCAGGAGTTGTGCGTGGCGCACGAGCAAATCGCTCGCGAATCGGCTTGCATCAAAAGCTTTGGCGAGCAGTTCAAGCAGTTTCGGATTTGTCACCAGCAACTCAAAAAGCATACTGCGCAGTCCGTAAGCTTCGACGAATCGAGCAAATTGATTGAGGGTCGCGTCCGGGTCGGCCGTCTTTGCGAGTTGAGCGAGGAGGAGAGGCCGCAGCTTGCGGAAAGCCTGCCGGGTCCGGGGAGAAACGTGCGCGCCGCTCGGCCCTTGACCCAGTCCGGTCAGAGCCTTCTCGGCGCCTGATTGGTTGGCAAAGATCCCGGAATCGACCGGCTCACCTTTCTTGTCCGGCAATGCTTCGGCGATGAGACGGCGAAAAACCGCGCGCACGGTGAGCATTTCCCGCTCGAGCGCAGATGTGAATTCCTCTCTCGAGCCGAATCCGAGACTCAGTGCGAGTCGTCGCAAGTGTTCCGGCGTCGCGGGAATGGTGTGGGTTTGCTGCTCGGCTTCGATCTGCAAACGGTGCTCGGTGCGGCGCAGAAAGCGATACGCGCGGTCAAGACCGACAATTTCACTGGGCGGAATCAGTTCGAGTTGGGCAAGACCCCGGAGCGCCTTCAATGTGCTTGGCTCCTGCAGGAAGGTGTGCCGCGCCCCGTGAATAAATTGGAGCGTCTGCACAACGAACTCGATTTCGCGAATCCCGCCGCGACCGAGTTTGACGTCGCGTCCCAGATTCTCCTGTCCGACAACATCGCGTTCGATCCGTCGTTTGATGTTGGCGATCTCTTCGAGCAGATCGGGTGTGGGACTTTTCGGGTAAATGAAAGGTTGATGTTGCCGCAAGAATTCGTAAGCGAGCTCACGACTGCCGCCGACCCCGCGAGCCTTGATCAACGCCAGGCGCTCCCAGGTTTCCCCGAAACCGCCATAATAGTGCTCCATGCTTTCAAGCGATCGCGCCAACGGGCCGGCGGAACCTTCGGGGCGCAGCCGAACATCGACACGAAAAAGTGAACCTTGCGGGTCAGGGGTCGAAAAAGCCTCGAGAAATTTTTCGGCCAGGCGATTGAAGAACTCGTGATACGAAAAGCGCGGCGAGAGCTGGCCCTCCTCGCCGTAAAGAAAAATAAGATCGACATCGGAACTGTGGTTGAGCTCGGCCCCGCCGAGTTTACCGAGAGCGAGAATAGTAAATTCGGTGTTGGGAGAACCGTGACGCTGCCGGAATTCCGCGTTCCAATGTTCGAAGACGCGGCGGATGCAAATCTCGGCGATCTGCGAAAGCTCGCCCGTTGTTTCCTCGAGCGGTGCGACATTTGCGAGTTCGCGAAGAGCGATCCGCACCATCTCGCGACTTTTCCACAGACGCAAAGCTCGGAAATTTTCAGAGGCGAGTGAATCGCCGGCGAGCGTGCGCAAATCGCCGGCCATTTGCGGGTAACCGCGCGCCGCCAGACAGACGTCGGGCTGTCCGAGCCAGATGAGGATCTCGGGCTGCCGCATCAATCTCGTCGCGCAAATGCTCGAGAGGGCAAGAAGATGAAGCAGGGCGGCTTCGCCCAGTGAAAATTGTTCGATTAGCTCGACAATCGGCGGCGCGGTTAGCGGCCAGGTTTCGCTAAGCCGGCAGAGGGCGGTTTCTACTTGCGCCGGGTCTAAGGAAGCGGCCGCTTTTTCCTGAATCCAGCGTTCACTACGATCCATTACGCGGAACATGCCGCGAATCTACCCGCAAGACCAGCTGTCAGATCCAACTGCAACCAGACCAATCGCCGTTATGCCGCGTGCGTTTTCTGCAGAATTGTCTCGCGAGCTTTACAGAGGTTGCGTCGTTCTTTTCTCGTCAAACTGATGAGACCGTAGATCGAAATCTTTTCGAGCAAGGGATCGATTTCTTCGTTCATCAGCTCGTCGATGCTCAATCGCTCATACCGTGCGGCCGCCGCCCGCCGTTGCTGCAAGTGACGCTGGAGAAACGACGTTCGCCCAAAGCCCAGCAGATGCGCGTAGAGCCAGCCCGCCGCGCAACCCCCAAGATATGCACTGTGGCTGACGGTGCGGGTGCGGTCGATACAAAGCAACACGATTGCGAGCGCGGTCGCGCCATAGGCAAGATGCTTCGCCTTTAAACGCAGCGGAACGACCAAGAAAATTCGCGTCGTCAACTCCAGCTCCGGCAGGATCGTCGCATACGCGACGAGGACGGCCGCAACGCCGCCAGAGGCCGCCAGCAAAACCGAATCGGACGGCATAAGAAAAAGATGGCCAAGTTCGCCTCCGACCGCGCCAGCGAGATAAAGGTAAAGAAAATGTCGTTGTCCGAGAATCGATTCAAGATCGCGTCCGAGAAAATACAGGACGAGCATGTTTCCGAGCAAATGCCACGGGCCGTCGTGTAAAAACATCGCGGTGACAAACTGCCAGGCATAAGCGTCGCGGACGCCGCGATCGCTCAAGCCAAGATAATCGCGCACGAAACCCGGTTGATAAAGTTCGACACAAAGTTGCGCGACAAACACCGCCACGTTCGCGCTGATCAAGATCAACAAGACGAAGCACTGGCGCTGCGTCCAACGCCGCGTGTAGGGCGAAGATTTCCGGCCAGACAGACGCATTTTGCGAGAGTATCGCAACGCAATCAGATTGTCGATTCTCAATTCCGCGCCGAGACGGGATGAAAGCAGAAAAGCCCTTCGCGCGGACCGGCTATTGCGATGGCGCAGGCGCGAGAACGCGCAGCTTTTTCTCGCGTACTTGAAACTCTACCGGGCAATTGCCGACTAGTTCGCCGTCTAGTTCGACCGGCACGTCCTGATCGCTCGTTATCCGCAATCGCCGCGTTTGAAAATATTCCACCTCCGGCAGACGAATTTCCGAACTAAAAAAAACATCCTGCAGATATTTAATGATCTCCAGATAGCCAAGTCGCTTGAACGCCACCACATCCAGTAAACCATCATCGATGACGGCATGTTTAAAAAAAGGAAATGGTCCGCCATAGTGGCGACCGTTTCCGACAAGAACAAAAGATCCTTCTTCAATCGCTGTGTTCTCCGATTCGATGAACAGTCGTGGCGGCCGGCGGGTAGCGATTTGCGCGGCGGAGATGAGGTAACTCAGCGGACCGAAATTGCGTTTGAAAGCGGCGCTGGTCTCTTTGACGACCTGGGCATCGAGTCCGACGCCGGCGAGCTGGACAAAATGCTTTCCATTTGCGCTCGGAAGATCGACAAGGCGTGTATGTCCTTCTTGAATGATGTCCCAACACGATTGGAGATTGTGCAAGGGCAAACCGAGCTCGGTCGCGAAAACATTGACCGTGCCGATCGGCAGCAGGCCGAGCATGGCGGCACTGCCGGCAAGGCCATTTACCACTTCATTGATTGTGCCGTCGCCGCCCGCCGCCACGATTTTTTCGAAACCTTCGCTCGCGGCGTGACGCGCGAATGCTTCCGCTTCGCCGGGTTGTGCCGTGGCGCATACTATGGAATCGCGCGCCAGCGATTCCACACACGCGCGCCAGCGGCTCGCTTTCTCGCCATGGGCAGCAGGATTGAGAATGACGACGGTGTTATTCACGAACCGAGAACTTAAACTTGGGCTTTGATCTTTTCTTCAAACTTGGTCTGCGTAACGTCTCGGCGTGGGGAACTTCCGCCGAATTGCATTATTCATTATTTGGGCACTTTTTGCGCTCGTTACGATTACCTTGATTGGCCTGAACTTGTATGTGCAATCGCAAGGGGCTCAAGCAAGGATTCAGCAGGAACTCAGCCAACGGATCGGCACCGCGCTCCATATCCGGCGCATTAGTGTCACCCCGTGGGGCGGATTGACGTTGACCGGCATCACCGTTCCGCAAATCTCGAGCGCAAGTTCGAGCAACTTTTTGGAAGCAAAAAGTTTTCATCTTCATCTCCGTTTGCTTTCCCTCTTCTCGAAGCAGCTGGTGATCAAAGAGGTGTCGCTGCTTTCTCCAGACGTGGTCTGGCCACAAAACGCAGACGGGAAATGGAGATTGCCCGGTTCGCGAGACGAAAAACATTCAGCTTCGCTGCCGGTCGAAAGTGCGGCGGTTTCCGAATCGTCGGCGGCAACTATAGCCCCAATGCCGCTTGCACCGACACCGAACATTACGAACACAAACTTCAAGGCTGACAAAACGAACATCGGTTTTGTTCCGGAGGTTCGACGCGTCAATGTCACACAAGGTAGTTTCAGATTCCTTGACCGATCTGGGAACGTAATTGCGGTTTTTGAAGGGGTCGATTTTCATTCAAGCTTGGGTAACGCCCAGGCTCTTCGCGGCAACGCAAAAGTCGCGAAAGTATCACTGCGCGATCGGTTTTTCCTCGAGAGATTGCAATCGCCTCTTCGTTATGATCCAAAAGAATTGGACCTTGCGAAAATCTCGGCGCATGTGGGCAGCGGCGACATCAGTGGCCATTTCACGATGGAACCGCAATCGGAAGACTCGCCGTTTACGGTAGGCGTGACGTTTCAAAACATCCAGGCCGATCAGATTGTTGCCGAAGCCGGCGGCCCCAAAGGCATGGTGCAGGGTAAACTCGAAGGAAGCTTCGAAGCCGCAGGGAAAACCGACGATGCCAATGCGCTCACCGGCGCTGGTCAGATTTTCCTGCGCGATGGGCAACTCCAGCAATACAGTCTGCTGGTTGCGCTCGGCCAGATTTTACAGATTGAGGAGCTCACTCAGCTGCATCTCGAGCAGGCGCAGGCAAAGTATCACATCAGTCCAGGGTTGGTAACCATTGATGAACTCACCTTGCGTTCACCAAACATTCGACTCTCCGCCGCCGGCACGGTGACGTTTAGCGGAAAGTTGCGGCTCGACTCCCAACTTGCCATCAATGAAAAAATTCGCGCCCAGCTTTTCAAGCCCATCCGTGAGAATTTCCGACCGATCAGTGAAGCGGGATATTCCGCGGTTGATTTTCAAGTGGCGGGAACGCTTGACCGTCCAAAGTCGAACTTGATGGAAAGGATGGTGGGGCGCGATCTCAAGGATTTCGTCAGCGGCTTTTTTGGTGGCAAAAAATCAGAACGCTCCAAGAACAAAAAGCCGGCCGACGCCACGGCGAGACAACCGGAAGAGGCAACTCCTACGCCCACGCCCGCGGCGACGACCGATTCGCTATCGCCCGCTGTGACTGCAACACCCTCTCCGCCATGAGAGTCATCGCGGGTTCCGCCGGTGGAATCCAACTCGACGTGCCGAAACGCGGCGTGCGCCCGACGATGGATCGCGTCAAGGCTGCCATCTTCTCCAGTTTGGCGGACAAAATCATCGGTGAGAAAATTCTTGATCTTTTCGCTGGAAGCGGTGCCCTCGGCATCGAAGCGCTCAGCCGCGGCGCAGCGTCGGTTCTTTTTGTCGAGGAAGATCGACAATCGATTGCGGCTATCGAGAAAAATCTGGCGAAGACGAATCTGCAAGGCCGTGTTCGTCCGCAGGAAGTTTTTGAATTCCTGCGGCGTTCCCCTCTGACCGAAACATTCGGAATCATTTTCGCCGACCCCCCCTACGAAAAAACGAAATCCGGAGAGCGTTTCACGAAAAAAATCCTGGGAAATGAGCGCTTGGCCCAATTCCTCCAGCCGGACGGCGTCTTCGTTTTGGAAAAGCGTCCGGGCGAACGCCTTCCGGAAATGGAGTTGTGGAATGTC
>Ga0137372_10004109_pt1 | contig 14168 bp, 14 predicted proteins | sample SagtaG_6_FD_104911 | JGI IMG/M metagenome (GOLD analysis project Ga0137372, IMG submission 104911) | Vadose zone soil microbial communities from Sagehorn Ranch, Mendocino, California, USA - Sage1_R_60_16 metaG | ecosystem: Environmental > Terrestrial > Soil > Vadose zone | place: USA...
CTCATGCTTGGAATGTCACTGGCATCCCTCGATACAACCATCGTGGGTACAGCTATGCCTACTATTGTTGGCAAACTGGGTGGTATCACTCTTTACTCATGGGTCTTCTCCGTTTACCTGATAACCTCCTGGTTAGTACCACTGTCCCTATCGACAAAGAAGATGGTATCGTGGCACTCGTTACGCTTTGTATAGGCAAGTGACCAGTATTCTTGACCGCTAAATTCCCTCGCTTTTACCGCTCCTCTCATGTTTGCTATCTGTTCAATTCCTACCCCGTATTCCTCAAGGATTCTCATATCTTCACGTGTCATATAAGCGTCTAAACGGTGGCTGCCTTTGGGTACTGTCCGTTTGCCACATTCGCGTAAGCTCATATTCGAGATAGCGGTTTGTGAAAACTTCGGCAAGGCTGACAACACTTCCTCAAGCGGTGCCTCACAGTCTGCAAGGTCGTGAAGAGTGGCTATATCTTCATCAAACCAATGGTACTTATCCCCCACGTTAAGCCAAATGATACCGCTATCGTTTGCCCATAACTCCCACTGGACTTCAAATGACCATGTGTGGTTAGAACGTGGTGTTAGCAAGATGCCATTGCAGAAAACTAAGGCAACATCTCTAATTTTTGCAGGTGGCAAGCTATCCCAATTTGCCCGTAGCTGTTCAATGAGGCTAATAAGATCGGGAAGAGGTATGTATTTTGTGGGTCTGTTGAGAACCGCATTGAGGCGGGCTACTTCCCCTTCTATCTCCCCAACTTTTTGATACTTTTCCTCAATGGTGCGCTCCGACATTTTCTTTCTCATCTTGGGGTTTTCCAAGTCGTCAAGAATTGCTCGGCGTCTGGCCTCAAGGCCGATTATGGTTTCTTTAATGTGTTCTCTATCTTTTGCTTCTTGCTCATACAAAGAGCTTGCCGCTTGTGCATACTGGTGACATTTGTCGTCTAATAGAACTCGGCGGGTAAATACGTCTTGAAACATGGTTTCAACCGTTTGAAGTGGGATAATATCTCGCCTGTTGGGGTGCATCCTGTTCTCGCCGTCTTTCCACGCTAAACTTATTTCCCTGTTATGCGGGGAAACAGAAACAATACAGCCAGGAAACGGACGAAGAATTAACCCCTTGAGTAACGTATCGTATCGGTGGTTGCGCGGGTGAGGGTGTATACTTTCCTGTCGTCTGTCTAGGAGGTATTGTACCGCGTCCCATGTCTGCCTGGTGACAATGGCTTCATGGCTGCCAGGGTATTCTTTATTGCCCGTCTTCCATGTGCCAATGTAAACAGGGTTACGAAGAATATGCAAAAGTGTCGTGTATGTGCCTATGCGATAGCCTACGCCTGGTACTTTTAGCAGCTCTATTTTGTTGTTAAAGAGCGGATCGTCGTGCCAGGGAAAATGTACCCCCTCCTGCTGTTCTAGTTCGTGCATTAAATCGAACGCATCCCCCCCGTGGGCAATGAGGCGTAAAAAGATTTTTTCATTGACAATTTCTGCGTGTTGGGGTAACGGGACGTACCGCTTGTAGGTGAGGCTATGCTTATCCCTGTCCACCGTGTACCCTATGTTGAGGGTACGGCTATCGTATTTGCCTGAATGACTGGCAAACACCCGCATAGGAAGCATACGTTTATTCAACTGCAAGTCAAGGGCTTTCCACGCTAACTTACAGTCGTCTATGAATTTTTCGTAGTCTTCCGGTATCCACATGCGGTAAATGTAGCATGAGGTGATAATGATAATTTTCTTCTCATAACACGCCTTCGCAAACCGGATAACATTTTCGAGCAATTTGTCACGAAAGAGGCGGTCAACGAGAAAAACGTACACGGCTTTGATGAACCCGTTTTGAATATCCTCTAGCAGGCGCGTAACGCCTACCCGCTCACCTATGCCAAGTGTACCGCTCTCCCCAAAGTCTTCAAAGTATTCAAAAATTACGTCATTGTTCCAGTTATATTGAAGCACCAGGATTTTACGCTGTTCTTCAATTTGATAGTCCCTACTATCGGTATTATTTTGGAACTGGAATAACGATGACTGTCGCCCGTAGAGGCCGAGCGGGTCGTTTACGGGCAATATGAGCGGTTGTGCCATTTGATAGACTGCCAGAGGGTTTGCCATTGTCACAAAGATGTTGCCCTCGTTGAGCCGCTTCTTCTTCGGTTTGACGTTTCGTTGGTTGAGCATGAGAGGTATCCTTTTCGTTTTGTGGTTGGTTGACTTCCTGTAGCGCAAACGCTAAAGAACACAGTGCTTTATGGGCTGCCGTGTAAATGGCGTCGGTGATTCCCACATGATTGCATGTGGGTGGCCGGTTTTCTGGCATGGTGGTAGTTTTGGAAAGAGGCGTGGCGAGTGGGGTGAGTCGTTACTTGACTCACCCGTTTCTGAGGATACCTACTACCAACTATACCAGATGCACAGGCCATAATGCTAGTCTTTTCTTCCTACGTTTTGGTGTCTGCTATTTGCAGTTGCCTGCATCAGTTTTGCGGTTTCCCTCTCACCTGAAACGCATTGACACACTGACTGCGGAAGCGCGCTATATGTGACAGGTCTTGCAAATCATAAACTGCCTGCGGCGTGACGATGAAGACACCCGTTTCAATGCACAGGTGTATAAAGGTGTTCACCTGCAACTCACTCGCGCCGTGAAACATACGGTCTTCGGTGTGAAGAAAAAGGACGTTGACGGCTCCCTCGCGTATGGCCTTCAAAAGCTCGGTATACCCTTCTCTCTCAAGAAGCGGGGCGGCTGCCCTCGTTCCCTCGTCGCAGAATACCGTTACTTGCTCATGCTGAAAGCCTAGCGCCTTTGCGTATGCCTTCAAGTCTTCAATAGGGTGGTGGTGTGCTGTCTGTAGTTTGTCGCTGGTTACTATTCTGGCGTAAATGGCAACCTCGCCCATAAGGGGTAACTGTACGAAACTAGCGGGCGTACCTGTTGTCGGTCGTTTTGACATGGTTTCTTTGCTCCTCATAGCGGAAAATGGACATAGGCTACTAAGGACGCGCTACAGGGACAAAAGACGCTGATGTACCACATGGAAGTTGTCGTCAAGAGGCGTGGAAGTTGCGCGGCTGTACGTGCGTGTATACCCGCATAAAGAGGATACCTTGCACTAACTATACCCGATGCCTGGAACATTTTGCAAGTCTCCTTTCTAGTGTGCTTTCACGATTTCGCGCCCGTAAAAATCGCTTACTACTATGCTGTCAATCAGGATGGTATGAAGTGCTGTGGAATAGTCGAAACGAATAACTCTGCCTCGTTTGAAATTGTCCTCCCACTCGTCAGCATCCATGATTACGGCGTAACTTCCAGGCAGAACTTTTGGCAATGGGTACGTTTTCTCTCCAAAGAGCGACGCTTGTTGCAGGTATTCGCGGCGTAACGGTATTGTCTCGGTTGTTAATGTTTGTGGCGCGATTGGAGCTATTATCATGTTCGTACCCCGCTTATATTTCAGCTATCAATGCAAGGTGAATGTAACGGCTATCCTTTGGCAATTTTGTATTCTCATCCCAGACAATTGACACTTTCTCAATGCCTTGCAGTGAGTGTAAAATGTGCATTGCCTGTTGGTATGTTTCGCCTGTTATAAGGCGTTTAATTCGCTGCTGTTCTCTGTTGGAAATCGCGTACACCCATACGCCCGTAAAGGAAAGTACTAGGGTTGGTGTATTGTGGGTTTGCGTTGCTTGCAGTACCGTAACGCGGATCGTTCCAACTAAGCTATACCCCGATCCAAGTTTTGTTAGCGCCTGGGAGGTAAGTAGCTTCGTCGCTTTGGTTTCAAGTGCTTGTGTATCATAGGCGATAGCAGAACAGGTCAAAGACGAAGTAACTGTTATGTGTCTCGCTTCCTCTCCTATCTGGTGATCGCTTGAAACAATTGGACTACAAGGAAGTATGTATAGTTGCTCCCTCTCTTTTACTTGCCCTTGCAACGCTCCCTGCGTACTGTGCGCTAATGCTGTTTTGAGTGGTGTAGCGACACGTGCTATATCTGCTTTCGTGACGGTTTGAAAATCCCGCTCGTCTGCTCCCTCGCTAAACGGTTGTGTATTTTTGGCAAGAACAGCGTTTGAACAACATGCTTGATCGATGTCGTATGCGGGTATGTTTCCCCTCACTCCTGGATTGATGGCGTGTGCTGAAACGGTGACTTGTCCGTAACTCGGTGGGTTTCCTGCTGGTATATCAGCTTGCTGATCGGTAACAACTTGTATACCGTCTGTTCCTGTTAAGAACGTTCCCGCTTGAATGGTTTGAGAAGTGAACAGGCCATTGTAAAAGGTGATAAATCCTGTTGCGGCTTTCGCGTCCTGGTGTCCTTTTCCGGTTGTCGGGACTGTCTGTGATTGGCTCAACGTGATGGGATTTAAGAGTCTTCCAAGTTGCAATGTTCCTGTGAGAGAAACAGTCTGTGATTTGGGAATAATGGTTACTGTGGCTATTGGAGGGTTGAGGATTTCATACTCTTGAAACGCGATACAGGAGAGAATAAGGAAGAGGTACAACGCACAGATCGCGTAGCCAATGAAAACAGGCGGCTTCTTTGTTTGAGCGAGTGTTGTTTCAACTACATGATGAGGTTGCGGTGTTTCCTCACCCTCTTTGAGAATAACAATCGCGTCAGGAAAATAATGGATGTGGATGGTTTCTTCCGGCTCAGTTTCCCGCTCGGTAATTCCAGGTCGCTCTTGTTCTTTCTCGTTTGGTTCTTCGCTCTCCATACTCGCTAAAACGCGCCTAACTTCATCTTCAAGACTACTGGTCATGGTCTACCTTCTCCCTAAATCAGAGTTTTGATACAAACTCGCTCCCGTTGTTGAAAAGCGTCACATAAAGCGTCGCGCTGCCGTCTCCTATCTGCACTAACATATCGGGTTTTCCGTCTCCGTTCATGTCTTGGAATGAAATTTTGACTGGCGGGTTTCCCGCGTTTCCTGGCACTGTTTCAATCTGGTAAATCTTCGCCTTAGAGACATTGTTGCCTGGCAGTTCAATCACAATGATTTGTCCGTTGTTATTCTCTGCGGTAAAGTGTGAGGGGTTTGTCGCTGAGTCGCTATGACCGACAACCGCGTTGATTTCAAAGTGGCGGTCTTTTCCATAAGTCCAGTCATTTTGAATGCCTTGATACCAGGTGGTGACAGCGTTTAAGCCAAACCAACCTAAGATGAGGAAAATAGAGAATGTGCCTATCCATACAAGGGGATGAAAGCGGCGTTGGGATTTGAATTGTAGTTGCTCGTCTTCTTCACTATATCTCTGCTGTGGCGGTGGGAGTTGTTGCCGATGCGCTCGTAACGGCTGCTCATGATAGTGCTCAACGACATTGACTCTTCCCTGCCTTGTTGTGACATCAGGCACACTTTGATACCGTCGGCTGCTGGTGTGAGGACGGGTAACATAATAATCCTCGTCCTCTTCTAGTTCATAGTCATCCTCGACAACAGGAACACTCGCGCTGACTTTGGTGCGTGGGTTTCTCTCATCTGTCAAATATGGTCTATGTTCTGGATGAATACCTGCGGAGTGACCACTATAACTTTCATCGGCAGCTTCATATTGAGCCTGTCTGCGGGCTGCCTGTTCTAGTTGTTCTCGCGTTGGAATTTGCCGCGCTGGTCGAGGCTCTCTAAAGTATCGGTTCTGATTGGAAAAAGCTATTTGCTCTCGTCTGTACTGGTCTGTCACGCGCTTACCTGGCTTTCTACCTGTTGTGTGTGCTGTGAACAGTAAAAAGGCTGCGCGTTCGGTGGTGGGCTGTTTGTGCAACCTGGGCAATAGCCTTTGATCTTGCACACCAAACACTGTTTCTCGTTTGACAATCCTATCACCTGCCAGGTGTGGCCGAACGTGAGGCAATCGTCAGGTGTTAAGCTAAATGTCGGTGAACCATGAGTAGTTGTATGGTCTGGCGATTGCCTGGTTTCTTGTATCGGGTCTCCCCATAGGCTTTGCTGCATGTCCTCTCCTGTCTTCAATTGACGGACGAAGCTACTTTGTGGCATAATACCAGTAGACCTTTAGCCCGTCATGGCAGCAAAAAGGCATGATAAGCCAATCTGCTGCCACTGCGTAAAAACAGCACTACAAGGGACGGTAGTTACTATGTTTTGTACTGTCTACTTTGGAACAGCGAGCAGTACACAACATGAGAAGAAAAGGTCTATCGGGGAACGCTTGGGTTTTTGCTCAAGCGTTTCTTGGCATCACCTCCCTTGAGGGTTCAAGTTGGGACGTTAGTCAATGAAGTTCACCCCGTCTAGATCTTTGTAGGTGATCTCCTGTCCTAACCCCTGGCTAATAGCACTAGCAATTTTTCCAGCATTATGTTTGTAAATAGGTTCGCCCTTGATGGCTCGGTTCAGGGTATTGGTGTCTATATCTGCTCTCCTTGCTAGTTCTGACTTCGACCAGCCCAACTTGATACGGTAGTCTTCAATTGTCATGCTTTTAACTCCAAACGTATCAATGGGTCAAAGTAAGTATGCCATAGAAAACTACTGAAAGTCAATGATATTTGCTTCATTCTACTGAATGAAAGCGAAAATTTTAATATTTTCCCTTAAGTAAAGTGATAACAAGAGTAAAGTATAGAATGCTCTTCATATTTTATATCTGGTGTGCTGCTCAATGGTGGTTTCTATCATCTGTCTCAAGTCGTTAATTGTGTAAAAACTTTTGACCGGAATATGCAGCATGGGAAAACCCGAGCTGTGGAATTCGCTATGAATGAAGCTGTCTCGCTCAATATGTATTTTTTCATTAGGGCTTATTCCGATGCAAAAGCTCAGATAGCCGCGTTTATCTATGCCACTCACCCATTTGAACTGGTTGGCGCTCAACTGGCAGGGAACCTCAAACTCGCCTTTGTCGTCGACAAGGAAACGGGGCTAGCTCTCCTTTTGACACACGTTATCTTCTCGAGCAGGGCTTGCTGAGCGGCAACGCTATCATTGCTGGCGATCCAGGAGATCACAAAGTTGCTATCGGGCATAGGGGAGTATACTGGTTCAAGATCCGGACACAGGGCGAATCCATTCATATCGGGCTGAAAGAGTGGGAATGAAAAACAGAGGACATAACGCAGCCATTGACATGGCTCGCATCGTCCAGGCACTCTCATCTTGCACTTTTCCTCACACCCGGTCCGACATCTTTCCAGAGAAAAAGAATGTACTCACGTTCCCAACACTCATTCGGGGGAGTTGCGTCAACATGGTACCCGAGTCGTGTGAGGCATACAGTGAAATGCGATTGTTGCCCGGCCTCTCAGCAGATAATGTTCGCCACATGATTAAGCGCTGCCTTAACCCGCTGTGTCTTGTCTATGAATTGTAAGAAGTAGTGTTTGTCCCAATGGTGGAAACCCGTCGCAGAGCCCTGATTGTGGAGACTTTGGCTCGATCCATAGAGGAAATGACTAGAACAAAGCCGAGGGTAGAGGGCGCAGGTCCAGCCTGCGATGGGTGGATGTTCAGTACACATGGCATCGAGACCATTTGTGGATATGGCGTCGAGTGTGGTGGCGTGCATGGTGCCGATGAATGGGTGGGACTGACAAGCTTACAGAGAGTCACCGGAATGTATGCTCGTATTATTCTCAGCTACCTGGGGCAAGCAAATTAGCGCGACTGCGACATCATGTGTTGCCCCAAGGATAGGTCTTAACAGGAGCAGGACGAGGAAAGGAGCTGCCTAACTACTCTCCTCGTCTTGCCCCAACGGCAAAGTTACAAAATACAGCACCTACGATTTTTTATTTGCAAGTGATAGACCAGCATGGTATCCTCTTTATTGAGAGCCTATAGACGGCCTCGCCTCTTGCTTAGGCTCGACCTGCAAGCCAGAACCTAAGCAAGAACCTCTTTACGCTTCTCCTTTCTTTTGCTTGATGACGTTTCACCGAATAGGCGGGATCACGCTGTTCTTTGCAGTGAGAACCGCGCCTCGTTCCATCCAGCGCTGGAAAAGTGTTTCGTGGTACCGAGAAGAATATAAGCCACCTTTTATATACTGTCAATCAAAAATGCGTCAGAAAATTGATGTATAGTGTTGTATTGTCTTCTATAGTGTCTGTTCCTGTCCTATAGGATCTGTTGGACACCGTTGTAGTTTTGGTCTTTTTGGTTCCTTTTTGGGATACTCGGGTACAAGTGACGGAGAAAAGGGAGGGAGCTGTGCAGAAGCGAAAAAACCGCCTATTTAAAAGTGCGCCGGCTCTTCTGGTGTGGTGTTCTCTCATAGAAAGGTTGGCCTAAAGATACGCGCTGAAGCTTGTTTTCATCCTTCTCCTCACTTTGACCATATCGGGTGAGCATGACGATTGACCAATGAGGCAGTAGAACAGGTTTAAACGAGTTTACGGGCATAGGTTCCATAGTTCTCCATAGTTCTCTATTATCTCTAGAGCTATAGACAATCGCAAATACATTTTCTATACTAGAAGTGTTGTATTGGTAACTCCTCCATGATGGAGTTCCAGCATCGTCCACTGGCAGTGGTTTGCCCACTGGGATGGACGAGGAGTGGTCACCTGTGGTTCGCTGTGCTGAGTTGCTCGCCGGAACCCGAACGACGAGGGGTGGTTCCCTGAGTTTCCTGCTGAGTCTTCGCGGAAACTCAATCAACTGGGATCGCTCACCCTGGCTACATGGCGGTTGAGTCTTTGCTCCTCCTGCAGCCTTAACGAGCAAGCTCCTGTTGTTACTCGTGGGTTGTGCTTGAAGCGTTTCTTCGTAGCGCATGCCTGTAATACCTCCTCGTAGTATGTCCTGTCGTGTTAGCCTGCTTGGTGTGAGAGTCTCCAAGCAGGAACGTAAGGTGTCCAAGGAGTGTGATCCCTGTAGTGTGTGACCGCTCTTCTTCCTATCGTCTGCTAACATCTTCAGTATGTACTCCATAAAATGGAGTTCTAAACAGCAAGTGGACGGTGACAGGAAAAAAGGGAGCGGCAAGTGAGGTCCCGTATACGCCTCGCTGGTTTTCCAGCCTCGTATCACGTACAAGTTTGAACCAGTCCGTCGTCTGTGTCGCACGTTCTTCTTACAAGGAACTGAGGAAACGATCATGGGACAGCATCGCAAAAGCATTGTCAGAGAGATAATCGATCGCCTGGACGAGAAGATGGCCATCGGCCAGAGTCGCCGCGAAGCCAAACAAGCGGCACGAGCATCCGGTGAGCATGTCTGGACGTACAGTACTGAACACATCCACTCGTTCAAAACCCGCTCCAATTACCAAGGCCATCTCGTGCGCTTTGCTCGCTGGGCGCGCGCCACATACCAGATCAAGAGCCTGGCAGAGCTTGAAGCCCGTGCCCCTGAACTGACGAGTGCGTTCATACAACAGCGCCTGGAGGAGGGCAAGAGTCCGTATACCTTGCAAGCGGAGCGCTCTGCCCTGCGTCTGCTCTTTGGTGACCGTACGTTAGCCCAGGATGTGACGCTGCCACGCCGGGCGAGAGTGAACATCACACGTTCGCGCGGACCTGTCGAGCATGATCGTCACATCCAGCTGACTCACTGGCAGCCGCTCATTCGCTTTTTGGAAGCGACGGGATTGCGCCGTAACGAACTCCGCCTGCTTCGCGTAGGTGACATCGTGACGTGCGATACCCATCCCGACTATACTGGGCAGACCACGGTGAAGGTCAGAAATGGCAAAGGTGGCAAGTCGCGCACTGTGCCGGTGCTGGCGGGACACGAGCAGGATGTCCTGGCGATGGGAGCAGAACGCGCCACTGAAGAACTTGTTTTTCCACGTATTCCCAAGCACCTTGATGTCCACAGCTATCGCCGTGCTTACGCGCAGGCCCTCTATCTCTCCTATGCTCCAGGACGGACATTACCACAGCCAGAAGGGCGGCTCAAGCACAGTGAGTATCATGCAGAGGCCGTGCAGGCTGTCTCGCGGGCACTAGGACATTTTCGTATGGATGTGGTTCTCCGCCATTATATCCGCTAGGAGAAGACCGGGCCGCACGATCTCCGACCACTCTCTTGCTCAATAAACATGGAGTCTGGTGGACAAAACGTTTTGTGGTGTCAGAACCTTATGAACAAAGCAGCCTGATGAGCAAGAGTTTTATACAGAAAGCAGGAAAGCGACCAGGAGAGAAAAGAGAGATCATGAGGTGTATCAGTATCATTAACTTCAAAGGGGGTGTTGGGAAAAGTAGTCTGGCTACGAACCTGGGTCACCTGCTCACGCTTCGTGGCTATCAGGTGCTGCTCATCGATTGTGATCTGCAGGCTAATAGCAGTAGCCTGCTTGCTACCTCTGAACCACCGACGCTGACCAACTTTCTGCAGGGGCAAGCCTCACTCAACGCGGTAGTCCGCTCAGCTCGCAATGGCCTGTATGTGATTCCATCGGATCACGATCTTAACATCGCCGCAGCCTATATCCATGCTCGCCGCAGTGCCTACTACACGCTCCGCAATGCTGTGCGTCAGGTACGCGCGTGTGATTTTGTGCTCTTCGACCACGCGCCTGGCTACACGCCGATCACCGAGGCGGCGCTGCTGGCCAGCAGGGAAATTTTGGTCCCCTGCGAACTTGAGCCCTTTGCCGTGCAAGGGCTCTTCCAGATGTTCCACAAATTAGACCAGACCATGAGCGATCATAGGCTGACAACCACTGGCATTGTCCCCTGGAACGTGGATCGGCGCTACCTGATGACGCTCAAGTATCTCGGTGATCTCAAGAAGGCCTTTGGTCATCTCATCACCCCTCTGGTGCGGTCAGATGCGACGATCCCGCGAGCACAGTCCGTGGCACAAACCATTTTCGAGTACAACCCGAAGTGTCGCGCCGCCGGAGATCTCTCAGATCTCGCCACATATCTGACCAACCAGCAGGAGACACAGCAGCCATGACAGAAAAGGCAACAAACACCAAGCAAGAGAAATACCCTATTGGTTCGTTAGAGGAGATGTCACAACACTGGCACATAGTTGGAGGTGGAGGAGCCAAAGAGCCAAAAGATGAAAGCGACACAACGCCTCCGAGTTTTGGAGTCCGAGCACCAGAGACACAAAGTGCTTTGACATCCGACAAGGAGAAACCACGTCGACAAACGGTGTATCTGCCTGCAGACCTATACCGCTGGATTCGCCATCGAGGGGCAGATACCGACCAGGATATAAGTGAGGTTGTGGTGGAGGCATTAACCTTGCTCCGATCAACTGTTGGTTAAGATGGGTAACTTGCAAGCCAGATCCATTACCGCAAGCTGCTCAAACGGCTTTATATGGTCGCGCTGGATTTGGCCTATTACGACACCGATTGCTTGCTCGAAGTGCATAAGCTTAACGCGGAAGATGATGGAGAGCCAATCTAATTATCGCGCAATCTACAACGTGGATATGCAGGACAACTAAATGAGAAGACTGCTCATAAATACTCAGGACTCAACAAGATCACATTCACACGGATGGAGGTATTCCTTTAATTTTGCCCTCAATAGCACGTACTCGATCTTCAAGCACAGCAGCTTCGTCAATGCGTCCAAGAAACCAGAGAAGTTCTGCATAGTTTGAGAGTACACCTACAAGATCCGGGTGTTCTGGACTCTGATTTTGCTCAATAATTGCCTGGGCACGTTGAAAAAGCGTTTCGGCTTCGACGTACTGGTGCCTGTGAGTAGCTATCATTGCCAAGCTGCAGATCGGTTGGGCAATATCCGAGTGATCATACCCCACGATCTGCTCATAGATCGCGAGTGCTTCTCTGCTATATTGTTCTGCCTCCTCAAGCTTTTCTAGTTTTGTAGAGATATCGGCCAGACCTGTGAGGCAAAGAGCGACGTCCGTATGTTCCTGCCCCACCGATTGCCTCAAGAGTGTCAGCGTACGTTGACGTAACTCTAATGCTGGACCGAGCTTACCCTGAAGCTCATATGTCGCGGCCAAACCCTCAATACAAGATGCCAGCCCTTCATGCTCAGGTGGCCGACTTTCATAGAGGGCAAGCACCTGCTTATACAACTTCTCTGCTTCTGCGTATCTTCCCCATTCTCGATAAATTGCGGCGAGCCAGGTGAGAGTATTTAGGGTCGCAAACTCTTCTGGGCCCTCCATTTGTACGAGGATCACATGCGCTTCCTTGAGTAGTGGCTCAGCCTCGGGTAGTCTACCCTGGAAGTAATAGCACCTGGCTAGGTTCATGAGTACACGTGCCCGATCGGGATGTACTGGCGAGTAGATTCTTTTCAAGATGTCCAGGGCGCGCTGATGACACAGCTCTGCTTGGATATGCCTTCGCTCATCATCATACACGAGTCCAAGTGTACTCCAATCTTTTGCAGTCTTAGGATGATCAAACCCGAGCACCTGCTCGTCCATTTTGCGTGCCTGCAGGCAGAATTCCTCTGCCTCTTTAAACCAGGCACGTCGTCGCCAATAGTTCCCGGCAACAAGGAGCAAGCGACTCGCCGCTTTTTCGACGAGTCCTTTGCCACCAATAAGCCCCCTCCCACTGATGAACTCCATACATGCCAGAACGTGTGGCACATACTGATCATAGTCCTGTAGAGGACCAAACTCGGCAGGCAAAAAGACGAGCGTCACGGCTTCCACCGCCCTTTTCGCCCATTGCCGCTGGTGCTCACCGCGACGACGCACTCGATCCTGTTCGGGTAAGTCCGATAGATCAGACAGGTCATTGCGGACCACTTCCTGGACGAGTCGGTGAATAGCAAGCTGTTTTTGATCTGCATGGCGCCTGAGAAAGGAGTAATTCAGAAGAGGGACAAGTGTTTGATTCAGTACCTCTACATTCCCGGCAATTGGTTGAAGTAAGGGGGTTAATGCTGATGCCCCTTGCAAGATGAGGCTCTCAGGAATTGCATCTGGGCTTAAGTATGCACAGTATTGGAGGAGATCGATCGCCATTGGATTTTGTTCCTTGATGCGATTGAACGAGAGCGACCAGGTTGTCGCGACGGATTCAGGGTAGTCGGAGTACTTCCTTGGCACGGGATGCGCATAGCTGAGCATCTGATTCCGTCGTTCTTGCTCCTGGAGATATTCTTCTCGATAGCGGGCCAGTGTGTAACCTGTTTCACGGATGTAGGCACCTGCCAGCTCGAGGGCAAGGGGAAGGCCACTCATCAGGCGGGACAGTTCAATTGCTATTTCCCTATCAGCTAAGGAGGCAATATCTAACTGAGCTTGAGGAGCGATGATGTGAGCCACGCGAAGGAGGAGAACAGCACCATCCTCTGGTGCCAAATCGGCGAGTTCGATATTATACGCGCGGTCAGCAATGGCCCGGGAGCGTGTGGTAAAAAGGATATGCCCAGTATCTGTTACTGAGAGCCAGTCTCCCACCTCAACCTCCTCTTGCATATTGTCCAAAATGAGTAACCAGCGCATGTGCTTGTGCAACCAGCGTAACAGAGCACGAATCAGTATCTGTTGATCCTGCTGCGGTTTTTTTACCTCCGGTAATTGGAGTAAGTTCGCAATATTTATGAGATCCGAGGCGTAGTGTTCAGGTGTGGCGCGTAGCCAGAGAACCGCATCGTATTCACCCCGGAAGCGATGAGCATATTCCGAGGCCGTCTGCGTTTTACCAATGCCGCCGAGTCCCCTGATGGCTTGGGTTAAGGCTGTCGGAGTACCACTATGTAGATGATCATGCAGTTCTTGGAGTACGCGATGACGCCCCGTAAAAAAAGGATTTGGCTCATATGGTACATTCCAGATCAGTTTCCCACTGGATGGTGGAAAAGCGAAGTCGATTTCTGGGAAGTGTTCACGTAGCACTTGCTGATGTTTCTCATTCGGAGGGTGTATTCCTCGTTCCCATCGACTCACAGTGCCATCGTCCGTAGTGTTATCCTCCGTATCGAAGAGCGCTGCAAATTCTGCTTGGGTCTTCCCCATGCGCTTACGTGCTAATCGTATTTGCACATTCCATGGTTCCTGTGTCATTCCCTCAATGATAGCCTTTCATGTATAGCTCCTATTAGTCTTGTGTCGTTTCACCTTTCCTACCTTCACTTCTGCGGCTTAATACCAACTTGCGTTCTAAGAGACACTTCTAAAATGGGGGAAGTAGGTCATCGAACGAAGGCGTTGTGGATCAGCTTCCAACTGATTGAGTCCGTCACAGACCTTATCAATCACCTCATCGAG
>Ga0137372_10004117_pt1 | contig 14148 bp, 11 predicted proteins | sample SagtaG_6_FD_104911 | JGI IMG/M metagenome (GOLD analysis project Ga0137372, IMG submission 104911) | Vadose zone soil microbial communities from Sagehorn Ranch, Mendocino, California, USA - Sage1_R_60_16 metaG | ecosystem: Environmental > Terrestrial > Soil > Vadose zone | place: USA...
GAGCGCGTTCACCGGCTTGGATGTCACCATCGGCCGCGGCGCCATCTGGCTGGGCGTGGCGGGCGCTCCGGTGGCGGCGGCGGCATCCGCGGCGGGCGCGGCCGCCGCCGCCACGCTGGGGGCCTTGGCGGCCCCAACCTCGGCCGCCGCCGCCGGCTCCGGCGCCACCGGCGCCGCCGGGCCCTCGAGGTTGGACTTGATGCAGGCCGCCATCTGGGCGACCAGCCGCCGCGACACGTCCTCCATGACGCCGCGGCCGAAGTTGGCGACCCGGCCCGCCACCGTGAAGTCGGTCTGCAGGTGCACGGTGGAGGCGTCGCCGTCCGGGGTCACGGTCATGGTCGCGGTGGCGTTGGCAGAGCCCGGGCCGGTGGTCTCGCGGCCGCTGGCCTCGAGCTTGGCGACACGGGCCGCCTCGTCCTTCTCGACGATCTTGGCGGTGCCGTTGTAGGCCACCGTGATCGGCCCCACCTTGATCTTGACCTTGCCCTTGAAGGTGGTCGGATCGACGACCTCGGACAGCTCCGCGCCCGGCATGCAGCCCACGACCCGGTTGATGTCGACCAGGAACGCAAACACGGTGTCGGGCGGCGCGCCGACCTGGAACTGGTTCTCGATCTGCATCTGCGTTCGCCCTACGGTACCCCGAATATACTGGCGAGGTCTCTCGCGATCGACTGGTCTGGCGTGTAGCCAAGGGCAAGTCTTGCCACGCCGCGCTCGTCATCTGTCCCACCGACAACAGGCAAACCCGATAAGCAGGGCAACCCGATAACCAGGGGAGGTAACGGATGAAGCACAAGGTTGCGACGACCATCAACGGGAGGGGCCGCGAGGACGAAGTCGAGGCCAGGCTCCTCCTGGTCCACTATCTGCGCGACGTCGCCGGCCTGACCGGCACCCACGTCGGCTGCGACACCAGCCAGTGCGGCGCCTGCACGGTGCTGCTCGACGGCAAGGCGGTCAAGTCCTGCACGCTGTTCGCGGTCCAGGCCGAGGGCCGGGACATCATGACCATCGAGGGCCTGGCCAAGGGCGACCAGCTGCACCCCATCCAGCAGGCCTTCTGGGACGAGCACGGCCTCCAGTGCGGCTATTGCACGCCCGGTTTCATCATGGCCGCCAAGTACCTGCTGGACACCAACCCCAACCCGACCGACGACGAGATCCGCAAGGGCCTGGAGGGCAACCTCTGCCGCTGCACCGGCTACGTGAACATCATCAAGGCCGTCCAGTCGGCCGCTCAGGCGATGAACGGGTCGGCGTCCGAGAAGGCGGTCGGCGCCACGGTCGGTTCGCCCGCGGGCGGGAGCTAGGGCGATGGCGATCACGACCATGATCGGAGCCAAGATCCACCGCCGCGAAGACCCGCGCCTGGTCTCCGGCGGCGGCCGCTACGTCGACGACCTCAAGCGGGCCTCGACCTACGCCGCCTTCGTGCGCAGCCCCTACGCCCACGCCAGGATCCGGATGATCGATCCCGCGGAGGCCAAGAAGGCGCCGGGGGTGATCGCGGTTCTCACCGCCAAGGACCTGGAAGGGGTCATCCTGGGCCCGGCGCCGGTGGCGCCGGCCTTCGTGGCCGACAAGCTGACGGTCCCCGACCGGCTGCCGCTGCCCGCCGACGAGGCGGTCTACCAGGGCCAGCCGGTGGCGATCGTGATCGCCGAGGGGAAGTACCAGGCCAGCGACGCGGCGGCGCTCGTGCATGTCGACTACGAGCCGCTGCCGGCGGTGATGGACCTGGAGAAGGCGATCGCCGAGGGCAGCCCCAAGGCCCACACCGCCCTGGCCGACAACATCTGCTGGGACCTGACCTTCAACGCCGACGCCGACGCCGCCTTCGCCGAGGCCGAGGTGGTCGTCAAGGAGAGGATCCTGCAGCAGCGGCTGGCGCCGACGCCGATGGAAACGCGCGCGGTGATGGCGGAGTGGAGCCCACACGAGGGCTCGATGACGCTGTGGATATCCAACCAGGGGCCCCACTTCATCCGCCTCTTCGTGGGCGGCGCCCTTGGGCTCGCGGAGGCCAAGATGCGCGTCATCTCGCCGGACGTGGGCGGCGGCTTCGGCGCCAAGATCTGCCCCTATCCCGAGGACTACCTGGTGCCGGCGGCGGCCAAGATCCTGAGCCGCACGGTGCGCTGGACGGAGAGCCGGTCGGAGTCGATCCAGGTCACGACCCACGGCCGGGGCCAGATCTTCGACGTCGAGCTGGCGGGCAACAAGGACGGCACGCTGCTCGGCCTCAAGGTCACCCAGTACCTGGACGCCGGCGCCTACGTGGGCACCTTCGGCGCCTTCCAGGCCTGCGCCTGCCTGCTCGCCGGCGGCGGTTACAAGTGGAAGCAGATCGCCGCCCGCACGGTCGGCGTGCTCACCAACAAGGTTTCCACCGACCCCTATCGGGGGGCCGGCCGGCCGGAGGCCACCCACCTCGTGGAGCGGATGCTCGACATCTTCGCCCGCGAGATCGGCGCCGACCCGGTCGCGGTGCGCAAGAAGAACTTCATCCAGCCCGGCGACTTCCCCTACACCCAGAACTTCGGCCTCGTGATGGACTCCGGCGACTACGAGAAGTCACTCGACCAGGCCCTCCAGCTGGTCGGCTACGACCAGGTCCGCCAGGAGCAGGAGGAGGGCCGCAAGAAGGGCAAGTACATCGGGATCGGGGTCTCGACCTGGATCGAGATCTGCGGCTTCGGACCGTCGGCGGCGACGGCCCCCGCCACCGGCGGCATCGGCCTCGTCGAATCGGCGCAGGTGCGGATGATGCCGACCGGGTCGGTCTATGTCTGGACCGGCACCCACTCCCACGGCCAGGGTCACGACACCACCTTCTCGCAGATCGTCGCCGACACCCTGGGCGTGCCCTACGAGCAGATCGAGATCCGCCACGGCGACACCGCCGAAGGCACCGGCTTCGGCTACGGGACCTACGGGTCGCGCTCGCTGGCGGTGGGCGGCATGGCCATCCGCCAGGCGTCCCAGAGGCTGGTCGAGAAGGCCAAGAAGCTGGCCGCCCACGCCTTCGAGGCCGCGGAGGAGGACGTCGTCTTCGACCAGGGCAAGTTCTACGTCAAGGGCAGTCCCGACAACGCCAAGGCGATCCAGGAGATGGCCTTCGCCGCCTACGGCGCCGGCCTGCCCGAGGGCATGGAGCAAGGCCTGGAAGCCATCTCCTACTTCGACCCGCCCAACTTCGTCTGGCCCTTCGGGGCGCACATTTGCGTGGTCGAGGTCGACGCCGAGACGGGCGCGGTCGAGATGAAGAAGTACGTCGCCGTGGACGACTGCGGCAACGTCATCAACCCCATGATCGTCGAGGGCCAGCTCCACGGCGGCATCGCCCAGGGCATCGCCCAGGCGCTGTTCGAAGAGGTGGTGTACGCCGAGGACGGCAGCCTGCGCACCGGCACGCTGCTCGACTACGCGATGCCCACCGCCAACGAGATGCCGCCGCTCACCATGGGCAGCACGGTCACCCCGTCGCCGAGCAACGAGCTCGGCGTCAAGGGCATCGGCGAGGCGGGCACGATCGCGGCCAGCGCGGCCGTCATCAACGCCATCTGCGACGCGCTCCAGCCGCTGGGCATCAGGCACGTCGACATGCCCGCCAGCCCCGATCGCCTCTGGAAGCAGATCCAGGAGCAGAAGGGCAAGGTCGCGTCCAGCAACGGATCCGGCGCCGCCTCCGGCGGCGACCAGCAGATGGGAGGTGAGCGCCAGTGATTCCAGCCGCGTTCGAGTACGCGCGCGCCGGTTCGGTCCAGGAGGCATCCGACCTCCTCGGCAAGTTCGGCGAGGACGCCAAGGTGCTGGCCGGCGGCCACAGCCTGGTGCCCCTGATGCGGCTGCGCCTGGCGCAGCCGTCGGCCCTGGTCGACATCAACGGCCTCAAGGAGCTCAACTACATCCACCGCGAGAACGACAAGCTGCGGATCGGCGCGCTCACGCGTCACGTCGAGCTCCACAACAGCGAGGAGATCAAGAGCAGCCTTCCGATCCTGGCCGAGGTGGCCTCCGAGGTGGGGGACAACCAGGTCCGCAACATGGGGACCATCGGCGGCGTGGTCGCGCACGCCGACTCGGCCGGCGACTATCCGACGCTCTGCGTCATGCTCGACGCCGAGATCGTCACCAACAAGCGGCGCCACGCCGCGCACGACTTCTTCCAGGACCTCTTCACGACCCCGCTCGAGAACGACGAGATCGTCTGCGAGATCGTCTTCCCGGTCGCCAACGGGTCGCACAAGTACATCAAGTTCCGGCGCCGGCTCTTCGACTGGGCGATCGTCGCCGCGGCGGCCCAGCAGACCGACCAGGGCTGGCGCATCGGCCTCACCAACGTGGGCCCGACGCCGGTGCGAGCGGTGGCCGTGGAACAGGCCCTGGGCCAGGGCGCCTCGCCTACCGAGGCCGCCGAGCATGCCTCCGACGGCCTCAACCCGAGTGGCGACATCCGGGCCACGCCCGACTACAAGAAGCACCTGGCGCGGGTGCTCACCCGGAGGGCGATCGAGCAGGCCTCGGGCGCCGCCAACTGAGGAAGTCCCCCGCGGGTCGGGGAGGTGGCCGTCGAAGCCGGCCGGAGGGGAGGGGGCGCCTTGAGGCGCCCCCTCCTTTTTTGTGTCTAGCGGGGTGTGAGGCTGATGAACGGCTGGCCCGAGGTCGCCTGGGGCAGCTTGCCGTCCCACTTCTGGATCTCCAGGTAGGCGATCAGGTCGGCCGAGAGGTTCTGGGACCGGAGGCGGTTGGACTCGCTGTCGCCCTTGGCCGACTCGATCTGGGCGCTGGCCTGCCCCTGGGCCTGGGTGACCGCCTTCTGAGCGTCGATCTTGGCCTGCTCCAGCTGCTGCTGGGCGACCTGCTTGGCCTCGATCGCCTTGGTGTACTCGGCCGAGAAGGTGATGTCGGTGATGAACACGTCGTCGACCTCGATCCCATAGCGGCTGGCGGTCGTGATCAGCTTGGTCTTGGTCTGGTTGCGGATCTCATCCCGGTGGCTGAGGATGTCGGTGACCGGGAACTGGGGCACGACCTCTTTGATGAAGTCCTGGAAGGCGGGGTCGAAGACCTTGGCCGCGTAGTCGAGCCCCACGTTCTGGTAGAGCGCCGGCGCCTGCGCGGGGTCGATGTGGTAGTTGACGCCGCCGAACAGCCGCACCGTCTGCAGCTCCTTGCTGGCGGCGTCGATCTCGCGAAAGACGTGGTTCTGCTTCTGGATGTTGACGGGGACGATGTGCTGGACGCCCGGGATCAGCATGTGGAAGCCGGGCTCGAGGGCGGGGCCGTCTACTCTGCCGAAGGTGATCAGGACTCCCACCGAGCCGGCGTTGACCTGTGCGCCGGAGGCGGAGAAGACGATGCCGATCAGCACCAGCAGGACGAGCGCGGCGCCGCCGATGATGGCGGCGTTGGGACGGGTGGGTAGCTTGCGGACTGCCAATTGGGAGGACCTCCTTGGGGAGATGGGGAATCTGGCGCCGCGAGTGTATATCCAGCAGTCGGTACGCTTGGGCCATGGCCTCGGTCAACGGCGCCGCCCCCGCCAGCATCGACGATGTGGTGAGCCGCCTCGGCGAGCGCCGCTACATCGGCGACCGGGCGCTGGCGACCTCGATCTTCCTTGCCCTCAAGCTGGGCAAGCCGCTTTTCATCGAGGGCGAGGCCGGCGTCGGCAAGACCGAGGCGGCCAAGGTCATGGCCGACGTGCTGGGCGCGCGGCTGATCCGCCTCCAGTGCTATGAGGGCATCGACCTCGCCCACGCCGTCTACGAGTGGAACTACCCGCGCCAGCTGCTGCACATCCGGCTTCTCAACGAGACCTCGGACCGCAGCGCGGCCGAGAAGGAGATCTACAGTCCCGAGTTCCTGCTCCGGCGGCCGCTGCTGGACGCGATCGACAACCACGACCCGGTGCCGCCGGTGCTCCTGATCGACGAGATCGACCGTTCCGACGAGGAGTTCGAGGCCTTCCTGCTCGAGCTGCTCAGCGACTTCCAGGTCTCGATCCCGGAGCTGGGCACGATCACCGCCGTCCAGCCCCCGTTCGTGGTCATCACCTCCAACCGCACGCGGGAGGTGCACGATGCGCTCAAGCGCCGTTGCCTGTACCACTGGATCGACTACCCGACGCTGGAGAAGGAGATCGCGATCGTCCGCGCCCGCGCGCCCGAGGCCGCCGAGGGGCTGGCTCGGGAGGTGGCCCGGCTGGTGCAGAACCTGCGCGAGATGGAGCTCTACAAGGTTCCCGGCGTGGCCGAGACCCTGGACTGGGCGCGCTCCCTGGCGGCGCTGGGCGCGACCAGCCTCGACCCCCAGCTGGTGGACGCCACCCTGGGCGCTGCCCTCAAGTACCAGGAGGACCTGGCCAAGGCCCGGGAGAACCTGCCCGAGCTGGTCGCGAAATCGCGGACCGGTGGCTGAACGGGCGCGGCCTGACCTCCTGCCGCGCCTGGCCACGTTCGCCCGGCTCCTGCACGACGCGGGCATGGAGGCCGGCCCCGGCCGCCTGACCGACGCCGCCCGGGCGCTCGCCCACGTCGACCTCGGGCAGTCCGAGGACTTCCGGAGCGCGCTGCGGGCGGTATTCGTGGGCCGCAAGGAGGACCTGCCCGTCTTCGAGGCGGCTTTCGACATCTACTGGTCGCCGCCCGACCCCCGCGTGGTCGCCGGCGGCGCCATCCCGGGCCGGCCCCGGCCGCTCCCGCTGCCCCCCGACAAGGCGCGGGCGTGGATGCAGCTGCTGGGGCTCAACACCTCGCGGATGCCGCGCGAGACCGCGGAGCAGCCGCCCGCCAGCAGCTCCGGGTACAGCGCGCAGGAGCTGCTCCGGCACAAGGACTTCGAGGACATGACCTGGCAGGAGACGGAGGAGGTGAAGCGGCTGCTCCAGCAGTCGCCGTGGCGGATCGCGGAGCGCAAGACGCGGCGGCTGAAGGCCGCCTCGCGGGGCTCGGTCGACCTCCGGCGCACGGCCCGCCACTCGATCCGCACCAGCGGCGAGATGGTCACCCTCATGCACCGCCAGCGACGCCTGCGGCGGCGGCCGATCGTGCTGCTCTGCGACGTCAGCGGCTCGATGGAGAAATACAGCCGCCTGCTCCTGATCTTCGCCCACGCCATCGCCCGCCGCGAGGACGTGGAGACCTTCGTGTTCTCGACCCGCCTGACCCGGATCACGCGCATGCTGCGCCATCGCGACCTCGACCGCGCGCTGCACGACGTCGGCCAGAAGGTTCACGACTTCAGCGGCGGGACCCGGATCGGGCAGGCGCTGGCCGATTTCAACCGGCGCTGGGCCCGCCGCGTGCTCGGCCACGGGGCGGTCGTGATCGTGGTCAGCGACGGCTGGGACCGGGGCGACCCCGAAGAGCTGGAGCGCGGGCTCGCGCGGCTGCACCGGATGGCGCACCGCCTGATCTGGCTCAACCCGCTGCTCGGCTCCGAGGGCTACGAGCCCCTGACCCGAGGCATGCAGGCGGCCCTCCCGCACACGGACGACTTCCTGGCCTCGCACAACCTGCAGGCGCTCGATGAATTAGGGAGGCTGCTGGCCGGTTTGGACAGGCATAAGCGCCCGCGGTCGGCGGGGCGCCTGGTTACCGTGGAGCAGAAGACGGATGCGTGAAGTTCTGGACGAGTACCTGGCCTGGCGGCAGCAGGTCCCCAAGGTCGACATCGCGCTGGCGACCGTCGTCGAGACCTGGGGCTCGAGCCCGCGGCCCCTTGGCTCCAAGATGATCGTGAGCTCGGACGGCAGGATGGCGGGTTCGGTCTCCAACGGCTGCATCGAGGGCGACGTCTACCAGGAGGCCCAGCAGGTGCTGGCCAGCGGCCAGGCCAAGCTGGTCGAGTACGGCGTTGCCGACGAGACCGCGTTCGAGGTCGGGCTCGCCTGCGGCGGGCACATCGCAGTCCTCATCAGCGTCGCCAACGAGGTCCATGACAGCCTGGCCGAGAAGCTGGTCGAGGAGCGCCCGGTGCTGTTGGAGACCAACCTCAAGGATGGCGACCCGGCGCTGCTCCTGAAGGTGCCTGACCGCGACCAGCCCTGGCGCGAGGGCGACCTTTTCGTGGAGCCCTTCCCGCGCCTGCCCCACATGGTGATCCTGGGCGCCATCCACATCGCGGTCCCACTGCACCGGCTGGCCAAGCTGATGGGCTACCGGGTGACGGTGGTGGACGCCCGCGCCAAGTTCGCCACCGCCGAGCGCTTCCCCGATGCCGACGCGGTGGTGGTGGCCTGGCCCGACGAGGCGCTCGCCAACATCAAGATCGACCGCTCGACGGCGGTCGTGATCCTCACCCACGACCCCAAGTTCGACCTCCCCGCCCTGCGCGCGGTGCTCGGCCAGGGGGCGGGCTACATCGGGGCGATCGGGTCGACCAAGACCAACGCCAACCGCTTCGACGCGCTGCGGGCGGAGGGGTTCACCGACGAACAGCTGGCCACGGTGCACGGGCCGATCGGTCTCGACCTCGGCGGCCGGGGGGCGGAGGAGACGGCGCTCGGGATCATGGCCGAGGTCACCGCCACGCGCCACGGCGGCAGCGGCGGCTTCATGCGCGAGGTCCGGGCGAGGGAAAAGAAGTCCTCCCCGCTCGTCGGGGAGGTGGCCGGCGCAGCCGGCCGGAGGGGACGCTCTTAGACCCCCCCCTACTTCGCGGGGAGGACCTCGTTACTCGGCCAGGCGCTTGAGGAGGTCCAGGTTGGCCTTGTCGGGGCCGTTGCCGTCCAGACCGGGCACCTCGAGCACGAACGGCTTGTCCTCGAGCCGCCCGTCGTGGAGCAGCGCCCGGAACCCATCCTGACCGATCTCGCCCTGGCCGATGTTGGCGTGGCGGTCGCGGTTGGAGCCGAGCCCGGGCTGGGAGTCGTTGCAGTGCACCGCCTCCAGGCGCTCGATGCAGACCACCCGGTGCCACTCGTCGAGCGTCTGCTCGGCGGTTGTCACGGAGCGCATGTCGTAGCCCGACGCGAACGCGTGGCAGGTGTCGAAGCAGACCCCCGCCCGGGGGTCGTCGACCGCGTCCAGGAGCGCCCGCACCTCCTCGAACCGTGCCCCCACACACCCGCCCAGGCCGGCGTTGTTCTCGATCAGCAGGTGCGCGACCTGGGGGTCGGCGCGCTCCATCACGCGCAGCAGGTGCTCGCGGATCTGCGGCAGCACCTTCTCGAAGCCGGCGCCCTTGTGGCTGCCGGTGTGGAAGATGACCCCGCTGATCCCCAGCCGGTCGGCGGCGGCCAGGTAGCCGGCCAGCGTCGACTCCGAGCGCTGGCGGAGGGTGGCGTCGTCGCCGGCCAGGTTGATCAGGTAGACGGCGTGGAAGAAAAAGGGCGGGTTGCCCGCCGCATCGGCGGCCTCCCTGAACTTGGCCACCCGCTCGTCGTCGAGCTTGGGGGAGCCCCAGAAGCCGGGCGGCGTGGGGTGGCACTGGATGGCCGCAGCGCCCATCGCGGCGGCCCGCTCGAAGGCGAGGTGGAGACCCCCCGAGGAATCGACGTGAGCACCGAGGACGGGCACTCGCCGATTGTGGCCCAAGCCGCTCCCCGGGGGCATCGGAGTACCCTGCCGGGGTCCCGATGGCCGTCTTTCTGATGAGCGATCTCGACCTGGCCCTGCGCGATCGGACCTACCGCGAACCCGACGGACCTCACGTGGTCTTGGTCCGTGGCCGCGACCTCGACGGGGCTCTCGAGCACCTCGACGCGCGGCCCGACTGCCGGGCCCTGGGGGTGATCGGCCCGGTGCCCGGCGACCTCCCCGACCTGGCCCTGCTCGCCGGCCGCCGCCTGCTCGTCTGCTGCGAGGACGGGCCCCGGATGCGGGAGCTGGCGGAGGCGGGGATGAACGCCGGCGCCGAGGTCGAGTGGCTGCGCTCCGACAAGCCCGAATTCGACCGCCTGGCGGCCTGGGCGCTGCCGGTGGCGGGGGTCGTCCTGGCGGCCGGGTCCGCCTCCCGGATGGGCAGCAACAAGCTGCTACTCGACGCCGGCGGCCAGCCGCTGGTCTGCCACGTGGTGGAGGCGGCCACCGAGGGCGGCTGCCACCGGGTGGTCGCCGTCTACTCGCAGCCGGGGGTCAGGGACGCCATCGGCGCCTCGGCGACCTGTATCGAGAACCGGGACGCCGCCACCGGGCAGGCGTCTTCGCTGAAGGTAGGGCTGGCCTCGGTGCCTGAAGACATGGCCGGGGCCTTGGTGCTGCTCGGCGACCAGCCCCTGGTCGGAGCCCGCACCGTCGAGATCCTGCTCCGGACCTGGCGCCGGGAAGGGTCGCGGCCGGCGGTGGCGACCTCCTACGACGGCAGCCGCAGGGACTGGCGGCCGCCGGTCCTGCTCGACCGGGCTCTGTGGCCGGAGCTGATGGTGCTGGAGGGCGACGCCGGCGCCCGCCAGTTTCTCGAGAAGCGCCCGGAGTTGGTCGATACTGTTCACTCCGCCGGCCGCCCGGACGACGTCGACACCCCCGAGGACTATGCCAAGATCGTCCACCTCTTCCCTGGACCGAACGCGGGCTGACCAGCTGAAGCGGCTCCGCGGGGGGCTGCTCCACGTCCTCCGGAGCAACCGCTTCTACCGCCAGCGGCTGCACGACGTGAAGGGCTGGGACGACTTCGAGCGGCTGCCCTTCACCACCAAGGCCGACCTCGCCGCCGACCAGGCGGCCGAGCCGCCGTTCGGCACCAACCTGACGTTCCCCCTCGACCACTACGTGCGCCTGCACCAGACCTCGGGCTCCAGCGGGCAGTCGCCGCTGCGCTGGCTCGACACCGCCGAATCCTGGGAGTGGTGGCGCTCGATCTGGGCCGAGCACGTCTACGGCAGCGCCGGCGTGGGGCCGCGCGACCGCGTCTTCCTGGCTTTCTCGTTCGGCCCCTTCATCGGCTTCTGGTCCGCCTTCGCGGGGGCCGAGAAGGTGGGCGCCCTGATCATCTCCGGCGGCGCCATGTCGACCGAGCAGCGAGCGCGGGCGATCATGGACCTGGGCGCCACCGTGCTCTGCTCGACGCCCACCTACGCGCTGCGGCTGGCCGAGGTGGCGACCTCGATCGGGATCGACCTCAGGGCCTCCCCGATCCGGGTCAGCATCCACGCCGGCGAGCCGGGCGCCAGTATCCCGGCCACCCGCGACGCCATCGACCGCGCCTTCGGCGCCCATGCCATGGACCACAGCGGCATGACCGAGCTGGGGCCGACCGGTTTCAGCTGCGTCATGCGGGACGGCCTCCACCTGGTCGAGTCGGAGTTCATCTTCGAGGTCATTCAGGGCGAGCATCCCTCGAAGGCGACCGCTTTCGAGGGGTCCGGCGAGCTGGTGGCCACCAACCTCGGGCGGTGGGGCACGCCGCTGGTTCGCTACCGGACGGGCGACCGGGTCGAGCTGTCCCGCGCGCCGTGCCCCTGCGGCAGCCCCTTCCCCAAGCTGGTGGGCGGCATTCTGGGCCGGGTCGACGACATGTTCACGGTACGCGGCGTCAACCTCTACCCATCGCAGGTCGAGGACATCGTGCGCCGCCACCCGCAGGTGGTGGAGTTCGTGATCGAGCACCGCCGGGAGCGGCAGATGGACGAGGTCACGCTGCTCGTCGAATGCGCGAACGGGGCGGCGCCGGCGACGCGGCTGGAGTCGGAGCTGCGGCAGGCGCTGGGCGCCCGCATCCCCGTCCGCCAGGTAGCGGCGGGCACCCTGCCGCGCCCTGAGCTGAAGGCCCGGCGTCTGGTTAGGATCGACATGTGACGCTGACCGAGAAGCCGGTCGCCAAGGGCGTGCGCGGGCAGTTGCCGTACCGCCAGGAGCTGACCCCGGTCAACTTCCTGGAGCGCTCGGGCGAGGTGCACGCCGCCCGCACAGCGGTGGTCGACGGCGGCCGCACCTGGACCTATGCCGGGTGGCGGGGCCGCGCCCGCCGGCTGGCGCACGCGCTGCGCAACGCCGGCCTGCGCAAGGACGACCGGGTCGCCTTCCTGGCCGTCAACTCGGAGCCGCTCCTGCTCGGGCACTTCGGGGTGCCCCAGGCGGGGGGCGTGATCGTGGCCATCAACACCCGACTCTCGCCCGACGAGGTGGCCTACATCATCGAGCACTCGGGCTCGGGGATGGTCTTCTTCTCGCCCGAGCTGGAGCCGCTGCTGGCGGGCGTGCCGGACAGCGTCCGCCGCATCAACCTGGCCACCGACTTCGACCCCTTCCTGGAGACCGGGTCCGAAGACCTGGTCCAGTCATGGCTGGAAGACGAGTACGACACCATCGCCATCGACTACACCTCGGGCACCACCGGCCGCCCCAAGGGCGTCATGTACCACCACCGCGGCGCCTACCTGAACGCGCTCGCGATGGCCCTCGACCACCGCCTCGAGGCCGGCTCCAGCTATCTCTGGACGCTGCCCATGTTCCACTGCAACGGCTGGTGCTTCACGTGGGCCACGGTGGCCGTGGGCGCTCTCAACCACTGCATCCCGAAGATCGAACCGGCGCAGGTCTGGGAGCTCTTCAACTCACCCGGCGACTGGCACTTCTGCGCCGCCCCGACGGTTCTGATCATGCTCGTCAACGACTCTCACGCGGCACCCCTGGAGCGGCCGGTGACGCTGTTCACGGCGGGCGCCCCGCCCTCGCCGACGATCATCAACACCATGCAGGAGCTCAACTTCCAGCTCGACCACGTGTACGGGCTAACCGAGACCTACGGGCCGTTCACGATCAACGTTTCGCCGGCCGGCGCCGACGCTCAGCAGCGAGCCCGGCAGGGCTTCCCCAACCTGGTCGCGGGCGAGGTGCGGGTGGTCGACGAGAACCTGGAGGAGGTGCCGCCCGACGCGGCGACGATGGGCGAGGTGGTGATGCGCGGCAACGTGGTCATGAAGGGCTACTACGAGAACCGCGAGGCCACCGAAACCGCGTTCGCCGGCGGCTGGTTCCACTCCGGCGACGTGGGCGTGCGCCACCCGGGCGGGGAGATCGAGCTCCGCGACCGCAAGAAGGACATCATCATCTCGGGCGGCGAGAACATCTCCACGATCGAGGTCGAGCAGGCGGTGGCCTCCCATCCGGCGGTCATGGAATGCGCGGTGATCGCGGTGCCCGACGAACGCTGGGGCGAGGTGCCCAAGGCCTTCGTGGTGCTGAAGCCCGGGCAGAGCGCCACCGAGGCCGAGATCATCGAGCACGTGCGCACGAGGATCGCCAGGTTCAAGGCGCCCAAGGCGGTCGAGTTCGGGGAGCTCCCCAAGACCTCGACCGGCAAGATCCAGAAGTTCGTGCTCCGCGACCGCGAGTGGTCGGGGCGCGAGAAGCGCATTAACTGAGCTCCGCGCGGCGGCTGGGGATCTCGATCCCCGCCGAGACCTTTCCGATGTCGGAGATCCCGGCCGTGGCGGCGCGCGCGGAGGCGCTCGGGTACACCGACTGCTGGTCGTTCGAGGTCAACGTCTTCGACGCCTTCACGCCCCTGGCGGCGGCGGCGGCCACCACCCGCGGGCTCCGGCTGGGCACCGCGATCACGCCCGTCTTCTTCCGGCCACCGGGTTTATTGGCCATGCAGGCGGCGGCGATGGCCGACCTGGCGCCCGGCCGCTTCGTGCTCGGAGTCGGTTCCTCGACGCCGGTGGTGGTCCAGCAGTGGATGGGCATCCCCTTCACCGCCCCGATGACCGCGGTGCGGGAGACGGTGGTCGCGGTGCGGGCACTGCTGGCCGGCGAGAAGGTGGGGGGGATGCGGCTGGGCAAGCCGCCCGCGCAGCCGGTGCCGATCTGGATGGCCGCGCTCGGAGAGCGGATGGCCGCGGCCGCCCAGGAGCTGGCCGACGGGCTCTGCCTCTTCATGGTCGGTCCCGGGTTGGTCCGGGAGATCGTGGGAGACAAGGACTCGATGTGCCGGGTCACCGTGATCCCCGGCTCGGACGAGGCCGCCCGCAAGCTGGCCCGGCGCCTGGTCACCACCTACGCGCTGGTGCCCTTCTACGGTCGGGTGATGGCCCGGCAGGGCTTCGCCGAGGAGGTCAGGGCGATCAACGAGCGCTGGGCGGCCGGCGACCGCGCGGCCGCACCCGGGCAGGTCTCCGACGCCATGCTCCGAGAGCTGGTGCTGACCGGATCGCTGGACCACATCGCGGCCGGTGTGGAGCGCTACCGCGAGGCC
>Ga0137372_10004118_pt1 | contig 14147 bp, 10 predicted proteins | sample SagtaG_6_FD_104911 | JGI IMG/M metagenome (GOLD analysis project Ga0137372, IMG submission 104911) | Vadose zone soil microbial communities from Sagehorn Ranch, Mendocino, California, USA - Sage1_R_60_16 metaG | ecosystem: Environmental > Terrestrial > Soil > Vadose zone | place: USA...
CTCCTCGGCGAACCAGCGGAAGAATTCCGCCGCGTAGGCGATCTCGGTGCGCGCCTCAGGCAGCGGTTTGCCCATCTCCAGCGTCATCAGCAGGGCGAGGTCATCGTGCCGATCAATGATGAGCTCGTAGGCCCTGCGCAGGATCTCCCCGCGCGCCCGCGGCGGGTGCCGTCCCCACCGGTCCTGCGCCTTCGCCGCCGCGTCCAGCGCGGCGAGCCCGTCGGCGGGGGTCGCATCCGCGACCGAGCACAACACTGTTTACCGGTGGACGGGTCCTCGACGTCGAAGGTTCGGCCCTCGGCGGCCTGTCTCCAGGTCCCGTCGATGAGCAGGTCCTTGGGCACCTGCTCGACGACGTCGCGCTCGCGCTGGTTCGCAGTCATGCGATGACCTCCCTGCCTGTCCCCTCGGTGCGAGCTCTCTCGGCGGCAATCCGGGTGCCAATGACCGGGACGCGCCGAGAGAAGGCGGATCAAGGCGCATGCGGTCTAGTCCGTGCCGGGTTCACCGCGCTCGATCACGGTTGAGCCGCGAGGAATTATGTGGTAGTCAGATTGTTGACAATCCTACACGAGGGGTCGAGCCATGGCGCAACTGTCTCCCCTGCTCAAGCAGGCCACCCCGGTGCTCGCTGCCCGCGGTGAGGGCGTGTACATCTACGACGAGGACGGCAGGCGGTATCTCGACTTCACCGCCGGCATCGGTGTCACGAGCACCGGCCACTGTCATCCGCGGGTGGTCGAGGCGGCGCAGCGGCAGGTCGCCACGCTCATCCACGGCCAGTACACGACCGTGATGCACCGGCCACTGCTGACGCTGGCCGAGCGGATGGGCGACGTACTTCCCTCTGACCTCGACTCGGTGTTCTTCGTCAACTCAGGGAGCGAGGCCGTCGAGTCGGCAATGCGGCTCGCGCGGCACGCCACGGGCCGGCCCAACGTCGTGGTCTTCCACGGCTCGTTCCACGGCCGTACCGTCGGCGCCGCCTCCATGACCACGTCGGGCACCAAGTTCCGGGCCGGCTTCGCCCCGCTCATGGCCGGAGTCGTCATCTCGCCGTTCCCGTTCGCCTACCGTTACGGCTGGGACGAGCGCACCGCCACCGACTTCGCCCTGCAGGAGCTCGACTACGTCCTCGCCACGGTCAGCTCGCCCGACGAGACGGCGGCGTTCTTCGTCGAGCCGGTCCTCGGTGAGGGCGGGTACGTACCCGCAAACACGGCGTTCATGGCCGGCCTGCGCGAGCGCGCCGATCGACACGGGATCCTGCTGGTCGTCGATGAGGTGCAGACCGGGTACGGCCGTACCGGCAAGTTCTGGGGCTACGAGCACTTCGCGGCGCGGCCCGACATCATCGTCACCGCCAAAGGATTGGCCAGCGGCTTCCCGCTCTCGGGCATCGCGGCCTCGAGGGATCTGATGGTCAAGGGCTGGACCGGATCGCAGGGCGGCACGTACGGGGGCAACGCCGTGGCCTGCGCCGCCGCCCTAGCGACCCTCGACGTCATCCGGGACGAGGGCCTCGTCGAGAACGCCCGCAGCAGGGGCGCCCAGCTCCAGGACGGACTACGCAAGGTCGCCGCCGACAACCCGCTGATTGGCGACGTGCGCGGCCTCGGCCTGATGGTCGGCAGCGAGTTCACCAGGCCGGACGGCACCCCCGATACGGCCACCGCGCAGGCGGCCCAGCGCATCGCCGCCGACCGCGGACTGCTCCTGCTCACCTGCGGCGCCTGGGGCAACGTCGTGCGGATGATCCCGCCGCTCGTCGTCAACAGCGAGCAGGTCGACGAGGCGGTGACGGTCTGGGCCGAATCGGTGCGTGCCGCCCAGGAGGGCTGAGGTGACCTTCACGCCGGGGGAGTTCGGACGGCGGGTCGATGCCGTGCGAACGACGATGCGGGAGCGTGAGCTCGCGGCGTTGTGCGTGGTGAGCCCGGAGAACGTCTACTACCTGTCGGGTCTCAACCATCAAGGTCACTTCGCGTTCACGCTGCTCGTCCTGCCGCTCGAAGGTCAACCGCGGCTTGTGACCCGGGCGATGGAGCGGGTCACCGTCGCCGCGCAAGTACCCCACTGTGTGCACATCACATTCGGCGACGACGAGAACCCGGCGACGGCAGCCGCACGCGCAGTTCGGCAGGTCACCGGATCCGGCGACCGGGTCGGCCTCGAGCGGGCGTCGATGTCCCTCCCGCTCGCCGTCTGGGACGAGATGCGGGAGATGCTGGGCGACTTGGAGTGGACCGACGGATCCGGTCTCGTCGAGGCCCTCCGCGCGGTCAAGTCGCCGGCGGAGATCGAGCTCGTGCGCCGAGCTGCGGCGATCTCCGACCGCGCCGTCCAGGTCGGGATCAGCACTGCAGGCAGCTCCGTCACCGAGCGCGCGGTGGCGGCTGCGGTCTACCACGAGATGCTGCTCGCCGGCAGCGAGCATCCGGGAATCCCGCCACTCATCCGCGGCCACGACATCCTGCTGCAGGAACATGTGATCGGGCCGCGCGACCGCGAACTGGGAGCCGGGGATGGCCTGTTCATGGAGCTCTCCGGCTCCGTCGGGCGCTATCACGCGCCGGTGTCCCGGATGGTGTACGTGGGCCGGGCCCCGGCCGGCACCGAGCGGGCCGCCGAGATCGCGATCGCCGGGCTGGAAGTCGTACGTGCCTCGCTGCGGCCAGGAGCGGTCACCAGCGGCGTGTACGACGCATGGCAGTGCGTCATCGATGAGGGCCTCGGGCACGACCGCTACCGGCGACATCACTGCGGGTATCTGGTGGGGATCGGATTTCCGCCCAGCTGGGTCGGCGGCAGTGCCGTGGTCGGTATCCGAAAAGGCGGCGACCTTGTAGTCCGGGAGGGCATGACCTTCCACGTGCTGTCCTGGATTCTCGACCAGCAGCCTGCCGACTACGTCGTGTCCGACACCGTCCTCGTCACGGCTTCCGGCGGTGAACCGCTCACCACCACCCCACGTGAACCTATCGTCGTTTCCTGAATTGGGGTCATTCGCATGCGTATCACCGGACTCCGGGCAACGCCCATAGCGGTGCCCTTCCGCGAGGACGAGCTCTGGGCCTTCGGTGGCCGCCGCGGGATGGTGAGCATCCTGCTCGAGGTGACCACCGACGAGGGCGTCACCGGTATCGGGGAGGCAGCGGCCTACCCGTCCGCCGACATCGTGCTCGCGGTGATCCACTCGGTGGACCAACTCGTGGTCGGCGAGGACCCGTTCGCCATCGAGCGGATCATGAAGCGGATCAACGTCGTCGGCACGTGGCACCACGTCAAGGCGACCAGCCCCGGCATCGCCGCGGTCGAGATGGCGTGCTGGGACATCGTCGGCAAGGTGTGCGGCCAGCCGCTGGTCAACCTGTTCGGCGGCCGGGTCCGCGACCGGGTCGAGTTCTTCTACTACCTCAGCCGCAAGTCTCCGGCCGAGGTGGCCGCGGACGCGAAGCGCGGGGTGGAGGCCGGCTTCCGGACCTTCTACCTCAAGGTCGGTTCGGACAACCCGAACGACGACATCGAGCGCGTGGCAGCCGTCCGCGAGGGTGCCGGCCCGGACGCGCTCATCCGCGTGGACGCCAATGAGGCCTGGTCGTCGGCAGCGGCGATCCGGATCGCGCGCGACCTCGAACGCTTCGGCCTGGAGTTGCTCGAGCAACCGGTGTCAGGGCGCAACCTGCAGGAGATGGCCTACGTACGAAGCAAGATCGACACGCCTCTGCTCGCCAACGAGGCGTCGTGGACGCGCTACGACCAGCTCGAGGTGATCCGGCACGGCGCCGCCGATGTGCTCGAGGTCGACAACCAGATGGACGGCGGGCTGCTGAACCTCAAACGCTCCGCCGGAATGTGCGAGGTCGCCGGACTTCCCGTCCTCAAGCACAGTCTCGGCGAGCTCGGCGTCGCGGTCTACGCCGCGGTGCACGTCATGGCGTCGACTCCGAACTTCCTCTACGCGAACCAGTCGTACGCATCGTTCCTCACCGACGACGTGGTCGCCGACGCGAGCCCCTTGCCTTACGTCGACGGCTGCCTGGAAGTTCCCCAGCGGCCGGGGATCGGTATCGAGCTCGACCCGCAGCGCGTTGCGCGGTACGCGGAGCTGTATGAGCGCGAGGCAGCCGGATTCGCCTTCCACGATCCAGCCGCGATGACGACCACCCCGGTGATACCGAAGATCTGACTCAGGGGTATCCATGGCGGCCGAAGAGGCGGACGAACCTGGCCGCGCAGATCTGCTCCCGCTGCGCCAGGCCTTCCGATGTGCGCTGGAAGAGGATGACCTCCTCGGCCCCGCCGGGCCCTATCGGCTGCACCAGGCGTCCGCCCTGGCGAAGCTGAGCGATCAACGGACCAGGCACCTCGGGAAATGCGGCTGACACCAGGACCGCGTCGTACGGCGCTGCCTCCGGCGCGCCTTCGGTGCCGTCGCCCAGCGCCGCCTCGACGAGCGGTTCGCAGGATGGCCCTCCAGCCAGCCGAGGCTGGTATTCATCCGGGTCGCGATGCTGACCCTTGCTCATCTCTCGGCGTTCGGTGGTCGCGTTGCGACCATGAGCGAAGTGAACGCTCTGCACGGCCCGGTGGTTCTCGCCGCCGCGTCGGTCGGACGCATCGGACGGTACGACATCAGCTCGTGAAAGAACGCCGATGGCGCGACCGTCGCCGAGCACGGTGTCATCCGCGGCCGCGGCTGCAGCACCATCGCCGACGAGGCGCGCATCCTCTGGGCCTGGTACTCCCCATGGCACAAAGACGCCCAAGGCAACAACATCCGGACCGTCCGCTGAGGGCCGGTTGTCCACAGGTTGCGAAGTCGTCCGTTCCGGTCCTCTGAAAGTCCGTATGTTCTTGGGCAAAGGAGGTGCTCGATGAGTGCTGGCAAGGCCAAGGACAGCCGTCAGAGTGGATATGGAAGCCGTCGGCGGCGCAAGCAAACGGACAGGTGGCGGCCACATCCCGTGTTGACGCCGCTGACCGCGAGTCAGGCGGAGCGGCTGGTGCGGCTGTCCGAGGATGCGGTCGCGAAGCGCGGATTCTCGATGCGGTACGACGGTGCGGGGGCACTTGTACCGGTTCGAAGCGACGGCGTTCCGGTGCAGGACGGCATGTCCGCCGGCCTCATGAACCTCGCACGGACAGTTGCCGACCTACCACGACAGCAGTGGCGCTCGGCGGTGGCGGCACATTTCGACCAGATGACCTCTCCGGACGGGCCGCCACCCATCCCGGACGATCTGGAGAACGAGCTCTACCTCCGACTGGTGTGTGCGTCCACGATCGACCCCGGACATGGGCAAAGGTGTGCCCGAGTTCGCGCCAGGCGTGCTCACAGTGCCGGCCACGTACGTCGGACGCGGAGTGGCCATGCATTTCAATATCGACAGCCTCGGCGTGTCGCGGGAGGAAGCCACCAGGATGGGGCTGGCGAACCTACGCAGCCTCCGGGATGAGGTCGAGACCGTGGGCTTTGACGGTGCCGAGCTCACCTTGCTCACCGGCAGCATGTTCAGCGCATCCCGGGCGCTGGTGTTCGACACAGTGCTGCGCGAATCGTTGCAGGTCGAGAACCCTCCGTTCGGCTGCCTTGTCGCCATGCCGGCCCGGGACATGCTGCTCGTGCACGTACTGCGGGATCAGACGATGCTGAAGGCTCTGGAGCAGCTGATGACCATCGCCTCTACCATGTTCAGCACCCGGCCAGGCCCGGTCAGCCCGCACGTGTATTACGTGACCGACAACGAGTGGCACCAGGTCACCGACTACAGCACCGGCGAGTTCCGGCTCCATGCGGTCGACCAACTCGAGGACGCCGCGCAACGCCTCGGGGTGGGCGAAACAGCCGCCTGAATCTTCATCACCTGCACACGCTCGTACATTGGTGACCAAGCTCGCGGGCCGTCCTCCGGATGTCGGCTGCACCTGCTCCTGGACCTCGACGGCGCTCAGCTCGGCCTCCGCGGCCCGGTTCTCCGCCGCCGCTGCGTTGCTCGGGTGAGGACCGCGGGATCCCAGCCGGTCTCGAGCGCCCGCCGCAGTCGAGTCATTCCAGCCTCCGCCGCCTCGACTCGCAGCGCCAACCTGATCACCGCCGACTTCGCCTCATGCTCACCCTCGACTGCAGCCAGAGCCTCGGCGGTCGAGTCGAGAGGTTCTCGCTCCCGGTTGGCCTCGGCGGCTTGCTCGGCCGGAAGACGTGGGTTTGGATCGCGGACATCTGCGATCGCCGAGGTCCTGCGGCACGGCTTGCGATGTGCCGGAGGACGGGCGCCGCGCTGGATCACTTCTCGAGGTCCGCTCCTCGATCGGCAGGTACGTCCTCGACCGTGGCGGACCATCTCTACAGGAGTTTGAGGCCGTCCTCGGAGGCGCTGCCGGGGTCGGCGCTGTACGTGCACATGGTCAAAGCGTCGTTCGCTAGGTAGCTCCATCACCTCGTGCGCCAGTTCCAGGTCTCCAACGTCGGGATGTCGCATGCGCTTCGTCCCGTTCAGGTAGACGTACACGTCGTGGTCGGCCCACAAGGTGCGGAAGGCGTTGCTGCGCGTGGCGAGCTCGACGACGAGGTTGGACAACTCGCGGTCGATCGCTGTGGTTCACCAAGCGAGGGGCCCTTGACGACGATGGCGGTGCGATCCGCAGCGACCGGTTGGAGGACCCGTGGCCTCCGCCGGGCAGGCGACTCGAGCAACGGCTCGGCTCCACACCCGGGCGAATTCGGCGCCTCGGCGGCGTGGCTGGGCGGGGCAGCGAGCCGGGCCCAGTACCGTGGCGTCTGGTTCGGTGAGGAAGGGGCTGCCTGGATGCTGGTGGTACACGGATTCTGGTCTCCGAAACGAGGCATGTGCCTGTGGGCTGAGGACTCCGATCGGACAGTGAAGAGCGCTAGTCAGGCGATGCGTACCGCAAGGCCGCACCCGTTCGCCGCGCCGGCCGATGAGCTGGCCGAACTCCATCCAGGGAAGCCGGCCACGGTCATGTTGCTGCTGCCATCCTTGCTGACCGCTCCAGTGGATTCGCCGGAGTTGGTCCGGATCGCACCACGCCCGGAGCCGACCAAGGGACCCACACTGCTTTCATGGTCGGTGCCGGTGGTCAGCGTCGACCCCGTCACGACGCTTGCGAGCGTCGAAGAACCGGCCGAGCGGGTGCGGTACGGCGCATCGCTGCGCTTCCTTGCCGAGCTGGCGGCCTTCGCTCGTGAGCTCGCCGAGCGTGGACGGTTGCTTCCGACGCTCGCCCGGGATGAGGATGGATGCTCGGCCCGGTGGCGCCCCGTTCTGCAAGGGCCAGACGTCGTGACGATGCAGGCGTTGGTTGCCGCGATGCCCCCGAGCTGCCGGGCTGAGACCGGCGCGCCGACGGATACTCGCGGCCAGAACCCGAGCGCCCTGGTCTCCGATGCCCTGCACGCTCTGGTCGACGCGGCGGTGCGTGGGAGCCTGGCTACCACCGGCCGGTCATTGCTGGACTTGCTCCCGCCACGGCGAGGTCGCCGGCCGAAGCGTGCCCCGATCGCCGAGGCATGGCTGCAGGCGCTGACCACCGCGGACGGACGGTTCGACGCCGAGCCCGGCGACCTGGACGAGCTGGAGCAGGCCCTGGCGCCGTGGGCGGACTTCGGTGTCGGCCAGACCGGGCCGGCGCGGGCCACCTTCCGCCTCACCGAATCCACTGCCGCCGGAGCCGCACTGCTCGACGACGAGCTCGCGATCGAGTCATCGGAGAAAGCCCTGCCAACCCAGTCCACGCAGAGCCAGTGGCGGCTGGAATTTCTCCTGCAATCGGTCGAGGATCCGAGTCTGCAGGTGCCCGCCGACCAGATCTGGGCAGCGGGAGACGGGCTGCGCCGCTGGATGGACCGGCCCGACGAGCTGCTGCTGGCCGAGCTCGGCCGGGCCAGCACCGTGTACCCGGAACTGTCTGACGCGTTGCGCCAGCCACGCCCCTGCGTCCTCGACTTGGACGCCGAGGGTGTGTTCGACTTCTTGTCCACCAAGGCAGCGGTTTTGGACCAGGCCGGGTTCGGTGTGCTGGTACCTTCCTGGTGGAGCAAGCGGCGCAAGCTCAGCCTCGCCGCGTCGGCGCACACTCCGCAGGACCGGGTCGTGGCCGGCGGCAAGTTCAGCCGCGACTCACTGGTTCAGTTCGAGTGGCGGCTGGCCATTGGCGACGATCCACTGACTGAGGACGAACTGGCCACCCTCGCCGCGACCAAGGCCCCGCTGGTGCGGCTGCGCGGAGAGTGGGTCGCGGTCGATCCTGAGCAGGTCAGGCGAGGCCTGGAGTTCCTGAAGCATCAGTCTGCCGTGCCCAGGACGGCCGGCGAGATCATCGCTCTGGCCGCCAGCCACCCCAGCGACCTGGACACCCCACTGCCGGTGACCTCGGTCCAGGCCGACGGATGGCTCGGTGACCTGCTGACCGGCGCCGCCGAGCGATCGCTCCAGCCGGTACTCACACCGGCGGGTTTCCAGGCGAGTCTGCGTCCGTACCAGCAGCGCGGGTTGTCCTGGCTGGCGTTCATGTCCTCGCTCGGGCTCGGCGCCTGTTTGGCCGACGACATGGGTCTTGGCAAGACGGTGCAGTTGCTCGCGCTGGAGGCACATCGCCGCGGTGAGAATCCCGGCACCGGCCCGACATTGCTGCTGTGCCCGATGTCGCTGGTCGGAAACTGGCAGCGCGAGGCCGCAAAGTTCGCGCCTGACCTGCGCATCTACGCCCACCACGGGGCGGACAGGCTTCACGACGAGGATCTCCGCGCGCAGCTGGCCGCAACCGACCTCGTTGTCACCACCTTTGCCACCGCGACCCGCGACATCGATGAGCTGGCCGATTACGACTGGGACAGTCTCGTGCTCGACGAGGCTCAGGCGGTCAAGAACAGCCAGTCCAGGTCCGCGAAGGCGGTACGCAGGCTCCAAGCCGAACACCGGATCGCATTGACCGGCACCCCGATGGAAAACCGGCTGACCGAGCTGTGGTCGGTGATGGACTTCCTCAATCCCGGCATGCTCGGGTCCTCCGATCTGTTCCGGTCCCGGTACGCGATCCCGGTCGAGCGGCACGGGCATACCGAGCCCGCGGAGCGATTGCGCGCGATCACCCGTCCGTACGTCCTGCGCCGGTTGAAGACGGATCCGAAGATCATCGACGACCTACCGGACAAGATCGAGATCAAGCAGTACTGCCATCTCACCACCGAGCAGGCCTCGCTGTACCAGTCGGTGGTGGACGACATGATGGCGAAGATCGAGAGCACAACGGGGATCGAGCGGCGCGGCAACGTGCTGGCGGCGATGACGAAGCTCAAGCAGATCTGTAACCATCCGGCACAGCTGCTGCACGACCAGTCGCCGGTCGGGCGGCGATCCGGCAAGGTGATCCGGCTGGAGGAGATCCTCGACGAGATCCTGGCCGAGGGCGACCGGGTCCTGCTGTTCACGCAGTTCACCGAGTTCGCCGATATGCTCCTCCCCCACCTGGCGACGCGGTTCAACTCGGATGTGCTGTATCTCCACGGAGGCACGCCCAAGAAGCGCCGGGACGACATGGTCGAGCGCTTCCAGTCCGACGGCGGTCCGCCGATGTTCCTGCTGTCACTAAAAGCTGGTGGCACCGGACTGAATCTCACCGCGGCCAGTCATGTCATCCACCTGGACCGGTGGTGGAACCCCGCCGTGGAGAACCAGGCCACCGACCGGGCGTTCCGGATCGGGCAGAAGCGCAACGTACAGGTGCGCAAGTTCATCTGTGCCGGCACCCTCGAGGAGAAGATCGATCAAGTCATCGAAGAGAAGAAGGCACTGGCCGATCTGGTGATCACCGACGGCGAGCGGTGGTTGACTGAACTCTCCACCGGCGCCCTCCGCGAGATCTTCGCCCTGTCCGAAGGAGCCGTGAGTGAGTAACTGGTTCCCGCCACCATCCAAGCCCAGGCCGGTGGAGGGCGGGATCAGGGCCCGCAGCAAGCGCGGCGCGATCGCGCAGACGTGGTGGTCCGAACGGTTCATCGAGGTACTCGAGTCGATCGGCGTCGGCGTCCGGCTGCAGCGCGGACGGACCTACGCCCGGCGGGGCCAGGTGATCGATCTGACCATCGACCCCGGCGCGGTCACCGCCGCGGTTCAGGGCAGCAGATCCCGGCCGTACCGCGTCCGCATCGGGCTCACCGCGTTCGACAAGATCGCCTGGAACCAGGTCAGTCGGGCGCTCGCGGACAACGCCTGGTACGTCGCGAAGCTGCTCGCCGGAGAGCTGCCAGAAGACATCGAGGACGTTTTCGCCTCGGTCGGTCTGTCGCTGTTCCCGGCCGGCGCGAACGAGGTATCGATGGACTGCACCTGCCCGGACTGGGAAGTGCCGTGCAAGCACCTGGCCGCCGTGTTCTACCTGCTGGCCGAGTCCTTCGACGATGACCCGTTCGGCATCCTCGGTTGGCGTGGCCGCGACCGCGAGGATCTCCTGGACACCCTGTCCGCCCTGCGCTCGGGCACGCTGCCGGCCGACCGCGCCGACGCGGCGGTCCCACTTGCCGACTGCCTGGACTCGTTCTTCGTCTCGCAGCCGGAACTCCCGCGACGAGCCCCAGCGCAGGGCGCCAGCGACGCCGTGCTCGACCAGCTACCCGTCGTCGACCTGACCGTCCGCGGTACCGACTTGGTCGAGCTGCTCAGACCGGCGTACCTAAGCCTCGGCGTCGATTCGACGACCGAATAGCATCCGTCTGTGATGCTCCTGATGCCATCCACGGCGTTGGACCCTTCGCACAACCGCCGGAGCGGCCCATGACCACCGGACCCGCAGCCCCGCTCGCGGCCCAAAGCGTCCTGCCATAGATGCTTCGACACCTTCGACCTATAACCGAGATGCCACCGCGGTACAGCGAGTGGGAGCCGATAGAAGAGCCGCAGAGATTCCTTACAGAACTACCGAGCCCTTCCCAGATCCGTCAGTCAGCGCCCATCCACGTGGACAGCTCAACACGCCACATCGTCGAACTCCCAGAGATGCTGCCCTGCGATTCGGCCGAGCTTGTAGCACGCCTCCGGCGGAGTGCCGTACAAATGCCCCTGATGCGCTTGCTACTGATCTTCACGCCCGACGATACGCAGGCCTTCGTACTCGGCGAATCGGCGAAGTCCTTGACGTTGAGCGTGGCCAGTGGCAGGTCGTAGACCAGGCAGCACGCAGCGATCCAACTATCGTTCGTCGGGCGATGCCGCCCACGTCTGGTGGCGTAAGCGGAGATCTCGCCCTATCTTCGGGGCGACGGCGTCGTTGTACGGCAGCGTGGGGCGAGTGCTGAGCCACGCTCCGAGCCCGGCGACTTTGGAAGGTCCCCAGTTTCGAAGCATCGCTCAACGATTCAGCTGCCCCAAGGTGACAAACGTGATGCAACCTGGGCGCCGAGCAGCTCGCGAAGCAGCGCAGCCGGAAGCGCGTTCTTGATACTCAGGGAGGCAACGTCGGTGTCGAGGATGAGTTCCGGGAAGTAGGCGCCTTGGACGCCGTACATGCCGATCGCGATCGCCACCACCGGGCTGACGACGACCAGCGGTTCGCTGCGGGTGTCCATCAGCCAGAAGGCGGGGAAAGCCCACAGGCCGGTGACAAGTGCGGTGACGCGGTACATCAGCCGGCGTCCCACTCGGTCGGACAGAGCGCCGACAGCTGGGATCGTGACCAGCGCGAATGCGGCCGCGACGGTGACGCCGATGGTTCCAACCGACTTGTCGATCAGCAGCACGTCGGCGATGTAGGCCAGGGCGAACACCTGGTACAGGTACGACGCGCCGTTCTCGCCGAGCCGCAGGCAGAAGGCGACGGCCAATGTCCTGCGCGACTCGCACAGAAGGGTTCGTAGCGGCTGCTCGGTCTTCTCGCCCGCCGCCTCCATCGCCTCGAAGACGGGGCTCTCCTTGACCCTCAGCCTGATGAGCATGCCGACACCGACCACGACAGCGGACAGCAGGAAGGGCACGCGCCAGCCCCAAGACCGCAACGCATTGTCCGGCAACTGCTGGATCACCGTGAAGACGCCGCCGGCCAGCAAGATGCCGACGATGATGCCGGCGAACGGCAGCGCGCCGTAGAAACCACGTTTCTCTCTCGGCGCGAATTCGGCAGCGAGCAACGAAGCCCCCGCCTGCTCTGCGCCGGAGCCGAACCCTGTGCCAGTCTGAGCACAAGTAGCAAGACAGCCGACCACGCGCCGACCGTCTGGTAGGTGGGCAGCATGCCGATCAGGAAGGTCGACACGCCCATCAGCAGGATGGTCGCGACGAGGACCGACTCGCGGCCGATCCGGTCCCCCAGCCGGCCGAAGAACAGGCCACCGAACGACCGCGCGAGGAAGCCGGCCGCATAGGCGCCGAACGTCGCCAGCAGGCCGACGGTGTGGTCGACCTGCGGAAAGAACAGGTCGCTGAAGACCAGCGCGGACGCCGTTCCGTAGATGGAGAAGTCGTACCACTCCATCGCACTGCCCGCGACGCTCGAGCCGATCACGCGGCGTAGATCTCGCGGCGTCGGGTCTGTCACAGACCCCCGTGTGCCATACCACCGTCGTCTGGTCTCGATCCTGTGTCATGAACTCTCCCTCCGAGAAGCGGCAGCAATTGCTAGATCGATCTAGCAGATCGATCCTCGCCGTCCACGACGCTGTCAACGCCGCGGTTCGCTGACGGACAAGGCTTCTTCGCTTGACATCACCGCGGTATTGACCGACCGGTGATGGAACTGCTAGAACGGTCTAGCACGATAGTGTTGGATCGATCTAGCATCCAGCGACAGGGAGTTCGACGTGAGCCAGGACCAGCAGGTGGACGCACGGCGCCGCATCACCATCAACGATGTCGCCCGCGACTGCGAGGTCTCCAGGGCGACGGTCTCGCTGGTGCTCCGGGACAGCAACCGGGTCTCGGCGGCCACCAAGGAGCGGGTCCGCAAGGTGATGGCCGACATCGGCTACGTCTACGACCGGCGGGCGGCCAACCTGCGGGCCCAGCGTGCGATGACCATCGGCCTGGTGGCCACCGATGTGCGCAACCCGTATTTCGCCGAGCTCACCATGGCGATCGAACGGGAGACCGCGGCCGCCGGCTACACCTTGCTCCTGGGCTACAGTCATGACGACGTCGACAAGCAGGGGCGACTCCTGTCGGCAATGGCTGAAAATCGAGTCGACGGCCTCTTCCTGTTACCGGCGAGCGGCACGACCGCGCGGGACCTAGCCCGCGTTCTCGGTGACTCCGCGCATGTGCTTTTCGCCCGGCGGGTCAGTGGTCACAGTGCCGACTACGTCGGGACGGACAACGTCAAGGCCGGGCAGTTGCTGGCCGACCATCTCGCCGACCAGGGCGTGCGAAGCGCCGCGTTTCTCGGTGGCCCGAAGCGTTCGTCGGCGCGGCGGGAGCGGGAGCGCGGGGTGCTGAAACAGCTGGAGAAGCGCGGGGTGCGGGTGGACGCGACGACGTCGCTGACGAGCGAGGCGAGCACGGTCGGCGGCGTAGCCGCCACCAGTGAGCTGCTGGCGGGTGGTCCGCTCCCGGACGCCATCGTCGCCTACAGCGACGCTGTCGCCTCCGGTGTCATCGCCACCTTGCGTCAGCACGGGATCCAGGCCGGGAAGGACGTCGCCGTCGCCGGCTTCGACGACATCCCGCAGGCCGCTCTGGAGCACCCGGCGCTGACTACGGTCGCCACCTTCCCCGAGCGGATCGGGGAAGAGGCCGCGCGCCTTTTGATGGCCCGCTTGGCGGACCCGTCCGCCGAGCACCGCCGGACGATCCTGCGGCCGGAGCTGCGCGTCCGGGCGTCGACGACCAACTGGCTCGGCCGGGACACCTGATGACTACTCACGGCCTGCGCTGGGGGTTGATCGGTGCCAGCGACATCGCGGCCACCCGAATGATCCCTGCGATGCGAGCTGCCGGCCAGGAGGTACTGGCTTGCGTCAGCTCCTCCGCGGAGCATGCCGCCAGCTACGCGGACCGGAACGGCATCAAGCACGCCACGTCAGACCTCGACAGCATGCTCGCCCGCGACGACATCGACGCGGTGTACATCTCGAGCACCAACGACCGGCACCGCGTCCAGGCCGAGGCCGCCGCCGCAGCCGGCAAGCACGTCCTCTGCGA
>Ga0137372_10004124_pt1 | contig 14137 bp, 14 predicted proteins | sample SagtaG_6_FD_104911 | JGI IMG/M metagenome (GOLD analysis project Ga0137372, IMG submission 104911) | Vadose zone soil microbial communities from Sagehorn Ranch, Mendocino, California, USA - Sage1_R_60_16 metaG | ecosystem: Environmental > Terrestrial > Soil > Vadose zone | place: USA...
AGGGCGGTTCATGGTGCGCTTCTCGAAGCGCGGACCGTTCCCGCTGAGCCTCGCTCCGGAAGAATTCAGCACCAACGGAGTGTACGAAGTTGTCTCTTCACCGGCTCAAGTCAGCGCCGAGTCTGAAGATCGGGTCACGGATGTGGAAATCACGGTGCGGCGAGTGCCCCCGCCGCAGGCTAGGTTGTACAAACAATGAATGACACCACGAATCATGTAGGCCCGGATGCCCTGCATCGCAGGGCGGGTGAGGGCACCCGCCCCTCGTGGCCTATCTCACTACTTGAATTGCTGCGGAACGTATTGCGAACCGCCCAGATCGGCGTCGGTAAAGCCGACGACGAAGAACTGGTTCGGGTTGGGAATCTGGTTTCCTTGGGCATCGGGTACGGTGGGTAGGAAATCGTTGTCGTTGGCAACCCACAACGTGTGGTCGTTGATTTTGCCTTGCTTCACATCCGCGCCAAAGGAGATGCCTTCGATCTTGGCCGGAATGTTACCGGCAGCAATTCCGTTTGCGGTGAAAAGCTGAACGAGATCCACGAACAACGTCTTACTTACCGCGAAGGGGAGTGCGTGAATAGCGTCCAGGTTACTGATATCGGTAGCACCGCTCAGGTCGATCTTGAACAGTTGTTTGACAACCGCATCGTTGGCGCTGCCACGGCCGTTGCCATCCCGTTCATCAACCAGGAATTCGTGATTGTTGAGGGCGAGAATCTCACTGACGCCTGAGCCGGTGGTGAGTTTGTAACCGTATTGGTGAGTTGCGACGCCAGTTGCTATGTCAAAGGTGACGATGCGAAGCAGCTTGGCTTGAGCCTTGCCCTGGGCGGCATCCTGAATCAGCGCGTTTTGCATGATGCCGACCAGCGTGTTGCCATCAGGCGTGATGGCCAAACCTTCCATGCCTTTGTTGGCGACATGTCCTACTGTGTTGCTGGAGATTTCAACGGCGCCCATCGAGGACAAGGTGGTTACGTAGAAGGATGATGGCAGCGGAAACGACCGCAACCGCTTGCCGGTCAGGCGGTCGAACTCATACACGTAGGCGCCGTATTCGTCGGAGATGTACACTTTTACGCCGTCGTTGGAGAGGCGGATGCCTTCGGTATCGAAGCGGGCGTCATCGGGATTGCCGGAGTTCTGGCTGGGATCGAAATTGTCGGAGCGTCCGGTGAAGAAGAACTGCGAGGAGGTGTTGAGAGCTGGCGCGCCGGGACCGACCATAGTATCGCCGACTCCGTAGACCAACGCAGTCGGGCTCCACAGCAGGGTTGTCGCTTGGAGCGACGGAGTCAGAGTAAACGGAAGTCCCGGATCGCCGTTTTTGGGGTTGAGCTCCATGTTGACGGTGTGGAATCGGTTGGTGTAGCTGTCGGTGTCGTCAACGTTAGAATCATACGAAACGGCATTGGGACCGCGGTCGGGCAGGGCGAGGAACGTTGCGCCCCCGGCGTAAGTGATGGCTGAGCCAAATCCGCCAAGCAAGTTGGCCGCGGCGCCATTCTCAAGATTGTAGTTAAGTCCGGAGAGATCGGTGAGAACACCGGCACGTGACCTGTCGAGTGACCCTACTGCGAGCAACCTGACTTGGCATTGACGAGCGGAGCGCTCATTCCAAGAACGATCAACATCGGAACTACGTAAAAATTTTTGTTCACGCACAAATCTCCTCAGATTTATTTCACTTCAGAAGCGTTCCATCATCGAGGAGGGAGGTGGGAGGGTCAAGTTAATATCCCTTGAATATTTGTTCAACGATGTGTGACAAGAATCGGAAAGCGCACCTGTCGCTACTCAGGCCGACGCTCCTCAGTGTCGTTTGTTGGCGCTTTGCTTTTCTTTCATCGAAGTCCAATGTGGGTGGCACCACGTACACTGCGCGCTGTTTCGTTCGACGACTTACCCCCGTCCGGCTCGGGACAGCGCGTTTTAACAGTTGCTGTCATGCTGTTGGATTTCAAGTCGAAGTGGTTCAAGTCTTACTGCCGGGCAGTCATGGAGAGTGAGCCCGACCTCGCGCGCGGCTACATCCGAGACGCTTTCATCGAGATTAACGAGCGACTGCACGAACCCCAACTCCTCGACTCCGAACGCCAAGCCCTCTTCGCCGCAACCCGCTATTTAAGCCTGATCCTCAAAGTCGAGCTGACGAAGGCTGCATGATGAGAATGCCCCCTGATTCGCACCAAAAAGCGCTGGTGGCGAATGTTGGCGCTTCGCGATAAGGCGATTCCGCACGATACTCGTATCAAGCCTTCCCCCAAAGAAGACAAGTCAGAAAAGAAGACAAGTCAGGAGAAAATATGGAATCACAGATACGCCCGTCCACCCATAAGCAGGAAGTGGGGTCGCCATATTGCTCCGACCCGAACTGCCCGTATTGCAAAGAACTGCGCGAAACTCAGGAACTGGTGCGCATGGGCCGGCCCGTACCACAGACGATGAAGCGGCCTGCATAAAGAAGTTCCAGGCAAATCCAGGTAAACCGATCCAAAAGACCAGCGTTGACTAATTCACTTGCGTGCTCGAGCAGCGCGAAAAGGCCAACGTGTTTTTGGCTTCCACGATCAATTGGCGGCTCTGTGCCAGCAGCCGTCGTGAGTTTTCGATAAGTTGCTGGCTGGCTTCACGAGAATTGGGCGATAAGCGTCGCTTCAGCAGTTCCTTGGCAAAAGCTCTCGATCCATTTGCGAACGCTGTGGCGGAATTCTGCTCACGCCCTTCCAGATAATTACGCGGTCGGGACCGGTGAGCGTCAGTCTCGGGCATTTGATTCCAGAGGTGCTGCTGGTACGAATTCCGGTCAAGCTCCATCGGGGTCAAGCTCCATAAAAGAGTGCGGCCAATGTGTTCAGTGTATTGGAGTTTAGATTGACATATTCCGGGAAAGGGTTGGCAGAGCCTGCGTCCACAAAAGACCGTTATTCCTGGAATACGACCGCTGGGCGCGAGTTTCGCCTTGCAAAGCTGGAAGCCGCCATGCAGAATAGCTGGGCGGCGAGGCTTATAATCTCAACAGCAAGTGCAAGTTACCGCAAGGTGGAGTGTACGGGGGCGGTAGATGGCGCAAGCACTGGAAAAGCCGGTCATGCTGAATTCCTGGAAGGAGATCGCCTCCTTTCTTAATCGTGGTGTGCGCACGGTGCAGCGCTGGGAACGAGATCTGCAGCTCCCGGTACATCGAATCGGCAAAGGAAAGAGGAGTCCGGTTTACGCCAGTGCGCCCGAGCTGAAGTTCTGGGTAGCGACTTCCGGAGTGAACCACACGCCACAAGGTCTAACTCTGGAGCGAAAGCTATTGCCGTCGACCGGCAAGAGGAATTCCGACTCGCCACTGCAAATCTCTCATCGGTTGATGGCAGAGTCATTGAAGCTCGTACGCACAGTGGCCGAGACCAGCGTTCGGCAGCAGCGGCAAGCGGAAGTCCTGCGCAAGCGCATTATTGAAATGCAATCGCGCATGAGGTAAGGGGCAGGCGGCTGTGCCCGCATTGTCAAACTGGCTTTAGACTGTGAGCAATTGGCGCTGGATCCAAACTGCTAAATTGCTTCCCCCAGCAGCTTTAGCTCAGACCTTAATTGCTCCAGCTTGGTTTTGACCTCTTTGGTCTCATCGGGCGAGAGGCTTACCTTGGGAGTGAAGCGTATAACGGTGTCATAGGCCCTGCGGGCGTTTGCCCGAGTACGGCTGCTCTTGTCAGGCCGGCTCGCACGGAGCGCCAGCCTAGCAAGTGTGAGACCAGTGCGGAGTTCGGTGCGAAGAAAGTCTACTTCGGCCATGGTGGGATCAACCGCCGTCACGTTCGCTTTCATGGTGAATCGTCCTCTGGCCCGGCCGCGGAGGGAACGAAACTACGCCCACATTAGACCATAAACTACGCCCATATCAGGCCATTAAGATGCCAGTTGCCCTTGACGGGTTGAACCCAGCGAAGCCCTAATCACGATTATTTCTTTTCGTTTTCGCCTTTTGCGCCGAACCGGGGCCGGAGCTGGGCTCAAACATGATTAGTACATTGTTCGTGTGGTCCTCTCGCGGAATCACGCTGAAATGGATGTCAGCGGTTAGGTTCAGTTTTCCACCCAGGAACTGCCCATGGGCGATAGCCGGTTCCTCTTTCAGCAGTACGGCGCGATGCCTACGAACCAGCACATTGCGCAACTCGGAGGAGAGCGGCAACTGATCAATCGTGATTTCCATAGGAGGTTTGTTCTTGAATCCGAACAAGCGCAAGGCCCTACCATTCCAGAATTCAATGCGGAGGTCCTGGTCCACGAGCATGACCGGCAGGCGAATTTTTTCCAGCGTCTGGGCATAGACGCTGTTCACTTGGTCGAGCTCTTTTGTGCGATCTTCCAGTTCCGTGTTCGTGGTTTCGAGTTCTTCGTTCAGCGACTGCAGCTCTTCGTTAGTCGTCTCCAACTCTTCGTTGGTTGACTGGAGTTCTTCATTCGTCGTCTCCAGCTCTTCATTGGTGGACTGCAACTCTTCGTTCGTGGTCTCCAGCTCCTCGTTGGCGGACTGCAGCTCCTCGCTGGTGGACTCCAGCTCTTCCACCGTGGTTTGCAATTTTTCCTGCAAAGTCTGGTCTTCCAGGTAGATCAGGGTGCCATTGCGCTCGCCTTTTTCATCGAGAGTGGGCCGTACGGTTACATCCAACAGCTTTTCTTCCGTGGAGATCTTGATGCGGGGCTGAAACTGTATGGACTCGTTGTTCACTCGCGTGGCCTGCAGGTGCGCACCCAAGTCTGGAACGCGCACAAACAGATCGGTCTCCTGCAACCGGCGACCGACCAGATCGGCAGGCTGCAGTCCGCAAAGTGTAAGCGCTGCATGATTATTTTGGGTGATGATGTCGTCCGCTCCCAGTCCTACGACACCAACCCGTAGCGTTTCTAATAAATAACGTTGCTGCTGCCGGACCCCATCCAGTTCATCTCGGCGAGACGATGACTGTACCTGCTCTCCGTTCTGGCTCCGAACCTGGAACCGCTCGTCAGCGATCCCGCCGGCTGTAATCCGCTGAAAAATGCGCCAGCGCGGGTTTAACCTGCGAAATTGCGCCGAATCGGTGAGCTGGGATTCAGACTTGCCCAAAAACAAGACGCCACCCGGATCGAGCGCATAGTGCAAGCGGTTGAGGACTTGCTTCTGCAGGTCGGGATCGAAGTAAATCAAGAGATTGCGGCAGATCAACAGATTAACGTGAGAAATGGGCGCGTCGAGGGCAACATTGCTGCGCCCGAAAATTACCAGCCTGCGAACATCTCGCTCTACGCGTAGCAATCCTTTGCCGTGAAAATATTTCTCGCGCCACTCGGGGCGGACTCGCCGTAGCGCCTCAGCTGCGTATTCGCCGCGCCGGGCGGTGTTGAGCGCTTCCTCATCAATGTCGGTCGCGTAGATCTTGATGTCGTATTCCTGGATGCGCTGGCCAAAACTCTCAGCCAGCAGAATGGCTATGGAATAAGCTTCTTCTCCGCTGGCGCATCCGGCCGACCAAACCCGAAATGATTGGCCAGATTTCAGGGGCTTCAATAAGGGAGGTAGAACTTCGCGGTTGAGAATCTCCCAAGCCGGAGGATCACGGAAAAATTCTGTGACGTTGATCAGAATAGTGTTGAGGAGTTCGTTGATTTCCCCGGTCTTCTTGCGGACATACTCTGCGTAATCGGCATAGGTGCCGATGTTGAGTTGAAACATGCGGCGGCGTAAACGGCGCTCAAGCGTAGTCTTTTTGTAACCGCGAAAATCGAAGCCGCGCCGCTCGGCAAACTCTTGCAGCAGGTCCTTTAACGTTACATCTCTGGCCATTTACCGGTCCTGCCCTCCACGAATAGCCTGGAAAGAACGCTCCCAATCTTATCGATGGGAACGATCAAGTCAATGCAACCCGTATCGATTGCCGCCTGCGGCATCACGCGATACTCCGCTGTCATAGGGTCCTGGGCGACGGTGATTCCGCCTGCGCTACGGATGGCCGCGATTCCATCCGAGCCGTCACGATTGGAGCCGCTCAGAATAACACCGATGGCGTGCTCCCCGTAGATGGCCGCCACCGATCCAAACATAATATCTATGGAAGGACGGGAGAAGCGAACGAGACGCGAGTGGGCAAGCTGGATTCTACCCTGCGCCACCAGCAGGTGCTCATCCGGCGGGCCGATGTAGATCGTTCCCTTAGCAATATGTTCCCGGTCCTCAGCCTCCTTAACGTGCTTTCTGGTCTTGCGCGCCAGCACGGCCGCTAGTTGGCTCTTATGGTTAGGATCGAGGTGCTGCACGACGATGATGGGCGGGAACTCGGAATCGAGGCCGCCGATCAGTGAACTGAGGGCGGGCAACCCTCCGGCGGACGCTCCGATGGCCACGAGTTCGCACCATCGTCCCGGAGCGGGACTGCGTTTTCGCTGTTTTTTAGCCACAACGCCAACTTGACGCAATTGTAGTCTCGGCAAGGGAATTCGTGGCAGGAATCATTTGGTGTCGAGGAGGCGGCTCGGCAGATGCACTGGTTCGTGTGGTGTCGCTGTGATGAGAAATTAGCCGCAAACGCGCCGCAAAGCTGCCTCATCGAACGAAGCCGCTTTGCGTTCATTCAGGAACGTTGCGCCTAGTCTCTCGTAGAATTCAATCGCGCTACGATTCCAGTCGAGTACTTCCCAGCGCAGGCCGAAGCAGCCTTCTTCGAGCGCGAGCTTGGCGACTGCCGCAAGCAAGGATTTGCCAATGCCGTGTCCGCGGAACTCGTCGAGTACGAACAAGTCTTCAAGGAAAAGCGCAGCGCGACCTTCGTAAGTTGAATAGAAGTAAAAAAATGATGCATACGCAGCGGGCTTTCCCTCCCACTCCGCGATGAGAGCGCGGAATTTCGGCTGCGGCCCAAAGAGATCGCGGAGCAGGTCGGCTTCAGTGGCCACGACCTTGTGCGGCTTCTTCTCATAACTCGCGAGTGCGCGGATGAGAGATAGCAGAGTGGATACCTCGGCGCGCGTTGTGGGATGGATGGTCAACATGTTCACACCTTCAACTCTGCCGTTGTCGCACCTCCGCCACCTTCGTTCTGCGGCGGCTCAGCGATGGATTCCACATGCGGATGTTTTTGCAAAAATTGCCGCAAAGCTTTTCGCAAAATCCCCATACCGCTGCCATGAACGATTCGCACGCGTGGCAATCCTGCTAGAAACGCGCGGTCCACAAACTTCTCGACCTCGCGGGTGGCGTCGTCCACAGTATGCCCGATCACATTGATTTCGGAAGGCACGTTGTCGGAATCGCGCTCGAGCACCACGGAAATTCCTTTGGCGCGCGCCGCCTTCACTGGATTGTCAGCCGCCCGGCTTACAACCTCGGCGATGTCTTCACGCGCAACCCGCATCTTCATGGCGCCGACTTCAGCCTCGAAGTGATTGTCATCCAGCCGCCTGACCACGCGGGCGTTACGGCCGACAGACTTCAGCTTCACGAAATCACCTTCTGAAATATGCTTCACGAGTTGGGGCTGCGCGTTTGGATCATCGCGGTCGGCGCCGGTCGAATGCGCCACTACAGCAGAGTTGAACTGCTCGGTTAAGTCGCGACGCAATTTCGCAATCCTGCGCTCGGCGTCTTTTGAGACCTTCAGCGCGGCGGCACGGTCCTGGACCGCGTTCACGGCTTCGCGGGCGTGATATTCGAAGTCGCGCATGAGAGCTTCAATCTTTTTCTCCAACTCGCGGACTTTTTCTTGCTGCTCGCGCTTTGCCTCAGTAGCCAGCCGCGCGCGCTCCCGCACCAACTCTTCTTCTGTGGCACGGAGCCGCAATCGCTCTGCTTCCGCTTCCCGCAATTCGGCGTGCAGACGATCGAGAAACTGGCCCACATCGCGGGCCTGCGTGCTCAAACGCGAGCGGGCGGATTGAATGATCTCCGGATTCAAGCCGAGCCGCTGGGCAATGTTGATACCCGCCGACGCGCCCGGCACGCCCAGCTTGAGTTCGTAGGTTGGCTGGAGCGTGGATTCATTGAACCCGACGGCAGCGTTCACCACGCCGTCGTGGTTCGCAGCAAAGACTTTCAGAGAGGTGTGGTGCGTGGAGATGATGGTGAAACATCGGCTCCGCAGGAAGTGCTCGGCAATCGCGACTGCCAGCGCCGCTCCTTCCTCGGGATCGGTGGCCGAGCCGAGCTCATCGAGCAGAACCAGCGAGTTCGCGGTTGCCGTTCGGGAAATGAAATCAATGTTGGTGACGTGCGCAGAAAAAGTCGAGAGGTTCTGCTCAATAGACTGATAGTCGCCGATATCGGCCAGCACCGCGTCGAATACAGGCATCTCCATTCGACTGGCTGGCACGGGAATTCCGGCTTGCGCCATCAACGCCAGTAGGCCGACGGTCTTCAATCCAACTGTTTTTCCACCCGTGTTTGGGCCGGTGATGATGAGTTCGCGCTGACTGCCTTCGAGCTCAATCGTGACCGGGACAACTGTGGCGCCTTTTGATTTGAGATTACGTTCCAGAAGGGGATGGCGGGCGTCTCGGAGAATGAAATAGGAATGAGGGTGCCCCATCCTTGTCTCTCCCGAGTTTGGAGAGACAGGGTGGGGTTGTTGATGTTCTTTCGGAAAATCAAAATCCCCACCCTGTCGCACAGAACGCGACAAGGGTGGGGCACCCTCGGGAGTGGGACGGGCGGTGACGCCCGTCTCCCCAGAAACCTGGGGGTGGGGGGACGGGCGTCCTCGCCCGTCCTCAGGGGCTTCGTGAACCACTAAGGGCGCCACGCAGTTGTAGTCTTCCGCGAATCGCGCCTTCGCGAATTGCAGCTCGAGTTCTGCCAGGGCTTCTACCGCGGCCTTTATCTCGTCTGCCCGCTCTCCGATCCTCTCCGTCATCTCCAGCAGAATGCGATGGACCTCGACCAGTTCATCTTCCAGCAGTCGCACCAACTCATTGTTCTGCTCGATCGTTTCCAGCGGCTCCACAAATACGGTCTGACCGCTGGAACTTGCGCTATGCACGACTCCTGGTACGCGTCGCTTGTGCTCGGCCTTCACCGGAATTACGAAACGCTCGCCGCGGATTGTAACTACGTCTTCCTGGAGCGCGTTGCCTTCCGCCAGCCGCCGCAAAAGACTCTGTAATGACTGTTGGATCGCACGCCGCTGCTTTTCAATTTCGCGACGGATGCTGGCGAGCGCAGGAGAAGCTTTATCGTCGAGAGTTCCGTCGGGAAGAATCTTGTTGCGAAAACCGCGCAGGAAGTCGATGAAATCGGCAATCCCGCCAGAGAGATTTCGGACCGCGCCCCAGTCCTGCTTCATGGCCTGCGGCGGTTTGAACACAATCTCCCGCCATTCTGCGGCGCGATCAACCAGGGTAACTACGTCGCGAATTTCCGTAGTTTCGAGCGCACCGCCGGAGATGCGGGATTTCTCCAGGAGCTTCGAGATATCCGCCAAGCCGGCAAATTCAAAGTGTCCGCCCACGCGCCGGAACTCACGGATTTCCGACGTGAGCCGGTGCTGGGTTGCAATCCATGAGAGATCGAGTGATGGGGCCAGTGCGAGGACTTTGGCGCGGCCAAGATCCGATTGAGTGTATCCGCGCAGGAGGTCGCGCAGGGCGTCGAACTCTAGGACTCTCGCGGAGGTATGCGGCATAGATGGCACAATCCTTATATTAGCTGGATCGGAAGGGGCAGCCATGCTGCTAGAATTTCCACATGGCTTTTCCGGTGACACGGCTTCGTCGCTTGCGCCGCACCGGTACTTTGCGTTCCTTGGTGCGCGAGACCCGGCTAACCCCTGAAGGTTTCGTTTACCCACTGTTCGTTTGCCGAGGGGAAGGTGTCCGCAAGGAAGTTCGATCCATGCCTGGCGTGTTCAATCTTTCTGTGGATGAGGCGGTCCGCGAGGCGCACGAAGCCCACTCTCTTGGCGTGCCGGCGTTAATCCTTTTCGGCCTTCCCGAGAAGAAAGATGAAGTCGCTACCGGCGCCTGGGAAGAAGACGGAATTGTGCAGCGTACGGCGCGCGCCATCAAGACGGAAGTTCCTGAAATGTTGTTGATGGCCGACGTTTGCCTCTGCGAATACATGTCGCACGGACACTGCGGGATTGTGGAACGTGTGGGGACGGGCGCCCCCGCCCGTCCGCTCGGTGCTGCGGTCGCGAATCCGCCAGCGACTGGAACTGACTACGAAATCGTCAACGACGCGACGCTCGAATTGCTGGCCCGAACTTCGGTTTCGCTTGCGCGAGCTGGCGTCGACGTCATTGCTCCCTCTGACATGATGGATGGCCGAGTTGCCGCCATTCGCAAGGCGCTTGATCAGGCCGGATTCGAAAACACTCCGATTCTTTCCTACGCCGCGAAGTTCGCCTCGGCGTTTTACGGCCCCTTCCGCGAAGCCGCGGACTCTGCTCCGCAGTTTGGCGACCGCAGGTCTTACCAGATGGACGGAGCTAATATTCGCGAAGCCATGCGCGAGATCGCGCTCGATATTGAAGAAGGAGCGGACATGGTGATGATCAAGCCGGCCATGCCGTATCTCGATGTGATTGCAGCAGCGCGTGAACGATTCGATCTTCCCATTGCCGCGTATCAGGTCTCAGGCGAGTACGCCATGATCGAAGCCGCTGCGCGCAATAATTGGATTGACCGCGAGCGCATTATTCTGGAATCGCTTACTTCGATTCGCCGCGCCGGGGCGAGCATCATCCTGACTTACTACGCGAAAGACGCGGCGAGACTGCTCGCGTCGTAAGCTCTAGCGTGTTTGGCGGGTTTCAGGTGCGTCACATACTTGTCATGTCGAGCGAAGCAGCGCGTCGGGGTTTTTGGACGCGCGGCGAAGTCGAGAGACCTTGCGTTCCCTAACGAGCGCACGATGTGAGGCAAAACAAAATCCCTCGACTGCGCATGGTCCTCAACTCCGGTCGGGATAAAAGCGTCGCTGAGCAGGGGGTATAGGTTGAATTCCCGTTGCAAACGCAATACAGTGTTTCGGGTATATACGAGCGGAACTTAATCAGGCAGAGTTAAGAGCAGTGTCGTACAACACCGCACATAAGTGGCGGTTCGGGTCCCGTCCCAAGCTGTCATCGAAGTCCTCTATCCTTTGTGTAGACGAAGATGAGGAATTGCTCCGCCTGCGGAAGGGAATCCTTGAAGATGCCGGCTACGCCGTGCTCATTGCCGCTACCGGTGCGCGGGCCCTGGAGTTGCTGACCGACTCTCCCGTTTCCCTGGTGCTGTCCGGGCACATGGTGCGTGCGACCACAGGCAACGCCTTGGCCGCCGAAATGAAGAGGATCAAGCCCGACGTTCCGGTTGTTCTTTACTGCGGAGCGCTTCCCGACAGTCTCGCCCACGTGGACGGCTTCATCAACAACGAAGAGTCGAGGCCCAATTTCCTGGCCCTGATTGCCGGGTTCGTTCGCACCCACCGTGAACACGCGGATCGCACTCTGGCCAGCTAATTTCCACAATTGAGCGGTTTTTCACAAGCGATCACAAGGTTGTTTCAAGGGTTTCATGGTTTCGCCACTGGAAACTTTGCAACCTTGAAACCTCCACGCATTGCGGTCGCAACAGGCGATCACCTTGTCTGGGTAAGCACAACTTTCCCAAAGTTCTTTCTCTCAAGCAGGAGCCGATATGCGTCACCGGCTCTCGCCATCGGGAAGACCTCGCCGATCGCGGGATGCAGATAACCTGCTGCTGCCTGTGACGAGAGCCACTCCCAGGCTTGTCGCATGAGATCTGGCTTCGCGGAAAGATACGTCAGCCACAGGCCATGCACGCTGGCGCCCTTAGAGTAGAGCGAGCCCACATCAATTTGGCCGCGCTGTCCGGTTGCCGAGCCGTAGCAGATCACGCGGCCGAAGTCGCGCAGGCAGCGGACACTCTTTGCTGTGTGCTCGCCCCCGAGCATTTCGAAAACAACATCAACGCCTTCACCGCGAGTAAGGTCCTTGATTGCATCCACGTAGTCGTGCCTCTGGTAATTGATGGCGTGCTGCAAGCCAAGTTGCTGCACTCGCTCCAGCTTCTCATCGGACGACGAAGTGCCATACATTTCAACACCGAGCAATCTGCCGATCTGCACTGCCGCTGTGCCAACACCACCTGCGACGGCGTGAATCAGCACACGGGTACCTTGTGACTGGTTCAGAAGTCCGGCTTTCCAGTACGCAAGATATGCCGTGAAGAAGTTCACCGGGAAGGCGGTGCCTTCTTCCGCACTCCAGCTTTGAGGAACAGGCCAAAGGAGAGCCGAGCGGGCGGCGATGAGATCGGCGAAGGCTCCCCACTGCGCGTAACCCATAACGCGCTCGCCGTTGCTGACGCGCGTGCCGCAGAATTCGCGTCCAGCGACGAGCGGAGGCTGCGGCGTGCCGGGATATCCGCCGCTGACAGCCAGTGTGTCAGCAAAATTGACGCCAGCAGCTTCGACACGAACCAGTTCTTCGCCTGCGTTCGGAACTGGCTCAGGAACATCTCTGATCTCCAAGACCTCAGGACCGCCGAGCCGCATGATCACGACTGCCTTCATGGAGAGAAGCTTAGCAAGAAGCTGTCAGGCCGAACTTCTTGGCCACGATTTCCACGGATATTCGCTGATCAGAAACAGTAAATAGGCTAGTTGCTCCGATAGATTCGCATTGGTTTATCCGTGAGAATCCGTGTAAATCCGTGGCCAGGTTCTAAGCTGTGGGAAGTGGCGCGTCATTCACCACCGCCTGTGGATTCGTTTCGACTAGAGCCTCAGCCGTTGCCTCGCCGAATTGTTTTGCTATTGCTCGTCTTGCCCCAGACAGCACGGGCGGCCGGCGTTCGGTGTCGTGCGCGTCCGTGGCCACAAAATGCACGCCCTTTCTTTGCAACAGCCATTCGGCGATTTGCCTCGAACGCGCTCCCCACGATCCCGTGAACACAGACCCGGTTATTTGCACCGTGCAGCCAAGTTCAATCCATTGCAATACGCGTTGGGGTGATTCCTGCAGGATCGGATTGCGCTCCGGATGGGTAATGATCGGTGTCGTACCTGCCTGGCACATGCTGGTGAACCACTCATCCACCTGGGCGGGAATGCTGAAGTTGCTGAACTCAACTAGCAGATAGTGACTATTCCCTATGCGGTAACGTTCTGGAGTTTGCATCGCGCTCTGCATGTTTTCGAACGAGAGATGGAAGTCACAACCCAGGCTGAGTTTCGGTCGGTCGCCAATCCGTCGCTGGAGTTCCTGCAGCAAATTGGAGAGGTATTCGCGATCGTAGAAGTAGCGGTCGTTCGAATGCGGTGTGGCCACCATGTGCTCGATGCCATCCGCGGCAGCCATGCGGCACATGGCCTCGGCGAGTTCCCAAGACTTAGGGCCGTCGTCCACCTCGGGCAGAATGTGGCAATGAATGTCGAACACGCAGGCCGATTACAGCAGATTCAAGGGGAAAGTCCAAGAGACGAACGGACAAAGATTGGGACGAGTGGAGGCAACGGGCAGTAACACGGCAAGCGTAGTTGACATGTTGTGTCTCGCCCGCACTCGTCCTCGCTCAGTTGGATTCAGATCGGCGGAAGGGGTTTCCCGAAACGCCAAAAAACGTCACGCCGCTAATGGCGTTCCTCCATAAACGAGTGGATTTGCGCGTAGGCAGTTCTAAGGGTCTCTTCCTGCGGAAGGAAAACAATTCGGAAGTGCTTGGTTCCAGGCTTTTGCCCGAAGCCAGAGCCGTGCACCACCAGAATATGTTTCTGCAGTAATAGCTCTTTCACCCAAACCGCGTCGTCTTCGGGGATGTCAATTTTAGGGAACGCATAAAACGCGCCGAGGGGCGGAACGCAGCTCATCCCCGGAATTGTGTTGCAGGCTTCAACCGTGATATCTCGCCGGGCCGTAAGTTTTGTGCGGACTTCGATGAGGTGGTCTTGTGGACCTTCGAGCGCCGGCTTAATCGCATATTGCTCTGGATGATTTGCCGAAAGCCGGGCCCTCAGCATTTTGTGAATGCCTTCGACAAACGGCTTGACGGTTGCCGCATCGCCGCTGACGATGCCCCAACCCATACGCCAACCCGGCGCAAGATAGTTTTTCGACAGCCCGCCAATCGTCACTATGGGCACATTGGGCGCAACCGCGGCGATCGA
>Ga0137372_10004128_pt1 | contig 14128 bp, 13 predicted proteins | sample SagtaG_6_FD_104911 | JGI IMG/M metagenome (GOLD analysis project Ga0137372, IMG submission 104911) | Vadose zone soil microbial communities from Sagehorn Ranch, Mendocino, California, USA - Sage1_R_60_16 metaG | ecosystem: Environmental > Terrestrial > Soil > Vadose zone | place: USA...
TCGTCCGAACCGAATTCGGGAATCACTTTCAACAATTTAGAAAATTCATGAAACCAACACCTCAAATTACAATCAATCAGCGCGCAGCCCGGAGTTTTCCCTTAACGGATTATTCCTTTCAGACGACCGTCGAAGCGCCGGCCAACACTGCCGCCGCTCTTCCGGCAACGAAGCCGCGCGCGTTCTACAAAATGAGCAGCGAATTCTTCGAGGCCGAAACACATCTCGATTATATCGCCGAGCTTTTTTTCTTCATTCTCATCACGGGAATCGCAGCATGGCCGGTCATGTCGATGCTCGCCTGCCTGGCGTGGATGAAAATTGTGTTCTAGCGAGTGCGCGATCGTCCGGTCGCCACGACCACAGGACCACCCAACCGGCACGACCGCTCACGCCTGCATCGTAAGCCGCTTACGATGCAGGGGGAGCCAACGGGTTTCCCCGGCAGATTTCCGCATGCGCGATTGTCGATCTTAGCCTCAAAGCTCAATGACTTGCGCAGAATGGATGTCTTCGCTGGCGCGAATTTTTTCGAGCAACTGCGCGTCCAGCGCGGAGTCGAGATTTAAAACGGTGAGCGCAGTGCCGCCAGCTTGATTCCGGCTCAACGACATCGTCGCGATATTTACTCCGTGATCGCCGAGCAAGGTGCCGACGCGACCGACCATTCCGGGGCGATCGGTGTTTTCCAAAATCAAAACAACGCCGTGCGGACGCGCTTCGACCGGTCGGCTGTTCACGCTGACAATGCGCGGAGTCGCGCCAAAAAACGCGCCGCCGACGGAAACGGTTTTACCATCGGCGACGGCGGAAAGTTCAAGCAAGTCGGTGTAATCGCCCGCTGCACTCAAGCGCGTTTCGGTGATTTTGAGTCCGAGGCTTTCAGCAAAGGCCGGCGCGTTGACCTCATTTACTTCGCTGCCACCGGCGCTTTGTAAAAATCCCTTCAGGATCGCGCGGGTGATCGCAGTCGTATCGACCTCGTTAACTTTGCCGCTGTAATTGATGTTGAGGGTGTCCACGCGTTTAGGCGCGACTTGCGAAAGAAATCTTCCGAGCTTTTCCCCGAAACGCAGATGCGGTCCAATGATCGACAATGTTTTGGCGTCCAGGTTCGGCATGTTGATGGCGTTGCGAATTGTTCCTTCGAGCAGGGCTGCGCGGACCGATTGCGCGATCTCGATACCGACACTTTCCTGCGCCTCGGCAGTGGACGCGCCGAGATGAGGGGTGAGAACAAGGTTCGGCGCCAGGCGGAGCGGCGAATCGTCTGGCAAGGGCTCGTGCTCGAAAACATCGAGCGCGGCGGCGGCAACATGTCGATCTTGCAAGGCGCGGGCGAGCGCGGCTTCGTCGACAAGTCCGCCGCGCGCACAATTGATGATGCGGACGCCGCGTTTTGTTTTTTTTAACCGCGCCTCATCGAGAATGTGTCGCGTTTCGTCGGTCAGTGGTGTGTGGAGCGAAATGAAGTCTGCCGTTGCCACGAGATCATCGAACTCATCGACGAGTTCGACTTGCAAACTTCGCGCGCGCGTCGCCGAGAGGTATGGATCGTAAGCGATGACGCGCATGCCAAAGGCGATGGCGCGACGACTCAGCTCGCTGCCGATCCGGCCCATGCCGATGATTCCGAGGGTTTTATTGTAAAGTTCGACGCCTTCGAAATTTTTGCGGTCCCAATTCTTCTGCCGCACGCTCGCGTCGGCCTGAGGAATTCGTCGCGCGACTGAAAGCAAAAGCGAAAAGGCGTGTTCGGCCGTGGAAACGGTATTTCCGCCGGGCGCGTTGAGCACGACAATCCCGCGGCGCGTTGCTGCCTCAATATCGACATTGTCTACACCGACGCCGGCGCGGCCGACAACGCGTAAACGCGTTCCGGCGTTCAAGATTGTCGAATTAACTTTCGTTTCGCTCCGGACAATGATCGCGCTGAATTCTGGGATCAGGGCGACAAGTTCGGATTCGGTTAGGCGGGTTTTAGTAATGACATCCAACGCATGGTCGCACGAAAGCTCTTCGATACCACGCGGTGAGATCGTATCGGCAATGAGAACTCGCGGCGCAGTCATACAGGAAGCAAAGGTTCAACAGCCTGCCCTGAGCGCAAGTCGAATGGGTTTAACATCGAACGTCCAACGTTCAATTTGTATCGCGGTCCGTCATACCAGGAGCGCCACAAGCGCGTGGCTCCTAGCTTTAGCCGAAGATCAGCAATTGAATCGAGTCGGGCAAATGTTGGGCGACGTTGGTGACCACACTGCCCCGGAGAAGATTGGCGAGAGCAGTTCGTTGCGTTGCGCCGATGACAAGGTAATCGACGCCCATCGTGGCGGAAAGATCGACAATCATGGCGGCGGCATCCGGGCTCACCGCATACACTGGCACGACGCAAACATCGCGCTCGGCTCCGAGCTTGAGCATCAACGACATGATGGCATTTGCTTCGGGATCGTTCTGCCATTTCGCGCGACCGAGCCGCGCCGGCCCGCCGGAAAAGTAAACGGCAACTTCTTTGACGTAGAGCACGCAGAGAGTCGCTTTGCGCAACTGTGCTTCGTCGAGTGCGAACCTGAGCACCGGCGTGATGCCACGGGCCGCGACCATGATTTTTTGCCCCTCTTGCAAACGCGGTTGCATGGTCGCCTGGAGATCTGGCATGACCATTTCTGCGACTTGGCGAGTAACAGTCACTGTCGTCAGGCCCTGGCGCTTTAACGTGTAGGCGCGCAGACCTAGTCCGCTGATCAACACGCAAGTGACGAAGAACAGCGCGTCCGGTTTCGTGTGTGCGAGCGTAAATTCGACGGCGAACAAAACGACGAAGGTGATCCCGAACAGCAGGCGGTCGTACCAAGTGAAATCAATCGCGCGATTGAATGAACAAGAACCAACGTTCACGGTGATGGCGCCGACAACTCCAATCGCGTAGAGACCGGCGAGCGCGGTAAAATTTGCAGCGAAAAGCAGAACGATTGCGGGCAGCCCGATACCGATGAGGAGCGGATACATCGGGACGCCGTGGCGATTGAGGCGCTTGAATTGGCGCGGCATCTCGCGATCGCGTGCCATCATGTAGAGCAATCCGATGATTGCCACGATGGCGGTGTTGGCGGCGCTTAGGAGCAGGAGGAAGAAAACGATGCCAACAATCCAGCCAAAGAGGTTGCCGATTGGAGGTGAAAACGTTGCGGTTGCGAATTGCTCGCCGATGAAACGCAGCATGTCTTCGCTGCGCTGCTGCAAAACGGCGTTGATGGCGGTTGGGTCCGAGAGGTGCAGCGTTTTGCCCAGCACCGCCGGCAAGGAGAGCATTGCCCAACCCAGCAGAGCGGTGCCGAGAACAACTTCGATAGCCACGGGCGTAATCGCTTTGAGCGATTCGCGGCCGACATTTGGTCGCTCCATCGTGGCGCCAGGATCGAGCTTCATAACACCGGTGACATTCGCGATCGATTCGGCGCCAGAGAGCGCCAGGATCACGCCGACGAATTGCACCCACAATGTGCTCAGACTTTCGTGCCGCGGTTGAAGGAACTGCGTCGTAAAATGCGGCGCACTAATCGCGATTAGAGCGATAACGACGACGACCGTCGGTAGAGCGAGCGCGACGGCAAGACTGCCAGAATGCTTCGGGCCGAAATAGTTGATCACCCCCATAATCAAGAGCACGGCGATCGTGGTGAGAGCGATGTGGTCGCGCAGCGACTTGATCCAGGCGACATGTTCCGCGCCTGAAGTGATGTAGGTCAACGCCGACCAACCGCTCAGCGCCGCGGTGACGGTCAAGTCGGCTAGTAGCAAAAGTGCGCCGACCACAGCAAGCAATCGCCCTTGCGATCGGGCCGCAGAGTAAACGCCGCCGCCATCGGGGAAATGGCGGCAGATCACCATGTAATTGATTCCGACCAGCCCGGTCAGCGCGCAGACGGCGAGAATGATCGGCAACGAGGAGAACCCGGCGGCAAGAAAGGCCAAACCGATGACATAGGCTTTGCTCGTGCCCCAGTCACCATAGAGAAGCGCACCCGCGCGCTTCCAATCGACATTTCGCGGGCGATGCACCGCCCCGCTCTCCGTGATAATCAAATCAGCCATCGCTTTGCCGTGTGACTGTTCAATGTCCGCTTGTTTCCTGGCAAGCTCTTTATGTGGCGTGCGTTTCCCGCGCAGGTCTCATCGGCAGGATGCCGATACCACCACTTCGATCTCGGCGGTTTGCGGGAACATGTCGAGTGGCGTGACCGATTCGATTTTGAATTTGTCGCCTAGCTCCTCCAGGTCGCGTGCGAGCGTGGCGGGATTGCAGGAAACATAGATAAGTGTGACTGGGGCAAAATCGACAATCACTCGCCGGGCGCCTGCTGACAGACCGCTGGCGGGAGGATCGACAAGCAACGTTGTCTTCGCCATAGTGACGCGCGTCCTCAGGCGCGAATCAGCAGAGCGTGCGGCTGAGACAACCGCCTCTACAGCATCCGCGTGTAGAAGACGCTCAAGTTCGACATCAACGTTTCCGGCGACGTAGGTTTCTTTCGTGGTTGCATTCTCTCGCGCCGCTTCGATTGCGAACGTGTCCCAATCAATTCCGATAATTCGTTCGAACTTTTCGAGCAACGTCTTCGCGAAAAAGCCGGCGCCGCAATAGGCGTCGACGAGCAATTCCTGACCGGATGGAATGAGTCGCGCAATCAAGTCGCGCAAGGGGCCCGCGACAGCATCGTTTGCCTGGAAGAAAACGCGCGGGCCCGGCTCAGCGCGGAGAGTGTAATGACCGTCTTCCACCCGTCTGCAGCGAAGATCGAGAAGTGCGTCGTTCACTTCCGACCTGGCGATGAGGCAGGCTTCGATGTCGAGCAAGCGATGTGATTCGCGGCGGAAAAATCCAACCACGCCATCCTGTGCATGAACCGTGATGCGATTGCGATAACCATAGGGAGACGGTGAGGGGATGATTGGCCGCATTGGGACATCCGCGAGTTTTCCGATGCGACGCAAGACATCCTGAACCTGACGGAATTTAAGCGCTAACTGATGCTCGTAATCGATGTGCTGATAACTGCATCCACCGCATCGACCGAAGTACGGGCACGGCGGTTGGACCCGGTGCGGTGAGGCTTCCACAAGATCGACAAGTTCGGCCTCGGCGAATTGTTTTTTTTCTCGAACGATTTTCGCCGACACGCGTTCGCCGTCGATCGTAAACGGAATGAAAACAGCCTTGCCGTTGTCTCGCCCGACGCCTTTTCCGCCAAAAGCAACGTCTTTGACTTTTAGATCAACCGTGCGCAAATGAGAAAGCTGGGGCGCTGAATCCCGGAACGCGCGATTTTAATTCGAAACAGATCCCGCTCCGATCGCGCGTTCCATCGCGGCCTGGAGTTTTTCAAACTTCACCGGCTTTACCAAGTGCTCGGAAAAGCCCGCCTGCAGACTTTTCTCGATATCGCCGTGAGGGCGGCATCTACAACGCGCTCAATAATCGCGCACGTAGGAATACTTCGATTCGTTGCCAAGCTCGGGTGGGAATTCCGGGTAGCCTGCGTGAATCCACGGAATATCGCTCGGGAGCAGTGGATAGTAAGTTCCGTGACCGAGCGGAAACGGAAAGGTCAAAACTTCAACAAAACCCGCGATATGCCGGGCCGCCGAGCGGCCGACTCCGCGCACAACTCCATAACCAAACGCGGCAGCGTCACCTTCGTCCTTGTCGATCTTCCCGACCGTGGCCGGAATCTCCGCAGACCCGAGAAAGAAGTTGGATAATCCGCGGCCAAGCTTGCGTGTTGGGCCATAATCGTTTGAAGGCGGATCTTGAATATCGGCGAATGAATTACCGGCGATGGCGAGCGCGAATGCAGCCGCGAGAAGAATTTTCATAAGGCAACCCAAGCTAATCAAATTTCGAACGAGGAAAGCAACATTTATTTTCGGTTCTCGGCCGCGATCCGGTTCTGTGTCACGATCATCGAGATAGTGATGGTGACGGCAAGGATGAACACGACCACGGCAAGTGAGATCGGCGTCGGCACCGGGAAATAGTCCGCCACGATCATCTTGATTCCAACAAAGGCGAGGACAAGGGCGAGGCCGGTTTTCAGATAGATGAAGCGGTCCATGAGATTCGCGAGCAGAAAGTAAAGCGAACGTAAACCAAGAATGGCACAAATGTTAGACGTATACACGATGAAGGCATCACGCGTGATCGCGAAAACGGCCGGAATGGAATCGACCGCGAAGACCAGGTCCATCACGTCGATGAGGATGAGGACCAAGGCCAGGGGCGTGAACATCCAGCGATGGTCGATCTTTGCCATGAAGTTCTCGCCGTAAAAATCTCGCGTGACCCGGATGCATTTTCGACAGCTCCGCATGACAAAACTGTTTTCGAAATCGCGCTGACCATATTTCCCCGAAAACATCCGCACGGCCGTGAGCAACAGGAATGCGCCGAAGAGATAGAGAACGAAATGAAAACGTGCCACCAAAGCGACGCCGAGCCAGATCATGATCCCGCGCATGACCAGCGCGCCAAGAATGCCCCAGACCAGCACGCGATGCTGCGCAATGGGAGGAACGCGGAAGTAGGCGAAGATCAGAACAAAAATGAAAATGTTATCGACGCTGAGCGAGTATTCGATGAGATAACAGGTCAGAAAATCGAGCGCAGCGTCCGGGCCGCGCAATTTCCAGACCAGCAGATTGAAGAGAAGGGAAAGCACCATCCAGATGGCGCTGCGTCGCGCCGCAGCACGCATGCTCAAGGCGCGGTCGCGCCGCTTGAAGCTGACAAGATCGACAATCAGCGCGACGAAAACGCCTGCATTGAATGCGATCCAAAACCAAATGCTCGTCGGCACCGTGGCACCGTTTCATGCCGCAAGCCTTGCGGCAATCGTAAACAACAACGCGCGTTCGAGTTTTTTCTCGCCATCCCGACCGTTCATCGTAATTTGTGCGACCTTTGATGGATGCGGAACTGCAAAAACTTGTCGAATCCGGGAAACTAACTTCAAAAGCCGCCGAGCAGCTCGATAAACTCAAGCCAGGAACTTTTTGTCTGCATAAAAGCTGGGGGTTTGGCCGCGTCTCCGAATGGAACCTGCTCCTCAACCAGATCATCATCGATTTCGTGGGCAAGAAAGCGCACCCGATGCAATTGCAGTATGCGGCGGAAAATCTTGCCGCTATTCCACCGGAACATTTTCTCGCGCGGAAAGCGAGCGACCTCGCCGTAATCAAAAAACTGGCCAGGGAAGACCCGGCCGCCGTCATGCGGAATGTCCTTGAGAGCGCCGGCGGCAACGCCACCTTGCCGCAGATCGCACAATGGCTGATCGGGGACGTCTTTAGCGAAACGGAATGGAAACGCTGGTGGGAATCGGCCAAGAAAGTTCTCAAGAAAGACGGGCATTTTTTTATTCCGACAAAAAAGAGCGTGCCGATCGAGCTTCGCTCCGCGCCGGTCTCGCAGGCCGGTGAATTACTCGCGGCTTTTAGTCGGGCGCGCCGGCCGAAGGAACAGGGCGCTGCCCTCGACCAGATTATCAGGCTGGCCGATGAATTTAAGGAACCGGACAAACAGTTGCAGCCGGTTATCGTTGCCATTGAAAACGCAGCTGCCCGCAATCAAAAGCTGCATCCGGAGCTTTCGTTTGAATTACTGCTCGGCCGTGATGATCTGCTCGCGCGCATTCCGCAGCTAAGAACAACGCACGTCGGCTTGACCGTAGCCAAAATGATCGTTGCGGAAGAGCCGCGGTTGATGTCGATCTTGCCGAACTTGCCCGCCGCCAAGGAAAGACGAATTCTCCAAACGCTGCCGAAAGCACTCGGAGAACGCTGGATGAACTCCGCGCTGCGATTGATTCAAGCCAGCAGCGCGAGAGTGATCTCGCAAATCGCGAAAGTGTTTGCCGAGCTCGGAAAGGAAGCGGAATTGCGTGGCGCATTTGAGCGCAGCATCCAGGAACATTCCGCCACCAGCGAAATGCTCATCTGGCTGTGTAAAGAACGCGATGGCGCATGGCGCGAATTGATCACGCCTGATCTCTTGACCGCTATCCTGGCAGCGGTGGAACGCGATCAACACCGGGAAAGTCGCGCCAACCGCCTGCGCGATCTTGTCCTCGAGGATCGAGAATTGATTACGGACATGTTTGCCGGCGCCGATGTCGGTGTGGCGCGCGATACGGTGCGGCGACTCCTCATCACCCCGGCGTTCGACGAATTGACGAAACGATCGCTTCTGGCGCGGATCGTTAAGCTTTATCCGGAGCTCGAGATCATGATCACCGGCGGACAACGAGAGGAAAAGGCAGCGGCTCTCATTGTCTCATGGAGCAGTTTGGCCAAGCGGCGAGCGGAGCACGAAGAGCTCGTGAAAAAGAAAATCCCTGAGAACAGCAAGGAGATCGCGCTGGCGCGATCGTATGGCGATCTTAGCGAAAATTTTGAATTCAAAGCAGCGAAACAAATGCAAGCTGTGCTCATGCGTCGAAAGGCGGAACTCGAGCAAGCCTTGCACAGTGCGCGAGGCACTGCGTTTGAAAATCCAGACACGTCGCGCATTTCCATTGGCACCATCGTCACGTTGCGCGATCCGGACTCTGGGCAAGAGGACACCTATACCATTCTCGGCGCATGGGACGGTGACCCCGAGCGTCATATTATCTCGTATCAAACTGCGATCGGCCAGGCCTTGATGGGTCACAAGGTCGGTGATGTCGTAACTCTGAACAAAGACGAGGGAGCAGGTTCGTTTGAAATTATTTCAATCTCAGCAGGTCCGATCGATCAGACCCCGGTTGAAGTGGGGGACGCCGCGACCGTCGACGCAGTAAGCGCCTGATGAATTCGCGTCCCCGTTTGCGCGCGCGAGACGCCCGGTCTTGACACAATGTCGTGACGCACGCTTGCGCGCCAACGGAGTTTGACGCATGAAACTCTCACACAAAATCCGAAAGCTGGCTGATCCAGCCGTCGCGGTAAGCTTTAAACGCGCCGTCGCTCGTGCAGTGCGCCCACTGCCAGTCAGCCGCTTCATGTCGCAAATTGACCAGGCCGAGTTGAAACGGATCCGGCAAACCTACGGCGTGCCCGGAAGCCGTGACTTTCCGAAATATGTCGAGGCTGAGCGCTTTTTGAAATTAAACATTCGTCGCGCCCAGGACCTCGGGCTCGATCGGATACCAGCCCAACGCATTCTCGATCTTGGTTCGGGCGCTGGATACTTTCTGTTCGTGACGCGTGTCTTGGGCCACAGCGGGCTCGGAATCGACCTCGATAACTATCCGCTTTTTCGCGAAATGCTCGAATTGTTCGGGTTGCGGCGCATCATTCATCGCATCGAGAAATTCAGCCCGCTCCCGGAAACTGGCGCGCGATATGATTGGATCACCGCGTTCTCTATCGGGTTTTCCGGCCCTTTGCAGCCGACCCCGTGGGGAGTCGCCGAGTGGGACTACTTTTTACAAGACGCAAAACAGCACTTGCGTCCAGGTGGCCGGATCTTTCTGGATCTGAACCCGACCCGTAATGGTTCGTTTTATACTGACGAACTGCGCCAATTTTTCCTGGATCAAGGCGCAGTGATAGATCGTCGATCCAAGCTGCTTTTTCCTCCCAAGTGACTGGCCGAATCGGCTTGCAATCGAAATTGCAGCCGTTGGATAATCGAGAAAAGCCTTTATGAATAACAGAATCAACCATCTCGCTGTTTGGATTCTGGTGGTTGTTCATCAACTGATTGGCTGGGGCTGGTACGCGATCTTTGGCGAAATGTGGCTGAATTATCACGCCAAGACGATGACCGACATCGAGCGCACGCACAGCGTAGGCGCATATCTAATCGCGTTTGTCGCATCGATCTTCGTCAATTACGCGCTGGCGTGGTTGATCAGCCGACTCAACGCAACGAACGCCGTCGCCGGTCTGAAGATCGCGCTGATCTGCTGGTTCGCGTTCTTGTTCGTTGAATATTCGACCATTTCCGTGTTCTCCGCTTTCGAAACAAATCCCTGGCCGCTCGTTTTCATCGACATGGGCCGGCCGTTTGTCGCCTTTTCAATCAGCGGCCTTCTCCTCGGCGCCTGGCGAAAGCCGGCGGTGTAGTGGCTGCTGCCTGCTCGCGAATACTTTCGGAGTCCTCAGCGGCAGAACTGTAGCGGCGGTCTATCTGTGCCGCTGTAAGCCTGAAAGCGAAAGCGGATGACCGTCAAAATCATCCATCATAAGCGGCTTACGATGAATCCTTGCAGTGCGAGTGTTGTTCTAGCGGCCCGCTGTCTGCTCGCTTAAGACTTTCCGGAGTCCTCAACGGCAGAACTGTAGCGGCGGTCTACCTGTCGCGTCGTAGCGTTCCAGCGAAGACGGATGACCCTCGAAATCATCCTATCATAAGCGGCTTACGATGAATCCTTGCAGTGCGAGTGTTGTTGTAGCGGGCCCGCTGTCTGCTCGCTAAAGCTTTTGGGGTCCTCAGCCGCAAATAATGGATGCAACGTCACGTTGCTGCGCGTGCGGACACGCACCTCTCCACCTTATCGATCTTGCGCAGCAAAGCCGGCAATCACGGAGTCGACGCGGGACTTGGCGAACTCGGTTCCGCTGAAGCAGAGCTCGTCGCTATTTTCGTCGCGCTCATGACGTAGGTCACAGTGACGGTCGAGCCGATCTTTAAATCGGCCGAACCTTTCGTCGTCGGATCGAGATCAATCTCCACTCGCTCCGTTCCCTTCTGCACTGTCACCATGCTACCGGTCGCCGCGACCACCGTTCCTGTGATTTGATAGCTCTTCGCACCGGCGGCGAACGCAACGCCGCTAAACGCCAGGCTGACCGCAGCCAGTAAACAAATAATTTTCGCATTCATAGATTGGCGATAAGGCCGAACAACCGGTGACGCAAGATTTGGAAGATGTCGATCTTCGTTTCGCGATTACTGTAGCGGCGGTCTATGACCGTCGATCGATGCATCGTAAGCCGCTTATGATGCAGGCTTCGCAGCGTGCAGGGGTGAAGATGTCGATCTTGGTGTAATAGCCGGCTGCCTGCTCGCGAAGGCTTTCGGAGTCCTCAGCGGCAAATAATGGATGCAACGTCACGTTGCTATTCCTTCGGCGGCGCGGGTATCGCTCTAACGCCAACGCGGGCTAGGTATTCGTCCGCCTGGAGCAGATCGGTCCCGGCGCGCTCGACAATCTTGAGCAGATTATCCATCGACGAAACTTCCTCGAGCTGCTCGGTCAGGAACCATTGCAGGAAGTTGATCGTGATATAATCGTTCTCTTTCCGGGCCAGCCCCACCAGACCGTTGATTTGCTGCGTGACGTGAATTTCCTGATCGAGCGAAAGTTTTACCGCGTCCTTTGGAGTCTTGAAATTCGATTTCGGCGCGTCGATCGCCGGGATCACCACACGTCCACCGGCATCGACCACGTATTTAATGAAACGCAGCGCATGCCCTTTCTCTTCCTCGGCCTGCTGGAAAAAATGCTGCGACAATTGTGGCAGCGCCTCGGCCGCGAAATGCGCCGCGATCGCGTAATACTGCAACTCCGCGCTGAACTCATACCCGATCTGCTCATTGATTGCGTCGATGACTTTTTGGCTGGTTAACATACGGAAATCCTACAGCCAATTTATGAGATGCAAATCCCAATCGCCTTAGCGCCCAGCCTCGAACTCGCCTGCCACGCCGTAGCCTTGGCGAAGGCGGGTTAGCATGACAAAACCTACCGCGGATTGCCCGCCTTCGTCCAGCGACAACGGCGCGGCGGGCGCGGATGCAAATGGATGAATTCTGGGGAGCACAAGCCGCTGGCGTGTCGCATTCGGCGGCTCGCCGAATCACTCTCGAGGATCTTTGGGTCGTAAATTGCGACCGCATCAATGCAGCATATCTTTACGCGGTTGGACTGCACTGCTAAAATAGAATCCGAATGAAGCAGTTCACGCTCGAATATTGGAAGGATGACGGCTGGTACGTTGGCCGGCTGAAAGAGATGCCTGCGGTGATGAGTCAGGGGGAAACGCTGGAGGAACTGCAGTCGATGATTCGCGACGCCTATCATCTGATGATCGACGACGCGGCAGAAAGCGCATTTGTCCCGCAAGAGAAGCAGGAACTGTCGATCTCGCTGTGAAGCGGCGGGGGCTCGTGCGGGGTCTGATTGATCGCGGTTGCTATCTCAAACGCCATGGCGCGAACCATGACATTTATGTAAATCCGGCCAATGGGCGAACCGTTCCGGTGCCGCGCCACACTGAAATCAAAAACACACTCGCTCGAGCCATTCGGAAACAGCTCGGTTTGGAATAATCACGATCGGGTGCACAAATTTTGCTGCATCATAAGCCGCTTACGATGCATGAGGACTAGCTAGCGGGTTTGGAAAAACTGCTGCGACAACTGCGGCAACGCCTCGGCCGCGAAATGCGCAGCGATGGCGTAATACTGCAACTCCGCGCTGAACTCGTATCCGATTTGTTCGTTAATGGCGTCGATGACTTTCTGACTCGTTAGCATGAGACAAAACTACAGCGAATCGCGCTGATGCAAACGGATTGATGGCGCCACGTCACGCCGTAGCGTTTGCGAAGGCGGATCGATAACTTTTTGGCTGGTAAGCGTAGGAACCTTTCAGCTAATATTGCTTTTTCTTACGGCAGCAAAGCAGGACATTCAAATCCCCCGACTCGATCGAAACCGCTTAGGCTCGAACGGAGCAATGTAATTCGGTTCGACAGCCCGTCCCTAACCTGTAATTTCACGCCAAAATGAACCTCGATACGAAACGATCCAAAAGGCTCGACGCATACGTAGCAGACGCGTCACATGAAGTCCGAGATGAGAAAGTTCGGGTCATGCTCGCGGGCGACGTTGAGACGCTTGAGGTTTTTCGCATTCCGCTTGATCATCTGTTTTACAATATTCGAAACGGTAGATTCGCTGCAGAATTACTCAGGAAAGAGGAGGAAGTTAAGCGCAAGCTCGATCCAACCGTCGATGCAGATGCAAAGCTAATACAGCAACTGCTGCTTACGCAGGATAAAAATGAGACCGAGGCATTAAAAAAAGACCTGTTACTCCACGGGCAAATCGATCCAGGAATAATTACTTTTGACGGAGCGATAATAAACGGCAATCGCCGGGCTGCGATTTTCAAGACGATACTCGAAGACACTCAGGAACCGAAATTTGGGTACCTAAAGGTTGGACGACTTCCGCCAAATGTTGATGAAAAGGATCTGTGGCGGATTGAAGCGGGTCTGCAATTTGGAAAGGACTTTAGACTCAAGTACGGTCCTGTAAATGAGTTGTTGAAACTCAAAGAAGGCCACGTCCGTGGCCTAAGTGCTAAGGAGATTTCGAGTTCGCTTCTGGGGCGGTTTAGCGCAGATGAAGTCGAGGAAAAACTCGAAATCCTGAAACTGATCGAGATGTACTTACATCACATCGGTAAGCCGGGCGAGTACCATCATGTTCAGGAAGAACGCCACGTTGAGAAATTCAACAGCTTGTATGGAAGCGTCGTCGGGTCGCTACGGAAGAGAAACAAGACAGACCCGAAAATCGCCAAGTTGATCGCGGTTGCGTTCGAGATGATTGACAAAACGGAACTCACGCACTGGGACGTTCGCGTCTTGCGCAAGATTGCTGCAAATGAAAAGGCGTACGCGGAGCTCACACAACCATTCGCAGGTAGGAATATGCGCAGTCTCGACGCAGATGGAGTAACCGAAGCGTTTACTAGCTCAAAAGAATTGGTCGTCGACGCAGAGGAAAAGGATAAACCCGAGAGATTACTCAAACGAGCACTGTCAGCGCTCCAAAGCATTGATTCGGAAAACCCAAGATTGAAAACCGCCCGTGCGGGGACAATTCTCGATGAACTGACTGCTCGCGTCAGGGAATTGAGGGACTTCGCGAGACAATAATGCCCGAACAGCCCGTCGCCGTAGATCTGCGGGGGTCGGAGGTGCGAATCGAAGTTCCATCCGGCTCACCACTTCTAGAAGCGCCTCACCGCATATTTTTTCTCGCCGTTCTTGGATTTAATGTCGCCGAGGATTTTGTCGGCTTCATTAACGACGGAACGCCCGATCGGGCCGAATTGATCCGCCA
>Ga0137372_10004132_pt1 | contig 14124 bp, 15 predicted proteins | sample SagtaG_6_FD_104911 | JGI IMG/M metagenome (GOLD analysis project Ga0137372, IMG submission 104911) | Vadose zone soil microbial communities from Sagehorn Ranch, Mendocino, California, USA - Sage1_R_60_16 metaG | ecosystem: Environmental > Terrestrial > Soil > Vadose zone | place: USA...
ATCCGTGCCATGGGCGACAAGACGGAAGCGCGGCGCCGCATGCAGGCGGCGGGCGTGCCGATCGTGCCCGGGACGACGCGGCCCCTGGCGGACCACGTCCAGGCGCGCCCCGAGGCGGCGCGCCTCGGGTACCCGGTGCTGCTCAAGGCGGCCGCGGGCGGCGGCGGGAAGGGCATGCGGCTGGTGCGCGAGGAAACCGAGCTCGAGTCCGCCTTCGAGATGGCCGCGAGCGAGGCGCTGAACGCCTTCGGGGCCGGCGACGTGTATCTCGAGAAACACCTCGAGCGGCCGCGCCACATCGAGATCCAGATCCTGGCCGACTCGTACGGCCGGGTCGTGTCGTTGGGCGAACGGGAGTGCAGCATCCAGCGCCGCCATCAGAAGCTCATCGAGGAGGCCCCGTCGCTCGCCGTCACGCCGGCGCTGCGTCGGCGCCTGGGCGAGGCCGCGACGGCGGCCGCCGGCGCGGTGGGCTACCTCGGCGCCGGGACGATCGAGTTCCTGCTCGCGTCGAGCGGCGAGTTCTATTTCCTCGAGATGAACACGCGGCTCCAGGTGGAGCACCCGGTCACGGAGCTCGTGTACGGCGTGGACATCGTGCGCGAGCAGCTGCGCGTGGCGATGGGCCAACCGTTACGGGTCCACGCCGGCACGCTGCAGCCGCGCGGCCACGCCATCGAATGCCGCATCACCGCGGAGGATCCCTTCACCGATTTCCTCCCGGCCTCGGGCGTGGTGCGTTACCTGCAGGTCCCGGGGGGGCCGGGCGTCCGCTGGGACGCGGGTGTCGAAACGGGCAACGAGGTCACTCTCCACTACGATCCACTCATCGCCAAGCTGATCGTGTGGGGGGAGACGCGGCAGGTCGCTCTCGAGCGCATGCGCCGGGCGCTGCGCGAGCTCGCCATCGTCGGGATCCCATCCTCCCAGGCGTTTCACCTGCGCGTCATGGACGACCCGGAGTTCCAGCGGGGTGACGTGGACGTCGCCTACTTCGAACGCGCCGCGGACCGGTTGCTGGCGGGTGGCGTCCGGCCGGAGCTCGTGCGACCCCTGGCCGTGGTCGCCGCGCTGCTTGCGGAAGAGCATCGGACCACGGCCGCGCCCCAGCAGCCGCTCGCCCGAACTGCGGACCGCCCGAGTGGGTGGGTGATCGCGGCGCGACGAGAGGCGGTGGGCGGATGAGCGACATCGTGGCCATCACCGCCATCGCGGCGGGTGGCGAAGGGGTGGGGCGGCTCCCGGACGGCCGGGCCGTGTTCGTGGCGCGCAGCGCGCCGGGCGAGCGCGTGCGATTGCGCGCGGGGGTAAGGCTCCACAAGAGCTTCGCCCGGGGCGAAGTGGCCGAGATCGTGGCACCGGGCACGGTGCGCGTCGCGCCGCCGTGCGCGCACTTCGTCCAGGACCGCTGCGGCGGGTGTCAGCTGCAGCATCTCGCCTACGATGGCCAGCTCGCGGCGAAGCGCACCATCGTGGGCGACGCGTTGCGCCGGATCGCCAAGCTCGACGTGGGCGACCCCGATATCGTCGAGGCAGTCGACGAGTGGCGGTACCGGGCCAAGGTGAGCCTGGCGGTGAAGGGCGGTGGCGCGCGGGGGATGGTGCTGGGCTTCCATCCGTACGACCGGCCGGGAACGGTGTTCGCGTTGCTCGACTGTCACATCACCGACTTCCGGCTCATGACGCTGTGGCGCGCGCTCAAGCAGCGGCTCGATTTGCTGCCGCCGCGCCTCACCCGCCTCACGCTCCGGCTCGACCGCGAGGGCCGGCGCCACGTGATCGCCGAGTCTGCGGGAGAGCCGTGGCAGGACGCGCCGCGGCTGCGCGCCGCCCTCCCCGCCGACGCCGGGGAGGTGATCTGTTGGTGGCAGCCGGTGGACGGCGCGGCTCGGGTCATAGCCGGCCCGGCGTCGGGGTTTCCCGCGACCGCGTTCGAGCAGGTGAACCCGGAGATGGGCGCGATCGCCCGCGCCTGGGCCGTGGACCAGTTGGGTGACGTGCGAGGGGCGGTGGTGTGGGACCTGTACGGCGGCATCGGGGACACCGCCGCCCTGCTCGCCGGGCGTGGAGCGCAGGTCGTGAGCGTCGACGCGGACGAGAAAGCGATCGACTGGGCGCGGCGTCGCGTCACGCCGGGTCCGGTGCGATTCATCGCCGGGAAGGCCGAGGACGTGCTGCCCACCCTCCCCGAGCCGAGCGCCGTCGTAGTGAATCCGCCGCGGAGCGGGCTGCACTGGAACGTCACGCTGCGGCTCACCGGCCAACCGGTCGCGCGCGTCGTCTACCTGTCCCGCGACCCCGCGACCCTGGCTCGCGACCTGCACCGCTTGCGCGCGACCTATCGCGTGACGCTGGTCCGGGCGTTCGACCTGTTTCCGCAGACGGCGCACGTGGAGACGGTAGCGGTGCTGGAGGCGGCGTGACCGAGAAAGTGCGGAGTGCGGGGTGCGGAATGCGGAGTATCAGGGGGAGTGTCGTGGCGCGAGCGCCCTTCCACCTCGACTCCGCACGCCGCACTCCGCACTCCGCACCCGGGGTGGCGGGGCGATGAGATATTCCGTGACCATCGGCGGGCAGACCATCGACGTGGAGGTGGACGGGAGCCGCGTGACCGTGGACGGGGTGGGGCTCGAGGCCCAGCTCGCCGCCGTATCGGGGACGCCGCTCTATCACTTGCTGCTCGGCGGAGCGTCGTGGACCGTGACGGCGCAGCCGCTCGAGGGCGCGGGGCGGTGGGCGTTGGGCGTGGTGGGCGAGCGGGTGGAGGTCGCGGTGGTGGATGAGCGGGCTCAACAGGTCCAGCGCCTCACCGCGGCGCCGTCGCCGGCACCGGGGCACGCGACGCTGCGCGCCCCGATGCCGGGGCTGGTGGTACGCGTGGCGGTCGCAGCGGGCCAGCATGTCGAAGCGGGCGCAGGGCTGGTCGTGGTGGAGGCGATGAAGATGGAGAACGAATTGCGGGCGGCGCGACCCGGCGTGGTGCAAACGGTGCACGTCGGGGTGGGGGATGCCGTCGAAAAAGGCGCGCTGCTGGTCACCCTCGCGAGCCCGGAACCCTAGGGTTGACGGGCGGTTACGGGCCGGCTATAGTTCTCGGCTGCGGCAAAAACCGGGACCACAAAAGGGTTGAGATGAAGACGTTCAGCTTGCGACGAGAGGATGTGACGCACCGCTGGTTCGTCGTGGACGCCGCCGGGCAGTCGCTCGGTCGGCTCGCGAGCCGCGTGGCGCAGGTGCTGCGCGGCAAACACAAGCCTACGTTCACCCCGCACGTGAACGGCGGCGATTGCGTCGTGGTCGTGAATGCGGCGAAGGTGAAGCTGACCGGGCGCAAGCTCGAGCAGAAGCGCTATTTCCACCACACCGGCTACATGGGCCACGAGCGGTTCGCGCCGGTCAAGAACGTGCTGCAGTCGCACCCCGAGCGTGTGATCGAGAAAGCGGTCTGGGGGATGTTGCCCAAGACCACGCTCTCGCGGCAGAAGGTGAAGCAGATGCTGAAGGTGTACGCCGGGCCCGAGCATCCGCACGCGGCGCAGCAGCCCGAGCGGTTCGACGTGACGGGAGCGCCGTGAGCTCGGCGGTGACGCCGGAGCTGCGCTGGCACGCAGTCGGCCGCCGCAAGGTGGGCGTGGCGCGGGTCTATCTCACGCCGGGCTCGGGCAAGTGGAACATCAACGGGCGCACGCTGGGTGATTACTTCCCGCGGCCGTCGCTCGTGTCGCACATCCAGCAGCCGTTCACCGCGACCGACACACTCGGGGCCTTCGATGTGCGAGGGCTGTGTCGGGGCGGCGGCGTGACGGGGCAGGCGGGGGCGTTGCGGCTGGCGATCGCACGCGCCCTGTGCCTCGCGGACGAGCGGCACCGTACGAAGCTGCGGGAGCAGGGCCTGCTGACGCGGGATCGGCGGGCGGTCGAGCGCAAGAAACCGGGCCGGGCCGGAGCGCGGAAGCGGTTCCAGTTCAGTAAGCGGTGAGCGGTGCGCCGTGCGCGGTCGCTCCCGGTGATCACCCGAGGACCGCGGCGACGGCGTTGCACCGGCGATAACCGCGCACTGCGCACCAGGCAGTTGAGGTAATCACTCACGCGGCTTGATTCGGTGCTGGGTCCCCGCAGCCGGGGTGGCACCGAAAATGAGAGCAGCGGCGGTTCAAAACCCACGAGAGGGAGTGCATGGCGCAGCCTCAGTTGCAGGATCTGCTGGAAGCGGGCGTCCATTTCGGCCATCAGACGCGCCGCTGGAATCCCAAGATGCGCCGGTTCATCTTCGCCGAGCGGTCGGGGATTTACATCATCGACCTCCAGAAGACGCTGCGGCAGATCGAGGCCGCGCAGGAATTGCTGCGCGGGGTGGTGCTCAAGGGCGAAGGCGTGTTGTTCGTGTGCACCAAGAAGCAGCTCAAGAACATCCTGCAGGCGGAGGCGCAGCGCTGCGGGGCGTTCTACGTCACCGAGCGGTGGCTGGGCGGGACGCTCACGAACTTCCAAACGATCAAGAAACAGATCAAGCGTCTGAAAGAGCTGGAGCAGGGTACGGCCGAGGGCGAGTTCGAGAACTACACGAAGAAGGAGCAGCTGCTGTTCGACCGCGAGCGGGCCAAGCTCGAGAAGTATCTCTCGGGCATCAAGAATATGGCCCGGCTGCCGGGGGCGCTGTTCGTCGTGGACTCGAAAAAGGAGCGGATCGCCGTCGCCGAGGCGAACAAGCTCGGCATCCCCGTGGTCGCGATCGTCGACACGAACGCGGACCCGGAGCTGATCACGGTGCCCATCCCGGGCAACGACGACGCGATCCGGGCCGTCTCCCTCATCACGGCGGCCGTCTCGGACGTGATCTCGGAAGCGCGACACCAGATGCCGCTGCGCGAGCCGGCCGAGGAAGGCGAGGGCGTGACGTACTCGACCGAAACCGGCGTCGAAGCCGAGGCGGAGGGAGACAAGAAGAAGAAGCCGGCGCGGCGCAAGCGCCGCGCCAAGCCGGAAGCGATCGCGGCGCGGCTCAAGACGGATGAGGCGCCGGCCCCGGCGCCCGCGGAATCGAGCGGCGCGGGCGAAGGCTAAGCGCGCCGGGCGTCTCTCGTCCGGCTGGACCAACCGACCGCCGCCCTCCGAGCCCCACGGCGCGAGGGCGGCGTTTTCATGAGGAGTGAGGAGCGTGACGACTGTGAAAGACATTCCGGCCAAGCTCGTGGCGGAGCTGCGCGCCCGCACCGGCGCCGGCATGATGGACTGCAAGAAGGCCCTGGAGGAGACCGCGGGCGACCTGGAGAAGGCCGTCGACGTGCTCCGGACCAAGGGCGCCGCCAAGGCCGACAAGCGGGCCGGGCGCGAGGCCTCCGAAGGCGCGATCGGGACCTACCTGCACCACGACGGCAAGATGGGCGTGCTGGTGGAGCTCAACTGCGAGACGGACTTCGTGGCGCGCACCGAGGACTTCAAGGCGCTCGCGCGGGATCTCGCCGTGCACGTCGCGGCGACCAATCCGCTCGCGGTGCGGGTCGAGGACCTGCCTCCCGAGGTGGTCCAGCGCGAGCGCCAGGTGTACGAGGCGCAGGTCGCCGAGCAGAAGAAGCCCGAGAACATCCGCGCCAAGATCGTGGACGGCATGCTCAAGAAGTTCTACGAGGAAAACGTGCTGCTCGAGCAGAAGTTCGTGAAGGACGACAAGCGCACCGTGGGCCAGCTGGTCAACGAGCTGTCGGCCAAGACCGGGGAGAAGATCCAGGTGCGGCGGTTCGCACGGCTCAAGGTCGGAGAGGGCTGAGTGACCACCGCGTCCCGCGCGCGCCTCGCGTACCCGCGGGCCGTGCTCAAGATCTCGGGTGAGGCGTTTGCGGGGGAGCGAGGCGCGGGCGGGGGGATCGACTTCGGCCTGATCGATCACCTCGGGGACGAGCTCAAGAGCGTGGCGGGGATGGGAGTGCAGCTGGGCCTGGTGGTGGGCGGCGGCAACATCGTGCGCGGCACCGCGGCCAGCGAGCAGGGGATGGATCGGGTCTCGGCCGACTACATGGGGATGCTGGCGACCGTGATCAACGCGCTCGCCCTCCAGGACATCCTCGAGAAGAAGGGCGTCGATACCCGCGTGATGACCGCCATCCGCATGGAGGAGCTCGCGGAGCCCTACATCCGGCGCCGGGCCGTGCGCCACCTCGAAAAGGGCCGCACGGTCATCTTCGCGGGCGGCACCGGGAACCCCTACTTTTCCACGGATACGGCGGCCGTGCTGCGCGCGCTCGAGATCGAGGCCAAGGTGCTGCTCAAGGCGACCAACGTGGACGGCATCTACACCGCCGATCCCAAGAAGGACCCTAAAGCGACGTTCCTCGCGGAGTTGTCCTTCCGGGACGCGCTGGTGAACGGCTACGCCGTGATGGACGCGAATGCCTTCGGCTTGTGCAAAGAGAACCGGCTCCCCATCGTCGTGTTCAACATCAACCAGCCCGGCGCGACGGCCAGGGTCCTGGCCGGGGAGCGCGTCGGCACGATCGTGCAATGACCACCACGACCCTCGCGGATCACGTCAAGCAGGCCAAACAGGCGATGGACAAGGCGGTGGAGGCCGTGAAGCGCGAGTTCTCCACCGTGCGCACCGGCAAGGCCACGACCTCGCTCCTCGACCTGGTGCGGGTCGAGGCCTACGGGAGCGAGGTGCCGCTGAACCAGGTGGCGAGTGTGGCGGCGCCCGAGCCCAAGCTCCTGACGATCCAGCCCTGGGATAAGTCCGTCCTGAAGGCGGTCGAGAAGGCGATCCTCGCGTCGGACCTGGGGCTCACCCCCTCGAACGACGGGAACATCATCCGCATCCCGCTGCCGCCGCTCAACGAGGAGCGCCGCCGCGAGCTGGTGAAGGTGATCCACAAGTTCGCGGAGGAAGGCCGGGTCGCCGTACGCCACGCCCGCACCGAGGCGATCAGCCGGATCAAGAAGACCGAGCACGTCTCGGAGGACGAGAAGAAGCACTCGGAAAAGGACGTGCAGAAGGTGCACGACGACCATCTGCGGATGGTGGACGAGGCGGTGAAGAGCAAGGAAGCGGAGATCATGGAGGTCTGAGGTGACGGACGACCTGCTCGCCCAGATCCGCGTCGGCGGGGGCGTCCCGCGGCACGTCGCCGTCATCATGGACGGCAACGGGCGCTGGGCGCGCGAGCGGGGTCTGCCCCGGCCGCTGGGTCACCGCGCCGGCATGAAAGCCGTGCGCGAGGTCGTCGAGGGGGCGATCGCGGCGGAGGTGGAGGTGCTCACGCTGTTCGCGTTCTCGGAAGAGAACTGGCAGCGCCCCCTCACCGAGATCTCCGCCCTGATGCAGCTGCTCGAGGAGTTCATCGCGCGGGAGGTGACCGAGCTGCGCGACCAGGGGGTCGCGGTGCACGTCCTGGGCGACCGCACCCGGCTCGTGGCGGGCGCGCGCGCGGCGGTGGAGCGCATCGAGGCGGAAACGCGCGCCGGGAAGAAGCTGGCGCTCAACCTGTGCATCTCCTACTCGTCACGCGCCGAGCTGGCCCGCGCGGCGCGGCTGCTCGCCGAAGACGTCCTGAAGGGCGTGAAGCGCCTCGAGGATATCGACGAGGACGCCGTCCGCGAGCGACTCTATACGGCGCCGTGGCGCGACCCCGACCTCCTGATGCGCACGTCCGGTGAGTATCGGCTCTCGAACTTCCTGCTGTGGCAGCTCGCGTACACCGAGCTCTACATCACGCCGGTGCTCTGGCCGGACATCACGCGGCGTGATCTGTTCCAGGCCATCCTCGACTATCAACGACGCGATCGGCGGTTCGGAAAGGTGACGGTCTGATGTCACGCAACCTGGTGCTGCGCATCGCGGTGGCGGTCCCGGCCATCGCCGGAGCCGTGGCCGCGCTCTGGGTCGGGGCATGGGTGCTCGCGGCAGCGCTCGCCGTGCTGGGGATGCTCGGCACGCGCGAGATTTACGACTTCGCCCGGAAGCAGGGCATCGAGCCGCTCGAGTGGATCGGCTACCTCGCCGCCGCGGCCTGCCCGCTCGCCGCCTATTGGGCCAAGGACGTCTCCGATTGGGAGCCCGTCGTCTACGCCGGTGCTCTGTGGCTGCTGGTAGCGTTGGTCGTTGCCGCCGCGCGCGGCCCGGCGCAACGGCCGCTCACGGCCGTCGCCGTGACCGTGTTCGGCGGTCTGTACTCCTCGGCCTTGTTGTCGTTCGTCATCGCCATCCGCCACGGCCCCCACGCCGACGCTCACCCGCGCGGCTCCGTCGCGCTCGCGCTGTTGCCGCTCGTCATCACGTGGGTGGGCGATACGTGCGCCATGGCGGCGGGCCAGCTCGTCGGCGGGCCGAAGCTGGCGCCGGTGCTGTCGCCGCAGAAGACCTGGGCCGGCGCGATCGGCGGCGTCGGCGGCGCCGTCGTGGCCGCGCTCGCCTTCGGGCCGCTGGTGCTCGATCGGGTGGCGTTCGGTCTTCCACAATGGCAGTTGATGGTCGTCGGCCTCGTCACCGCTGTCGCCGCCCAGCTCGGCGACGTGACCGAGTCGCTCTTCAAGCGCGAAGCCGGCGTGAAGGACTCGTCGTCCCTCCTCCCGGGGCACGGCGGCGTGCTCGACCGCCTCGACTCTCTGTACTTCGTCCTGCCCGTCGCGGCCGGCCTGTTCCGTCTGTTCGGATTGGCATGAGCCGCGGCGTCGCCATCCTGGGATCCACGGGGTCCATCGGGCGGGCCGCCCTGCAGGTGTTGGCGCGCCAGCGCGAGCGATTCCACGTGGCGGCGCTGACCGCCCACTCGAATGCCGATCTCCTCGAGCGGCAGGCGGCGGAATGGAACCCGGGCTATGTCGGGCTCGTGAACGGCGGGAAAGGCGAAACGGAGAAGGGGAAGGGTGCGGCGTGCCTGGTCGAGGCCGCGACCCGTGGCGACGTCGATATCGTCGTGAACGGGATCGTCGGCGCGGCCGGCCTGGAGGCGACGCTGGCGGCGCTCGCCGCCGGCAAGCGTGTGGCGCTCGCGAACAAAGAGACGCTGGTGATGGCGGGGGAGCTCGTGACCCGCGCCGCGCGGGAAGGCGGCGGGGAGTTGGTGCCCATCGACTCGGAGCACAGCGCGGTGCTGCAGTGTGTCACGGGGCGTGAGCCCGCGGAGCTGGCCCGCCTCATCCTCACCGCCTCGGGCGGCCCGTTCCGCACCTGGACGCCGGAGCGGGTGGCCGGCGCGACGGTGGACGAGGCGTTGCGCCACCCGACTTGGAAGATGGGGAAGAAGATCACCGTCGATTCCGCGACGCTGGTGAACAAGGCCCTCGAGGTGATCGAGGCGCATTTCCTGTTCGGGCTGGCCTACGAGGCGGTGGACGTAGTGGTGCACCCGCAGTCGGTGGTGCACGCGTTCGTCGAGTTCGTGGATGGTTCGGTGCTCGCCCAGGTGGGCTTCCCCACGATGGAGCTGCCGATTCTCTACGCGCTGACCCATCCGTCCCGCGTGCCCGATGGGGGAACCCGGCGCTTCGATCCGGTGGCGGCCGGGACCCTGACGTTCGAGCCGGTACATCCCGAGCTGTACCCCGCCTACGGCCTCGGCCGCGCCGCGGCCGCCGCCGGGGGCACCACGCCGACGGCGTTCAACGCCGCCAACGAGGTGGTGGTGGAGCTGTTCCTTCAGGGCCGGATCCGCTTCGGCCGCATCGCGGAGACCATCGCCCGGGTGCTCGAGACGCACCGCACCGGCCCCGCGGAGTCGCTCGAGGCGGTCCTCGCGGCGGATCGGGACGCGCGCCGCCTGGCGCAGGAGGCGGCGTGTTCCTGACCATCGGCGCCGTCGTCGTCGTTCTCGGCGTCCTGATCTTCGTGCACGAGATGGGCCATTTCCTCGCCGCCAAGGCGGTGGGGATCCAGGTCTTGCGGTTCTCGCTCGGGTTTGGCCGCCCGCTCTTGAGCTGGCGGCGGGGGGAGACGGAGTACTGGATCTCGTGGCTGCCGCTCGGCGGCTACGTGAAGATGGCGGGCCTGGAGGACGAAGGAATCGCCGGAGGCCTGGAAGGCGGCAAGGCGGATGTGCCGGTCGATCCCGCGCGTGCCTTCGACCGCCAGCCGGTGTGGAAGCGCACCATCGTCATCCTGGCGGGGGTGACGATGAATGTGGTATTCGCCTTTTGCGTGTACGCCGGCATCGCGGCGACGGTGGGCTCGCCGGAGCTCGCCAGCACCGAGATCGACTCGGTCACGGCGCGCGCGCTGCCGCCGGGGGCCGAGGCCCTCGCGACCCTCAAGTTCGGCGACCGCATCGTGCGCGTGAACGGGGACACCGTGCGGTCGTGGAATGCCTTGCTCGACCACCTGCTGATGGGGCCGACGGAGCTCCGGGTCGACGTGGCGGGCCGGGATGCGCCGCTGCGCGTGCGACTCCCGAACGGCAGCCTCGCCACGCGCCAGGCGGTGGCCCAGGCGCTCGTGCGCCTCGACCCGCCGCGGCTCGGCATCCTCGAGCCCGGGCGTCCCGCCATCCGGGCCGGGCTGAAGCCGGGCGACGTGCTGCTCAAGGCCAACGGCGACACGCTGCGCTCGTGGACCGACGTGCTGCATGCCGTATGGACGAGCCCCGATAAACCGGTGCGCTTCGACGTGCTGCGCGACGGCGCACGCCTGCAGGTTACGGTGGTGCCCGAGGCGAAGACCGAGACCGATTCCGCGTCTCCCCGGCCCAAGCTGTACGGCGCGATCGGCGCCGGACAGGATCCCCCGACCATCCACGTGCGCGAGCCGCTGGGGCGCGCGCTGGTATCCGGACTCGAGGAGACCTGGGCCCGCGCGCTGGTCGTAGTGGGGTTCCTGCAGGGGCTGGTGATGCGGGAGACGTCGGTGCGCGACGTCGGAGGGATCCTCACCGTGGGTCAGATCTCGGGTCAGGTGGCGCGGCTCGGCCTCGACTGGTTCCTCACGTTCCTGGCGTTTTTCTCCGTCAACCTGGCGATTCTGAATCTGCTGCCCATCCCGATCCTCGACGGCGGGCAGCTCATGTTCCTGATCGCCGAAGCGGTGCGTCGCAAGCCCCTCTCGCTCAAGCTCCGCATGGTACTCACCCAGGTGGGCTTCGTGGTGCTGCTCGCCATCATGATCCTCGCCTTGACGAACGATGCCCTCCGCATCCTCCCCCGTTAGGGACGCGCTCGAGAGCTACGTCGCGGGACGGGTGAAGGCGGAGCGGCTCGTCATCGCGGTATCGGCGGCGTACTACCGGGAAACCCGAAAGGACTCCCTAACGGTCGCGGGAAATGGGAAACGGGAAACGCTGCGTCCGCTGATCGATGTGATCGATCGGGCGTCTCCCGGGATTGTCGAGCTCGGGACCGTTCAGGGCGGTCCGGGCTTTGCGATCAGTCTCGCCGAGCGACCGTTCCCGAAAGAATACGAGGCGGAGCTCAGGAAAGCGGCGGAGATGGTACTGTCGGGATCGGGGATACGGGATGCGGGATGCGTGGACGCCACGGAAACGCCCCATCCCGCATCCCGCATCTCGCTTCCCGGCATGATATCCTGGCTCCGGTCGCTATTCCGCGGGTCCCCCTCAGCCTGACCACCAGCGCCGCCAGCGCTCCAGCCATGCGGCCGGCCTGCCGTTCTCACTCTCCAGGTCGGCGAGCAGCTGGGTCGCGTCGCGGTAGCGGTCGTCCGGGTGCTTTGCGAGGCACTTCATGACGATCCGCTCGAATCGCTTGGAGAGGTCGGGGCGCTTCTTGCGCAGCGGCGGCGGCGCATCTTCCACGTGCATGCGCGCCAGCTCGAACCAATCGATCGCCGCGAACGGGACTTCGCCCGCCGCCGCCTTGTAGAGGGTCACACCCAGCGCGTAGAAGTCCACGCGCTGGTCGAGCGGCCGTCCCTGGGCCTGCTCGGGGGAGAGGTACTGCGGCGTGCCGATGGTCATGTTGACGCCGGTCGAGGCGACGTAGCCAGATACCGCGCGCGCGATCCCGAAGTCCGAGAGCACGGCGCTGCCGTCGGCGCGGATCAGGATGTTGTCGGGCTTCAAGTCGCGGTGGATCACGCCTCGGGCATGGGCGAACCCGAGCCCACGGGCCACGTCGCGCGCGATCCGCACGATCTCCGCCTCGGGCAGCGGGCCGGCGCGCGCGAGGCGCGCCGCGAGGGAGTCGGGGCACAGGTCCATCGCGAAGTAGACGTAGTTCCCGGAGCGCGCCACGAAGCGGATGCGGATGATGTTCGGGTGCTCGAGCTGGGCGGCAGTCTGCGCCTCGTTGCGGAAGCGGGCCTCGAACTGGCGGTCGCCGGCGTAGCGCGGCATCAGGACCTTGACCGCGACCTCGGTGCCGTCGAGCTCGCGCCCGGCGAACACCCAGGCGAACCCGCCCTGACCGAGCAGCCGCTCGAGGTCGTACGGGCCGACGGTGCGACCGACGAGGTCGGTCGGCGCCGGAGGGACGGGGACGGGGAACGCGTCGGTCACGCAGGGCTTTACAAATGGGTGTTGGAGGTCTAAGTTACTGCGCTCTCAACAATTAGGGAACTCGTTCAGATGTACGACAAGACGACGCCGGTCCGGAAGTACGGGCGGCACGAGGGAGACACGGGGTCCGCCCCGGTCCAGATCGCGCTGCTCACCGAGCGGATCAACAGCCTCACCGATCACTTCCGGGTGCACGCCAAGGACTTCCACGGGCAGCGCGGCCTCCTCAGGATGGTCTCACAACGCCGTCGCCTGCTCGAGTACCTGAAGCGCGCCGACTTGGAACGGTATCGGCAGCTCATCGAAGAGCTGGGTCTCCGCCATTAACACCGCTGGCGTCGCGTTGGGCGCCCCGGAAGAGCACCGGGGCGCCCCGCGCATTTCTTTGTGCTCTAGACAGGCAATATGGTGAAACACGTAGAACGCAACTTCGCGGGCCGCGCTCTGAAGCTCGAGGCGGGCCGCCTGGCCAAACAGGCGGCGGGCTCCTGCCTCCTGCAGTTCGGGGAGACGGTCGTGCTCGCTACCGTGACCGTGTCGGACAACGTCTCGACCCTCCCGTTCTTTCCCCTGACCGTCGAGTACCGCGAGAAGGCCTACGCCGCCGGCAAGATTCCCGGCGGCTTTTTGAAGCGTGAGGGCCGGCCCTCGGACGAGGAGATCCTCGCGGCACGGGTGATCGACCGCTCGGTCCGGCCGCTGTTCCCGGAGGGGTTCAAGAACGAGGTGCAGGTATTCGTGTACGTCCTCTCGGCGGACCAGGAGAACGACGCCGACGTGCTGGGCCTCACGGCAGCCTCCGCCGCCCTGACCATGTCCAAGGTGCCCTGGAACGGCCCGATTGCCGCGGTGCGCGTGGGGCGGGTGGAGGGCGCCTGGATCCTCAATCCCACCTTCCAGCAGCTCGAGTTCTCCGACGTGGACATGGTCGTGTCCGGCTCGAAGGATTCGATCGTGATGGTGGAGGGCGGGGCGCTCGAGCTCACGGAAGCCGAAATCGTGAAGGGCCTCGAGGTGGCGCACAAGGGTATCCGCGAGCTGCTCGATGCGGCGAACGAGCTCGTCGCCGAGATGCGGCAGCCCAAAATGGAATGGACCAAGGTCGAGCCGCCGGCGGAGCTGGTGGCGCGGGTGAAGCAGCTCGCGGAGGCCCGCGTTTCCGAGGCGCTCAACCTGCCGGAGAAGTCCGAGCGCGCGCAGGCGCTCGCTGCCCTCAAGGCCACGATCCAGGAAGAGCTCGCGGCCGAGTTCCCCGAGAACGTGAAGGACGTGGCCAACGTCATCGAGGAAATCGAGTATCACACGATGCGCAACCAGGTCCTGACCCACGGCGAGCGGGTGGACGGGCGGGACTTAGACACGGTGCGCCCGATCAGCTGCGAGGTCGGGATGCTGCCGCGCACGCACGGCTCCGCGCTGTTCACGCGCGGCCAGACCCAGGCGCTGGTGTCGGTCACCCTCGGCACGACGCGGGACGAGCAGCGAATCGATTCGATCGACGTGGCGCAAGAGACGACCAAGTCGTTCATGCTGCACTACAACTTTCCGCCGTTCTCGACTGGTGAAGTCAAGCCGATCCGCGGGACCTCACGCCGCGAGGTAGGACACGGGGCGCTCGCCGAGCGGGCGCTGCAGGCGCTGCTTCCGCCGTACGACCAGTTTCCCTATACCCTCCGCATCGTGTCCGACA
>Ga0137372_10004133_pt1 | contig 14122 bp, 10 predicted proteins | sample SagtaG_6_FD_104911 | JGI IMG/M metagenome (GOLD analysis project Ga0137372, IMG submission 104911) | Vadose zone soil microbial communities from Sagehorn Ranch, Mendocino, California, USA - Sage1_R_60_16 metaG | ecosystem: Environmental > Terrestrial > Soil > Vadose zone | place: USA...
CTGATGGGAGACATCGTCCTCTCGCCGGCGTTCGACTCCGTGGACATCGAGGTCGAACGGGGCGTCATCCTGGAAGAGCTCGGCGAGGCCAACGACAATCCCGACGACCTGGTCCACGAGATGTTCGTCCGCTCCTTCTGGAGAAGCCACCCCCTCGGAGCACCCATTCTGGGCAGTGCCGAGACGGTCCAGGGGATCGGCCTGGCCGATCTGTACCGTTATTACCGTTCCAAGTATCGTCCCGAAAACCTCATCGTCTCGGTCGCGGGCCACGTGCGGATCCGCGAATGCCTGGCGGAAATCGAAAAGCTTTTCCGCAGGCGGGCCTCCCGCTCCGTCTCGGATGCCGTGCGCGAGAGGCGCGTCGCGCGGCCTCGAGGCCACCAGGACTTACTCCTGAAGTCGCGCCGGGGCCTGGGCCAGGCGCATCTCTGCCTGGGGGTCGAAGGGCCCTCGCAGTCCTCGGACCGGCGTTTCGCCGCCCACCTGCTCGACATCGTTCTGGGCGGCGGGATGTCTTCGCGGCTCTTCCAGGAGGTGCGGGAGAAGCGCGGTCTCGCTTACTCGATCGCCTCCTCGCTCAACTCCTTCCGGCTGGGCGGATACGAGACGATCTACGCGGCCTGCGCCCCCAAGAACCTTGCGCGGCTCCTGGAGATAACGCTGCGGGAGCTCAAGAGGTTGAAGCACGAAGGGGTGCGCCCGCGCGAGCTTCTCTGGGCCAAGGAAAACCTGAAAGGCAACATGCTTCTGGCCCTGGAGTCCACGGTTTCGCGCATGTCCATGCAGGCGCGCCAGGAGTTCTACTTCGGCCGGGTCAGCGCCGCGGAAGAAATGATGGCGCGCGTCGAGGCAGTCACGGCGGAGGACATCGCCGAGGAGGCCGAGCGCCTCTTCGACGGGCGGATGCTTTCGCTCGCCGTCGTTGGAAACGTCGGGAAACTCCCCATTTCGGCCCCCGATCTCGTCTCGTCGCTCAGCGCGTAGCGGGCGACGTGGCTTCGCCACCGGCGGGCGGCTCGGCCAAAGGGCTCGACCGCCCGCCTCGTCGCCCGCTCCGCGCTTCGCTCCCGCGGCGCGCGCCTCCTCCCTCGATTACCTCGGGAGACTACGCGCGCCGCGACCGGGGCTGGCACGGAGTACGATCCGCTCTTGTGGCTGAAATCGTCGTCCCGATCAAGGTCCTGTCTCACGGAGAGGGGATGGTCACGCCGGCTTACGCGACGGCGGGCTCGGCGGGATGCGACCTTCGGGCTGCCATTGAAGCCTCGCTTCTGATCCTGCCGGGCGGAAGAGTTCGGGTCCCAACCGGTGTCGCGGTCGCGATTCCACCCGGTTACGAAGGCCAGGTCCGCATGCGAAGCGGACTCGCTCACGACAAGGGCCTGGCCTTGCTCAACGCTCCCGGCACGATCGACAGCGATTATCGCGGCGAGATCCAGGTGATTCTCGCCAACCTCGGAGCGGAACCGGTGACGCTCGAGCGCGGAGAGCGCATCGCCCAGCTCGTCTTCGCGCCGGTGGCGCGCGCCCGCTTCGAGAGAGTCGCGGAGCTTCCTGCCAGTCCTCGGGGTCAAGGGGGATTCGGATCCACCGGAAGGGAGTAGGTCCTCCGTGTCATCCCTTCGCTGCCTCCCTGCCATCCTGAGAGCAGCGAAGGATCTGCCCTTTCCGGATGAGGAGACCTTCCTGCTCAGGGCAAGCTCTGAGCGAATTGTCCTCCGAAGCGCGCCGTCGCCATAGCGGCTCTGGCGCGTCGGCGACTTCAGCGAAGGAGGAAGCGAACGATCTGCTCTCGTCGCAGTCAGCCGATTGGCCCCGAGCAGATTCTTCGTCGCGGAGCTTGTCCCGATCGTTCCTGTCGCCTGGTCCGCAGTAAGGAGGGCAGATTCCTCGCTGCGCTCGGAATGACAGACACGCGGAGGGACTCCTCAGAATGACAGGGACGAGACGCTTTGCTACTCTAGAGGTCCATGCGTGTCTCGATCCTGGCATCCGGCTCCGGCGGCAATGCGTGCGTCGTCGAGTCGGGCGGGACGCGGGTGCTGGTGGACGCGGGTCTGTCGGCGCGGGAGATGGAAAGGCGCATGACGGCTCGGGGAATAGAGCCGGAGACGATCCGCGGGGTCTTCGTCACGCACGAGCACAATGACCACTCGAGTGGCGCCCTGGTCTTCTCGGCTCGCTGGGAGTGCCCGATCTTCACGTCGGCGGGGACGGCGGATGCCATCGGTCTGGAAGGAGATCTCTTCTCGCCGTTTGTCCGGATCCAGGGGGGGCGCGAGGGGCGAATCGGAGACCTCGGTTTCAGGGCCTTCGCGACGCCGCACGACGCCAACGAGTCGGTCGCCTACGCCTTCGAGGGGGACGGAGCGCGAGTCGTCATCGCGTCCGACTTGGGCCGCGCCGAAGAGGATTTCGTGGCCTTCCTGCGCGGCGCGACGGCCCTCCTGCTGGAGTTCAACCACGACGAGGACATGCTGCGGGACGGGCCCTACACCTGGCCGCTCAAGCAGCGGATCTCGGGAGGCTGGGGACATCTCTCCAACAGGCAGTCGGCGGACGCCGTGCGACGGGCGGCCGGCCCGGGCTTGAAGCGCGTCGTCGCCACCCATATCTCGCGCACCAACAACGTGCCGCCGCTCGCGCTCGCGGCCCTGGCCGAGGCCCTGGAACGGGCGGGCTGTCCCGCCGCCGCCGCGACCGCGGACCAGATCCTGGGCTTCGAGACCTTCGACGCGTGAGAGTCGAAGTCCGCGTCTATCCCCGCCAGGATGTCCTGGATCCCCAGGGCAAGGCGATCGCCGCGGCGCTCGCGCGGCTGGGCCATCGCGCGGTCAAGGACGTGCGCGCGGGAAAGGTCTTCTTCCTGGACGTCGAAGGCTCGGACCCTTCGGCGGTCGAGAAGGACGCTCGCCGGATGGCCGAGGAGCTCTTGGCCAACACCGTGATCGAAGGGTATGACGTGAGGGTCCTCTCTTGAAGTTCGGCATCGTCGTGTTTCCGGGCTCCAACTGCGACGCGGACTGTTTTCACATTGCCAAGGACCTGCTGGGCTGCGAGGCCGAGTACGTGTGGCACAAGGATACCGAGCTCAAGGGCGCCGACGCGGTGATCCTGCCGGGAGGGTTCGCCTATGGCGACTACCTGCGGGCGGGAGCGCTCGCGCGGTTCTCGCCGGTGATGGACATCGTCGCGCGGTTCGCCAAGGCCGGCGGTCCGGTCCTGGGCATCTGCAACGGATTCCAGGTGTTGCTCGAGGCGGGGCTCCTGCCCGGCGCGGTTCGCGTCAACCGCGGCCTGCGTTACGTCTGCCGCGACGTCTTCCTGCGAGTCGAGAACGGCGAGACGCCGTTTACGCGTCTCTACGAGCCGGGCGCCGTGATCAGGATGCCGATCGGGCACATGGAAGGCAACTACACGGCGCCGCCGGACACCCTCGTGGAGCTCGAGCGAGAGCATCGCGTGACCTTCCGGTATTGCGACGCCGCGGGCGGCGTCACGGAGGCGGCGAATCCCAACGGCGCCGCCGGCAACATCGCGGGCATCGCGAACCGGGAAGGCAATGTCGTCGGACTCATGCCGCATCCGGACCGTTGCTCGGAGGGAATCCTGGGAAACGATGTCGGACGAAAGATGTTCGAGTCCGCAGTAGCCGCGCTGGCGTCGCGGTGAGAGGCGGACCAGAGGCGAGCGGCCGCAAGGGCCGCCCCTACGGCCCGAAGGGCGCCGAGCCCGGTCGTGGTCCATCGTGTCGTAGGGGAGGGGGTTTGCGGCGGGCGGACCCGCCGCATGTCGCGCCCCTCAGCCGCTGTCGCGGCCGACGACGCTCGATACGCCCCCTCCCGCCCCTCGGATCGTAGCCTGATGATCACCCCCGAGCTGATCGCGGAACACAACCTCTCAGAAGACGAGTACTCCCGCATCGTCAAGATCCTGGGTCGCGAGCCCAACCTGGTGGAGCTCGGTATTTTTTCAGCGATGTGGAGCGAGCATTGCTCCTACAAATCGTCCCGCGTTCATCTGAAGAAGTTCCCGACTTCCGGCCCCCGCGTCATCCAGGGGCCGGGGGAGAACGCGGGCATCGTGGACATCGGCGACGGGCTCGCGGTCGCCTTCAAGATGGAGTCTCACAATCATCCTTCCTTCATCGAGCCGTACCAGGGCGCGGCGACGGGCGTGGGCGGAATCCTGCGCGACATCTTCACGATGGGCGCCCGTCCAATCGCGTCCTTGAACTCGCTGCGCTTCGGTTCGCTTTCCGCGCCGCGGATGCGGCACCTCGTGGACGGCGTCGTGCGCGGGATCGCCGGCTACGGCAACTGCATGGGGATCCCGACTGTCGGCGGGGAAACGACATTCCATCCGGGCTACAACGGCAACATCCTCGTCAACGTGATGAACGTCGGGATCGTCCACGCGAACCGGATCTTCCTCGGCCGCGCGGAGGGACCCGGCAATCCCGTCGTGTACGTCGGCTCCCGGACCGGGCGCGACGGAATCCACGGCGCCACGATGGCCTCGGAGGAATTCATCGGCGATGAGACGAAACAGAAGAAGCCGACCGTGCAGGTAGGCGATCCGTTCACGGAGAAGCTCCTGCTGGAGGCGTGCCTCGAGCTCTTCGAGACCGACGCCGTCGTCGGGATCCAGGACATGGGCGCGGCCGGCTTGACCTCCTCCGCCTTCGAGATGGCGGGGCGGGCCGGCAGCGGGATCGAGCTCGACCTCTCGAAGGTTCCCGTCCGCGAAACCGGCATGACGCCCTACGAGATCATGCTGTCCGAGTCGCAGGAGCGCATGCTCCTCGTGGCGCGGCGCGACCGGCTCGGCCGCGTCTTCGAGATCTTCCGCAAGTGGGACCTCGACGCCGCCGAGATCGGGAAGGTGACCGCCTCCGGCCGCGTCGTCCTGTTCTTCGAAGGCAAGATCGTGGCGGATCTGCCGGCCGAGCCGCTCTCGAGCGAGGCGCCTCTCTACGACCGTCCGCGCGCCGCGCCCGCTCCGGCCCCCGCGCCGTCGTGGCCGGACGAGGCGGAGCCGCCGGATTACGGCGAGTGCCTGCGCCGCATCCTCGGCAGCCCCAACGTCGCTGAGAAGTCCTGGATCTGGACGCAATACGACCACATGGTCGGGACCAACACGGTCGAGCGCCCGGGAGGCGACGCGGCGGTCGTGCGGATCAAGGGGACCAGGAAGGCCCTGGCCTTGAAGTGCGACGTCAATCCCTTCTTCTGCGCTCTCGACCCCTACCGCGGGGCGGCGCTGGCCGTCGCGGAGGCGGCGCGCTCGATCGCCTGCGTCGGAGCGCGACCGCTCGCGATCACCGACTGCCTGAACTTCGGAAACCCCGAGAAGCCCGAGGTCATGGGCCAGTTCGAGGCCGCCGTGCGCGGTATCGCCGACGCCTGCCGTGCCCTGGACATCCCGGTCGTCTCCGGCAACGTTTCCTTCTACAACGAGACCGACGGCCGCGCGATCCCTCCCACCCCGACCGTCGGCATGGTCGGGCTCCTGGATGACGTTGAGAAACACGTCCGCCTGCCATTTCTGCGGGAGGGGGACGCGATCGCGATCCTCGGAGCCACGCGCGACGAGCTTGGCGGTTCGGAGTTCCTACGAGCGATCTGCGGACGAGATGAGGGACCGTGCCCTGTGGTGGACTTGCCGGCAGAGCGACAGCTCGTCGCGCTGCTCGTGAGACTCGCCGGGGAGAAACTCCTCGGATCGGCGCACGACGTCTCCGACGGCGGCCTCGCAGTTGCCCTCGCCGAGTGCGCGATCAAGGGGGGCATCGGAGCGGAGATCGAGTTAGAGCCGGACGTACGTGTGTCGGCTCTCCTCTTCGGTGAGAGCTCGGGGCGCGCTGTGGTGACGTTTGCCCCGGAAGGTCAAGGCACCGTCGAAGGCAAGGCAAGAGAAGCGGGCGTCCGGTTTACTCGACTGGGACGCGTTGGCGGCGGGAGTCTCCGGATCTCGGCCGGCGGCCGCGTCGTGATCGCCGAGGAAATCAACGATCTGGCCATGCTCTGGGGAACCGCCTTCGCGCGCGCGATCGAAGCCGCGGACGTCCTGTAGATTCCCGCGCCGCCCAGGGGGTGGAAGTCGGCGATCCAACCCCTAGGGGATCTTCGCGAAACCTTGCTCCGCGAAGTGACGATCGAAGGCAAAGGCCGTCTCGATCTCGGCTCGGCGCATCGTTTCAAAACTCGCGCAATCGACCAGTGAGAGGCGGCGCTTAGACGTGGTCAGCAAAGCCATCATCGCCGCGGCGTGGATGTCCTCGTCGATCCAAACAATCCGGAAGAGCGGGAGCAACCGCTGCTGCAGCATGCGAACAGACTCCAGGCCGAGTCTGTTCTGGAAGAGGGCGAAGCTCTCTACGAGGACATAGTTGTTCGTGACGAGTTCCTCATCCCGTTCCAGAAGAGCCGACCACGTCTTCGCGGCTCGGGAGTGATTCGCGTCGTCTGCATCCAGCAGCGCATAGAGGCCCGAAGTATCGAGAAACACGCTCAACGGCGGTACGCGTCGGCCAGATACCGATCGTGTCGGGAGGAGACGTCAGAATTCCCCGACCGAAATCGGCCGATCGCCGCTCGCGCACGCCGCTTCAGCTCCTCCCGGCTCGGTTGTCCCTGGGACTGAAGGACGGCATCAACGCCTCGGCGAACAAGTTCGGCCAGCGAACGCCCCTGTTCGCGCGAGATCCGCCGCAGCGCTTTGGCTTGCTCCTCTTCAAGCTGGATCTGAAGGCGCACCATGGCATCATGCTACCATTTCCGATGTACCGGTATCACAGGCCGCCTGGACGGACGAGATGGGGCGCGAGCAGTTCGGCTGCGAGCTGTCACGCCGGATGCGAGCGAGCCTCTCCTTCAAAAGGGTAGGTCACCTTCTCCAGGAAGAGCCCCGAGGGAGGTGCCGTCCACGCCGCCGGTTCTTTCGACCTTTCGCGCAACAGCCTCTCGATGTCTCCGGCGTCGAGACTCCCGCGTCCGACCTCGACCAGCGTCCCGGCCAGGCGCCGGACCATTTTCCACAGGAAATGGGACGCCTCGACGCGGTAGTGGATTTCGCGACCCCAGTCGAGCATCTCGCTCTTCTCAACCACGACCACCGTCGAGGTCTGCCCCTCGGCGTTCTCACAGAAGGAGCCGAAATCGTGCCTCCCCGCGAAGAGCTTCGCCGCCGCGGCCATGGGCGCGAAATTTAACCTGTCCCTGACCCACCAGACGTACCTCTTGTCGAACGCGGTGCGGCGGCGCGAGATCCGGTAGAGATAGGTTCGCGACAGGGCGTCGTGCCGGGCGTGGAACCCGGGCGGCGCGGTCTGGACCTCCAGAACGTTGACGTCGAAGGGGAGGCGGTCGTTCAAGCCGCGCTCGATAGCGAGGGGCGGCATCGGGTTTTTCGCCTTCAGGTGCGCGACCTGGACGAGCGCGTGCACTCCGGCGTCCGTTCGGCCCGCTCCTCCGAGCGAGGCATCCTCGCCGAGGAGCTCCCGCGCCGCGCGCAGGAGGACCCCCGCTATCGTCCTCTCCGTGTTCTTCTGAGACTGCCAGCCCCGGTAACGCGTCCCGTCGTATTCGAGCGTGAGCTTCCACGTCGGCACGGCCGGACTCTATCGGAGGCGGGCCTTGCTAAGATCACACGAAGAAAAAGAGAAGGTTGCGACGCCGGGCACCGTCCGGGGCTCTCTCTCGAGGATGACGCGATGCGGCTTGCTTCGGGCGATTGGATTTTCGATTCGGACACCCGAGAAGTGATCCGAAAGGGTGCCGCCATGCCTCTCTCGCCCAAGGCCTTCGACCTGCTGGAGTTCTTGATCCGCCGCCGCCCGAAAGCGATCTCGAAGGCCGACATCCACGAGCACCTCTGGCCGAGTACATTCGTCTCGCCGGCGAACCTCGCCAACCTCGTCGTCGAGCTGCGGGCGGCTCTCGCCGACGACGCTCGCCATCCGCGGATCCTTCGGACGATTCCGCGGTTTGGCTACGCGTTCGCCGCCGAGGTGTCGGCCGCGCGTGAGAAAGTGCCCGGTCCACCTCGCCTCTTCGCCTGCCGCCTGGTATGGGGGCCTCGCGAGATTGCGCTCGAGCCGGGGGAGAACCTGATCGGACGGGATCAGGAATCAGTCGTCTGGATCGACGACGCGTCCGTCTCTCGCCGGCATGCGCGGATCTCGATCGATGACGCGGGAGCGAGGCTGGAAGACCTCGGCAGCAAGAACGGAACCTTCGTCCGCGGCCGCCGGATCCAGAAGCCCGCGCGGCTCGCGGATCGGGACGCGATCAAGATCGGGCCGGCCTCCATGATCTTTCGCCTCTTCAAGAGGACCGGATCGACGGCTTCCACGATCGAGAAGCGGGAGCGCGCGTGACCCTTCTTCGCGCTGCGCGCTACAGGGGGCAGGTGCGGTGACCCTCGCTGCGGGGACCCGGCTCGGCCCGTACGAGGTGCTCGGCCCGCTCGGGGCCGGCGGCATGGGCGAGGTCTATCGCGCCCGCGACGAGAGGCTCACGAGGAGCGTCGCGTTGAAAGTGCTTCCGGGCGAGATCTCGGCTGACAAGAGCCGGCTGGAGCGATTCGAGAAGGAGGCGCGCGCGGCGTCTTCGCTCAATCACCCCAACATCGTGACGATCTACGACATCGGTTCGTCCGAGTCCGTCGCGTACATCGCGATGGAGCTGGTGGAAGGCCGGACCCTTCGGGAACTGCTCGCGTCCGGTCCAATCGCGCTTCGCCGCCTGCTGTCGCTCTGCGCGCAGATCGCCGACGGATTGGCCAAGGCCCATGCCGCGGGAATCGTCCACAGAGACTTGAAGCCCGAGAACCTGATGGTGACGAAGGACGGCTTCGTCAAAATCCTCGACTTTGGCCTCGCCAAGCTCGTTCCCGCGGGTTTCGAATCGTCAGAAGGTTCTCATCTCGCGACGGTGACGAGGGGGACCGAGCCGGGCACTGTCCTGGGAACGGTGGGCTACATGTCGCCGGAGCAGGCGAGCGGCCATCCCGTGGACTTTCGCTCGGACCAGTTTTCTCTGGGAGCGATCCTCTACGAAATGGCCTCGGGCAAGCGGGCCTTCGACCGGGCGACGGCCGTACAGACTCTTTCCGCGGTGATCCAGGACGAGCCCGAGCCCCTCTCGGCCGCAGTGTCGAAGGTCCCCGCCAATCTGGTCTGGATCATCGAGCGGTGCCTTGCCAAGGATCCCGAGGAGCGGTACGCCTCCACCAAGGACCTCGCGCGGGACCTGGCCGCGTTGCGTGACCACGCCTCCGGGATCTCGGTGTCCGCCGTCAGGCAGCCGGCACCGCGCCGGATTCGGCCTTCCCGCGCACTTCTCGCGGCCGCTGTTTTGGGGAGTGTCGTCTTTGGTGCCCTGGCGTTCTTCGCGGGGCAGAAGCTCCAAATGCGGCGCGACCGGGAGACGCCGCCGCCGCTGACCCGGACGCTCACGTTTCGGCGGGGCTTCTTGACGGGCGCGCGCTTTGCTCCCGACGGCCAGACGATCGTCTATTCCGCGGCCTGGGACGGGAAGCCAAGCGAGATCTTCACGACGCGAGTCGGCAGCTCCGACTCGCGGCCGCTCGGCATCTTTCCGGCGGGAATCCTGGCGATCTCTTCGGCCGGCGAGATGGCGATCTCTCTCGGCTGCGAGAACCGCTGGGAGCCTTGCTTCGGGACGCTCGCCCGCGTGCCGCTCGCCGGCGGAACTCCTCGGGAAGTCGTAGAAGGTGTGGGCTCGGCGGATTGGTCTCCTGACGGCAAGGAGCTTGCCGCGATCCACGCCGTCGAAGGCGGAGATCGCATCGAATACCCGATCGGGAAGGTGCTATACAAGACCGAGGGCTACATCAACCACCTGCGGGTCTCACCGAAGGGGGACCTGGTCGCCTTCGTCGAGCACCCACAGGGTGACGACGAGCGTGGCGCCGTCTGCGTCGTCGACCGCGCCGGACGCAAGAAGAACCTGACGGGAGAGTGGCACCGACTGATCTCTACGCTGTGGAGTCCCACGGGTGAAGAGGTCTTCTTCAGCGGCAACCGGAGGGAAGAGGGGCAGCAAACCTGGGGCGTCAACCTTGCGGGCCGTTTGCGCGCGGCCGCCTGGATTTCCGGTCTGGACGACGTCTCGCGCGACGGTGTGGTTCTGGACATCGGCGGGTATGGACACATCCGCAACGACATCCTCGCTCTGGTTCCGGGCGCTTCCAAGGAGAGCAACCTCTCCTGGCTCGGACAATCCGCCGCGGCGGACCTGTCGCGAGACGGGCGCACACTTCTCTTCTACGAGTACCCATGGACACAGTTGGCTGCCGAAAGCTTCGACACATATCTGCGAAGGACGGACGGCTCGGACGCCAAGATACTGGGCGAAGGCAAGGCACTGGCGCTCTCGCCCGACGAGAAGTGGGCGCTCGTGGTTCGGCCGTCTCCGATGCCTCACCTCGCGCTGCTGCCGACGGGGGTCGGCGAGCCGCGAGACCTTCCGGCAGGAGCCGTCGTTCAATATCACTGGGTGTCGTTCTTCCCGGACGGCCGGCGGATCCTGATCGCGGCGCAGGAGAAGGGGAAACCACCCCGCTCATACATTCAGGACCTCTCGGGGGGTCCGCCGCGGCCTTTCGCCGAGGAGGGGATGCGCGCCACGCTCGTATCGCCCGACGGCCGCGAGATCGCCGGCTCGACTCTCGACGGCCTCCATCTGATTTACCCGGCCGATGGCGAGGGCCGGGCCCGCGCCATCGTGGGAGCCCAGCCCGGAGACTTTCTCGTTCAGTGGAGCGCGGACGGCAAGACGATCGTCGTTCGCGGCGCCGAGACGCGGCCGTTGACGCTCTACCGCATCGATCTCGCGAGCGGGCGGCGGGAGCGTTGGAAGGAGCTCGCCCCTCCGGACCCGGCGGGGTTCGTCGAGTTCGGAGCGGGGCCGATGGGAGTGCGCGTGACCCCGGATCTGCGGTTCTACGCCTACAGCTTCTACAGCGACCTGGAGAATCTCAGGATGACGGACCTGGGGAAATCGTGGTGGAAGTGAACAGACGGTCCAGCTGATCGATCTCCAGGCTCGTGATGCGAGACTCCGCCGCGACGGCGGCGATGCGGTTCCTTCGGGGCGGTAGCGACGAGCGCGGTCGAGAGGCGGCTGCTAAGATCAGGGGATAACAGGAAACAACCGGAGCCGATCCGGACGACCGAATCCCGGTACCGGGAAGACAGGCTCTGCCGCCTCTACGATCGAAGAGCAGGAACGAGCGTGACGCTGGCCGCGGGGACCCGGCTCGGCCCGTACGAGGTTCTCGGCCCGCTCGGCGCGGGCGGGATGGGGGAAGTCTATCGGGCGCGCGATGAGAGGCTCTCGCGCAGCGTCGCGCTGAAGGTGTTGCCGGGCGAGATCTCGGCCGACAGGAGCCGGCTGGAGCGTTTCGAGAAGGAGGCGCGGGCGGCGTCTTCGCTCAACCACCCGAACATCGTCACGATCTACGACATCGGCACGGCCGATTCCGTTTCCTACATCGCTATGGAACTGGTCGAGGGCAGGACCCTTCGCGATCTGCTCCAGGCGGGGCCGGTCGTCTTGCGCCGGTTCTTCTCGCTGACCGCGCAAATCGTCGACGGCCTGGCCAAGGCGCATGCCGCCGGGATCGTGCACCGGGACCTGAAGCCCGAGAACCTCATGGTGACGAAGGACGGCTTCGTCAAGATCCTCGACTTCGGCCTGGCCAAGTTGGTTTCCACGGGATTCGAATCTTCCGAAGGGTCTGATCTCGCGACCGTGACGCGAGGGACGGAGCCGGGGACGGTTCTGGGGACGGTGGGCTACATGTGGCCGGAGCAGGCGAGCGGCCGGCCGCTCGATTTCCACTCGGACCAGTTCTCGCTCGGCGCGATTCTCTACGAGATGGCGGTGGGCAGGCGCGCCTTCGAGCGACCCACGGCGGTGCAGACGCTGTCGGCGATCATCCAGGACGATCCCGAGCCTCTCTCCACGGCGGCGCCGAAACTGCCGGCGAACCTGGTCTGGATCATCGAACGGTGCCTCGCCAAGGACCCGGAGGATCGGTACGGCTCGACGAAGGATCTCGCGCGAGACCTCGCGGCTTTTCGTGATCACGCTTCCGGGATCTCGTCGGTCGGGCCTGAGGCGGCGGCACCGGGCCGCCGACTGCGCGTCTCGCGGCCCGTCCTTGCCGCCGGAGTGCTGGCAAGTGTTCTCGTCGCCGCGGTGACGTTCCTGGGGGGTCGGAGGATCCAGGCCCGGCATGACAGGGAGACGCCGCCGCCGGCACGTCAGGCGGTCACGTTTCGGCGGGGCTTCGTGACGGGCGCGCGATTCGCGCCCGACGGGCAGACGATCGTCTATTCCGCCGCCTGGGACGGGAAGCCGAGCGAGATCTTCACGACCCGTGTGGGCAGTCCCGAGGCGCGGCCGCTCGGCATCTTCCCGGCGGGGATCCTGGCGATCTCTTCCGCCGGCGAGATGGCCATCTCGCTCGGCTGCGAGGATCGGTGGGACCCGTGTTTCGGGACGCTCGCGCGGGTCCCGCTGGCGGGCGGGACGCCGCGGGAGGTTCTCGAGAACGTCGCCTCGGCCGACTGGTCGCCTGACGGCAAGGAACTTGCCGCGATCCACGCCGTCGGAGGACGTGACCGCCTCGAGTATCCAATCGGAAAGGTTCTGTATACGACCGAAGGCTTTCTGAGCTCCGTCCGCGTGTCGCCCGGAGGTGACCTCATCGGGTTTTTTGATCACCCCACACGCGACAGCACGCGCGGGGTCGTTTGCCTGGTGGACAAGCAGGGCCACAAGAAGGTCCTGACGCCGGAGTTGAGCGGCGCGCAGCTCCTCTTGTGGAGCCCCGCCGGGGATGAAATCTTCTTTTCCACCAGCAATGAGCCGGGAAAGATGTCGTCGTGGCTAACGCTCAGAGGAGTGAGTCTCGCCGGCCGCGTGCGCGCCGCCCCCTGGATTCCGGGACTGGACGATGTCTCACGCGAAGGACTGTTTCTGGACACCTGGGGCGTCCGGACCCTGCGCCGGGAAATTCTCGCGCTCGTTCCAGGCGTCTCGCAAGAGCGCAACCTTTCCTGGCTCGGGGACTCGACGGCAACGGATCTGTCGCCGGACGGCCGGCAGCTTCTCTTCTACGAATACAACTCGTCGGCTAAGGAAGGCTTTGCCACTTATCTTCGAAAGACGGACGGATCCGATCCCAAGATGCTCGGCGCCGGCAAGGCGCTCGCTCTGTCGCCCGACGAGAAGTGGGCGCTCGTGGTCCTTGCGTCTCCCGAGCCTCACCTCGCGCTGTTACCGACCGGGGTGGGTGAGCCGCGCCCTCTGCAGGGCGGCGGCATCGTTCAGTACCACTGGGCCTTTTTCTTCCCGGACGGCCGGCGGATCCTGATCGTAGCGGAGGAGAAGGGAAAGGCTCCCCGCTCCTACATTCAGGACATCGCCGGAGGCCCGCCGCGGCCCTTCGCGGACGAAGAGATGCGAGCGACGCTCGTGTCGCCCGACGGCCGCGAGATTGCCGGCTCGACTCTCGAGGGCCTTCATCTGATCTATCGGGCCGACGGAGAGGGCCGCGCACGCTCGATCGAGGGAGCCGAGCCGGGCGACTTTCTCGTCCAGTGGAACGCCGACGGAAAGTCGATCCTCGTCCGGGGCTCCGAAGAGCGGCCTCTGACGCTCTACCGCATCGACCTGGCGAGCGGGCGCCGGGAACGCTGGAAGGAGCTCGCTCCGCCCGATCTGGCCGGGTTCCTGGAGTATCACACTGGCCCCACCGCTGCGCGCGTCACGCCGGACGGTCGGTTCTACGCCTACACGTTCTTCACCGAGCTGGAGAGGCTGACGCTGACGGACGTGGGCAAGAACTGGTGGAAATGAAACAAGTCGAGCGTTCTGCGCCCGATGACGCTTCCGGCCCTTCCCGCTCGATCGGTCCGGCCTCGATGAACTCTCGTCTGCCCAGGATGGCTTCGACATCTTCAGGTGGCGAAACGCCGGAGCTGGCGTGACGCTGGCCGCTGGGACCCGGCTCGGCCACTATGAAGTGCTCGGCCCGCTCGGCGCGGGCGGGATGGGGGAGGTCTATCGGGCCCGCGATGAGC
>Ga0137372_10004137_pt1 | contig 14119 bp, 11 predicted proteins | sample SagtaG_6_FD_104911 | JGI IMG/M metagenome (GOLD analysis project Ga0137372, IMG submission 104911) | Vadose zone soil microbial communities from Sagehorn Ranch, Mendocino, California, USA - Sage1_R_60_16 metaG | ecosystem: Environmental > Terrestrial > Soil > Vadose zone | place: USA...
AAAATCATCTCCTTCGGCCCCAAGCTCAACGAGCTCTACGTAACGATTACCCATCTGGCCCGAAGGGCCTTCTTCCCTTTCCGGCATCAAGAAATGAATGAGCGGCGGATCCATCCGCCGCTTGTGCGTTCCATCATCTTTTACCAGGTCTAAAGTGCCTAAAAAGGGTGGATTTGAAATCTGTTTTTCGCTATAGGTAGGGAGTCAAGCAAAAAAATTTTGAAGGAGGATTATTTCGATGGCTCAAACCATAGATCATATTGTCGATCCCAAGGACCCGAGCCTGACGTCGGAGATGGTCCAGTTTCCCGGCACCGCCGGAAACGTGAGCGCCTATGTCTCCCGACCGAAGGATGGCAAAAATCTGGGGACCGTGATCGTGATTCACGAGAACCGGGGGTTGGTGAATCACATCAAAGACGTCGCGCGCCATTTTGCCAAAGATGGGTTCGCCGCCATTGCAGTGGACTGCATGGGGCGGATCGGTGGCAGCGATCAATATAACGGGAGTGACGCGGCAACCGAAGCGATCAAGAAAGTGACCGGCGGGATGGTTGTGGAAGATCTAACCGCGGCGCTGAACTACATGAAGAAGCAGAATTACGTCAACGGCAAGGTCGGCGTCGTAGGCTATTGCTGGGGCGGAGGCCAATCACTTAACTTCGCGACCAAGTGCAAGGATCTGAACGCCGCCGTGGTTTACTACGGCCGGAATCCCGATCCGCTGGATTCAGTGGCAAATATCCCCGGCCCCGTGATGGGTAACTACGCTGAAGATGATGCTAACATTATGCCGGGCGTTGAGCCGCTCAAGGCCGCATTGACGAAGGCCGGTAAGAGCTTTGATGTCAAAGTCTATCCGGGCGCAAAGCATGCGTTCAACAACAATACAAACGCCGACCGCTATCATCCGGAGGCGGCAAAGGATGCTTGGGCGAGGACGGTGGGTTTCTTTAAGAAGAACTTGGCGGCCTAAGCGGGCGCTAATCAGATCGTGGCATGTGGTCTTGCCTGACTAGGCAAGGCTACATGCCCGAGGTTACTCGGTCTCTGAAAGGTCTGGCCGTTTTCCGATCGCTTGTCGAGCTACTTCCGGAGTTATCAGGTAAGGACCCTCGGTGCTATATCGCCACATTTGTTGAGTCACCTCGGTATCCCCGCCCGTCAGCACAAAAGATAACGCGCCAAAGAACAGGCCCATCGAGGTACTAATCGCCTTGGCGGGAAGGAGAATCATATTTCCCGCGGTTACGCCCACGGCGATTCCGGCTTTTTCAATCGTGTCCTCAGCGCGTAACGAAGAAGGCAATGTGCCGATTAGAACCATAGCCAAGGCAAGCAAAGCGAAGCCAGTTCTGACCCGTTTAGCCATTGAATCAACCTCTGAGAAAAAATTTCGACCGCACAGCATTGACGCCGTGGGAAGGATTCCAGTAACGCCGCACCCCAAAGTAATAGCAGCAACTCTCGTTGTCTAAGTCGTTATTAAAACAGCGGAGCTTTCCATCTTGAAAACGGACACGGGCGAGGCATGTCCCGCCTGGTACCGATGAAGTCATGATTTCCATGACAACTCCCATGCCCCATTCCTCGTAGCGAAGATGGGTCACCTCATCACCGACCCGGAGATAAAGTCGTTTTGCTTCGGTGAATGTTTGCGGTGGCTCCGGACGGTTGAAGTGTTTATGGGAGTCGAGTTGGGCCGCCGGCACGGCTGGCTTGGCGATTGTCTCGCGGGTAGGCTCTGGCTTCCGTCTATTTTGTTCCGCAGTCGGAGAAGCCATGAACTCCGACTTCACATTAGATGGTTTGCCACGTTTCACAAGATCCTGCTTTTTCTCACATCGTGTTTTCGGCAACGTTTCAACGTGTCGTATAACCCATAATCACCGAATTAGGGTATGAGAGTCAAGCTCTGCCGATTCCCGCCACGAAACATTTATAGCACTCCTCCTGGATAAAGGAACTGCAAAATTTGGTCGGCGAGGCCGCCTGGATTATCCAGGTGGACCATATGCCCGGCATTATCAATTTCGGCGAAATGTTTATCTCGGACCGCCGCCAATCGTTGCTGTTTGTCCGGGCGCTGGGAGTGGTGGCTCTCTTGGCCATCGACGACGAGGATGGGACATTCGATGCGGCGAAAAAACTCCATGGCTTGGGCCGAGTAAAAGGGCTGAGGGGAGATCGTGCGATGCAGCGGATCAAATTTCCAGACCCATTTGCTCTTAGCATTCTGCTTCATCCCTGAACGCGCCAAGTCCAATGCCAGTTCGCTGCTCAGACGCGGGTTGGTTTGTTGGAGTTGCTTGGCGCCTGCCGCCACACTGCTATATTGACGGAAATGATTGCGGCCACGATCGTGAAGTTCTGTAATCCATTTCTCCATACGCACCGGCGCGTCTGAAAAATTCATGCCTACGGCGCCGATGCCTTCGATCAACACGAGCCGCTGTACTTTTTTTGGAAAGGTGCCGGAATAGAGAAAAGAGATCGTGCCGCCCATGGAGTGACCCATGAGCTTGAACCGCTCCACCTCCAGCGCGCGGATCACGCAATCCAGATCGAAAACGTAATCAGGAAAATGATAATAACCCCCCGCACCCACCCAGCCACTATCGCCGTGTCCACGGCAGTCCGGCGCGACAACCCACAGAGGTTGGTTGAGCTTATTTTGAAGCGATCTTACAAACGGTCGCCAACTAGCCGCCTGATCTAAAAAGCCGTGGACTAAGACTAAGGGTTCTCCACTAGGTTCTCCCCATTCCAGATAATGAATGGCGAGTCCATGGACGTCGATGAACTTATCGCGGGGCTGGGTCACGAGGACTAAGTCTTGGTTAGAGTGACTTTGATGAAATCCTTTTCCTGATCGGACCAGGCGAAGGCGCACATTTCCTTGACGGCCCGATCGTAAACCGCAACGACCAGCTGCGCCGTTCCGGGAAACGTAGGTTCGCCGAATGGGCTGGCGAAGGCCCTATCCTCGTCGGAAAAGTAAGCATCATGATTGGGATGGGAATGATAGAAAGCTTTAAGCTTGGCGCCATTCCTTTTAGCCTCGTCAATCACGAGCTCCAGCTCTTTATAATCCATCGCGTAGGCGATGGTCGCTGTGCGCGGGTAGGTTTGCGGGTCCAGGGCGTGCAACTGATTCTGGATATTTTTCAAGCGGTGGACTCGATCAACGTCGCCATCGGTCAAGACCACACCGCAGCATTCTTCAGGAAAAGTTTCCTGGGCATGTTGGCCGATCTCTTCCAAAGCCTTTTCAGACAGGAATAATTCTATCTTGTCATTCATGACTTCCGACCATCGCCTGCTCCATGCATTTAACACGGGACAGTAACGAATTACTATCGCACAGGCGGAATCCAATTAGCTTCTCTACACTTCCTTTCGCGTTCCCAAATGAGCCGAGTCATGATCTCATTGAAGGGAGTTGGAATTCCCAGTTGCCGTCCATAGCGCCAGATCGCGCCGTTAATCGCGTCTATCTCGGTGCGCCGACCGCGTTGCAAATCTTGCAGCATCGAGCTCTGGTGATTGTACGTGGAAGGGACTAGGTGACGATAGAAAAGCGCGTGATAGTCATCCACCGTGTTCCACAAGAGTTCGACGCCTTTTGTTTTGGCTACAAGGAAGGCCTCGTCGACGAGCCGATCCATAATTTGCCGCAATTCGGGTACGTCGCCGAGAACACCGTAATGGACCTGAAGCAGCGCTCCCAGTGCATTGAGAGGAGCATTGTAGAACATTTTGGCCCAAAGATAGGCAAGGATTCGCAGTGTGTGCTCGCACGAGATATTGGCGCGCTTGAAGGCCCTGATCCAGTAATGAATCTGTTCCAACATCACGCAATCAGAAACCTCAAGGGGACCGATAATAATGGGCGCAGCTTGAACCGTGACTGTAACCCTCCCGGCCTCTGGAATGATCGCGCCGACAAGAACATCTGCGCCCAAGCTTCTCTCCGGGCCGAAGATTTTGGCCAGGGTCTCGATGTTTCCGAGACCGTTCTGCAAAGAAACCACGAGCCCGTCACGGTCGATCACTGTGGAGATGTCTCGCGCCATTGATTCGGTGTCATAAGCTTTCACCGAAATTAAAACGAGATCGTAGACGCCGGATAACTCGGTTGTTTGTGTGGCGAGTTCAAAACCGTCCGCGTAGTGATCGCCCCAGATGCCGTCCAGCCTGAGACCGCCAGTGCGAATGGCTTTCAGGTGACTCTCACGCCCAAGGAGAGCGACCGTGTGCCCTGCTTCTCTAAGTAAGCAACCGAAAACCGATCCAATGGCACCGCACCCTGCAACAAGTATTCTTGAGTTGCTGTACGTTCGGCGGCGGTGCTGGGAGGTTATATGGACTCGTCAAAAGCTGGACTGTTTCGTTTCTCCGCTCTTGTACTGCCGGTATGCGGCTAGCACCAGAGTCGAATATTCTTCGGGGATCTCAATGTCGTTTTCCAGGCGGTTCTTAGTTTCGGTGGGTCCCATGTTATAGGCAGTTAGAGCGTGAGTGAGGTTACGAAAACTTTTCTTAAGATCATGGAGATAGTAAACGCCGAGCTTTATGTTGATAACGGGATCATCCAAGAACTCCGGTCTAAAAGATTTGGAATGTGACAGTTGATGCAGACCGATTTTCTGCACGAGGGATTTCGCCACATAGGGAAGGATCTGCATGATTCCCCTGGCCCCGGCGGGTGAAACCGCCCCATACTGAAATTTACTTTCCACATCGATCACCGCTAACACCAGCATCGGGTCAAGCCCGTAGCCCGAACTCTCCTCCAGTATGACTTCTGAGATCTCCCATGCTTCTGCCTCCGTGATGTCGGGCCGATGTGATCTTACAATGGCATAGATCCTCATCAGTTCCCTCGGTGGTGGCTTTTGGGCCACGGAAACTGGGACCAAAATGGGGGACTCGGCGACGGTCTCTCTCTGTGGTCGGGGCTCCATGGTCACAAGAAAAGGAATAAATAGAGCTCCGACGAGAGCCAATTTTGTCCAAACAATCGTCAAAATTAAAGTACGAGCGAGCGTTGTTTTATGACGTTTCTCCATACTCTAGACCTCAGCTATTCTATTAGTTGTGGTGGTGAGCGGTGGTAGCTACGAAGGTTTTGGTTTAGCTATCAAAGAGTGAGAACGATGTCAACGACAAAATCACGAATGTCACCGAAAACACTCTCCGGCTAAAAGGTGGGGGGTGCTTCCCTCGGGAAGCAAACTTTCCGGTCGGACTAAAAAATAAGTGGGTGCGTGCAGATTCTTAGTAAATAACTTCTGCTGCGACGAGTTGGCTATATTCTTGCTCGCTCAAACCGAGCAGATCGCGGTAGAAGTATTCGTTGTTTTCGGCCAAAAGCGGGTCTCGTTTCGACGGACCAGGCGGTGTCTTTGTGAGTAAGAACGGGGGGCGTTGGTAGTGCATCATGCCGATCTCTGGATGTTCCAGTTCGACCCATTGTGGCCGCTGAGACAGCTGAGGATCGCTGTAGACGTCTTTCATGGTGTTCACGATGCCGGCTCTGACGCCGGCTGATTGAAGTTTCTCCATCACTTCCTGAGCCGTCAAGCCGATCGTCCACTCGCCGATTCTGCGATCGAGATCATCTTCGTTGGCCTTGCGTGATGCGTGGGAAGAAAATTTTGTATCACCGGTCCAGCCCGGATTGCCGATTACGCTGCACAGTGCCTTCCATTCGGATTCAGAGTGAACGCTCAAGACACACCAGTGATCATCGCCCTTACACGGATAGGCGCCGTGCGGTGATGCATAGGGATCGCGGTTCGCATTGCGGCCGGCAACTTTACCGTTGACTTTGTAGTCCAACAGAATCGGTGCCAAGTACTGGAGCCCCGTCTCGTATTGGGCCGTGTCGATGTAGTTGCCTTTACCGGTGCGTCGCTTGTAATCCAGCGCGGCGAGGATCGCGACGGCACCGTAGGCGACGGCGATGTAATCGATGTAAGGTCCATAGAGAATCTGCGGCGAGCCGTCGGGGTATCCCGTTAGATGCGTGAAGCCCGCCAGTGAAGAGAGCTGGGAACCAAATCCCGCGTGATGAGCGTGAGGCCCGGTCTGACCTAAATTCGAGCTACTCAGCATGACGAGATCGGCTTTTATTTGCTTGAGACTTTGGTAATCGAGACCCAGCCGCGCCATAGTTCCCGGGCTAAAGTTTTCTATGACCACATCCGACCAGGCAACAATCTTCTTAGCCAGCTCGGTTGCTTGTGGCGCTTTCTTTAGATTCAGAGTGATGTCCAACTTATCATTGTTGCAAAGAGCGAAGAGGCCGGAGCGGTTGAGGCCGTGAATATTGTCTTTGTAGGGCGGATAATGGGCACGGAAGCCATCCAGGCGGACTCTGGATTCGATATGAACCACCGTCGCGCCGTGATCGGCCAGGTGCTTACCGACAGCCGGCCCGGCGGCGAAAGCGGCGAATTCGACGACCTTGACATCTTTTAGCGACTGCATGGCGATCAAATAACTCCCTGTTTTTGCAGCTCAGCGATTTGCGCTGGCGACATTCCAAGCTCCTGACCGTAGATCTCCTGGTTATGTTCGCCGATCAATGGAGCGCGCCGCCAGATCCGGCAGGCTCCGTCGGAGAATTTCGCGAAGCCTCCGGGATATTCGATTGAAGTTTGCAGTTCCGGATGCTCGATCGTCTGCCAGAAGTTACGTGCTTCATGCTGCGGATCGGCAAAAATCTCTTTGACGCTGGCCACCGGGTAGCCGAGCATTTGTCGTTTGACGACTTCTTTAAAAAACTCCGCTTTGGTAACGCCTTTGAAAAAGTCTCCGATGGGCTCTTCCATACGATCGATCTCTTCCTGGCTGACCTGGGCAATGTCAAAAGTTTTCCAATCTTTCTGTTTCAGGAAATCCGGCGCCATGACTTTGCTGTCCATCCACTCGACCAGCGCTTGATTGGTTCGTCTGCCGGCCTCGCCACCGTATATGATAAAGTTGAGATAGCCGTCTTGGCAGGGCCAGAAAACCCTCATCTTCGCCCCGGTAATACTCCGCCCGGTCATGAATGAGCCGGCGCGCTTTTCCACGTGGCGGTTGAGATCCCAAAATGTATGGGCATGGGAAAAGGCCCACAGCAAACAAGCCTGCGCCGAGACGTCGACTTGCTGCCCCTCGCCGGTCTGCTCTCGATAGTGGTGCGCCATCAGCGCTCCCATGGCGGCGTAGGAACCGGTCCAGCCATAGGACTGTGGAAAAGTAACGCGCAGCGGCGGACGATCCGGATCGCCGGTCAGCGACATACAGCCGCTCAGTGCCATGATTTCGATATCGGAGGCTTTAAACTTGCTGTAGGGTCCGGTTTGACCAAAGGGCGTGATTGAAGTGAGGACGAGGCGAGGATTGATCTTGGACAACGCTGTGTAGCCCAGATTTAGGCCGTCGAGATAGCCAGGTGTGAAAGTCTCAACCACGAAATCCGCTTTGGCAACAAGCCGAGAAAAGAGCCCGCGTCCTTTGGCGATTTCCAGATTGAGTGTGATGCCGCGCTTATTGTTATTGAAGCCGAACCAGAAGAGGCTCTTTTCCGGGTCCGGCTGATCGCCGTAAAAGGGACCGAGTCTTCGTGCGGGATCGCCTCCGGGCGTTTCGATCTTGATAACATCCGCGCCCAGATCTCCTAAGATCTTGCCGCACAAAAACCCCAGCTCGTTACTAAGATCGAGAACTCGGTAAGGAGAGAGAAGCCCCGCGTATCTATCCGCAGAAGCCATAGCGGTTTAAAAAAAAGGGCAGGGACGCAAACCCTGCCCTTTGACTAAACTATGCAGGCGCGGTCCGAACTTATCTTCCGGTACGGGCCAAAGAGTGGACCCAGCCCTGCATACGAGATTTGGCATTTTGAATATCTTTATCATTGAAGAACTTCTTCAGGTCGATGCGCTCGACCGGATAGACCGGACGCATAAAGTCGCTCTCGTAACCGAACGGAACGGTGGCATCGATACCCATGCCGCCCTCGAAACTGGTGTTAGAGGCCGTCCATTCTTTCTCGCCTGCGGTCATACGTTCGGCAGGCATGAAGGTTTGTCCACGTCCGCCGGGCAACGGATTGATGATATCGGTCTTCGGATTGACGCGGGTGGTTAGACACCACATGATGTCGTCCATATCGTATGGATCGCAATCTTCGCTGACGGCGATACACAGTCGCGAACCTTGCGAGGTCGCTAGAATAGCCGCCATGAAATTGCGCTGCCAGCCTTCCTCGATTCTGTTGCGCTTCTTAACTTGAATGATTGCCCCTCCCCAATCGGTCATGCAGTAGGGAATGTTGACGTCCATGATGATGCCCGGCTGCATCCGCTCACAAAGCTCGAACATCGCGGCTTCGCGGACAGTGGTGTCGATGTTGTGGTCGTCGAGGGTGTGAACGCCCAGCGTGAAGATGATTGGCTTCGAGTCGCGTCTTCGCATGGTAACCGCTGTGACATGGAAGGTCGGGGCCTTATAGGCTTTCCCCATGTAACCGGCCCATTCCGGATGAAAGTGGAAACGGCCCTGGATGCCGGCCTTCTCCGACTCCGCGGTTTCGAAGCGGCGGTCACGCGGATTGACGTAACCCTCGAGAACGACTTCGGCGTCGGCAAGGGCCATTGCGTCAACCGTGCGAGCTTTGACCAGACGCATTGGCGCGCCTTGGACTGCACCGGCGATGCCGACTTCATCGCAGCCCTGCGGCAGGATGACATAATCGAAGCCGGCGCCGGCCAGTAGCGAGCCGGCTGGTGGCAACCCAAAGTTCATAGTGATGGGGACAAGCTTGTTGTCCTTGTAGTACTTGCTGACCACCTGCCACATATGGGAGCCGGGAGAGATCTGAAAAGTTCCGACGTTGCCCCAGCGAAAGTTCATGCGGTTGTAGCCGAGATCCGTACCGCCGCCGAAATATTCACCCGAGATCAGACGATTACCGGATCCCACCGTCAATTCGGGCTCAACGTCCGTGTGACGAATGGGCACGACAAATTCATTGGCTTCGGCTGGCTTTTCGTAAACCTCTTCCTGGACCGCTGCGTCTTTTTGATCGACGATAACAGGCGGAATGGGGTGTGTAAGAGCATAGGCCAGCTTTCGCGTGCGGTCAGCGTGGTCTTTCCAACCGAACATCTTGTTGATCACGTTCATGTCACCAAAAAGGTTGGTGATACAGCGATTTTTCGGCTTTCCTTTGACATTGTTGAATAGTATGGGACAACTACCGTCTAGTTGTTTCTGGATGCCGGTTATTTCCAAATTGGGATCGACCTCTTTCTCGGTGAGGATGATGTCGCCTTCTTTCTTCATCCATTCGATGGCTCCGCGTAAGTCCCTAATTTCCTCAGGCGCCGCGCCGTCTCTTTTTGCAGCTTTTGCCATTTCTTTCCTCCAAAAAAATCTGGGTTTTTAACTATCGTGGCTAAGTCGGAAATAGTCCAACTCTCTAATAAAGCTTGAAATTCCTAGGCCCAATCGGATTACAGATCTGGGAGAGAATTCGCAAATTCGGGATGCCCAAACGGAATTTATGCTTATCTGACATTCTGGCAAAAGTCAATGAAGCTATGACGTAGGAACCCCGTCTAATAGTCACGTTTGAGCAGCGAAAGGTCGGTCGCGGTCACGGCTGCGACGCCGACTTTTCGATCCTACTAGTGTATCGAGAGCCCTTTACAGTTGTGATCCGGCTTGCTATCTGTGCTTGAATTGTCTTGCGGAGGTCGTTTCGCGTGAATTATATGACGGAAACTTTTCAGCGCTCCAAGCAGGATTGGCTCCTTGGGGTCGGTCTTTTTTGTTTCTTTTTTTCCGGTGCGGCGGGTCTGATCTACCAAGTCGTATGGACCCGGATGCTTACCCAAATCTTCGGCAATACGACCTATGCCATCGCCACGGTTTTGTCCGCGTTCATGGCCGGATTGGCGATTGGCAGCTATCTCTTCGGAAAAATTGCCGACCGCGGCAAAAACGACTTCCTGTTATACGGCATTCTTGAGGCGGGAGTGGGTATCTACGGATTTGCCGTACCCTGGCTCTTCCGCATGGCACAAAGGATCTACGGTCCGATTTTCGGTCTGAATGAGTCGTATCCTTTTATCTTCAACATGGTGCTTTTCCTACTCTCTTTTATCTTGCTCGTGTTTCCAACCCTGCTGATGGGCGCGACATTGCCGGTGCTGAGCCGCTTCTTTGTGCGTAGCTTTGCCCAGTTCGGCCGGCGCGTGGGAGACCTGTACGCCACAAATACGCTGGGCGCGGTGATCGGCTGCGCGGCCGGCGGTTTTCTTCTCATTCCTACCCTCGGCATGAGAACCACCGTCTTTGTGGCGGCGACGGTTAATCTTATTATCGCGGCGCTGATTTTGGTTGTCGATCGCCTGCGCGACAAAGAACCATCGGAGTTCGCTCCCCAAACGGCGGCAGAGGAGCCCAAAACAGCAGAGGGAGAAGCCGCGCCATCGTGGCTGCTTTGGGTTCTGTTGATCTCCTTCGGGCTCTCGGGATTCGCCTCTTTGGTATATGAGAATGCTTGGACTCGCGCTTTGACACTGGTGATCGGCAGCTCTATCTACTCGTTTACGACGATGCTGGTGACTTTCCTGATCGGTTTGGCTCTGGGTGGGTTTATCTACGCGCGTTTTCTCGGGGGTCGGGACGCCCGGCTGAGCACGTTTGGGTTGATCGAGATCTGGGTAGGCTTGGCCGCACTAGCGACCATTCCTCTTTTCGAACGACTCCCCCTGATCTTTGTTCGATTGCTACAAGGCTTTGGGGATACGTTCACCGTGTTTCTCTACCTCCAGATATTCTTGTCGGCGCTTGTGATGTTCGTGCCCACAGTACTCTTGGGCATGACGTTTCCATTGGTTGCGCGACTATTTACTCAAAGCCTATATCGGGTCGGCAGCGGTGTCGGTAGCTCCTACGCCGCCAATACCGTAGGTGCAGTTCTTGGCGCCTTCGCCGGAGGGTTTATTTTGATCCCGAATATTGGGGTGCAAAATGCCATCATATTCGCCGTGGTTATGAATCTCTTGATCGGCTGCCTGCTCGTGTGGGCCGATCTGCGCATGTCCATGATGCCACGATTGGCACTGGGTTTAGTTGTGTTGATCCTGGCGGTTTTCATTCCGTTCCGGTTACCGCGCTGGGATCAGCATATTCTCACCAGCGGCGTCACCATTTATCACGATCGCTACGAAGGCCTGCCGACCAATTCCCTGCGGCTCGAAGAAATGAAGCGCGACGATGTTCTCTTTTATCGCGAAGGGCTGACGACTACAGTGAGTGTCCACCGCATTCCGGGCAGCGAATACATCTACTTCAAGTCAAACGGTAAAATCGACGGTTCCTACGGCGATGCGCTCAGCCAGCTCATGACCAGCTACATTCCCATGTTGCTCCATCCCAAGGCTGAGCGCGCGCTCACCATCGGCCTGGGAAGCGGGATGTCGGCAAAAGCCTTGGCGACCTTTGACACCTTGAAGGAAATTGAGGTCATCGAGATCGAGCCGGCGATGATCGAAGCCAGTAAATTCTTCGACCGAGCTTTTGTGAAAATGGACACACTACCCGTGGGCGTCAGTTTCCCTGCGGACGATGGGAAAAGCAGAGTCTGGTACGACACGAGCAAGAAACTGCTCTTCTACAAAGGCGTCATGAAGGACGAAGAACGGTCCGGGCTGATGAAACTTTCGGAGGATCGCGACTATCGCGGCGCCATCGATACGCTTTATCGGCGGGCGCGTAATTCCCGTCATAGCAGCGTGCTCGAAGACAAGCGAGTTCGAGTGATTCCGACGGACGGCCGCAACTATATTCTCGCGACGCCAAAATATTACGACGTGATCACCGCCGAGCCGTCGAATCCCTGGATCGCGGGCATCGCCAATCTGTACACGAGAGAGTTCTACCAGGTGATCAAGTCCAAGATTAAGGACGACGGAATCTTTGCGCAGTGGTTTCACAATTACTCCATGTCGCCGGACGATTTCCGAATGGTGTTTCGGACTTTCGTCGAGGCTTTTCCGTATGTATCGCTCTGGAGCATGAAGGAAAGCGACTTCCTGCTGATCGGCAGCAAGCAGGAACATCCTTTTGATTACGCCGCGGTGAAAAAAGTCTATGACAGCAATTGGATGCTGAGGTCGGATCTCGACTATTTGGGATTATCGGATGTTTATGCGGTGCAAGGTTTTTATCGCATGGGGAAAGAGAACTTACTGAACTTCTCCAAGGGTGCCGACATCAACACCGATGACGGAGCTCAGCTGGAGTTCTCGGCGCCAAAAAGCCTGCGCCGCGCGACGACGGAGCTCAATCGGAAAATTATGGTGCCCTATATCGTTGATTCGCCGCCCTGGTTGAAAAACAAATCGCTGCCGGTTCCGGAAGCCATGCATCATTATTATATGGCGCAGTCCTATGTGGCGAGCGTTGCCAACAATCGGGCTTTGAGCGAGTTGGAGCAAGCGATACGTTTGGATCCCACGAATCCTAAGTTCTACGTCTTGCAAACGAAAATTCTTTTGGATCAAGACAAGAGTGTGGAGGCGTCCAAAGCCGCCCTCGCGGCCATGGAACGCTCGCGGGATACCACTTCGGATATTTTGGCCTTGAGCGACGAGTTCTATTTGCCGGAAGCCAAGATCGTCTATGCCAAAGCCATCGCGATGGGGAGCCGTGAGGTTCTTCCTTACCTGGGTTTGGGAAATATCGCGCTCCACTCGGGTGGAGACATAGCGGAAGCGGAGAAATGGTTTATACAGGCACGTGAGATCCAGGCGCATCACCCGGCTGTGTTGTTAGCCTGGGGACGGCTGATGGCAGCGAAGGCTGGTCGACAAACGGATCAAGCTGTCGCCAAAAAGCAGTGGGAAGAGGCAAAGGACTTTTTGGAAAAGTCAAAAGCCACAGAAATTGAAACATCCGCAACGCTCTACGCGGCACTTGGAAACGTGTATGCAAACTTGAAGATGTGGGAAAATGCCGCCGATGCTTACAAAGAAGCGCTGCGTATGAGGCGCAGGCAGAATGAGTGGCGTCGCTCTCTGGGCGAAGCCTACGCGAAACTTGGTAAAGTGCGCGAGGCGGAACAAAAATATCGCGAGGTTTTGGCTTTGAGCCCCGATGACGACCAAGCGTTGCACGGTCTTCAAGCCCTGGGCAAGAGATACTGAAGCTGCGGCAAATCTTTTTGGTCCGCGTTGTCGGAGAAGGCCTTCGGTGGTGTACCGAAGGCCTTTTTGTTTTATGACACGGCGCGCTTTGCAGTTCCGCTTTCAAGTCTTTATTGTGGGACGAGCTTATGAGAGTCGGGTGAGGGAGGTACCGTGATATTGCAGGAAAAAATCGGAATCATCGGCGCGGGGAAGATCGGTTCGGCGATCGTGCGTGGAATCATTAGCGCCGGTCTGGTGACTAAAGATCAAGTCATGGCGAGCGATGTAAGCGATGCGTTGCGGCAGTCCATTGCCAAAGATCTCGGCATCGAAGTCACGCCGGACAACGGCAAGGTCTGTGATTTCGCCGACACCGTGATTCTTGCGGTCAAACCTCAGATCGTGGATTCGGTGCTCAAGGAAGTCGCAAAGAAGCTCGGCAAAGCCAAACTTTTGGTCTCGGTTGCCGCCGGTGTTCCTCTTTCCCGGCTCGAGGCCAATTTGGCCCAAGGGGCTCGCGTTGTGCGGGTTATGCCCAATATTCCCTGCGTGGTGGGAGCCGGCGCATCCGGCTATGCCAGCGGGGCGCACGCGACGGCCAAGGATATGGAGACGGTGGGCTTGATTCTCAACAGTTTTGGGATCGCCTTGCCTATGGAAGAAAAATATTTGGACGCGGTGACCGGGCTCAGCGGGAGCGGGCCGGCCTACGTTTTTCTCTTTATTGAATCGTTGGCCGATGGCGGAGTTCAAGTGGGTCTATCCCGAGACGTGGCGCTGAAGCTCGCGCTCCAGACTGTATACGGCTCCGCACGCATGGCACTCGAAAGCGGGAAGCACCTCGGCGAGCTGAGAGACGAGGTTACCTCTCCGGGCGGGACGACGATCGCGGGACTTTACGCGCTGGAGCAAAAGGGGTTCCGCGG
>Ga0137372_10004141_pt1 | contig 14109 bp, 16 predicted proteins | sample SagtaG_6_FD_104911 | JGI IMG/M metagenome (GOLD analysis project Ga0137372, IMG submission 104911) | Vadose zone soil microbial communities from Sagehorn Ranch, Mendocino, California, USA - Sage1_R_60_16 metaG | ecosystem: Environmental > Terrestrial > Soil > Vadose zone | place: USA...
AACAGAACGCTTCCTCGGTTGACTCAAAATCGCCAATGCACTCATTTGAGCTTCGTACAAGCTCAACACTACCGCGATGCTCTCGAGTCACGAGCAATCCGGAAGTTGAACCACAAAAGCGAGGCGGTCAGAATTAGGATTCGGGGATATGGAGGTTACCGCCGCAGGACTGCGGTAACATCTGCAAGCACTCACGCGCAAAGCCGCTAATTACCGCCTGAAAATGATAAGGGCGCCGACTCGCGGCAACTGCGCACGTCCATTAACGCGGAGTTAGCGAAGGTACGAACAATGCAGATCTTGAGATTTCCTAGGGAAAATGGCGTCCCGTACGGGAGTCGAACCCGTGTCGCCGCCGTGAAAGAGAAGCGACCTATTGTAATTCAAAGGAACTTAGCGGCATGGATAGCACTCTACCGCATTTGAAGGACTCACGGGAACGCTTATTGGACCTTTAGTGGACTCGCGTTTCCCAGGGCTCTCCAGTTCCTTTCTGTCTGTATTGTGCCAAATGATACAGGCTATGACATTCTCTTACGCGCGAGTGGCGCCGCCTCTTTTCAGGGCCACCGATTACAAAATGGTCTTGTAATACTCCCACTGCTGCTTCTGCTTATGCAGAAACGCAATGAAGCGGCTGTCTTGTCGCAGGTTATCCAAATTAGAATCGTTCTCGAACAATGGGTAGCACGGGAACCCGTCGTCAGCAGCAACCTCCAACCACTTGACTGCCTGCTCAGGTTTATTCATGCGCGCGTAAGCACAGGCAAGGGCCCACTTGAACTTGCTCCGTCGGCGCGGGCGTAATCCTGAGTTCACCGCCAATGTCTCGTGTCACTTCTCTCTGTAACGCCAACACATCACGCAGCTCCCGCTCGTAGCTTTTGGTCCATAAATTTTGCGCTGACGCTGTGTGAATCAACTGGACGACGACCTTCACGCGATCGCCAGAGCGCATTACCGAACCTTTCAATACCGCATCCACGTTCAAATCGCGACCAATCTCCGGCAGCGATTTGCCCATGCCTTTGTACGGCATCACGGACGGTAATGAAATCACTCTCAGCGCGCCCATCTTCGCCAGGTCGGTAATAAGCGCTTCGGTCATCTAGTCTGCGAAATAGTCCGGTGAATTGTCGCGGGAGAGGTTCTCGAGCGGCAGCACGGCGAGCGACTGAATGCGAACCGGATTGACTTTGCGCTGCAGGCGCACACGTAATCCGAATGCGTTCAAACCGAAGAGCAAACCTGAGACCAGCAGCAATCCGACCAAAACAAGTTGCCAGCGGCGAAGAGATACGCGCGAGCGCGATGCTGCGGCCAGTGACGGGGGTAACTCCTGTCGCTCGCTCTCCGCAACGGAAAGGCTGTCATCGCCGGCTTCGCTTAATTCACGGCTGGAGGACTCCGTGCCTCCGTCCCAGCGTTCTTTCACACCGGCCATGAAGCGATAACCGCGGCGCGGCACTGTCTCGACGGTATTGATGTTCATTTGGACCCTCGCCAAGTGCTCGCCTCAACGCGGACACATTCACAGACAAGTTAGCTTCCTCGACGAAGCTCTCCGGCCAGATTCGCTTCATCAACTCACCTTTTTCGAGCAGGTGGCCGTTGTTTTCTACGAGCACAACCAGCAGGTCGAAGGACTTGGGAGTGAGCGGCACAGGTCGGTTCTCGCGAAGGAGTTGTCGCTCTTCTGGAATGAGCCGTAACGGACCGAATTCGTAGCTGTGCCTGACTTGACTGACCATACAGCCCACTCCAAAGGTCCGGGCGATTTATTTGGAAATCTTTTGGGGAAATATTGGGGCTTATTAAGGACTTCCAAACCCTCTCAAAGTAACTTCGCCCGGCATGGCTCGCTTCATCCGGTCTGAAGGTACTGCACATTATAAGTACAGAACCATAGGCCGATAAACAGGACCTGAGATTGAGTCTTCGCAGTCCGAAGGTAATTCTTGCACCTCTGCAAGCTCCGTCCGCAAAACCAACTCTTCGTCAACGAACTAAAAAGGAGTGCAAACATGAAAACGAATCATCTGAGAAACAGGCTGGCGCTCGTAGTTGGCCTCACCATCATCAGTCTTTTTGGTGTCATCGCTTATGCGGCAAGCACTGTCATACTTGCCGTTGGCACTATTCCCGAGTCCGAGCTCTTTGACGGTCCGGCCACAGTCACGGTGCGAACACTTACGATACCGCCCGGGGAGACCGGTGCCTGGCACTATCATCCTGGATACGCCTTCAACGTCGTAAAAAGCGGAACACTGACGGTGGAGGATGGATGTGGCGGAGAAGAAACGCTCACCCCTGGCCAAGCTTTCGAGGAGATGAACGGCGATGTCCATCGGGCCAAGAACCTAAGCACCACAGAATCTGTCGTCGTCTACAACACCTTCATCGTCCCGCAAGGAAAACCGACAACGACGAATATCCCGGGAAACGAACGTCGCTGTGGTCCACCAAGTGATGTCAACGAATGCAAGGACGACGGCTGGGTGAACTTTACTCATCCACGCAGTTTCATTAATCAGGGTGAATGTGTTGACTACGTTCGTCACCGACCGCGAAACCTCATACCTGTACCAGAGGACCCTTTGAACTGAGCAAACGCGCCTTATCAGTCATTGCCAAGCCTCGTTCGTTTTCGGGAACGCCTTGTTCTTAATCTCGATATACCCTTTGACCGGTGAAGTAAATTTTTCCTAATAAAAGTTGACCTGCGTTTTCAAAAACCGTCGCGCTAATAAACAGAGAGCAAGATATCTCTCAAAAGAACCTTAAGGAGAAAAAATGAAAAGACAATTCCTGCTTTTATTCGCAATCGCGGTTTTCGGCACGCCTTCTTCGACTAAACAGCCGGCTTTCGCTTTTTGAGAGTCGGCCCAACGAATAGTCAGCAAGAGATTCGCAACATGAAGCCCGCTGCGGGCTGAAGGAGATTCTATGCCTAAAAAAAGGGCAAACTCCCGAAAGTCAAAGAGGGAGAAACAGTCCAAGGGAACGATCAGCAGGAGGGACGTATTAAAAATAGGCGCAGCGGCTGGGGCAGTCGCTGTTATTGCCCCAACAATGCTGACGTCGAGGAAGGCACTAGCCTTTCAATGGGGAGTTCCGGAGCCGCTGGTTCGATGCGTATCAACAGCCGCAAGTCCACCACATACACCTTTTGTGGATGAGTTACTAATTCCGTTTCCAGCGATAGACCATCCACTGAATCCACAACCAACCAAGTCCGCCAACCAGAACGCGGGTGAATGGGACCGAGACGACCATCAGCGCTGGGAACAGTTCACGCCAGCACACGTGACCACCGAATTGGAAGCCAGGCCCGGCCTGCATCGATTCCACTCCGACTTCGGCGAGTCATACATCTGGGGGTTCAATGGTGTCTATCCGGGCCCAATGGTCCTGAATAGATATAGCAACCCCACAATCGTGCGGTTCCGGAACAGCTTACCGACAAACAGCGTCACGTTCGGCAGGCCGGAGATAACCATCCACTTGCATAACGGGCACCATGGGTCAGAGAGCGACGGTTTCGCGGGCGACTGGTTCCCAAGCGGCTTCTGGAAAGACAATCTCTACCCGAATTGTTACGCCGGCCTGGACACGTTTGGTGGCAATGGCGATGTACGGGAAAGGATGGGCACTTTCTGGTACCACGATCACCGTGCAGAGTTCACAGCCAACAACAACGTTCTGGGCCTGAACGGCATGTTCCTCGTCTATGACGAGACGGATCCGGGCCACGAGCACCCCTCCGCGGGGTCGTTGCGGCTGCCTGGCTATTACGGCGTCACTGACATTCCAATCATCCTTACAGATAAGAGGTTCTGTGCCCTGGATGCACAGGGGCGAAATGAAATGGTCAATGCGAACGGCGGCGACAAGTTCATCGTCAACGGAAAGATTCAGCCGAGGATGACTGTCAGAAACAGAAAGTACCGGTTCCGGATTCTCTCTACCGGCCCGACAAAGGCCCAGTGGGACCTTACGCTCATCGGCCCCACTGGCAATGTTGAAACAATTGTTGTGGTCGCCACTGATGCCAATTTCCTCGAGCATCCGGTTCCGGTCGATGATGGCGTGAACAAAGACAACAGCAACGCCATCGTGGGAGACACGATTGTCACTCCAGGCGCACTTCGAGTTAACGTCGCTGAGCGCTACGACGTGATCATCGACTTCGGGAAATACCCTGTAGGCTCTAAGCTCTATCTCAAAGAAGCTACACGCCAGAATGTCAACCCAGGAAACGTCAATCCTCCGGGGTTACCGCCCAATCTCAACATTGGCAACGTCGTGATGCGTTTCGACGTGGTAAACAAAGAGACCTGGTTCCCGGCCGATACACCGGATATTCCAGAGACCCTCTGTACATTTCCTCCGATCTGTACGCCGGACACCACGTTCGAGTGGACGTTTAATCGCGATCCGGCGGGATCGAACCCGCGATTGTTCAGGATCAACCATCGTGTCTTCGATCCCGAGCTACCGCAGCATTGCGTTGTCAAGGGCACCTGTGAAGAGTGGCTGATCAACAATAACGACGATGTCGGTACCAACTGGGCCCACCCGGTGCATATTCACTTCGAGGAATTTCGTATTCTGAAGCGATTTAAGAACGACAACGGCGTAAGTGTTGAACTTCCGGTGACTCCGCTGTCGAGGGGAAGGAAAGACGTAACCAAGGTGGAGCCGGGAGAGAGCGCACTGATCAGGATGAACTTCCGAGACTATGTCGGCAAATACCTGATCCACTGTCACAACATGGGCCACGAAGACGCGTTCATGATGGTCGCTTGGCACATTGTTCCTGATGCGGCAAGCAAGGCGGCATGCGACGCATTGATTGTCCAGGGTAACAAGGAGTTCGAAGCCAAACTTCGGAATGAGGAGGTGTCGTAATGGATAGAAGGTCAATGTTCACCAGATTGTTCACGCCGCACCCCGCATCGCCGGGCGCTTCGAAGTTTACAAATGCGGTGCTTCGAACACAGGACAACAAAGAGGTCAAGTTCTATGACGATCTGATCAGAGGCAAGCAAGTCGTGATCAACATGATGTACGCTAAATGTCACGGCGCTTGTCCCTTGGTGACGACGGTCATGAAGAGAACCTATCGCGACCTGAAAGATCGCGTGGGTAAGGACGTCTTCTTTTACTCAATCTCGGTAAAACCACAGGACGACACGCCGGCCGCGTTGAAGCACTATGCAAAAACGCGCAACGCTGATCTTCCTGGTTGGTATTTCCTGACCGGAGATCCCTACGATATCGAGACGATCCGCTTCAGGCTCTTTGGTATGAACCATCCAGGGATCGACCTTGATTTCGCCATGCACTCCGGCTCATTCCGTATTATCAACGATACGACCAACCACTGGGGCCACGCGCAGGCGTTTGCCAGTCAGAAAAATATTCTGAAACGTATCGCCTGGGCCGATCCGACGAAGTCATACGCGGAATGGGCGGCGGAGAGCAGGGCCCGCCAGGTTCTGATTTACCAGGACGTCAAGAAATACGGCTACCGCCGAGACGTCTAGTTTGCAGCCCTGGTCTCAGGGCGAGGGTAAAGCTTGACCCTGGACGGCCTGAAAAACAGGCCAGGAATAGAAGCTGCTCACGCGGTCTTCTATTCCTGGTCCAACATAAGCGGATTGCCATTGCCGATTGTTGATTGCCAATTTGAAAACGATCAATCTTACGAAAATTGGCAATCGGCAATTGGCAATTGGCAATACATGAAAAGCACCGAGTGAAAAACATCATGAAACTTACCGCCATAATCTCGCTAGTGGCTATTATGCTTTTGGGCTCAACCGCAACCGCGTCGGCCCAGGAAAAGAAGAGTTGTTCATTCGATATCACTGGAACGTGGAAGGCGCAGCTCTCAACCACCGAGGCGCGACTTTATCGTTTCGATGCTAATGGTGAGGTCACTGTACTTTCGGTTTCCGGTACTGGTGAACCGCAACAGATCGCCACCGCAAAGTACGACGTGATCGATGAGGTTGAGGCACCGAAGTTGGTTTCGTTTACAGCATCCGGCAAGGACCGGATATTCGGAGAGGTCAGAAAGATGATGAAGCTCGTCAGCTATGACGACACTTCGATCACTTGCGCAATACCGGGGATAGGAACCACTCGGTGGACCAGAGTCGACCCCGATCGGTATTTCATTGTGCTCTCGGGCCGCACAGGAGAGTTCTACAACAACAGTGGCTCGTCGTTCTCCATGGTCATTAAACTGGCTGGAGGAGTTCCCACAATCGATGCCTTCGGTGTCTATCCGGAGAACGGGCAAATAGCCTTTGGCACCGTTCCTCCCGCCGTATACAAAGAGTATCTGGGAGAGGCACGCAAAGACTCAGAAACCACACTGCGTCTGGAAATCAACTCTCGGCAGTATGAGAGGGCGTTGAAGATCATTAAGGAGTGGCAACGACGTGCCCGCGAAGGCGCGCTTCTGTACACAATGTATGTAGACAATTCAGATCAGCCTGCTTCGCTTAATAATATTGTGGTCGTTAAGGCGGTTACAGAAACTCTCAACCAGTGCTCGGAAGATTTCAATCTGTATAAACTCAATTACGTTGTTGCGGATGACTGGATCACCAACAGGGTTAGTTCCGCCTTTGTTCCGTTCTATTACTTCAAGGAACTCAGGCGACGGAATGAGGCGCGACATATCGAGGACAAGAAGTTTCTGGAACTCGTGCCGCTACCTAACGTGGCTAGTCGATAGTCTCAACTAAAGCAGGTCTCCCCAACAGTCCAAGACCAAAGGGAGGGATATGAACTTGAGGTTTGACAGTCAGAAACAAATGGTTATGAAACGCTTACTCTTCATCGTAATGGTCGTGTTCATCGGAGTCGCTTCCCAGCAGTTGATGAGCGCTCAAACGCCGTCAGCGCCTGATGAGAAGCGCGCGACTCAACCAAAAAAACGTGGTGGAATCTTCACCATGTATGTCCTGGATCCGCTTGCCCGTACGATGTGTTTTAGTGACGGGAAAGAAGGGTTTGCGTTTGTTAATAATGATTGGGGTAACCGCTGCAGTGACCTTAGTTACAGTCTGGCGGGTAATGGCAGTCTTGTGAGCGGTATCGAGGCCAACCGAGTGGCGGCGATCGTCGATCTCGGCACGCCGGACGAGCTTCGTCAGCGTTATGGCTTCGAGGATGCGACCGGGGGTGGCACCGGATTCGCTTCTCTACATCTTAACGGCGACAAGATCATGGTCCTCAAGGAAGACATTCGCACGCCAGAATTCCAACCGCTGCAAGAGGGGCCCAAACTCTTTACGGAGGTGGGACCATCGGCTACCGCGCCAATCAAGTTGGGCCACATTTACCTCGTGCGTATTGCGGATAAGAAAGACAAAAGTTTCCAGTTCGTGAAACTGATGGTGATTGCTTATCGTCCTGATGAAGCGGTAACACTGCGATGGGAGTCGCTCTAATTTTCGTAGCTCCAACCCAGTAGGCGTGCCGGCAACAAAATTCACTAGTGCTTCCAGAAATATTGGGAGCAAGTTATGAACTTCCATCCTTGAAGGAGAACAGGTATGACTCAAGAATTCAAAACCAGCGGCTCCGGCTTTGCTTCGGGCGCGACCTGCACTGATACGAACCTTTACAAATGTACCGACAACAAAGTTGAGTACATTGAGCATATAGCGGCAGGGACACCCTTCCCGAAGTTCCCCGGAGGGAACGGCAAAGGCAATGCAGCGTGGTTTCCGGTCACCTTAGCAACTGACGGCGATCGAAAAAGCTTCGATGCGGTCAAGGTAGACAATCTATAAAGAAAAAGCACAACCCACCTACCGTTGGCACTATCAAAGAACTCTTCCTGCTCGTGCCGAATGAGACGTGAGCAGGAAGACGCTCTTGTTCAAGAGGTACGAAATGAACTTCCGAAAGCTCCTGCTTCTACCGCTGCTCGCGGCAGCATTGATCGTGACAACTGCGAGCGGGTCCACTCCCGGCGTCCCTGCACAACAGAAAGAGCGATCGGCGCACTCCAAAAAAACTACTGAGTTTCACTATGTGTGTCCGATGCACGAGAACGTCACGTCAAAGCAACGCGGGACGTGTCATAAGTGCAAGATGAAGTTGGTGCGGAAGCCGGTCCCCAGGGAACCCTCCACCGGTTCGAACTAGTCTTGCTTCCTTGCTCCAGAGGAGCAAGATGTTTATAGCGCATACGCCACCCACTTGTGCGCTCCGCTAGGAGCGCGATGTTATGGCGTCGGCATCGCGCTCCTCCAGAGCGCCTAAAACTTTGAGTTATAGTTGCTATAAGACATATAGTCCCTGCGGGGACAAAGAAACCTAAATCGTCTCGTCGCGATAACGATAGTTTTGTCGTTTATCGCGACGCTGGTGCCGATTGCCAGTGCCTCGGTAAACAAATCAAGCGCGATGCCGGTGGCGAGGGTGGGAGTCCCAAACCCGCACCACTGAGGCATCGCACGTCGTAATGAACGCGCAAGAAGTTATTTCGTTATACAAAAACCTTCAGCAATCCGGAATTGTCATATGGATTGATGGTGGCTGGGGCGTGGACGCGCTACTCGAGAGACAGTCTCGACCTCACAAGGACCTCGACATAGTTATTCAACAAAAACACGTCGACAGATTTCGAGAGCTAATGTCTGAAGAGGGCTACGCCGAAATAAAATTGGCGATTGCGAGACCGCACAATTTTGTCCTGGGTGACAATAAAGGTGATGAGATCGATGTACACGTCATCGTTATTGATGATCAGGGAAATGGCATCTATGGACCACGGGAGAATGGGGAAATGTATCCAGCGGCTGCATTGACAGGTCGAGGCCGGATCAGTAATCAAGCGGTGCGTTGTGTATCACCTGAGTGGACGGTAAAGTTTCATCGCGGATACGAGCTGAAAGAAAAAGACTTTAAAGACGTTTCGGCCGTATGCGAGAAATTCGGAATACCGCTTCCGGAACAATATCGACGGGTGAAATAAACGGTGAGTTAGCGCAGGAACCGACTGAAGATTTCAGTAATCACAAGTGTCAGTTGGTTGTACGGCTGCCGGGCGCAACAAGCGCCGCGATCTTGTCGCTAAGTTCGACCAACGCGTCAAGATCGCCTCGAGCTTGTTCGCCGGCCTTCTTGTTCGTCGGGCTCTCGTTGAGATTGGTAACGACCTCTAAAAAAAGAATTTCGGTGAGCTCTCGAGTTTTTCAGTCCTGGCGACGGTCTTGGCCTGACGCTATGGCATTTGGATTCCCATATCCCAAGTATTCACAACGTCGCACATTCAATGCTTCGCCAGATGAGTTGTTCGCGGTGGTGAGATCTGCACTCGAAGATCTCGGCTGGCGGTACAAGGTTCTGTGGGGCAAGGAATTTGAAGCGGAGGTCCTAACGGCCCATTGGTCGTGGCACCATGTTTTCAAAGTTAGGTTTTATGCGGGAGGAGTAATTGAGGCTGAAAGCAATAGCGCTTACAGCGAGATACTTTTCGACCTTGGGAGAAATCGCAGGAACGTGGATAAATTCTTCGCGCGCGTCGTTGATGTTTCATCACAGCATGCCGCTGACCAAAAATAACGATATGCTGCAGAGCGGAGCCAGGTTTACTTGTCCTCGCCCTGGCTAGGACGAGTTGTTGGCACGGTATAGTCACCCAAAGTACCTAAATACGATCACTGCTACACGGACCACGGCGCTTCACTCTCAACTACTACACCCACGTCCTACCAGAGATGCAGGAACAAGCCGCTGAACCGGATGGAAAACCTTTTCTTTAAGACCGGCACTTAGGAAAAGAATTAAGAGCCGCACACAAAAGCCGCAGGGAGTGGGAGCCTTGCGGCTTTTTTCAAACATAAAGCAGACTCAGATATATGAGATTGGCAGATTTGTTATGGGTGAATACTCTAAGAGTCCCCTACTAGTATCGAGTTGTTCAATACCTGCGACTGGTCTCTTCGGCTTCTCGTTTATGTACGCTTTGAAACAGTTGATGCGAGCCATGGCTCCCATTCTCCTCCATTCCTCCCAATGGAAAAGTAGAGCGTTTATTCTGCTGTAGTTTCGGAGAAAGTTGCGCGCCAGACGATCCGCATGAGCAAGAAACGACGGTTCGTACAGCCAAGACGTCGAAAGCTTCAGAAAAATGACACCCCCACCTTCTTTAGGTAATTGGCGTCTTGCCGCATGTTTGAGAGGATCTATTAACTTATTGTCGTCGAAAGCCTGATCTCCGGGTTTACACTTGATTTCGATCGCAATTGGCTGGTTCTCAATTGCCGCATTCAAATCATAATCCTTACCTCTTATCCCACTGGGGATAACGAAATCGATAAGTAGTCCTCGGACAAGCAGACTCCTGGCGATTTGCAACTCAAAGAATGTCTCCTCAAGTGATTTCGTTTGCAAATCCCTTAGCTTACCCTGTTGGAAATTCGGGACGTCCCAAAGGCTCTCGATAAACTCAGCTAGCATTATGATGCGATCTTGGTACTCGAATCGCTCTGCTCTTGTGATAACCCTCGTTTCATGAATCCTGACTGATTGGAGTCAGGTTTCGGAGAAACATTTTTCTCGACCCATTGCTCACCAAGAGCTTTCAAAATAACCACGAAGCCAGCTCTCAGCGCGCAACCAAGTCGAAGCTGTGATTCAGAATCATTTGGATAGCTTTGGAGGACGCCCTGCTTGATGTTCTCCTTTTCTGCCGTAGTCAAGATTCCCATCGATTTGATTTTCGCAACGACCGACTACGACGTGCGTTCCTTTTGACGTTTGGCACACCATAGGCACACCAAACTAGAAGTGAGTTGTTAGCTAATGGGCCAGTGAGTGCCCGTAACTGTTTGATCCTGTTGTGGTGCCGAGGGCGGGTGTCGAACCCGCACGTCCTTTCGGACAACGGATTTTAAGTCCGATGAAAGCGCCATTACATAGTCTTACCAGACGATACGAACCAGTATTTACGCGCATAGCGGTCGTCAGGTATTACTTCGTCTGATTTCGTATCAACACGTGCCGCCCATCTTAGCCCGTAATCTTAGATCCGATTGGCCTCTCTAATTCGCACAGGCATTTCAAGCGGAATCGGGCGGATGCCTAATTGGTAGGCGATTTGGTGTTCGTGTCTTGGTACTGCCACCCAAACGCGCCTGTGGTGACGTTGCACTTCACCGTGAATCTCATCGCGGGCGTGCATCACAAGCCAATTATCAAACATAACTACATCACCATCTCTAGGCAAAAACATTGACGGATAATACCTGCTTTCACAACGCTCTCTCAAAAGATTGAAAGCGCAAAACGACAATCGGTTCCCGAGATTCTGACAATCGATGAACACGTCAAACTAGTGAATGCCATTCCAGAGCCTTTCCGTACGGCTGTCTTTCTGGACGGAGCAAGTGGTTTGCGAGTTGGCGAGTTGTTGGGACTCAAATGGGAGGATGTGGATTTCAAGAGTGTCATTTACATCCGGCGCTCGATTGTGAAGCAGAGAATTGGGCCGCCAAAAACCGAAGCTTCGCAAAAGCCAATTCCGATGAACTCGGAATTGGCGAAAGCACTTCGGCTCTGGAAGATGAAAACGATTTACAACCGTCCCAGCCACTGGGTGTATGCAAGCCCTGCCAAGAAAGGTACGCAGCCGTATTGGCCTAAGTCTATATATCGCGTTTACATCAAGCGAGCAGCGGACAAAATTGGCTTACGGAAGCGTATCGGCTGGCACACCTTCCGTCATACGTTTGGAACGTTCCTGAATGCCAATGGTGAGAATCCCAAAGTCATTCAAGAACTGCTGCGTCACGCGAATCTCAAAGTCACCATGGACACCTACGTTCAAGCCGTGACTGATGAGAAACGCAAGGCGCAGAGCAAGGTTGTTGAAATGCTTCTGCCCGGCATTCGCAAGGCAGCAGTTTAGCTTAATGGACGTTTTTGGACGCGCGGCGAAGTGGCAAGATCTCGTAAGTGATTGAAGTGATTGGCGTCCCGTACGGGAGTCGAACCCGTGTCGCCGCCGTGAAAGAGAAGGAATCTACTGTAATTCAATGGAACTTAGCGGCATGGATAGCACTTCACCGCACTTGAAGGACTCACGGGAACGCTTATTGGACTCTTAGTGGACTCATAATGGATTCGTATTTTTGTGGCTGATCCATCTCGCAATAAAACGCCTAGAATCCCGCGCGCTGCATCAATTCATGGAATCGCGGGTCGCCGCGGAGAGAATCGAGGGCGGGGTCGGTCTTCAAAAAGGTAATATTCGCCGACCGGTAATTAAAGGCCTCGTTGAGGGATTCCAAAGCTTGATCTTTGTCGCCAACGAGTGCCGACAGCATGGCGATTCTATAGTTAAGCGGCGAAAATGCCCCTTTTTGCTCCTTCGCTTTCAGGATCGCCCTCTGCGTTTGCAAAACTCCCTGCCAGCCAGATTTTTGATAGTCTGAATTAAATCGGTTTATCAGTTCACTGCTGGTATGGGCCTGCTCGTGGAATTTCATAAACCACTCGAAGGCCCTCGCGTGGTCGCCCTTCGCGTGGTATGCAAGCCAAAGGTTGTCGTATGTCGACGGGGAACTTGGGTCCATTTCGACCACGCGTTCCAGTTCTTTTATCGCTTCGTCATAGCGCCGGGCCAGGTATAGAACCCAACCGTAAATCCGGTGATGAAAAATATTTGTCGGATTATTATCGATCGCCGTCTTCATCGCGGCGACAGCTTCTTCGGTGCGGCCGTAGCGGATCAACCGACCCCCGTACCAGCGGTACGCATAATCTGAAGAAGGATTCAGTTCGATCGCGCGGAGAAAGTGCTTTTCGCCCTCCGCAAAGTTCCAACGGAAATCCGTGTTGACGATGCCGAGAACCGCATACGCCTCGGGGAGGTTGCTGTCAAGCTCCAATGCACGTTCGATCGCGGGCCCGGCTATCTCGTATTCAACAGCCGGCGAATTATCGCCCAAATGGGAATATGCACAATGGGCGTAACCTTTGCCGGCCCAGGCGGCAGCAAAATTCGGGTCAAGATCAATTGCCTGATCGAAGAGCTCGATCGAACGTTTTGTGCCGGCCTTATCTCCTTTCTCGACCAAATACATCCCCTGTAAATAAAGCCGATAAGCTTCCTCGCTGATTGTTCCACGCTTTGGTTCGTAGCCGTTGGTAGCCCCCCCGAATCTTGCAATGAGTTTGCTGCCGATAGCGCCCGCGATCGCGTCCTGTGCAGAAAACAAGTCTGCCGAATCTTTCTCAACAGTAAATGTATCTTCAACCTTGCCGGTCGCCACGTCCAGAAGCTGCGATGTCACCTTGATCTTGCCGTTCGCGATCTGATAATTCGAGGCGAGTACAAAATCGACGTTTTGCTCTTTTCCGATCTCAATGAGGTCCCGGTCCAGTTCTACATAATTGCGAACCGCGTGAAGCTGCCTCACGATGAGATTTCGGGATGAGCTGATCTTCAGAATCACCGAATCGGCGATCCCAAGCTCGTAAATCTCATCGCGGCTCGCCGTGTTGATAGGCTTGAGCGGCAAAACGGCAATTGATTTTTTGCCGTCCGCGCCCGAAGATATTTTTCCCGCCGACCAGAAGTAATATCCGAAACCAATTCCCGCTATGAGCAAGACAGCCAACACGGACGCGCCATACAAGTAAGCGCGGGGCGGCGCGGCCGTTCTCCATGCGGGCAACACAAACGGAGACGAATGTTTATCGCCCGTCGTTTCGCGCAAACGGCGCAAATCTTCCGCCAAATCTGCCGCTGCTGCGTAGCGTTCTTTCTTATTTTTGGCGAGAGCGCGACCCATGATTTGCTCAAGTACCAGTGGCACGTCACGACGGACTTTCGTTAGCGGCACAGGTTCGTGTTCGAGAATGGCGGCGATGCGGTCAGAGTTGGTCTTACCGGAAAACGGCAATTTTCCGGCGACCATTTCATAGAGAATCACGCCCAAACTCCAGATGTCAGTGCGCTGGTCAATCTCCAATCCACGAGTCTGTTCCGGCGACATATAGGCGGCTGTCCCGATAACTTCGCCGACTTCCGTTTCAACCAACGCTCGGAGACCGTTTCCCGACGGCATATAT
>Ga0137372_10004154_pt1 | contig 14092 bp, 15 predicted proteins | sample SagtaG_6_FD_104911 | JGI IMG/M metagenome (GOLD analysis project Ga0137372, IMG submission 104911) | Vadose zone soil microbial communities from Sagehorn Ranch, Mendocino, California, USA - Sage1_R_60_16 metaG | ecosystem: Environmental > Terrestrial > Soil > Vadose zone | place: USA...
ACGTCTTCCTGAAGCGCGCGAAGCTGGTGCAATCTATGCGGCAGTTTCTCTCCGATAGGGCTTTTGTCGAGGTCGAAACGCCGATGATGCAGCCGATGGCCGGTGGCGCAGTGGCCAAGCCCTTTGTCACACACCACAACACGCTCGATATAGACCTCTTCTTGCGTATTGCACCTGAGCTCTATCTCAAGCGGCTCACAGTCGGCGGATTCGATCGTGTGTATGAGATTAATCGCAATTTTCGTAATGAAGGCATTTCTACGCGGCACAATCCCGAATTCACCATGCTCGAGTTCTATCAGGCTTACACCGACTACCGTGGCGTGATGGACCTGACGCAGGAGTTGATCATTCAGGCCGCCAAAGACGTGACGGGCGGCACCAAAACCAAATGGGGAGATCGGGTAATTGACTGGTCGCCTGAAAACTGGCGCCGTATGACTATGCGTGAAGCCATCGTCGAATTTTGGCCGGATCCGGCTGGCTCGAAGCCTCAGCTCTCGAATTTTTCATCGCAGGAGTCGCTCAAAGCGCTGGTGTCGAGATTTAACGCCACGCGTTCGCACATGGCATACGATCCAGCCGAGCCTGCTGGAAAAACCATCGCAAACCTGTTCGAGGCCGTCGCCGAAGAGCATTTGATGCAGCCGACCATCATCTACGAATTTCCCACTGCCGTCTCGCCGCTCTCAAAGCAAAAGGCGGACGAACCTGAGTGGACGGAGCGCTGGGAAATATTCATTGGACAGATGGAAATTTCGAACGGCTTCAGCGAACTGAACGACCCTGAAGACCAGCGCCGCCGTTTCGAGCAACAGCTACGAGAGCGCGCACGCGGCGACGAAGAAGCCCACCAGATGGACGAAGATTACATTCGCGCACTCGCATACGGGATGCCGCCAGCTGGAGGGGTAGGCGTCGGCATTGACCGCCTGACCATGCTCCTCACTGACTCGCAATCCATTCGCGATGTGATTTTGTTCCCCTTGCTGAGGCCGGAAAAGAAATCTGAAGACCGCGCGCAGTAGTCGAATCGCCGCCTAGGAGATTAATTGAGGCACCGCAGAGTTGATCGGCTTGATTTACCCCCGGGTTAGACCCGATTTTCTACTACAACCCAAAATATATGAGGTTTCGGCAGACAAATTATCGTATTGATTGTGGTATAAACTGGATGCTAATATAGGGGTTATGAGCAAAGCAGCCCGCGCAAAATTGTCAACCACAGTTGCCGCGGAAAATTACCAGTATTTAACCGCCCTCGTTCGGACAGGCAAAGCTAAAAGCTTGGCTGAAGCAGTGGACGAAGCCGTGGAGCAGTTTCGTCGAATTGAGAATCGCCGCAGATTAGCAAGAGCCACCTCCGAGTACTTCGAATCGCTGACTTCAGAAGAACTCGCAGACGAACAATCGCTCTCGGAATCCATGAGCAACGCTACAGCGGGAATAGATTTCGATCGTGAGCCCTAGTCAACCAGTTGCTCCCCGCCGCTCCGAAGTATGGATGGCTAATACGGGCGGTAAGAAACATGCAATAGTGATCATTTCGCCCGACAGTCGCAATTTGAGTGATCGGGCAACTTCGATACTGGCTGTGCCCTTTGGCAGCTTCGGGCGCTCTGGCCCGACTGTGATCGTCATGCAACCCGGGGAGACTGGGCTTCCCGTGACCTCCTTCTTAAAGGCCCATTACATTCAAGTGATCCAAAAATCAGATTTGATCGGACAGCTCCCGAGAAGACTCTCCCGTGCACAAATGAAGAGTCTAGTCGCAGCGGTGAATCGAGCAATTGATCCAGACGCTCTGTTGAGCCAGTGAGCAGGCAGTGAAAATTCACACCGAATACCTGAAGTTTCACACTCGCAAACATCGCGAATACATTCACATCACGCCGCAAGTCGAAGCCATCGTTAGCAAGAGCGGCGTGAAAGAGGGCATGGTGTTGGTCTCAGCCATGCACATTACCGCTGGCATTTACGTCAACGACAACGAGTCCGGATTGATCGAAGACATCGATCAATGGCTCGAGCGTCTCGCCCCTTTCCGACAGAACTACAAGCATCACGAAACCGGCGAGGACAACGGCGACTCGCACCTGAAAGCATTGCTGATCCATCACGAAGTCATTGTGCCCATCACAGCAGGGCATCTTGATTTCGGCACCTGGCAGCGGATCTTTTATGCTGAATTCGATGGACAACGGGAAAAGCGGGTAATTGTGAAAGTGATGGGAGAATAGCACGCTTGCGTCATGACATTGCAAGCCGATAACATTTCAGCCAAGTTTTGAATGCGACGGAATAAATCCATGAGCGCTGACGAATTTCAGGAGTTGCACGAACACGCCGAGCATGCTGCCCACAATCCGTCCATGGCGCCGGTTTCATTGACCATGGCCATCCTCGCGGTGCTGGTCGCTGTCGTTTCGTTGCTCGGCCATCGCACGCACACAGAAGAGGTCGTGCTGCAAACCAAAGCCAACGACCAGTGGGCTTACTATCAAGGCAAGGACACGCGTCTGCATACGGACCAGAAGCTGATCGGACTGGCAGGTTTTGCGGCAACCTCGGACTCCAGCAAAGAAGCTGCCTGGGTCGAATCGACCAAGGCGGAAGCTAAAAATTACGAGAAACAAAAGGACGATATTCAAGCTGAAGCACGCAAACTGGAAGCCGAAGCCACTATCGCCAGGCGACGCTCAGATCGCTTCGATCTGGGTGAAGTGTTCCTTGAAATTGCGCTGGTGATCACCTCGATTACGCTTCTTTCCGGACGCAAAATATTCTGGGCGCTAGGAATAGCCTCAGGTGCGGCCGGAGTGCTAATTGCTGCCAGTCATATGCTAATTCAGGGATGATCGTCCCTTCCTAGCCCAGCCTGCCTGAAAAATCCTTCTTCCAGAGCTCCCGTCCGGAGCTATAATCTGCGGTATAAACCCGCCCACGGGCTCTTCACGGGCCCCGACGGATGCAAGACGCTCGCCTGTACGAGGTGGACTATGTCTGCTCTGATCGAGCTTCTGATCGCATGGGGCGTGCTCACAGCGGCCCTGATTGCTCTGTTAATCTACCGCGGCACCTTGACAATGCAAGAGGATGACCAGCTATTCCTGGGTGACTCTGACGCGCACATGGCCCGGGAACAGGTGGAAATCATGGCCAAGGTGAACAAGCTTGGCCCGTTGGTAAAAGTGCTGGGGACCGCTTCGGCGGTGCTGATCCTGACGATTGCCGGGATCGCCGTTTACCAGCAGATGATGCTGATGCAGCAGTAAGCCGGCGCTACATCGCATCGAAAGACGCACGAAGCTATTTGTGTCTGTCGCGGTGGCTTTAGTAGGATCGGGACCAATTGTTCAATGCCGCGCGATGCACGTCCCTGAAAAAATTGCAGTTGTAGGCGGTGGCCCCGCAGGCGCGTTCGTCGCAGCGGAGTTCGCGCGCTCGGGGCGCCAAGGCTTACTCTTCGATGAAAGGTTTGCATGGGAGAAACCCTGCGGCGGCGGACTAACCGGCAAGGCGATTGCGCGTTGGCCATTTCTTCGAGACACACAAGCCGAGCGCAACTGGATCAGCCACTGCGAGCTGGTCGCGCCTTCCGGACGCAGAGTTTCGTTCGCGCTTGATCGTCAGATCGCCATCTTTTCCCGCAAGGTCCTAAATGGATTACTTCTTGAAAGGGCCAGCCAGGCTAGAGTCCAAGTCCACAACGCACGCATAATAGGCATTGATCGAGCCGCAGAGGGATGGACTCTGCGCACGTCCTCGGACACATACACGTCAGATTTCGTCGTGCTCGCGACCGGTGCTCGAAATTCATTTCGCGAGAGTTTCTCGCGACCGCTAGGCCCCGAGAACTTTATGATCGCCATCGGCTACTACATCCCTGGAAGTCACCAAACGGTTCAGATCAAATTCTTAAAAGAATTGCATGGCTACATGTGGGTATTCCCCCGCGCCGATCATTTTTCGGTAGGAATATGCGGGCGCATGCAGGGGACGAATACAGCAGGGTTGCGACGTGTGCTTGACGATTCGCTTTCGGATTTCGGCCTCAGCCTTGAAGGCGCTCGCTTTTATGCGCACATTATTCCGTCTCTTACGGTCAACGCGCTGCATAGTCCGATTTCGGGCGACGGCTGGGCGATGATCGGCGATGCCGCCGGATTCGTGGATGCGATCACCGGAGAAGGAATTTATTATTCGCTACGGTCGGCGGAGCTTCTAGCAAATGCGTTCGAGCAAGACGCGCCAGAAAAATATCCGGACTTTGTTCAAGAAGACTTTTTGCCGGAGCTTGAGCATGCCTCTCGTATCGCGAACAGATTCTACGCCGGCAACTGGATGGGCGGGCCGGTCGTGGAACGAATGCTCCAGCTGACTGCCCGCAGCACGTGTTTCCGTGAGCTGATGCGAGACTTATTTGCTGGAACTCAGGAGTACTCTGATCTCCGCAAGCGCGTCCAGCGAAGCCTGCCGAAAATTGCGGTCGAGGCCTTTGCCAGCACATTGTGGCAGCCGTCGAACGCGCTCTCCCCAGCAAGTCTCAAATAAGCTGTTGTCTGCCGTGATTTAGAATGAAAAAACGCGCCGGGATGGCGGAATTGGCAGACGCGCTGGACTTAGGATCCAGTGCCGTAAAAGGCGTGCAGGTTCAAGTCCTGTTCCCGGCACCAAAGTTGGGGTCGCTCGTCTCGCTCGGGATTTCGACAGCGGACTCCCGCGCGTCTCCTCTGGAGACGAGCTCACGCCCGCTAATCGCCTCAAGTTCAAGTCCTGTTCCCGGCACCATTCTAGGTTCGGTCTGCGAAGCCCGACTCCTGAAGCCGCTTCCTTCCTCCGCTCATTCCCGTTACACTGTGTGCCGTATGATCAATCCTACTCAACCGAATTTTAATGTCGTAAGCACGTCCGATTATCGCGAGACCTATGCCAACAGCGTCCAAGTGCGGGTTAATGTCTGGGACTTTTTCCTCGTCTTCGGCACCATGCAACAGCAAACCGAGAACCAGGTCGAGGTGCGCAATTTTCAAGGAATTTATTTGAGCCCGCAGCAGGCGAAGGCGTTGGCAGCGATTCTCCACCAGAACGTGACCAACTACGAAAGCACATTCGGCGAGATTAAACTCGATCCGCGGGTGCAGGCTGTTCCCGGCCCGGTACACTGAACCTGAACACAGGCGTCCATCTCGGCATGCCGCGTAACGTCGTCCTGTTTGTACTGATTGCCGCCCTTCTAATCGGTTTTCACGCTCCCTTGCTACATCTTCCCTACTTCTGGGACGAAGCTGGGTATTACGTTCCAGCTGCGCGTGACCTGCTGGCCGGATCGCTGATTCCACATTCGACGCCGTCCAATGCGCACCCTCCGCTGGTATTAGCTTGGCTGGCAATGAGTTGGAAGATCTTTGGCTTTCATCCGGCGGTAACGAGAAGTGCCATGCTGCTGCTGGCAGCGTTTTCCCTGCTCGGCTTTTTCCGGCTGGCGCTGGCTGTGAGCAATCTCAGTGTGGCCGCTTGGGCGACGTTCCTGACGGCGGCCTATCCGGTGTTTTTTGCGCAGAGTTCGCTCGCGCAAGTGGACTTGCCCGCCGCCGGACTGATTTTTTGGGGACTGGGAACTTACATCCGGAAACGGTTGTGGGGCGCGGCAATCTGGTTCTCGCTTGCGGTCCTTGCTAAAGAGACGGCGATTTTAGTGCCGCTGGGGCTGGTGCTATGGGAACTGGCGACTCTCATCTCGCGATGGTACGGCCGAAAGACAATGCTCACCAGCAGCGAAGCGGCGGAACATCAAAACCCGGCACGGCAGTGCCGCGAGCACGGGGCAAATCGGGGCGAGTCCCGCCAGGGACGAGACAAGAACTCCGACGAACCGCTAGATATCGCAAACCCAGCGGCTAAAGCCGTTATCATAAGGGAGACCGTGATCGGCACGACTGCAAGTTGTGCCCTTCCAGGTTGGCAGTCGGCGCTCGTTCTCATCGTCCCGATCATTCCGCTCGCCGCTTGGTACGCATATCATTACGCCCGCATGGGGTTCGTGTTCGGTAACCCTGAGTTTTTCCAGTACAACGTCCAGGCAACCTTGCATCCTTTGCGGATCGTTCTTGCCCTGCTGTTGAGAATTTGGCATACAGCCGGATACATGAATCTGTATGTATTGACCATTGCGTGCCTATTGGCCATGCGTCAAGCCCCGCTTCCAGATTTCGCTGGGGTCCGTCCAAGGATCGCGGTCCCAATTCAACTCACGTTCCTGGCGCTTGCGGCGATCTATGTGATCGCGATGGCAGTTGTGGGAGGCGCCGTTCTTGCGCGGTACATGTTGCCGGTTGTCCCGCTGGTCATTCTGGTTTGCGTGTCAACCATTTGGCGAAGATTGCAAATATGGCAGTGGGTGCTCGCGGTTGTGGCGCTTGCGTTCGTCGCCGGACTGTTCGTGAACCCACCGTACGGTTTTGCCCCGGAAGATAATCTCGCTTACGGCGATTACATTCGCCTGCATCAAGATGCGGAGCGCTGGCTACAAGCCCGCTATCCGAATGCTCGCGTGCTGACTGCCTGGCCGGCCAGCGGCGAACTTACGAAGCCTTACCTCGGATACGTTGCGAAGCCGATGCAGATCGTGCAGATTGAAGATTTCACCGCAGAGCAACTCCTGTCGGCGGCGGACGTAGGCTCTCGTTTTGACGTGGCGCTGGTGTTCTCAACCAAGTACCAGCCCCGTACGATTTTCGACCGCTGGGAAAAATGGCAGGAGTGGAAAACCCGATATTTCGGCTTTCATCGTGACTTGCCACCCGAAGCGGCGGCGGCAGTGCTCGGAGGCAAACTGGTATATGTCCGTCGCAAGCAGGGGCAGTGGGTTGGGATCGTGGACGTAGTCAAAATTGAAGAAGCGGGACTGCAGAAGCATCCATACTGACGTAGTGAAAAAGCGACGCTGGAATCATTCCGGCGCGACAGCAGGATCGACACCTCGTGGGCGTGCCCTTCCATCGATCCACGCATCCAGAGCAAGCCCTAGGTCGTCCTGGTTGCACCAGTGCTCTAGGATTTTTCCGTCGAAGCCGACTGGCGATACGTTGAAACCCTCATCAACATCCTCCCAATAAATGACCTCTTGTCCATTTCGTGCGACCACAACTACGGTTTCGACTTTTCCGTACCGAACAAGCGGCGCAGAATATGGATCGACTCTATATTTCTCAAACGCCGCGACCTGTTCGTCGTCGCAGTTTACCAAGTCGGCTTGGATGATGTTCCGAACAGCCTCAATAGTCGCGGGTCTCCACTTCATAGTTAGATTCTGCTTCAGCTCCATTCATTTCGAAATTGTATTTGCAGACATGCGCCTCACTCCGCCAACAAATGACACGAATGCGTCTTCACAATCAACCAAACCTGGCGGCCGGGCTTGAGTTCAAGCGAATCGCGCGCGGCCAGCGTCAGGTGGACTGACATTTCGACTCCGCAGTCCACTCGCGCGATTATGATCATGTCTCGCTGAACCAGTGAGAGTAGTCGTCCTGCCAGAATATTCCGCGCACTAAGTCCCACGGGCGCGGACGTGGCCAGCAGAACATCTCCTGCGCTGATTCCGACGCGCAGCTTTGACCCAACTTCCGCCCGAACTAAAGGCGTCTCCAGTTCGACTTTCGCCGATTCGAACCGCAATGAGCCGACCCGGCATGTCATGGTGCCCCGTTCTTCGTGTATTGCCGTGACCTGAGCGTCAAAGATATTTTCGAATCCAGCAAGCTGGGCGACGGTCTCACCGCGCGGCGCGGAGAGCACTTCGTGCGGTGTTCCTTGGGCGATGATCTTGCCTCGCTCCAGCACCAGCATTCTCTCGCCGAGCGTGAAAACTTCGTCGCGGCTGTGGGTCACGTACAAGACCGGAATCGGCAAGCTCTGAATTGACCGGCGCAGGTCTTCGGCAATCTTCATTCGTACCGGCAAATCGAGCGCTGCGAGTGGTTCATCAAGAAGCAAGATGCCTGGCTCAGTTACCAAAGCACGGGCGAGCGCGACTCTCTGCCGTTCTCCGCCGGAAAGCTGTGCAGGTCGCCGGTCGCGCAGGGAAAGAATGCCTAGAGAATCGAGCGTCTTGTGCACACGTTGTTTGGCTTCTTGAGCATGAATTCCACGTAGTCCATATGAAACGTTCGATTCCACGCTCAGATGTGGAAACAACGCGAGATCTTGAAAAACATAACCAATCCTTCTGTTCCTTACCAGAAGATTGATGTGCTTTCCCGAATCGAATAAAACGCGCTCGGCGAGTACAATCTCTCCGGAATCAGGCGTCTGCAATCCCGCAATGCAGTCGAGAAGCGTGGTTTTTCCGGCCCCCGATGCGCCGAACAGGATTGTTATGCTAGCGTCAACGCGGAATGAAACATCTAAGTCGAATCTCTCCGTCCGTGAGACGCGTGAAAGTCGTACTCCGACCTGCAGTGCCGCCGAGACAGTTTTGTTGACGGCTACGTTTACGTTTCCTAGAGTCGTGGCCATACTCTCCATAGTCTTCGATTCGACGAATACACGAGCGACAACAGCACAAAGGCGATCGCGACCAGGACCAACGCGGTGACATTCGCAGCTGAGTAATTCAGGTCCTGTACTTGATCGTAGATATTGATGGAGAGCGTGCGGGTCACCCCGGGAATATTGCCTCCCACCATCAGCACGACTCCGAACTCACCCATGGTGTGTGCGAAGGTCAGTGCCGTCGCGGTCACAACTCCCGAAATCGAAAGCGGCACTATCACGCGCCAGAACGTTCGTAGGTTCGACACTCCCAATACCGCCGACGCTCGGAGCAGCCGCGAATCCACGCTGGAAAACGAGGCCGCCAGTGGCTGCACCGCAAATGGCAAACTGTAGAGCACCGATCCGATGACCAGTCCAGTGAAGGTGAAAGCCAGGGTATGCCCAGTCATGGACTGCCACCATCTACCCAGCGGGCTACGCTGACCTAAAGCGATCAGAACGTAGAAGCCGAGCACCGTCGGCGGCAGCACGATGGGCAATCCAACCATTGCCTCGATCAGGAATTTCCATCGCCACTTCGAAAAGGCAATCCAGTACGCGAGTGGGAATCCGATGTTCAAGAGCACGGCGGTCACTGAGAGCGCCAGCCGCATTGTCAGCCAAAAGGCCTGCCAGTCCATAGGCAACTGAACAGTGTAATCGCAGCGCGATCCGTTCCGGGCATTGTCACAGCTGAGATGTTCACCCGTCACAGATTCCTGGCTTCGCCACGCATAGGATTGCTCGCGGGAGGTTGCGAATGGAAATCCGTGAGGCCCTGACAATTGTGCGCAAGCTGGCGGACGGTGTTCATCCAGAAACCGGGGAAGTCCTGCAAGCAGACTGTCTTTATAACCACCCACATGCCGTGAGGGCATTGCATCGCGCTATCAGCGCCCTAGAGTTCCAGGACGAGCGAGAGCGCGCAAAAAGATTCCTCCCAGGCAACGCCGGGGAAGCTTGGTCGAACCAGGAGGACGCTCAAATCTGCGAAGAGCTGCGCCGAGAAATGACCTTTGAGCAGATTGCGCAAATCCACAATCGGACCAACGGTTCCATAGTCGCTCGTTTAGTGCGGCTGGGAAAAATTTCGGCAGGACCGCAGGCCCAGAAGACTGCGTGAAACAACGGCCAGAAATGCGGGTTCAGCGACTAACCGGTGTTGTGATGCTGGTGGCGGCGTCTGCCATGGCCCAAATGGCCTCACCCCAGACCAATGCGCAACGCCAGCGAAACGGTGCAGGGCGTGAGCGCTGGCAGACTAGCGGACGCCGATTACCCGGAGCAAGTTCCGCCGCGCTGCGGCATGGCGCTCTCCAGCAGAAACTGGCGATGCGGCACTCACGTGCATTGGCGGCTCCAAAGGCTGGAATCAGTGGGGCTTGGATTTCGCTGGGACCCTTGCCGCTGCCATCCGACGCGAGCGGAGTCGGCCTGCAGGATTACAGCTGGGTCTCGGGCCGGGCTACGACTGTGGCGATCGATCCGAATGATCCAAGCGGAAACACGGTTTACGCCGGTGGCGCATACGGGGGCGTGTGGAAATCCATAAACGCCTGCAATTTGAGTCCGAGTCCCGTCTCGGTGAACTGGACACCGCTCACCGACGATCAAGTTACGCTCGCTATTGGAACTATCGCGGTCCAGCCGCAACTCGGGATCCCCAGCCCCGCTAACAGTGTGGTATTGGCCGGAACTGGCGAAACCAACAGTTCCGGCGATTCCTACTACGGCCTGGGAATTTTGCGGTCCGCTGATGCTGGACAAACCTGGACCTTGATTCCGCAGGACGCAACCGGTACCCACTCATTCGCGGGACTCGGCTTCAGCCAGATCGCTTTCGGCACTGCCAATCCGAATGTGGTGGTCGCAGCGGCAGGATCGGCCACCGAAGGAATTGTTGAAGGCCTAGAGAATCCGATAACAACCAACCCCGGGCTCTACTACTCCACTGATGCCGGAGTCACCTGGCAAGCGGCGAGCATAAGCGATGCAGGCGTAGCAACCACTGCAGCTTCGGTCACATCGGTAGCGTACAACCCTGCAGCAGGAGGGATTCTTTGCGGCGATCCGATTCCATGGGTTCTATTTCTCGCCGGACGGAATCAATTGGTCGAGACTTCCGAATCAGCCGGGACCTGGATTGAGCACCGTAGTGTGTCCTCCTCAGGCAGTGCTGTCGAGCGGCTGCCCTATCTATCGTGGCCAGATCGCAGTGGTGCCGAAGGTCCAAGGCCAGCGGGTGCGCAATGAAATGTACGTATGGTATGTGGATGCGAATGATACCGATGAGCGAATATGGCAGAGCCTGAACGGCGGCTCATCGTGGACGCAGATCAACGACTCCGGCATTGCGAACTGTGGCGATTTTTTCGGCGGCTGCGGAACTGCGCAGGGCAGGTACAACCTGACGCTAGCGCAGTTCCCGATGGGTCTGCAACTGACCTCTACGCTGGCGCGGTTAACTTATACGAGTGCCGGATGAACGTAATCTTCCCGACATGCAACGGGACAGCAACCAATACGTTCATAAATCTCACCCACGTGTACGGATGCAGTGATATTGCCCGCGTCCATCCTGACCAGCATGCCATAGACTTCCTGGTCGCGAACGGGACCGCGCTCATGTTTTTCGCGAACGATGGAGGGATTTATCGCGCACTGGATGCCTACAGCGGACTCCTAACCGGCGGCTGCGGACTCAGCAATCAGTTCGACAGCCTGAACGCGACCCTCGGGCCCATGACCCAGTTTGTCTCAATTTCGGAATCGGCTTCCGATCCCAATCTGATTTTTGGTGGCACTCAGGATAATGGCGCTCCAGCAACAGCATTCTCCGAGAGCAGTGGGGCATGGACGAACGTGAATGGCGGAGACGACGGATTTACTGCGGTCAGTCCTTCGAACCAGAACGAATGGTTTCTTGCCAAGCCGCCTGATTCGCTTTCGGGTGTGAACCTGTTCCGATGCACGAATGGAACCAATTGCCACTCGCAGGATTTTCAGAACGATCAGATTGCAGACAGCAACGCGCTGGGCGGGGACGCCGGCCCCTTCTATCTTCCCTTCATTCTTGACCCGCAGAGTGCGAGTTCAGTGCTCTTAGGGACTTGTCGAATCTGGCGTGGACCAAGCACGGGCGGAAGCTTTTCGTTACTCAGCCCGGATTTCGAAACTGGTGGAAGCGGGGCGTGCATCGGAAACGAAACCAATTTGGTACGCTCGCTGGCGGCCGGTGGAGTCACTGATGCAAACGGCCTGTCGCAGGTGATTTACGTTGGCACAAATGGCGAAGGCCCGCTGGTTCCGACGATCCCTCGTGGCGGACACGTTTGGGTGACGACCAATGCAGACGCCGGGCCGGGAACCTGGGCTGACGTGACCCAAAGCATCAATCCGCAAGGGTTCCCTGTCTCAGGCATCGCGCTCGATGCCGCAGATCCGCTCGGTAAGACCGCCTATGTTGCGATCATGGGCTTCCACACACCACACCTGTGGAAGACGACGAACGCGGGAATTTCGTGGACTGATTTCACAGCAACCCTGCCCGACGCCCCAGTGAACGCGATTGTGGTTGACTCAGGTTCGTCTTTGGTGAACGGCATGGTTTACGTCGGCACTGATGTGGGTGTTTTCGCAAGCAGCACTGGCGCGCCGAACTGGAGCGAAGTCGGACCTACCGCCGGTCAGCAAGGATTTCTGCCCAACGTCGCGGTGACCTCACTCAAAATCTTCAATGCGGCTGGGCTGAAACGCCTGCGCGCGGGCACTTACGGTCGCGGAATCTGGGAATGGAACCTGATCACGACTCCGGATTTCCAACTCAGCGTCGCGAACGATCCGTTAACCATCTTTCCCGGACAAAGTGCAACCTTCGCAGGGACGATCTACTCGCTGAATGGCTATAACGCAGGCGTCAATCTAAGCTGCGCGGCTGGAACGACGATCCCGCCGCAAACTTGTTCCATTTCTCCGGCATTGCTGCTGCCTACGCCCGGCGGGACGCCATTCTCGGTGAATGCTGCCGACAACCCGGGAGACTATCTGTTCAATGTGCACGCAGCCGGACTCGATCCCCTGACCGTGACGCACGATTTTGCTCTCACCCTGCACGTGATCGACTTCACTTTGAGTATGCCTTCGCCGGCCAGCGTGAGCGTGGCCCCCGGGAACACGACGACATCGATTTCCCTTCTGGCCTCTGCCTTGGGAGCATTCAACGCTACCGTCACGCTCGCGTGTTCGGGTCTGCCTACAGGTGCAGCGTGCCAATTTCAACCCGCAGCGTCGGTAGTGCCAAGTGGCGCGAGTCCAGCGGCGATAACCCTGAACATCAGTACGAGCAACAGCACGCCGCTAGGAACGTCTCAGGTCATTATCAGCGCTTCGACACCTGGCGAGCCCGCCAAGTCGCAAACGCTGACGTTAATCGTTAGTGCCGCGCCGGACTATTCCGTCACCATCTCTAATCCGACGCTGGTCGGTTCAGTGAATATCCCTGCTGTTTTTAACGGAACGCTAGTCGCGATGAACGGCTACAGCAACTCTGTGACACTGGCGTGTGGCACTGGAGGCCACCTAGCTGTGTGATCAACCCTGCAAATGCGACGCCGGTATCCAGCGGTACACCGTTTACCGTTACCGTCTCAAGCAGCGTGTCACAGGTATACGCTTTCGTTGTTACTGGCGTAGGAAGTGACCCTTCCGCGATCACGCATTCGGCGTCCGTCACGTTCACGGCGATGCCAAGCCAGAATTTCGATTTCACCATTGGAATAACGCCGGCGAGCACATCGGTGCCTGCCGGACAACCTACCATTTTCAGCATTGATGTGAATCCCACGACGGGAAGCTTTCCAAACAATGTGACCTACTCGTGTTCCAAACTTCCTGCGTTGACCACATGCACGTTCAATCCTCCGCAAGTCGGCTCCGGCAGCGGCGATTCAGTCGTCGCTCTGACGATCGCGACAACTGCTCCCGTTCCGAGAGCAGCTGAAGGAACTCTCTCCATGTTCATGTTCGTGTTTCCGATCGCTGGATTATTCTCCTTTGCTCGAAGCAGACCAAGGCTCGGGCGAAGCGTCGCTGGCACCCTTGCATTATGGCTCGTCCTGCTGTTTATCTCCTGCGGTGGCGGATTGCAAGGTGGAGGCGGCGGAAGCGGCAGTCCTGGCACCCCTGCCGGCACGTACACGATCACAATCACCGTAGTTTCGGACTCGGTGAGCCATAGCGCCCCTGTGTCGCTCAAGGTCATCTGAATCTGTGTGATATCTTCAAACTTCATTCGACAATGAATTTTGCGGGCGACCGCGCCGCACGGGGAATTGCTCTCAATATCCTTCATGCTGAGTGAGTCGCTATCGCTACACCAACGATCACATCGGAGGCTGATGAATGCGCGATTTTTCAAAGAGTCAAATTGCCGTGCTTGGCGCGGGCAAAATGGGCGGCATTCTGGTGAAAGCGCTGATCGAGAAGCACCAGCTGTCGCCGAATAAAATACGCGCGACGGTTGGGCATGAGTCGCACGCGCGCGACCTCTCGCACA
>Ga0137372_10004155_pt1 | contig 14091 bp, 13 predicted proteins | sample SagtaG_6_FD_104911 | JGI IMG/M metagenome (GOLD analysis project Ga0137372, IMG submission 104911) | Vadose zone soil microbial communities from Sagehorn Ranch, Mendocino, California, USA - Sage1_R_60_16 metaG | ecosystem: Environmental > Terrestrial > Soil > Vadose zone | place: USA...
CATTCGCGACGAAGATATTTTCTGGTGCACGGCTGATGTAGGCTGGGTAACCGGTCATAGTTACATCGTCTATGGGCCGCTTGCCAACGGCGCCACGGTTGTCATGTACGAAGGCGCTCCGAACTGGCCCGAGCCCGATCGGTTTTGGAAAATCATCGAGCAATATCGAATCAATATTCTCTATACCTCCCCGACGGCAATCCGCGCATTTATTCGCTGGGGCGACGAATGGCCGGCGAAACATGATCTTTCGTCGCTTCGCCTGCTGGGCACGGTGGGCGAACCGATCAATCCCGAGGCGTGGATATGGTATCACCGGACCATCGGCGACGGATGTTGTCCTGTCGTTGACACGTGGTGGCAAACCGAAACAGGGGCGATCATGATTACGCCCCTGCCAGGCGCCATTCCGACAAAGCCTGGCAGCGCAACGCTCCCCTTCTTTGGGGTCGATTCCGCGATTGTTGATGAGAAGGGGCGCGAAGTCGGGCCAAACGTCGGTGGAAAACTAATCATTCGGCGGCCCTGGCCTTCGATGTTGCGCACAATCTACGGGGACAAAGCGCGCTATCGACAACAATACTGGAGTGAGTTCAAAGGCAATTATCTCACCGGCGATGGGGCCCGCCGCGATGAAGACGGCTACTTCTGGATCGTTGGCCGCATCGACGACGTTCTGAACGTGGCTGGCCACAGACTTGGCACATCGGAAATTGAAAGCGCGCTGGTCAGCCACCCACGAGTCGCAGAAGCGGCAGTGGTTGGCCGGCCGGATGAATTAAAAGGCCAGGGAGTCGTCGCATTTGTCACGGTGAAGACTGGAGTGGATGTGAGTCGCGGTTTGAAGGAAGAATTACGCGATCACGTCGGCAAACATATTGGCGCGATCGCAAAGCCGGATGAAGTGCGCTTCGCTGAAGCGCTCCCTAAAACGCGCAGCGGCAAAATCATGCGACGGCTTCTCAAGGAAATCGCCAGCGGCGCAAAGATCACCGGTGACACTACTACACTGGAGGACTTTAGTGTGCTGGCAAAATTGGCGGAGTCCGAAGAATGAATTTGACGCTCAAACGAACGGTTCTTGCGTTTTCGATTGTGACTCTGAATCTAGAAGTTGGCTTCGGCTCGGAGATCGTTACAGCTCTAAAAGAGGAAGAGACCCCGGGCGTGACCGACATCAGCGGTTTTCATTCCGTACATGACAAAGCGAACGATCTTGACGTCCGTGTGCTGGAAGCCGACGCGAGTGCGGATGTCGCGCGCAATCCAGTCGCATTATTTTTGGTAATCACCGACAATGCTTCGGGTGGTGAAGATCAAGTGCATGTTTGGCGATTGCCGAGCGTTTCTGTTGTTAAGAAAGTGGTTCCAACCAAATTGGGCATCAGCATCTCGGTAGTGTGGGATGGCGTGGCAGACGAAAAGACAGGCAAACTCCCGATGAAAAACGAAACGATCAGCGTTAGCTATTCGATGGCGAATGGGATTTTAAACGACAAGATCACAGTTACTGCACCTTCCCCCTAACGTTTGTGAGCTTCATCCGCACAGGTTTTCGCGAAATCGGGTTGAAGGTCAGGCGCCAGCGCACTCGCATCGCGCTTCGTCACGAAAGGCGTCTTCTGCAAAAGAGTGAAATCAATCTCGGACGCGAAGGCACTGCACAAGCGGCCAACTTCCCCGAGCTGCGGAACGAGATCGTTGCACTTAGAAAACTGGAACAGGAGCAAAAGGAAGTCGCACTTCGAATTGCGCGAATCGAAGAAGGAATAAAAAAGATCGAAGAAGAACGGCAACAGAGTGCGCGCGAGCAAGCTGGGGCACTTGCAAAGCTGGAATCCGAGAAGAAGCCCCTTCTGCAGCAGCGCAACCAGGCAAAAAATAATCTCGGTGTGTGCGAGCGCGAGCTTGCCGGCGTGGAACGACGCATTCAGGAGAGTGAAGCAGCGGATCGTGATCTCTTGAAACAAATTTCCGATCTGCATGCGATCAATCCTCCCCCTGCGGATTTTGAAACGCGATCTGCCACCATCGCAGCGCGGCAAGCGCGCCTTCCCGAAGAGCGTGCAGAACTTGTCCGCGCTCGCCTGGGCGGCGCGGATGCAGCGCGTCTTGCAAAGGAGAAGCTAAATGCAGTCGAGGCGGAACTTTCCGCGGTAGAAAGAAACATCGCGCGAACGCGAAGCGAATTTGAAGCGCGCGACCGAAAACTGAATGATAATATCCGCACGCAACAGGAAGTAGCGCGCGAGGCGCGGGCACGGCACCAGATAGTCGAAGAGCGAAAAAATCCGGCCTATCTAAGCATCGGCCGGCATCTTGCTGCAAAGGGCGTTGCGCCGCCGAACGCGCCACAGCTGCTGGCCCAGGCGAACCGCCGCCGGGAGGCTGTCGATTCGCATTTGCAGCACAAAGCCGAGCTGGCGTTGCTGTCCAGTCAGATCGACAAGCAGGAGCTAAGGAAGTTTTACTTCAGCGTCTTTTCGATAGTCGTCCTGCTCGCGCTCATACTGCTGGTTGTTTTCCAATCTCCACGAGCACGCGAGTGGCTGCCGCAAGAAACCGACACTATTCTGTCGATAAACGCGGAACAGTTCGAACGTGCGAACCTCGCGAAACGCTGGCGCACCCAAGAACCAACGCTCTGGCCAGGATTAGTCGGCGCAGCTGCCTCGGTTCCGGGACTGAACGTGCCTCGGGATGTACTGCGTATCACCCGTGCGCTCACGACGAACGAAGCCGGAGACGCGCGAGAGTTTAATCTGGTTCAGGCCCGCCGTGGGCTGCCGAATGTCATTGGTAAAAATGTCATTGGCACAATCGCGAATGATAAAACTTTTGAAAAGCGCTTCATTAACGGCTTGCCAGTTTGGGTACGGCCACCCACCTCTGCCGAGGCTAGCGCGGGCAAGCCGGATTTTGCCGTCGCCCGTGTGGGACCGACGACGCTGGCCGTCGGCGCACCTAATGAAGTTGATGAACTGGTCCGGGTGCGTCTGGGGATGAAACCGGACCTTAAGATAAAAGGTCAATTATTCGATCGTTTTGAGGCTCTCGATCGTGACAGCGCGCTGCGGCTTATCTCTCGTGATCCACCTGATCTCTCCCGAGTTTTCCACCCTATCTTCGCTCGTGAACTGCTCGACGCTTCACAATTGCTCGGCCTTGCAGTGAGCCTGCAAAATCCGGTAAAAGCGCGAGTGCTCATAAAAGTGACTGCCTCCAAAAACGCCGCCGATCTCGCCCGAAATTTGCGCGACAATCCGCAGCAGTGGCTGAGTTTGCCGAACTCTCAACTTTTGCTTTACTCCCAGCCGCCGGAGATCCAAACGCATGACAGCTCAAACTTGGAATTGCGCTTTGCGGTCCCCGAAGCCACCGCTCGACTTCTGGTCGAACGCCTGGCAAAGACAGACACTCCTCAAGCAGTGACAGCCTATTAACCGAACAATGAAAATGGGACGCTTTGGCCTGCTTCTTTCATCAGTTGCTACAATGGCGGCGGCGGCCTGGGTGCCGATGAGTGCAAATGCTGGCGAACCTTTTGTTGACGTCCGATCAGTCGATCCGACGATCGTGGTTGAGTTGCGGTACGCGGGCCGAAATAATTTCCTTAGACATCCGCTTTATCCGTCTGGAACATGCGCGGTCGCTCGTCCGGAAGTCGCCTCGGCTTTGGCTGTGGCGCAGGTTGTTCTGCAGCGTTACCAATATCGGCTGAAAATCTGGGATGCTTATCGGCCAGCGGCGGTGCAGACCAAGCTTTGGCAGGCATTACACAACAGTGATTATGTCGCCAATCCCGAAAACGGCGTGGGATCGTTGCACACTTGGGGCGTCGCCGTCGATGCCACACTGGTGGATGCATGGAATCGTCCCGTGCGCATGCCAACTGATTTTGACGATTTTACCCCTGCTGCAATGTGGCGTTACACCGGTTCATCTTTTGAAATAGGCGGACACGTTCGGCTGCTGCAGTACGCAATGCATAAGGCGAGGTTTTGGGGAATGCGCACCGAATGGTGGCATTTTACGATAGCTGATTGGAAAAAATACGTGCCGGAAGATGTAAGGCAATCCGCTCAGGTCGCCGGAACGCATTGGGAAGGCAAATTATAATGGAATCGCTGCTACGCAGTTTGCGTCAGCCGGAGTACGTCCATGTGTTGCTCAACCCGTTGCCGGTTTATGGTCTGCTGCTGAGTTGGATCGGGCTGATCATCGCCTTTGTGTTAAAAAGTCGTCGCGCTCAGATCGCCACATTAGCCGTCGTGCTTATCAGCTCTCTCTCTGCGTGGCCGGTTTATGAATACGGCGAGGACGGCTATGATCGTGTTCTCGCCATGACGGATGACGATGGTCATGCCTGGCTGGACGAGCACGTGCATCGCGCAGAGAAGCTCATCTACATTTTCTATGCGCTCGCCCTGTTGAGTGCGATTGCAATCGCAGTGCCGCTAAAATGGCCCACATCGGCTGCACCACTCAGCATCGCGGTGGTTCTGCTTGGCGCGCTGACCTTGGGGAGCGGCGGCTATATCGCTTATGCCGGGGGCAGAATTCGGCATCGCGAATTTCGAAATGAACCAGCGCCGCCAATAAAAGCGGAACAGGAGCACTAAGATTAGATCGACGGAAATTGATCTCAGGGCAGGCGCTCCGCCTTCCTAAATTTTCCATTCGGGGAAGCTGCGCGCTTGCCCTACAATTTTTTCGTGCCTACAGAGCTGGATCGCGCAGAGCGCAGTGTCGAAGAGCAAAGCATCGCACTTAAAAAACCACTGGGTCTCCGCGATCTGGTCCTAACGCAAATCCTTTTCGTCGTCGGCTCAAGCTGGGTCGGCGCAGCGGCAAAACTCGGACAAGCGCATCTGTTTTTTTGGTTGCTCGCGATTTTGCTCTTCTACGTTCCGCAAGCCGCGGTCGTGATTTATCTAAGCAACCGAATTCCGCTGGAAGGTGGCATTTATCAATGGGCAAAGCTTGGCTTCAACGAATTCGCCGGATTCATCACGGCCTGGAACTTGTGGTTACTTTCCATAACCGTGATTGCGCTCGGCGGCATGTTCGTGACCACGAATATTTCCTACGCCATCGGTCCGGGCGCGGCCTGGATGCCGAACAACAAATGGTGCGTGTCGCTGATTAGCGCTGCAGTGGTCGGCGGCCTCGGCTGGACGTGCGTCCGCGGTCTATCCCTGGGCAAGTGGGTTCACAACCTTGGCGGGTTTGCAATGCTCATTGTTTACGGGGCGCTGATTTTCCTGCCGCTTCTCGGCCTCGCGCGCGGTGAGTTAAAAACTTATCAGCCGCTTCAGCTCGCCTTGCCGACGATGTCGATCTTCTATTGCTTCAACATTTTCAGCAAACTTGCCGTCGGCGCGCTCAGCGGATTTGAATACGTCGCCATTCTTGCGGGCGAAACGCGATCGCCCGCACGCGATATCGGGCGCTCCGTCCTGATCGCTTCGCCCGTGATCGCGTTAGCTTTTATTCTCGGCACCAGTTCTGTGCTCGCGTTCGTCGGCAACCGTCCGATCGATCTCATTGGCCCGGTGCCGCAAACGTTACGACTCGGGTTACAGTCGTTCCCAATCGCGGGCGCGATCGCTTCTATGGGAATTTTGTTGATGACGGTAAGGACGATTTCTTCGACCAGCGTTCACGTAACCGGCAGCTCGCGCTTGCCCATGGTCGCGGGATGGGACCGATTGTTGCCGAACTGGTTCTCGCGTTTGCATCCGCGATACAAAACCCCTGTCAATTCGATCATCTTCGTCGGCGCCACGACTCTTGTCATCGCGATCGCGAGCCAGATCGGCGCCGGCATTCAAGAAGCGTTCCAACTTGTCGACAACGCGGCGAATGTTTTCTACGGCATCGTATACTTTACGATGTTCGCGATACCGCTCTTTGGCGCTGGTGCCATTCGTTCGGGCGCTCCGATCTGGTTGCGTATCGCCGCGATTTGCGGCGCTGCCGTCTCGTTATCTGCGATTTTTTTCACCGTCTATCCGATCATCGATGTTCCAAGCCCATTAAATTTCGCCGTGAAAATCATTGCGGTGACTGCAATCGCGAACGCGATTGGCGTCGCGATCTTTCTTTTCGGCGCGAAGCGACGGTGCGGTTAGCCGCAATTATCCGCGACCCAGCGCAAATAATCGGGCAATCCCCCTGCGAGTGGAACGAAAATTATCTCCGGTACCTCGTAAGGATGAAGCGACTGCAACTTCTCCTGAAACGCAGCTTGTCGATCTTCCCGCAACTTGAAAAAAACAAGCGTCTCATTAGCTCTCTCGATCTTGCCTTGCCAAGTGTAAATTGATTCGAGGTTCGACAGAATGTTTGCGCAAGCAGCAAACTTTCCTGCTACAAGTTCATTTGAAATTCGCCCCGCCGTTTCAACATCCGGGAACGTGCTAAGCGCGAGCAGAATTTTCTCTGGCATTTGCTACGTAAGAACCGGCGCCTCGCTGCACCTTACCGGCTCGGTCCGGCAGATCCAACCACCGCCGAGGACGACATCGCCATCATAAATCACTGCTGCTTGTCCAGGCGTCACGGCTCGCTGTGGCTCGTGTAACCGAATGCTGGCACGACCGTCTTTCAATGGCGTCACACTCGCGAGCGTGCCGGGATGATTATAGCGGATCTTCACCGTTGCTGCGATTTCTTCGTTGTAGCCAGGGGCGTTGACCTCGGCTCCTTCTGTGCGGACCGCGCCGCCGCGGTCAGCGCCCGCGGCTACAGGATGCCAGTTCACCCGATCAATTGTGAATTCGTCGCAAATCAAATCGTCTGCGTCCCCGACAATGACGCGATTGGTTTCAGGATCGAGATCGACAACGTAACGCGGACGGAGCGAACCACCGGGCAATCCCTTACGCTGGCCGATAGTGAAAAGCTCTATGCCGCCGTGTTCGCCCACGAAATTTCCTTCAACGTCATAAATTTCGCCGTGGTGAAACTCGCTTTCGCCCAGATGCGAGCGCAGGAAAGCTTTGTAATCGTTTCCCGGCACAAAGCAGATTTCCTGGCTGTCAGTTTTATCCGCCACTTTTAGGCCCAAGGAGTGGGCAATCTCGCGGATCTGCGGCTTACGCATTGTGCCAAGAGGCGTAAGCGCGCGCCTGAGCTGCGGTTGACGCAAACTGAACAGAAAGTACGACTGATCCTTTCGTGCATCGATTCCCTTGCGAAGGACCGCGAAAGCAGATGCGGCGCCGTCGCCGCATTTCCCTTCACGCGACGAGCGCGTCGCGTCCACGTGCTCGATCACCGCATAGTGGCCGGTCGCGATGTAATCGCAGCCAAGCGCTGCGGCTTTACTCCAAAGGTTTCCAAACTTCACCTTCTCATTGCACATGACGCATGGATTTGGCGTCCTGCCGGCCTGGTATTCGCTTGAAAAATAATCAATCACCAATCGCTCGAACTGATCAGCTTCATCCACCACGTAATGCGGAATACTCAGGGAATGCGCCACGCCGCGGGCATCAGCTATTGCCTGCGGGCCGCAACATTTGTCCTCCGCACGGGAGATGCAATCCTGCGGCCAAACCTTCATCGTGACGCCGATGACTTCGTAGCCTTGTTCACGCAGCAAATATCCGGCGACGCTGGAGTCTACTCCACCGCTCATCCCAAGGAGAACGCGCTGCTTGTTTGGGTTCATTCGAATGCAGAATTTCGATTAAGCGGCGCGCGAGTCAATGAACTGTAGCGGCGCTCTATGAGCGCCGGAGCTACGCGATTGGCGATGAGATCGGCGGTCACAGACCGCCGCTACAGCTTGGCCGCGCGACTGACAAAGACACTTTCGCGCAGAGTGAACCGCCAGGGATAATGCGCGGAGCGTGTAATACCAATTCGCGCATCGGCGACAACATCCATCGCCGTATTTGCGTTGCGAACAAAACAGTGCTGTGGGTCGGTGCACAGATCCATCTCGTGTTGGCGACCAGTAATGCCGAGCGCCTGCGTTAACTTACCAGGTCCTGAACAGAGGCGCTTCACGTCATCAACTCCTCGACGTTTTTGCATCCGCTCAATGCCTTGTCGTGGCTCGAGCGCACGAATCAGAACGAAACCATTCGCGTCGCCTTTCACCAGCACATTCAACATCCAGTGCATGCCGTAATTGAAATAGATGTAGGCCGCGCCGGCCTGGTTTCGCTCGATAAACCTACGCGCACTCGGCCGCGTAAAAGTATGCGCGGCCTGGTCGTCGACTGCCGCGTACGCCTCGACCTCGACAAGGACCCCCGAGCAGTGGCCCCAGATTAACTCGGCGCCAATCAACTCACGCGCACAGGTGATCGGGTCGCGTTTGAAAAAAGAGGCGCGGACAATGTTGTTCGCCATTTGCCCTCGGTGATCCGTTCGAATTGTAAACAGATTACCCCGATGGCTTATAGTAAACGGGAATCTTCACTGTGCTTTCGACCGGTTGCCCGTTGCGAAACGCCGGGATGAATTTAGCGCCGGTGAAATCGGAGATCGCCGCATCACCAAAGCCAAGCAGCGCTGGCTCCTCAGATACTACCTGCATACTTTGCAGATTCCCCCTCGCGTCCACGTTGAGAGCGAGTTCCACAACTCCGGTCACCGCGACCGCGCTCCCTGTCTCAGGATAATGTACGCCAGTGAATTTTGAATCTGGGCCGACGTACGGTTGCGGATCGATGAAATCGCTCTCCTTGTCCAATTGATCCAGTTGCTGATTGGCGAAAATGCGTAGCCGCGGCTTTCCATTCGCAACCGCGAACTTCACTGTTCCACAGAAAATTGCGATCACGAGCTGGTGATTGTGAACTGCGGGAATAAACTTCGCTCTAGCCAGGCGTTTCAGTAGTTCTTGTTCGAGCAGCTCCGATCCGCGCGTGCCCCGATAGGCGCCGCTTCGAACGACATCGCCGGTCGGCGCCACGAGACACGAAAACATCACGGCGGCCTCCTTCTGTCCTTTTTTAATTAGATCGGCGGTATCAATCGTGTTTATGAGTGAATTGGGAGCTGTGCCGATCAAAGCCGGCCGAAACTCCGGGAGGGTCGGCTTCGTTGACGGTGATCGTGATGGTGAGGCGGGTTTTGGCGTTTGCGATGAGCTGACATCAACGCCGAGCAGCAAACCAATAATGCAAAGAATCCCGAGACGCATGGCGAAATAGGCAAGCCAAAGCTGTTCGTTTTGCAAGAACGAACTAAAGCTTTATGCCGCGATTGTCATTGGGGTTCGCGCACCGATCCGATGCACAATTTTGTGGCGCTGGAAATAACCGATCAGCGCGTCGCGCGTTTGCACCGGATGCAGGACGCAATTTGCCTCCGGTCTTTCAAGTAACGCGCGCAGTTTCATGAAATGATGACCGCCGCTGCGCGAATCAAAACTGTTGAACGCGATGACGTATTTTTTGTTCCGATCGAGTAATCGACCATCAGCCAGACTCATGGATACAATTCGGTAATCATCACCCCGGCCTTGTGTCTTCACTTCAAAGCCAAGCAGGTTGCGCTTTTCGTGACTGGTGAACACTTCTTCCATAACGGTCCTTATTTCCTCCGACGAAAGCTGCGCAGTCACGATGTAGTTTTCGTACGGAATCAAGTTCCATATGTCGTTCAGCGTTTTGGGACCGGCGATCAACCCGCCCCTGTCGTCGAACGCGCCGTGCATTACGCCATCAACCGAAACATTTCGCTCCACCAGCGCTTCGCTGATGGCCGCTCCAATGAGTCTCTCCACGTCACTGGGCAAGCCGGGGCGACTACGACCGTGCAACGTCTCGGCCAGTTCGCCCACTGGCGATGCAAGCGCCGCCTCTGACTCGGCAAGCTGCGATTTCGCTCGCGAAACAATCACATGATCTGAATGGAACCGCTTATCCATTAGCTCGCAGATCGCTTCCCGATGAAGCAGCTTCTTGGAATTGCGGTCGAACAGAAGATCGACTCGACCGACATGAATGCCGAAATGATCCGCCTGAGTGAAGAGCACACCGTTTGTCAGACGACTCGGAATTGCCTGATGCGTGTGACCAGCGATAAACACCGCGGCCTCCGGGAACTCAGAGGTCAGAGCCATTACGGCATTGGCAAAATCATCGCCGCCGGCGCGCATTTTCAATCCCATGTGGCCACTGACCACGATCACATCTGCCCCCTCGCCCTTTGCCCTCGTTATCGCTCGGCGAACAGGTTCGACAGGATTTTGAAACTCGATGCCGCGCGTGAATTCTGGGGCGAGCCAAAACGGCATTCCCGGTGTCGTCACTCCAATGATCGCAAGCTTTACTCCTGCAATCTCTTTCACGATGAGCGGCTGAATCTTGGAGAATGGATGTTGCGAATCGGAAGATGCGCCGGCCGGCTTTCCGTTCAGGACCGTGTTCGCAGCTAACACCGGCATTGTGGATCTCTGCAGCGCGTTGATAAACGTCTCGATTCCCCAATCGAACTCGTGATTACCGACGATCCACGCGTCGTATTTGAGATGATTAAACAAATCGATCATCAGCTCGCCCTTGTTGCGCAAACTGACGTCCGTACCTTGATAGACGTCGCCGACGTCGATCAAGAGCGAATTCGAATTTTGCCGGCGCCACCGACGAATTTGCGCCGCGCAACGCGCCAATCCGCCGTAATCAGGATTCCCGTTGTAATCAGCCGTGGGCAGAATATGACCGTGGAGATCGGTCGTATGCAGGATCGAGATGCAGAGGGTGTCGGGATTCAGCGCAGCACTAGCACTCGCAAGCTTCGGGGCGACGCTAACCAGTCATGCCCGCCCGGAGAGTTTTAAAAACTCCCGCCGACTCCGGATCTTTCTGCCTCAAACATCGCCTATTTGAATGCGCAGCCATATTACCGCCGTACCGGTCCTTATCTCAATGAAAATACCGAGACTTCACTGTCTTGACCGCATGACGGTTTCAGTGACACTTCGTCATGCTCAACGAAAATTCTATCGCCGATTTCAAAACAAACCTACGCGGACGGTTGATACAACCGGGCGACAACGATTACGATGATGCTCGCAAGGTTTACAATGGAATGATCCACAAGAAGCCGCGTCTGATCGCGCGTTGTGCGGATGTGGCCGACGTGATCCGCTCAGTGAACTTTGCGAGAGAAAACGACCTGCTTGTGGCGATTCGCAGTGGCGGCCACAACGCTGGCGGGTTGGGAATTTGCGATGACGGCTTGGTCATCGACATGAGCCCAATCAAATACACACGGGTCGATCCCGCAGCGCGCACCGTCACTGTCGGCGGCGGATGCGTTTGGGGCGACGTGGATCACGCAACGCATGTCTTTGGACTCGCTACTCCAAGTGGAATTATTTCTACGACTGGCGTTGGCGGATTGACCCTAGGCGGTGGAGTGGGACATCTCACCCGCAAGTGCGGCCTGAGCATTGATAATCTCGTCTCCGCCGATGTCATATTGGCGAACGGCAAATTTGTAAGAGCGAGTGGCGATGAGAATCCGGATTTGTTCTGGGCACTGCGCGGTGGCGGTGGAAATTTCGGCGTCGTGACCTCGCTTACATTCAAATTGCATCCAATCGATATGATCTACGGCGGTCCGATGCTATATGAGCTAAGCGAGACGTCAGACGTAATGAAATGGTATCGGGATTTCATTCCTGCTGCGCCAGATGATTTGAATGGTTTCTTTGCCTTTCTCACCGTCCCGCCCGCACCGCCCTTCCCCGAGCATCTTCACATGAAAAAAATGTGCGGTGTGGTGTGGGCATATGCCGGAGCGCAGGACAAAGCCGAAAAAACGTTCGAACCAATCCGCGCTTTCAAGAAGCCTGCGCTCGATTTTGTCGGCCCGCTGCCACAGCCGGCGCTACAAAGCATGTTCGACGCGCTTTATCCGCCGGGTTTGCAGTGGTACTGGCGCGCCGATTTCGTAAATGAATTAAGCGACGACGCGATTGCGCAGCACATCCGCTTCGGTGAAGCGCTGCCCACGATGCATTCCACCATGCATATGTATCCGATTAACGGCGCCGCAGCGCGGGTCGCCAAAAATGCGACTGCTTGGAATTATCGCGATTCCAACTGGGCGCAGGTAATTGTCGGCGTGGATCCTGATCCCGCAAATAAGGACAAAATCGTGTCGTGGACCAAGAGCTATTACGACGCAGTGCATCCGTATTCCGCCGGAGGAGCGTACGTAAACTTCCTCATGGGCGACGAAGGCGAAGAACGCGTCAAAAAAACCTATGCCGGGAATTACGAGCGCCTGGTCTCCATCAAAAATAAATACGATCCCGATAATTTCTTTCGAGTGAACCAGAACATTAAGCCGAGCTGAATTTTAGCGGCGAATCTGGCAATGTGGGAGGGACCTCAGTGTCCCAATGATCTCGGCGAATCGCTGAGACGTGGTAAGTAGATCATCTGGTTGCTCTGTTTCATTAACACACGGCTTTAGCCGGGTGCTACCAGCAATTCAGCGGATGAGCCGTTTTAACGGCTTTTCTTCATGCAAACGGTTGAAACGGTTTTTTCCTTGTTGAGTCGGTTGCACCGGGCTTAAGCCCGGTGTTAATAACAGCAGCTTCTAAATTATTTGCCGACGCTTTCCCAGAAATAGCTGATGACTGCCGACGAGTTAAGATCATTCCAAGCGCCGCTGAAGGCGCAGTATCGAGACTGTCCGGAGACAGCATTAGTCACTCTTCGGGCCGAGGGCCGCATCGGCGAAAATGTCACATGCAAAATCGAAACCGGAAAAGCCCGCGTCGAAGCTGGGCTTCATCCCGCGACGGGCGGCGATGGACAGAGCGCCTGTTCGGCTGACATGCTGCTTGAAGCCCTCGTAGGATGCGCGGGCGTGACACTCGGCGCGGTCGCTACCGCTCTAAGCATTCCATTACACAACGCCACGATTCGCGCAGAGGGCGACCTCGACTTTCGAGGCACTCTCGGCGTGTCCAAAGATGTGCCGGTCGGCTTCAAACAGATCCGATTGAATTTCGATTTGGATACAGACGCCAGCGAGGAACAGGTCGCCATATTGCTTCGTCTGACTGAACGATATTGCGTTGTTTATCAAACGCTAGCTCACCCTGCACGGATCACCGTTTTGCATCGCATCATATCTCGCTAAAATCAGCGCCTATGCCGTTATACATGGACATTCACAATCTTCCGGAGGGAACCACTCCAGAAGATGTCGCGAAGGCTCACGCGAAGGATATGGAAACGCAGCAGAAATATGGCGTCGAATATCACAAATATTGGGTCAACGAGAAGACGGGGAAGGTTTTTTGCCTCGTCCACGCGCCAAGCGCTGAGGCAGCAGAGTGTGTGCATCGCGAAGCACACGGGTTGCTCGCCGAGAAGATTATCGAGGTAGAGCCCGACGTTGCAGAAGTGTTCCTGGGAGGCACCGAAACAAATAACATGGGAGCCGTTCTGCTGGCGGGCGGCGGAGCCGACGAACGCGATCCGGGAATCCGCACCATTCTGTTCACGGACATTGCGAATTCGACCTCATTGACTCAATCGCTCGGCGACGATGCGGCGCTTGCAATGCTTGGCGTGCACGACACGATTGTGCGCGACGCCTTGTCCGCTCTCGGCGGTCGTGAGGTCAAGCACACCGGCGACGGCATCATGGCGTCGTTCGTATCGGCAGCGAGCGCTGTTCGGTGCGCAATTCAGATTCAGCGCGAATTAGAGAAGCACGCGCAAGCGAACCCCGAGCGTCCGCTCAAGGTCCGGGTCGGCGCCGCAGCAGGCGAGCCGGTAGAACAAAATGACGATCTCTTTGGATCGACAGTGCAACTGGCCGCTCGTCTCTGCGCACACGCGCAGCCGGAACAAATTCTGGTGTCGAACGCAATTCCCGAGCTGCGCAATTACGTTCGTGATCATCTGGCGCACTTCAAGTGTCCCCAACGAATCCAATTTGTGTCCGAGCTGCCGAAAACAGCCACCGGCAAGATCCAGAAGTATGTCCTTCGCGGCAAGCCCGCGATTTCGAAGCAGTGACGACCCTAACGATGTAGTTATTTTAACGATTCACCCTCGCCGAAGGCGAATGTAAAATAGCCTACTCACCCCGCCG
>Ga0137372_10004159_pt1 | contig 14086 bp, 16 predicted proteins | sample SagtaG_6_FD_104911 | JGI IMG/M metagenome (GOLD analysis project Ga0137372, IMG submission 104911) | Vadose zone soil microbial communities from Sagehorn Ranch, Mendocino, California, USA - Sage1_R_60_16 metaG | ecosystem: Environmental > Terrestrial > Soil > Vadose zone | place: USA...
TGCAATGAGGTTGATTACAGCACGGATTTGCCGTCCGGCGAAATGGGGTTCAATGTCCATTTGCGCAGCAGCAATTCGTCAGGGCCGAATGTCGGAAGAGGGTCAATCTCGTCATTTCGAGCGCGGCGTCACCTTGACCGCTTCACCCCCATGAACGGACATTTCTGGCCGTGATCGGCTAGTCCGACTCGTGCCAGGAGCTGCCATTGGCAACTCATTCGATCACTCTGTCAGCACGCGCTTGCACCTGTGGCGTAATGCTAATACCCAGATCCTTTGCCGCTTTGACATTGACTACCAGCAGGAATTTATCCGAGTGCCCGACGGGCAGATCACCGGGATTCGCGCCTCTGAGTATCTTGTCGACGTAGCCAGCCGCGCGCCGCATATATTCATCGAGATCGGCGCCCAAGGACGCCAAGCCCCCAGCTTGAGTGAACTGCGGCCAGGGATAGATCGTGGCAATCTTCGTTGATGCCGCCAATTCGACCATAAGCTTGGCCTGACCAAAGAACATCGGGCTGGGTTCGACTAACAGCCCATCGACCTGAGCCTGCTTCAGTGACGAGAATGCTCGTTGGAGATCCTCCGAACCTCTGACGGCCACGATCTCGGCCTGGACGCCTGCCGCCCGGACTGCCTGTTCGGTTTTGCGCGCCATTTCGAGCCCAATTTGCTCGCCGAAGGCATTGGCGTCCCACAGAATCCCGATCTTTTTGGTCTGAGGTATGATCTCCTTCAGCAAGGCTGTTCGCTTGGCCGAAAGATCGGGAGCTTCCTCCGTCAGGCCGGTCATGTTCCCGTCGGGCTTTTCAAGGCTCTTGACAAAGCCAAGTGCAACGGGATCGGTGGCGACCAAAAAGACGATGGGGACAGCGCTTGTTATCTGTTTGGCTGCGCGGATGGCCGGAGCTGCTCCGGAAAAAATCACATCGTGCTGCTGCTGAACCAGATCGGTCACGAGCAGCGGGAAGCGGTCATTCTTGCCCTCCGAGCCTCGATATTCGAACGTCGCATGGGCTTCGATCTCGGCGGTACTCTTCGCTCCAACCTTACTTATTGAGGATAGAATTTGATAACTGCGGCGGACTTTGAAAACGAGCGCGAGATCTGCTTTGGATCATCGGCCGTCCCCTCCGCCTCAAAGCCCTCGACAACGACCTAACCAGGTTAGGACACCCCATGAAACTTGGCCTGTCCATCGGATATTCCGGCGCCGACCTCGATACCCCGGTTGATCTTGTGCAGCGCGCGGAAGCGCTCGGGTATGATTCGGTATGGACCGCCGAAGCTTACGGCTCGGACGCGGTAACCCCGCTCGCATTCCTTGCCGGCAAGACGGAGCGGATCAAGCTCGGCACCGGCGTTATGCAGCTTGCTGCACGCACGCCGGCCAATGCGGCGATGTCGGCAGCAACCGTTGATGCGCTCGCTGGCGGCGGGCGTTTCATTGCCGGCCTCGGTGTTTCCGGCCCGCAGATCGTAGAGGGATGGTACGGGCAGCCCTGGGGCAGGCCTTATTGGCGCGTCCGGGACTACGTCGAGATCATGCGCAAGATCTTCCGGCGCGAGGCGCCGGTCATTCACGAAGGACGCGAAATCAGCCTGCCTTACGCGGGTCCGGGCGCGATGGGGGTGGGCAAGCCGTTGCGGTCGATCCTGCACATGAACCCAAACATCCCGATCTATCTTGGGACCGGCAACGAGGCGATGGTCAAGCTCACCGCCGAAATCGCCGACGGCTGGCTTCCGCTGGGGTTCGTGCCGGGCTCGATGCCGGAATATCGACCTTGGTTGGAAGAAGGCTTCCGCCGCGCCGGCGGTGGAAAGGGTTTCCACAATTTTGAAATTTACGCGAGCGTGCACGCGGAGGTGAGTCACGACGTGAAGGCGGCACTCGCCAAGCTCAAGCCCGAAGTGGCGCTCTATGTCGGCGGGATGGGTCATCGCGACAAGAATTTCCACAAGGACATCATGATCCGCCGCGGCTACGGCGTTGCCGCCGAGCGCATCCAGGAACTCTTTCTCGCACATCGCAAGCAAGAAGCAGCTGCCGCAGTCCCCGACGAGTGGGTCGATGCGAAGTCCCTGGTCGGCCCGCCGGACCGGATCAAGCAGCGTTACCGGGCCTGGAAAGAGTCGGGTGCAACCGGCCTGTCGGTCCGCGGAGATCGGGTCGCGGTCGAAATGATGGCGGAGGCGGCCAAGCTCAACCGCGGTTAGCCAGCGGGGCGCCACGCCGACCCAGGTGACGGGGCCACTACATGTTTGCTGGCCTCCGCCGCATGGGCGCCTTGCGCCATCGGCACAGGAGAGTTGTCCCCGCTCTCGCATTCGCGCTTACGGCCTGCGATAATGAGCGGGAAGTCGAAGGGAACGCAAATGGAGAGAGAGAACGGGCAACTCTTCCTGGAGGACTTCGTCAAGGGACAAACATACGAAGGGAGTTCGAGGAATATCACCGAAGCGGACGTCCTTTCGTTCGCTGCGCTCACGGGCGATCGCCACCCCATCCATTACGACGCCGAATATGCCAAAGCCACCCGATTCGGTCGACCGGTTGTGCATGGTTTGCATCTTGTGGCGCTCACCGCGCTGGGTGCCACGCCCCTGTCCGAGCGGCTGGAAGCCTCGATGATCGCGCTGCTCGAGCAGAACGCCAGGTTCGTGAAACCGGTGTTCGTGAACGATACGGTGCGATCCGAATTCGAGGTGCAGGAAGTCGATCCCCGCCGAGACAAGGAATGGGGAACGCTGAAGTTTGCGGTCCGCCTGAGCAATCAACGAGACGAACGGGTGCTCGACGCGCAGCACGTCTACCGAATTCGCCGCCGAGGCAAAGCCGTGCTCGGAGGTTGAACATGCGCAGGCAAAGTTACGAAGATGCCCGCCGCAATTTCGATTGGGGCTCGGTCGTCCGCGACCTCGGGTGGCACGCGGGCGAAGACATCAATCTCGGGCATACGATCATCGATAGACATGCCGATCGGCGTGGTGCAGCACTCTATTGGGCCGGCAAGGACCGCTCGCGGATCACGCTCACCTATCGGGAGATGCGGGCCCTCAGTAACCGGGTAGCCAATGTATTGCGCGCGCTCGGCGTGCGCAAAGGCGATCGGGTCGCGGGCATCCTGCCCCGGGTGCCGGAAACCGTCGCGATCATGATCGGCACTTGGAAGGCGGGAGGCGTCTATGTGCCGATCTTCACCGGCTTCGCCGCGGAAGCGATCCGGTTCCGCCTGCAAAATTGCGAAGCCAAGGTGGCCTGCACGCATTTCGATTACCGGGACCGGGTGCCCGAACTCGACGGCACGGAAATCGTGACGATCGCCGGTCCTCGCGGCACCGGTTTGCGCCGAGGCGACAGCAGTTTCTGGGAGGCCGTCGGCCGCGCATCGGATCGCTTCGCCCTCGAGAGCTGCGCCCGCAGCGATCCGGCCGTCATCTTGTATACGTCCGGCTCGACGGGAGAACCCAAGGGCGTGCCGATCGCCAGCAACTTCCTTGCGGCGATCCGCCCGTACATGCAGTTCGCCGTGGATCTGCAGTCTACCGACATGTTCTGGCCGACCGGCGACCCGGGCTGGGGCTACGGGTTTGTCTGTTATCACGTAGCCATGTCTATGGGGGTGCCGGTCCTGAGTTATGAGGCGACGCCGACAGCCGACAGTTTTCTCGATTTTTTGCAAGAGCACCGCGTGACCAATTTGGCCACCGTTCCGACTTTGCTCCGGGCAGTCATGGCGGCCGGAGCAGACAAGGTCGGAACGTACGATCTCGCCCTGCGCTGCATCAGCTGTTGCGGCGAACCGCTGAATTCGGAGGTGATCCGGTTTTTTCAGAATACGATCGGGATCACGCCGAGGGACCAGTTCGGGTCGAGCGAAAACGGCCTGCCGCTCGGCAATTTCAATGCACTCGAAATGGAGGTCAAGCCCGGCTCCATGGGCCTGCCGTCGCCGGGTTTCGACATGGCGATCATCGACGAGCAAGGACGGGAGCTTCCGGCCGGCGCGGTCGGGCGTCTTGCGCAGCGGCCGAGCCAGGAAGGCTATTACGCCCTCGGCTACTGGAAGGATCCGGAGCGCACCGGACAGTTGTTCCGCAACGGGTGGATCACGGCCGGCGATCTCGCGCGACGCGACGAGGACGGTTATTTCTGGTTCGAGGGACGTGCCGACGACGTGATCAAGAGTTCGGGATACCGCATCGGCCCGTTTGAGGTCGAAAGCGCAATTCTGCATCACCCTGCCGTCGCCGAGGCCGCCGTCGTGGGCAAGCCGGACCCGATGAAGGGTCATATCATCCAGGCGTTCGTGATGCTCCGTCCAGGTCAGACCGAAAGCCCGGGCTTGATCCAAGAAATTCAGAACACGGCCCGGCGCATCGTCGGTGATCACGCGTACCCGCGGGACATCGTCATCACCAACAGCCTGCCGAAGACAGAATCCGGCAAGATTCAGCGTTTCAAATTGCGCGCCGCAAATTGACCCGACAAACCCGGAGATGGATATGGCGATCTACCAACCCATTGTCGTTGGCCGCTGGCACGAGAAAATGACGTTCTCGCCCGCGGTTCGTGCCGGTAACCTGTTGCTCATTTCCGGAACCACGGCGGTCGACGAAAATTCGAACGTGGTCGGCAAGGGCGATATCGTCGCGCAGACGCGGTACATTTTCGAGAAGTTCGGTCGAATCCTGCGAGCCGCGGGGGCGGGTTTCGAGCATGTGGTCGAGACGACCGAATATTTCCTCACGCTCAAAGACTACAAGCGAACCGCCGATGTCCGGCGTGAGTTCTTCAAAGGTCCGCCGTATCCAGCGGCGACCGGCGTGCTGGTAGCCGGACTCATCCGCAAGGACGCCCTCATCGAGATCAAGGCGACGGCGTTTCTCGGTTCGTGATGTTGGCGATTCAAGTCCTGCTCAGCGGCATAACGTCCGGGAGCATTTATGCCATCGTGGCCCTCGGGTTTGTGCTCATCTACAAGGGCACGCGCGTCGTCCATTTCGGGCTCGGCGAGCAGGTCACGCTGGGCGCCTACCTCGTAATCATCGGGCAGCTGTATGCGGGATTCCCGTTCTACCTGGCGGTCGCGGCGGCGGTCGCGTTGGCGGGCGGCTTCGGATTCCTGGTCGAGCGCTGCATCATGCGGCCGATTAGTTATCAACCGGTCCTGGTGCAGATCATCGGCACCCTGGCGATCGGGCTCGCGATCCGGGAAGGGTTGCGGGCTTTCATGGGGCCTCACGGCTGGCCGTTCGAGTTCCTGCTTTCGCCTGCCCCGGTTTCGGTCGCGGGGATTTTCTTCGCTTGGTCGAATGTCGCGATCATCGCCGCTTCGCTCGCCGTGATGGCGGCATCGTTTGTGTTCTTCACATACTCCAGGCTCGGACAAGCCGTGCTGGCAGCGTGTGAAAACCCCGTCGGTGCCTACCTCGTTGGCGTGCCGGTCCGCCGCGTGATCAGCTGGATCTGGATCATGGCTTCGGTGCTCGCGGCCCTAGCCGGCATTCTGATTGCGCCGATCATCACCCTTTCGCCGGAAATGGGCTTGATCGGCATCAAGGGCTTCACGGCTGCGGTGCTCGGCGGATTCACCAGTCTTCCGGGAGCGGTCGCGGGCGGGTTCCTGCTCGGCGTGATCGAGACCGCGACCGGAACCTACACGTCGAGCGCCATGAAGGACGCAACGACGTTCGTCCTGCTCGTTCTCGTCATCATCTTGAGGCCCCATGGCTTATTCGGCTTCGCGCAATTCAAGAAGGTCTGACGCGCGGCCCGGCATCAAGGTGATGGCCTGGTGCTGCGTTGTGGCCGTCCCGCTGCTGCTCCCCAGCATCGTTTCCGAGTACCGACTGTTTCAAGTCGGGTTGATCGCCAGCACGTCCCTCGTCGCCGCCGGACTGGTGATCGTCACCGGCGTTGCCGGCCAGGTGTCACTCGCGCAGGCGGCATTCGTCGCGCTCGGCGCCTACGGCAGCACCCTTCTCGCGCAAGACCTGGGCATCTCACAGTGGATTGGCATCCCGGTTTCAGCCGTCGCCGCTGGAGCGGTCGGCTATGTCCTCGGCTTGCTGACGCTGCGGATGGGCGGTCACTACCTCGCGCTCGCGACGATGGCGCTCACCGCCATCGTTCAAGTGGTCATCGTGCACTGGCAATCGCTGACCAATGGCGCGCTTGGCCTGGCCGTCATGCCGCTCACGATCGGCGGTAAGCCGCTCACTTCCGGCGTAGCGCTGTTCTACGTCGTCATTCCCGTAACCGTGGCGATGTTCGCGCTCGCGGCGAATCTGCTCGACTCCCGCGTCGGCCGCGCGTTTGCGGCGCTGCGTCAGAGCGAAATCGCCGCGAGCACGCTCGGCATCAACGTGCTGCACTACAAGGCTCTGGCCTTTGCGTTGAGCGCGGTTTTCGGCGCGGTCGGCGGCGGGCTACAAGCGCTGCAGACGACCTATCTCGATCCGCAATCGTTCGGCATCGTCGAATCCGTGCTCTTCATCGCGATCATCGTCATCGGCGGATTCCGCAGCATGGCCGGAGCCGTGCTGGGCAGCGCGGTCTTCACGATCATCCCGACAATGCTCGGCGCGTTCCAATCCTATCGCGGGCTGGCGTTTGCGCTGCTGCTGCTCGGGACGATCGTGCTGTTCCCCGGGGGATTGGCGGGGCTCGGTAGCGCCGGTCTCGCCAAAGGGCTGTCTTGGTTCGAGGGGCGCAGGAAATGAATTGCCTCGAAGTCGAGCAGCTGACCGTCCGCTTCGGGGGCCTGGTTGCGGTCGACAACTTACACCTGACCGTGCAGGCCAACTCGATCCACAGCCTCATCGGCCCGAACGGCGCCGGCAAGACCACGGTGATCAACACCATCGCCGCCCTTAATCCCGCCGCGGCAGGCTCGGTGCGTTTTCGCAGTAAGGAAATCCTGGGAGCACCCGCGCACGAGATTTCCCGGGCCGGAGTCGGCCGAACATTCCAGAACACGGAGCTCTTCCCGGAAATGACCGTGCTCGACAATGTTCTCGTCGGCGCGCAGCAGAACGCGAGCTACGGCTGGCTCCCGGCAATGATGCGCACGCGAAAGTTCCTCGCGGACGAGCGAACGATCTTCGAGCGCGCGCGCGAGCTGCTCGACCGGTTCGGGCTGGCGGGCGATTACCGGACGATCGTCACGAATCTGCCGTTCGCCAAACAGCGCCTCGTCGAATTGGCGCGCGCGCTTGCAGGCAATCCCAGTCTCCTGCTGCTCGACGAGCCCGCTGCCGGGCTGCGTGCAGCCGAAATAGACGAGCTCAATCGCAGGCTCGTATGGCTGCGCGACCAGCATGGTCTGACCATTCTTCTGGTCGACCACGTCATGCAGGTCGTCATGAACATTTCCGATCGCGTGACCGTGCTCAATTTCGGCCGCAAGATCTCCGAAGGAACCGTCGAAGCCGTGCGCAAGGATCCGGAGGTGCAGCGAGCGTATCTGGGGAGGCGCGCGGAGCATGCTTGAGCTGCGCGATGTTCATGTCGCTTACGGCAAGATCCCCGTCGTGCATGGGCTCGATCTCGACATCGCTGCGGGATCCCTGGTGAGTCTGCTGGGCGCGAACGGGGCAGGCAAGACAACTACGCTGCGGGTCATCACCGGCTTGCTAAAACCCTCGCGGGGTGAAGTCCTGTTCGAAGGCCGCTCCCTGCGCGGGCTGAGTCCCGATCGCGTCGTGCGCCTGGGCATCTCGATGGTCCCGGAGGGCCGCGAGCTATTCGTCGACATGACGGTCGAGCAGAATCTCCGGCTCGGCGGCTTTACCAAGACGAGTCGACAGATACACGATGCCCTGGAAATTGCCTTCGAGCTCTTTCCCCGATTGCGCGAGCGCCGCCGCCAGCTCGCGGGGACCTTGTCCGGAGGGGAGCAACAAATGCTGACGATCGCTCGCGCTCTGATCGCCGGCCCCCGACTGCTGCTTCTGGACGAACCGTCACTCGGACTCGCACCTCAAATGGTCGAGGAAGTTTTTGGAATCATCCAGCGCATCAGGTCCAGGGAAATTAGCGTGCTGCTCGTCGAGCAGAATGCCAGCATGGCGCTCACGATCGCGGACGAAGCGTATGTGATGGAAACCGGCGAGATCCGGCTACGCGGTTCCGCAGCAGAATTGCGATCCAATCCTGAGGTGCAGCGGGCATACTTGCGCCCATAGCAGCCGATCGGTTGACCTAAGGCTCCGGCGGTCCCATCATCCGCACCGCCCGGTCCGTGGTCCGCGCGAACCGCACGGGAGGAAAACATGAAAATTGTTTCGCTTGTTGCCGGCACGATGCTCGTCACGGCCAGCCTATCGGCTGCGGCACAGGAAGCTCCCGGGGTGAGCAAAAGTACGATCAAGATCGGCATCCTCGGCAGCCTCACGGGCCCGGCCGCCATCTGGGGCACTGGCAACCTCTCCGGCGGAGTGCTCGCGTTCGAGGAGGCCAATGCGGCGGGCGGCGTCAACGGCCGCAAGCTGGAGTGGACCATAGAGGACGACGAAACCTCGGCGCCCAAGGCGATCGCTGCTTTCAAGAAGTTGGGCGACCAGGACGGCGTGTTCGCGATATTCGGCCCGGCGGCGAGCGCGATCAGCGCCGCGATGGTTCCCGCGATGCGGCAATCCGAAATTCCGATGTTCCTCTCGGTGCCCTCGACGCCGGCCGTCACCGAACCGATGGTCAAGAACGTGTTCCGGACCGGGCCCCTCAACGATCGTCTCCAGGGCATCGCGGTCGCCGACTATGCGCTGACCAAACTGCGCGGCCAGCGGATTGCAGTGATCCGCCAGTCCGACGAATACGGCAGACGAGGCGGGGACAGCGTCATCGACCGCATGAAGCAAGAGAAAATCACTCCCGTCGCGGAAGAAGAGTTCGGGGCCGCCGACACCGATTTCACGTCTCAGCTGCTCAAGATTCGCGGAACCAATCCCGACGTGCTCATCGTATACGGCTATCCATCGCCCTCGGCGATCATCACCCGCCAGGCGCGACAGCTCGGGCTGAGCGCGAAAATTCTCGGGTCGAACGCAACCTCGAGCCGGAAATATCCCGAGATTGTCGGCCAATCGGCGGTCGGAATCGAGAACGTCATCACGCTCGAGCTTTTGCCCGAATCCAACGATCCACTTGCGGTCACCTTCCGCAAGAAATTCACTGAAATGCACCCCGACCTCGCCAAACAAGATCGGCCCGATCTCGGTGACGTTTTGGGCTACGGCGGCGCACTGACGTTTCTCGAAGGCTTGAAACGCGCTGGCCCCGATCTCACTCGCGCGAAGTTCATCGCGGCGCTCGAGACGATCCAGAATTTCTCGACCGGGCTCACGATGCCGACGAGCTTCTCAGCCACTTCGCATGAGGGCAACAAGGCGGCACGAATCGTTCAAATCCAGCCGGATCTGTCGCGCAAGCTGCTGCCGGACGTGATTGCCGCCCAGGACAACCGTTCGCAATAAGAGTCGCTGCGGAATTTCTAGTGTCTACGGCCGGCATGGAAACGGCAAGGCGGTTTGCCGGCAAGGTCGCGTTGGTAACCGGAGCGAGCGGGGGCCTGGGCCGCGCGTGCGCGCTCAGGCTGGCCCGGGAAGGCGCCAGGATCGCCGTCCATTATCATGCATCCGGCGACGCGGCCCGGCAGACGCTCGCCCTGCTGGAGCAGCAAGGAGGAAGCGGCGTCCTGGTTACGGCCGACAACCGCGACCGGCAATCGGTCCACCGCGCCGTTGCTTCCGTGATCGATCAGCTCGGCCGAATCGACGTGCTGGTCAACAATGCCGGCCGCCATCGATTGGCGAGATCCCTAGAACAGGATCAGCCCGATTGGGATGACCTGATCGGCCGCAATCTCAGCGGCACGTTTTTCTTTGCGCAAGCCGCCGCCAAGCACATGATTGCTGCCCGCGGCGGTCATATCGTGAATGTCGCGAGCAAGATGGCTACCAGCACGGCTCCGTCCAATGCCGCCTATTGCGCGGCGAAAGCCGGGATCGTTGCTCTTACGCAGGTGCTGGCGGCGGAATGGGCGCGCCACGGGATCCGCGTGAATTGCGTTGCACCGGGCGTGCTGGCCACAGCCGCGGCGCAGCAGATGATCGACGAGCTCGGCGGCGGGGATGTGCTGCGACGCTGCCTGGTCGCCAGAACCCCCATCGGCCGCCTCGGCGACGTTGAAGAGATCGCGGCAGCGATCGCATTCGTCGCATCCGGCGAAGCCGACTTCCTCACCGGATCGACCTTGATGATCGACGGCGGATGGACTTCCTACGGTGACTATAGCGGTTGGGGCATGGTGCGGTCCCTGATGGCGAACCGCGGACAAGGCTAGAGACACGACCCGATGGAAAAGAGACTGTTCAACTTCGGGGTTCCCTGGGAGCACAATATCTCGTTTTCTCAAGGGGCATCCGTGCGCGGCGGGCGCTGGATCTTGCTGTCCGGCCAAGCGAGCATCGACGACGACGGCAAGGTCGTCGGCAAAGGAGACATGGAGTTGCAGGTGCGCACGAGCCTCGAAGCCGTACGGCGCGGGCTCGCACTCGCGGGCGCGAGCCCCGCCGACGTCGTGAAGCTGAACGTGTACACGACGGACTGCCGCGCCTTTCACAAGACGCAGCCGATTCGGGAGGCGTTTTTTCCCCGGCCATATCCGGCTCAGACGCTCGTGGAAGTCACGCGGCTCGCGATGCGGGACTTCCTCGTCGAGCTCGAGGTGATAGCCGTCGTGCCGGATTAGAAGCTGCGTGGCGGCTGAAAGGCCGAACCGGTGATGCGGCGTCAGGTGGTTGTTGTGCTGCCTGACGGGGCACGATGCACCGTTTGGTTCCGTCCACCGAGAAATGCTCGTCCGACAACAGAGGCTTGACCTGCGGATGGTTCAGAAGCTTGGTCATGAATTTGGTAAACATCTCTCCGCCCTGCAGTCGGTCGCGATTCTTCGTGAAGGTGGTCGGGTCCCAGATCGGGTCGTCGGGCGAAAGCCCCACGAACCAGCGGTATAAGAGATTGTAGTCCAATTGCTCCATCAACTGGCGTTCCGACCGGATGCCGTAGAACACCTGGAGCAGCAACGCGCTCAGCAACTGTTCCGGCGGAATCGAGGGACGACCTTCGCTCGCGTAGAGCTTCCCCAGGCTACGGTTCAGCTCACTCAGCACATCCCGCACAAGCTCCCGGATCTTCCTCAACGGATGGCTCGTCGGCACCCGTGCTTCGGGCGCGATGTACGAGAACAACCCGCCCTGGTCCACAAATGCGCGCCGCATGCTAGCCCCCACCGATTCGTGATAGAAAAACTGAATCACGACACGATCCCTATGGCGAGGGCCTTTTTCAGCAGACTGCTAGATTGGCCCCTGATCTTGAAGCGCCGCTTCATGAAGCGCCGCTTCATATAGCTTCAGTTGCTTGCGTCCCTGGATAAGAGAGGACCCGCCACGATGCCGCCTGCCCGATATGCCAGGCCTCGGGACCCGAAGTCGAGGCGCTCTATGCGCGCGGCGCACGCTGGCTCGACGGAGGGCCGGCGGGTTGACCGGGTTTCCGGTAATGCGGAGGCCTCCAATGGATCGAGCACCGTCCCTGAGCGAATACGGCGCGTTCGGCGTTGACTGCCAGTGACGGCTCGCGAAGTGTGGTCCTCGGCATGGTCAAAAAGATTGAGCGTTACCCGGAACTCGCGGATCCGCAATTGCGGCCACGCTATAGCGGGATCCCGACGTTCTTCCGCCTCCCTCACACCGAGCAGCTTGGCGAGGTTGACATCGGCATCATCGGCGTGCCGTACGACGGTGGCGTCACCAATCGGACCGGCGCCCGCCACGGCCCGCGAGAGGTCCGTAACCAATCGTCGCTGATCCGCAGGATCAATCAAGCGACCGGCGCGGCACCGTTCGACCTCGTCCGCGTTGCCGATCTAGGAGATGCCTGGATCGAACGGCCCTTCGAATTGGAAGGGGCTCACGCGGAAATCAATGCGTTCTTCGCCACAGTCCATGCGGCTGGCGTAATGCCCTTGTCGGTCGGCGGGGACCATTCGATCTCGCTCCCTATTCTGCGGGCGATTGCAAGGAATGGACCGCTCGGTTTGGTGCATTTCGATGCCCATTGCGACACCGGCGATGACTATCTCGGCTCGCGCTTCCATCACGGTGCGCCGTTCCGCCGCGCCGTAGAGGAGGGACTGATCGATCCAAAGCGCGCGATCCAGATTGGAATCCGCGGCAGCCTGAACAAATCTGATATATGGCAATTCAGCTATGACCGTGGAATGCGTGTCGTTTCCATCGAGGAATTTGATGACAAGGGCTGGCGGTGGGCCGCCGAGGAGGCACAAAAGATCATCGGCGAAAGTCCGGGCTATGTCTCGTTCGATATCGACTCGCTCGATCCGACTTACGCGCCGGGAACGGGGACGCCGGAGCCTGGCGGCCTCACGACGCTCGAAGTGCAGCGTCTGCTACGCGAATTGGGCGGCCTCGATCTCGTCGGCGCCGATGTCGTCGAGGTTTCACCGCCATTCGATACCAGCGGCATGACGAGCATGACGGCCGCAACAATCCTGTTCGAACTTCTGTGCGTGCTTGCGCAGGCACGCGTTCGGCGCCAGTCAGGAGCGAGCGCCTGACTGGATTGGGAGAAGACGCTCAGCCACGCCGAGTCTTCCTGGGTACCATTGCGCACTGCGGGCATCGAGGCAGAGGCGCGAGGCAAGTGCATGGGCATTCTCGTTTCCATCGAGCCGCTGCACTCGATCTCGGGCTTGGGCGTCGGATTCCTGATCGGCATGAGGGAATGGGGGGCGGGTCGCTTATGATGCCGCTGTTGATCCTGCTATTCGGCATTCAGCGGGCAACCGCGGTCGGGACCGATCTCTTGTTCGCCGCTGCCACAAAGTCCGTCGGTTCCGTGGTGCACGGGTTGGCCCGCAGCATCCATTGGCGCGTCGTCGGTCTGCTCGCTATCGGCAGCATTCCCGCCACGTCGGGTTATCGAAACTAGACCTGCACGGCCCGGCGGCAAGCGCGCTGATTACCAGGGTGTTATGCTACGCGTTGTTCAGAACTGCTGCCGTGCTGGTTTTTCGCGATCGAATTCTAGCAGCCGCCTGCCGCGAGCGACAGCTGCTTACCGTTGTAAAGCGGACTCCCGGCAAGCTATCCGATGAAAGGCGGGACATTGGCTGAGCGAAGTCACTTGCCGCCGACCGGGGGCCTGCTATCGCTCTTCTCCGGGTGGGTCGCGCACAGCAGCAAATTAAGATGGTTGCGAGCCCCCGCAACCAGTCGTCTGGGTGATGATCCCACCTCCTTCCGGGTGCGAGCATGGGAAATTACGAGGGCCGCCGCACGCTTCTCAATAGCGGTTGCCGAGCCTGGTCCTCGCGCAGGAAATTATGTGCCATTTCTCCGGCGCCGCGCTCCGCGCGGGAGCATCGCTGACGCCTTTCCCCTCGCCGCGCCTCTGCTGGCTACAGATCGGCTTCACGGCCGCCTGCTGGCTCGCCAGAGGCCGTTCGCGGCCGGCGCTGGTGCCGTCGAGGCGACTCTGAGCGCCTGAGCACACCGCCTCGGATCCACACTATCGAAAACGGAAGCGCGCGGGGGCGGCGTCAGACGGGAGCGACGGGGCGTTTCGCCCGGAAACTTCACGCTCGGTCCGGCGGTTTGCCACCGCGCGAGAAACGCATTTAACGTCAATGCACGCCGATAGACCGGTTTGCCAGTGCAAGACCTGGAAATCGCTTATCTATGGCACTCCTGTCGGGACCACCACGCAGTCCTGCGCTAACCCCGAGTTCCCCGTCTCCGCGGAGTGGCATGGCGCCCAGGCTCTCAAGGTTCCAAGCAACATCTCGCTCTTGCCTGGACGCAACAGGCCATCATCGTGTGACTAGAGCAAGAACGGATAGCTAGTCGGGCGCTTCCGCTGGACCTCAATGGTTTACGCCAAGGCTGCTCGATACCGGTCCCGCCGTGCTCGGGCCGGAGCGCGCTATGGGCGGCGGAACCGAACGCCCCTGAATGACGTTTACAGGCTCAGAATTCCCGACCTCCGGCGCCA